>Ga0265780_10001663_pt1 | contig 30943 bp, 32 predicted proteins | sample P1T30metagenome_FD_192432 | JGI IMG/M metagenome (GOLD analysis project Ga0265780, IMG submission 192432) | Plant litter microbial communities from East Loma Ridge, Irvine, California - P1 T30 | ecosystem: Environmental > Terrestrial > Plant litter > Unclassified | place: USA: California... | reverse complement strand
GTCGGGAGGACGCAGTGGGAGAAGAGAGGTTGAGAAGCGTACCAGACATGCTTGCGAGATCTGGTGTAGAGCGGGATTGTGGGAGGGGATGGTGTTTGCGATGGGAGGCTGCAGTGGTGTGGATTGTATATGGTATAATGATGCAGCTCCACACTGTTAGCTCGGGTCGCGTCGTTGGTTAGTTCCCGCGCGCGCTGCGGGCGCTTTCCATCCGTCGCTAAATGTTCCCTGCGACCACATCTCTGAACGACACCACTTGGACGCTTTACTGAGCACTTTTGGGCTGTAGAGAAGACATTGGTTCTGTTCGCCAAGAGCATCTAGGACATCATGCCACCAAAAGCACCGGTTGCAGGCGCCTGGGAAGACGACTGGGAGACTATTGCCGATGTACTATGTGCCCCTTCTCAAACATGTGCATGCGCTCACACCTGATAGAAAGAAGACGCAAAGCCACAGGGAGACCAGCCTCCACCAAAGTTGACAAAGGCCCAGCTCAAAGCCCAACATGCTGAGCTGAACCGAAAGATATGGGAGTCGGCGTATGTCTGATATTACGAGCACTCAACACCAAGTCTAATCCTAACACAAACAGTGAGAATCCAGACCCGCAGTGGTATCCCGAAGCACACAACCCAGCTCCCGTGCAAGCCCCCTTCAAGCCCAAAGTCACCATGCTCGCCCGCAAGCCCGCCCCGCAACTCCTATCCCGAAACATGGCCGGCATGACCCTCGACGACGACGACAGCGAAGAAGAGCGGCGCAAGAAAGCTTCGGCCGACTTCGAAGAGCGAAAACTCCGCGCCCAGCGTGAACGCGCAGAGAAAGAGCGCAAGTACGCAGAAGCACGTGAACGCATCTTCGGCTCGCCAGCGGCGTCTGAGGGCTCGCGCAGCAACTCGCCCAACAAAGCGACACGGGGGAAGGGCAAGGCGAGAGGTGGAGGCCAGCCGAGATCTAGCAATGAGCAGTCGCCGGCTCGAACAGCAGCGCCAGCTCCGGCGACGGCGAGGGGGTTGTATGATCCCACGTACGCGCCCAAGCCGGGCTCGGTGTTCATACAGAAGAAGGAGGCGAACGGCAGTCGCCCTGGGACACCGAGTGGGCTGGAGAAGCCGGTGCGCCAACCTCAGGGCCCGGCGAAGGATGGTGGGCGTGGCTTCGGGGCGAGAAATGTTGCTGGCCCATCATAAGACTACACGCAGTGCCGTGGAGGAATGTCCATGGTCGCGTTGCGGCGATAGTACCGGCGCAGGGCTGCTTCAAATGCCGACTCACCTTCGATGGACGGCGGGTCCGGTGTCTGACGAAGCCCGTACTGCTGCGTGGGTGTTGGATCCCTCTCCCTGCATGCAGGCAGTAGATGCTACGGAGAGTACCATGCTTCATGCTGGAAGTCGCACACCTTCATTTCGGACTCGGAGAGTTCCACTGCGGGTATTCGTGCTTACCCCCAACATTCGAGCCCTCAAGGATGCTGCATATCATTGATGGAGGGGGAGTTCCGACTAGACCGAGCCAGGACGGGATGTAGAGTGATGGAAGAGTATGTCAAAACGGGCTTTGGGATTGTGTCGACCCGCAGGGAATGAGAGGTTGGAGAGATACTGGGAGCAAACCGGTTGACAGGGACACGAAAGATGACACTGGGAGCAGCCTGCCGGGCCAGGATGCGGGGAAGATACGAAGTTGGAGCAGCGAGGGCAGCATCAAAACATGGACTTGATGCACTTCATGGATGATCACGTATGTTATCAACAACAAGGTGTCTCCATTCTATTACAAACACACAAACTCTAATCACAGAGCTAGAACGCACATTACGCGTCCGACATGGTTCTTCTCTTGCCACAATTGCCGCAGCTGCATGGTCCAACGTCTCGATATCTTTGCTGTGCTGGACCCTGAAAATCGCTGGCTATGCTGACAGCACCGGCCCGTTTACTCACGCGTCACAGCACCTGGCGGGATTTACTGCGGACGAATCACACAGCATTCCTGTCGAAACAACTCTCGGTCTTTGAAGCATTTCGGCTTTTGAATGGAGTTCAACATCACAACTACCCTGGAGTTACCATCGCAACTGCAAACGCCGAAATACCGAAACAACACCCTCGTAAAACATACGCAACATGCTCGCAGAATTGGATGATCGTAAGCTGGTCGTCAGCACCGGTGTGTCAAGCACGGTCCACCATGAAGTCACACTCACAGCTTGCCACGATACCTGCTGCTTCCGCGTTTGTACCCTGCATGCTGCGAGGTGCCACGGGGGAAAGCGATTCAACGTCTGCACGTTGCTAATGCAGTGTTTGTGCGAGAAGGATTCCGATGTCGCTGTATGTTACGAGGTAGCCGGGCTTTGGGGGATGAGGAGAGGTTGGAAGCAACAATGGCAACCTCGCGTACTGCTGGGTTCGACATGAACTCGCAACATCCTCGCATAAGTACTTCCCACAAGACAACGTACGCACCGTCAAATTTCAATACATATCCACCCTCCTCCTATCGGCCCCAGCGACACGCTGCGTCACGCCCGTCCCTCGCATGTGTCGAAGATCGGACCGTCGCGATCAACGCCGCATCACAGGGTCACTCCACCGCCCAATCAGCTGCGCCCGCAAGCGGGAGCGCTAACACCAACGGTGAGCTTAGCACGAGGACCCTGGTCTATCCTTTGAGCATTCGAGCATGCCAGGTGATTCACTTTGCCAATTGCCGCGAGATGGCGAGGGGATTAAAGTTTCGGAGCGGTGAGGGGGCGGTAGCTGGATAGATAAATAGGACGTTCTGGAAGCATTTTTTGTGTGGGTGAAAGATGATGGGATTTCTTGTTTGTGCTACCAAGTCTTAACTTTTGACGGTTTTCAGGGTCTGGCTGTTTACGAAACTACTTCGTCAGGTACTCGTCATTTGTGACCGCGGGAATTGAGGGCCGGCGATTGCTTGAGGTGAGGGCTCCGGGTGCGGAGAGTTTGTGACACGGTTTGAGTGGGAGATTGGACGTCTTTCTCTTTGCTGCTTTACTTTTGTCTTCTCTTGTGGGAGGCTTTTGTTCGACCTGCTCCTTCTACATATCTGGAGCCATGCTCAACGACACCAAGATCCCCAACCTCAACCACAACACCAACACCTCCTCCACCATGTCCGAACAAACAATCCACCTCCTCACCACCGCTCTGACTCTCATCCTCCCACCCCTCCTCGCCCTCTACATCCACCACGACTACAAAGCCTTCCTCTCCCTCGGCCCCGGCGGCACACCCTCAACACCCCTCGGCTATCTCAAAATCAAACTCCTCTCGCTCGTCTGCCTGCGCGACCCCCTCCGCCCCATGCCCATCCCCGCGCACTTCCGCCCGCAGACAGGCTACATCCCACCGTCCGCCCTCCCCCCACGCAAAGGCCCACGCCCCCTCATCCGCGGGATCGCGCCCCAGCGCCAGAAGACGCAAGAATCGCCCGCGGCCGTGTACGCGCAGCTGGTCGGCCGACTGAGCGGTCTGGCGGCGGATCCGCGCAACAAGCTGCTGGAGCGCACGTCGTGCTTTGAGAAGAATAGCTCGGGGTTGTTTGCGAGCGTGCCGATTACGCGCACTTGTGGCGGCGAGATATGTCATGCTCATCCGTCGGATGGGTCGATGCATTTGACGCTACATCCTGCGGATGCGAAAGCCGTGTTGGAGAGCGGGTGGGGCGAGAGACATCCGCTGGCGAGGGGAGGGTGGTGTAGGCGCTTTGTGCCCAAGGAGTTTGTGCTGGTGTATGCGCCGAGGGAGGAGGGGGAGGTTGAGGTGGTGATGGAGATTGTGGCGGCGAGCGTGTGGTGGGTTAGTGGGATTGATGTTAATGGGGACGAGGCGGGGATGAGAAAGAGGAGTGCGCATGTTGAGGCTGTGGGAAGGGCGGTAGGGGTGCAGAGGGAGTGTTGGTCCTGTGGGGGTGGGAAGGCGGAAAGGATGGTGGGGGATGCGTAAGGATTGGAAAACAGGGAGAAATTTTGCTGGTGTTTGGGCTGTTGCTTGATTTTTTTTGGGGGTTCTTGAAATCTTGGGCTCTTTAGCGCGGTCTAACGAGGCGTTTGGGATTTGGGCGTTGAGGCATGGCATGTACGGTAGCATCTGCTGCAAAAAGTGTGCTTTTGTAGTGGCCACAATGAAGCATGACTCTCAGTCCATTCTTGAATTCTTTATACATGGCTTAATGCGAGGGCCACGTGAATTCGCATTATATCGCCCAATCCCCAACTCACATATCCATCTCCTTCTATCATCTACTGCTTGCTCCCGCTCCTGACCCACTCCTCATACTCCTTCCTCTTCGACTTGACATCCCAGAACCCTCTCCTACCCTCTCCCTTCCCGCTCGTCTTGCCCTCTCCGAAACCTCCATCGAGTCCCAAAAACGCATACGGATCGCCCTCACTCAGTATCGCTTCTCCTTCCCGCGTGTACTGGCCCTCAGGTCGCTGGCCTTCTCGCGATATCTGGCCGGCCCACTTCGCGTTTTGAATCGGCCGCAACGGTTGCGCGGACATTACGATGCCGGTGGAGAGGAGGAAGATGGACAGGAGGAGCTCAAGGGTAATGTCGGTGGGGAGTGGGGTCGCGGAGAAAGCGGATGTGTGTTCGTGGGCGGAGTAGACACTGCGCATGTGTAAGCAGATTTTCGTACATGCGCAATTTCTTTCATGTGAGGATTGAGACGTACGCATGTGTCAGGAACAACGCGCCGACTGTGTTCAGAACTGTGCCTAGAATGGCCATTTTGCGACGAGTTGGGCCGGGTATAGGATTCGAGTTTTCAATTGTGGATTCCTACACCAGTGCAGCAATTGATGTAGACGAATATGCGGGGTAAAGCGACGTTTGAGGGTGTGCGCGAGAGATGGTTGGTGGTGAGGTTGGAAATGCTGCAAAGTGTTGGAGCTTCTGAGATGCTTGGCACTTCGGCCCACTCCAACATCGGCCCCCGACATCGTCTCGTCACTGGCAACATTCAAGCTCACGGCATATCAGACCACCCTTTCAACTCGCAATCACACAGCAGATTTAAACTGGTAGTATCACCACGACTTGACGTCAATCACACGGACGTATCGAGTTCTGTTCTGGACGGGCGTTACCCCCTGTCAGGCAGCAGTATACCTAACCATGTCATTGGATACTGTATATGATCATCCGATGGCTTTGTCGTTTCTTGTGTAACTGTGGATTTCCATGCGGACATCTCGGTCGAGCGGTTTTATCACCGACTCTACCTTCGGACTTGTAGGAGTAGGAGCTTTTCTATACTTACGACATCTGAGGTAGGAGTTCTGCAGCCGTGAACATGCTCATATATCTAGTCCATCAATCCTCCATAACTACCTCCTTCATCAAAACATCAGTGATACTAGCTTCGAATGACACAACCTCAATACGACCATGTCACTCAACATCCTTATCATAGGAGCAGGCTGTGCGGGTCCAGCCTTTGCTCATATTCTTGAGAAGACCAACCCGAATCACAATATCACTGTCATTGAACGCTTCCCCCAGCTGCGCACTGGTGGCCAGCAGCTTGATCTCAAAGCCGAAGGCATTTGTGTCGCCAAAAGTATGGGTATCCTGGATGCCCTGAAAGAAAAATGCGTTCACGAGACCGGCATGACACTTGTCGATAAGAACGGCAAGTCGCTAGTTCAATTCGGCGTCAATGACTCTTCAAAACAGGGTGTGAACTTGACAAACGAATACGAAATCATGCGTGGAGACATGGTCAAAGTGTTCTACGATGCGAGTGTTGCGGAGCGAAGATCCATTGAGGAGAAGGGACGGACTGCGGGCGGCTTGACATACAAATTCGACACCACCATCACCCACCTTGAGCAGTCTGGCGACAGCGCAACTGTGACATTTTCAGGCGGGCAAAGAGCGACTTATGATCTCGTTGTTGCAGCAGACGGTCAAAATTCACGCACCAGACGCATGGCTTTCGGCAACGATGCCAGTGAAACAGGCTTCAGGAGTATCGGGGTCCACGCGGCATACTTCGAGATTCCGCGCATGCAGTTTGGCGATAACGACGCCCGCATCTTCTTCGCCTCAGGAAGTCGAATGATCATGACGCGGAACGGAGACCGATCGAAGACTCAGGTCTACTTCTTCATCATGAAGGACAAGGAACGCCACGAGCGCATGAAGACTGTGCACAAGTTATCGTTGGAGCAGCAAAAGGAGGTGTGGGGCGAGATCTTCCAAGATGTAGGTTGGGAACGCACACGATTCGTGGACGGCATGATGACAACCGACGACTTCTACGCGCACGAACTTGCACAAATTCACATGCCCCAGCTACACGCCGGCCGTGTCGTACTCCTTGGCGATGCAGGGTACTGTCCAACTGCCTTTACGGGAATGGGCACAACACTTTCGCTCATCGGGTCGTACATCCTGGCGGGGGAATTGGCAAAACATGGAGATGATGTCGAAGCTGCGCTACAAGCATACAACGAGCTGATACAGCCATTTCTGAAGCTGTATCAAAGAGGCCCTGAAGAAGTGACGACAAACTTCTATCCAAGTTCTGAGCTGGGAATCAAAATTATGAACAATGTTTTGTGGTTCTTGTCGAGTCTCAAAGTCGACAAGGTAGTGCAGTGGATAGGCGGAATGATGCCTGAGAGCAAGAGCAAGTTGGAACTGCCAGAGTATCCTGGACTGGATCTAGATCACGGGGAGAAATGATAGGACCGTTTGAGGGTTACGGGCTTTGTATATTAGAGTGCTCTCTTGATCTACCCGATCCTTCGTGACCAGCAAGTGTTTGCTTCACATTACATGTAACAATAATCATTGACCTCGCCACCATCGAGCAAACTGTCCATCTTCACAGTTGAAGCAGCCAACCCAATCACGAAACACCAGGGTCCACGACCTAAACCCCACACCCACCCCACCTTCCCAAACGGCTACAAGCGGTTGACGTCACCCCTCCCGCGTCAGTAACGTAGCAGCCTTCACAGCCCAGCAGCATTCAAGGAACCTACTAGCCCCGTCGCATAAGTACTGCATCACTTCCCTCACTCACACCTCCATACCAACAACCAAACCTCCACAATTCTCCAACTTACACGACGCTTCACAACAACCTCACGCACACTTAGAATGCCCCTCGTAGTCCCCGGCATCATGTCCAACGAAGGCAGCAGCTCCGCAGGCGGCGACTGGCTCAGCAAGCTCGCGGGCAAGAAGATCGGCGAGCAGCACAACGAGACCGTACGTCTTCGCATACCCCTTGCAAGCACTTGGAGGAACTTGGGTGGCTAATAGATAACGACAGACGTTCGCAAAGACCGATCTCCCCAAGGAGCACCGCATTCTCAAGCCCGATAGCATGAAGACGATGGACTTCAAGCCGGACAGGGTCAATATTCATGTCGATGATGATGGCACGGTTAAGAGCATTAGCCAGGGATAGAGGCTGGGCTGCGGACATGGTCGTTGGCATATGAGGCGATTGAAAGCAACGAATGTGTCATGGCTTGATGGATAGGAGATATACCTTGTAATGAATGAAGTCACGGCTGCTTTGATTCTTCGCTATGGGTGACTCATGATCTGTTACTTCTAGTGGAGTGTGCTGAGATGGCAAAGCTGACTGAAGTTTGTGTGAAGGCATACATTTAAATCTATTAACTGACGCTTAGGAACGAGGGTATCAGCGAACACGACGCAAGATGAGCGTCGTCAAAGGCAAAGCAATGCAGCGAGAGTACGAAGAAAACACCAAGCCATGCAGATTATGTATCATCCATGCTGCAGATATAGCTCCCAGTATACCAAAACCGACCTTCGAAATAATCCGAAAAGTCGCCACTCCAGCACAGCTTTACAAGTCTGCCCCGGAGCGCCCCGTGAAGCGGGTAACAAACACCATCATCCAAGACTTTTCATCAAACCCGCCTCCTCTTCCCCGCGCCTTCGTCCTTTCCCTGCTTGCCTGCGCCTAGTGCCTCGACGACCTCGCACATCTTCACCATGGTGCTGTGGATCGACTCCGGGTGTTCGAAGCACAACATGACTCCCGCGCGCATGGTGAGAGCGGAGAAGTACTTGCGGTGTATCTTGCTTTCACTCTTCTTGCTTGCGGCGCCGACGACGAGGCCGATCCAGAGGAGCACGCCGGCCATGTCGCCCCAGCATGCGGATATGTTTGATTTTTCGATTGTGTCGCGGAGATCTTTCAGCAAAGTCGTGGTGCTGTTTGGCGCTGGTGCTGTAGGTGCCGGAAAGTAGACATGATCCGAGGAAGTAGAGCGTGTTAAGGATATTGAAGGTCTTGGTGCGCTGGTCGTCGAGGAAAAAGATGGACGTGCCGCGTTGAAAGAGGACATGGATGAGCGAGGATTGGTGGGCGGAAAGTATGACGGCGGCATTGCAGGACTGGTGCCGTAGGACAACATTGTTGGTGATATTGAGTGCTCTGCTCCTGTATCGTGCGGCGAGAAGAGAGGTTCGTTCGCCGGAGCAGTACCAGAAACTTGATAAAACGCTGGTGACGTGGGCAGGTCTGCTACTTCTGAGACAACTTCAGAAAGCGGCTTCCTGCGCATGATGGCAGTAGCTTGAATGATGGAAGTTATGCGGATCGCTTCGTACTTGTAGTCGTGCCAAGTCAGGAGCCTTGATTTGCGGATCTCAGAGACTGGAGGGTATTCGATCGGACTTGTGATCTTCTTGTACAAGTCCATCAAAGTTTGTGAATTGCGACGAGTTGACCTCTTTTCGTTGAGCATGGATTCAATCATCGTTCGAATGTCTCCCAGGAGCTCTTGTGCTTTTGGTGTGCACTTTGTTGATCTAGGAATTGTTTTCCACACAGCCCGTGGGCAGTGGATTGGGGACTCCGGTAGGGTAGCTGTAGGTCGGTATTGCCTTGTCGAGTTGGTAGCGCAGTATTCAGCATACATAGCTCGTGGCCGTTCTTCTCGTAGAACAGAGGTTGCTAGAGACACCCACGATATTGCTGATGCGAGACGTCCGTTGACGCCAAGCTTCTTGAGCCCACCACGTTGACGGATCATACCCTCGATTCCGTTCTCATGCCAAGTCAAGCCTGACTCTTCTCTTCCGATCACTTCGCTGATGATGAGCTGAATGATTGCCATGATGTTGTGATCAGACACCCTGGTCTCTGGATCTAGCATGTTCCGGCCAACTAGATGTATGACTTCTTGGCGTAGCGCGATTGTCTGCACGCTCTCGAGTTCTAGCTCATTTATCACGTCGTGGTAAGCTGTCGCCAGACACAAAGTGCCCAGGAAAGTATGGGGGTAGCTGAGCGCGGTGGGGATCCAGTACTTCCCAAGTGCTTTCGTTCCAAAGTACCTGCTGCAATGGAACTTCAGCTCCTCGACAGATACCCCAGGGTGGCTGGCCTGAAACATCGTGCGGAAAGGATCCAGAGACTTGCCGATCGACTGGAAGGGCTGAGGCGTGTATGCATCGTATGGAATCGGAACCCCCTTTTCACAGCGAAGGAAGATAGGAAAGGCAGGAAGAACAAAGTCACCAGACTGCTGTGTCCTCGCTATCGAACTCTCCGGCCAGGAAGTGTCTTGGTTGTGACTACTAGGAGTGACGGATGATCTGCTTGGAGAGTTCGCCCTCGTATGCCCAACGCTCTCGGCACCATGGGACATGGTCGTAGGGATGGTCGAGGATTCCGCGACAGGTTCCAAACTCACAACGCTCAACTTCGACTTGTTCGAACCTTTGGATTCGGAGTCCACGCTGCTGAATCTCGATCCACCGGCTGAGCTCTTTGACCTGCTGCTCGACTTTCCATCACCTTTCAAGAATGAGTCCATGGCCTTCTTGCGCACGATGTTCATGTTCGTCTTCGTCTTAAAGTCAGCAGGCGAAGCGCCCGTGATGAAGATGAGGCCTCCATCGTCTTGAGGCTCTTCACTGGCAGTTACTGATGTAGGTTTCGACGCCTTCCGCCGAGGTCGCGCTTCTGGAAGCCAGTTAGCCTTTGCGTATACTTTGATCATGGCTGAAATCTCTTGAGGATCGGACAAGTTGGAAACCGGGCGTAAATACGAGGATACAAGAATCCTTCGCAAGCAGTCAGCTGCATCACAAGATGCGCCAGTGCTGCACGAGGGATTGCGCAGGCCGCGCATAACTCCAATCGTACCTCAACATGAAAAGATCTCATCTTACCATCATTTTCCTGGTGCGGTGGCATTGGGTCCCAGGAGAAATCCGGATCAAATGCAGCGGTTGACGCAGGTGAGTTGTAGGAGGAACCGAGGCCCAAGTACGAGTCGAAAGCGAGGGGCATGCGCGATTCGGCAGGGGCAGTCATACTTGAGATTGAACTCCAACACAGTGCCAAAGTCGAAAGCAAAGGGGAATACGAGGCTGTCAAGATATGCTGATCATTCCTCGATTGAGTCAAGGACTTGGTTCAGTAAGCTGAGGATTGATCGATAGGCATAGGGCTGAGGTGGGTCACCAGTAGTTATATGTCTTCACTTGATGTACCTCACACGAAATAGCGATGTGGCGCTCATGCGGCTAAACCACAGTTGTCAAGGGTTGACCGCATACTAGATACTCGATGATGGCAACCTGTGCGTCATGCAGCGCCAGTTGATGGCTGCGCATCTGCTATGAAATGCAAGACGGTGAAGTTCGTCTGTGGCAGTGTTGAAAGAGCTGCCGAACGACATGCGGGCCGGGGAGGCATTGCTGAGCTAACGAATCGGCTGCGATTCCCGCGCTTTAAGCGCCAAGTACGTAGCGACACCACGGGGTAATGTGCTCTAGAAAAGCCATGGTACTTTGTGCTGACAGATGCAGGAAAGTTGTCGGGGACAAACGCTGATCGCGATGCTAGATCAACCACGGATTGCAGACACCGGTCGAATTGGCACAATCGTAGACAAAGAAAGGCCTTTGTTATCCCTCGCAACGTCATATCTCAAAACTGTTGCCCGTCGCTGGCGTCGTCCCACAAGTGCAGTGCTGACCGCGGACAGGGCCTAAAGAAAGTTCAAGCGAGGCTCACCGCCCCAGAAGGTCCCACGGCATTCGAACCATCACTTCCAGTGCGTGCTCAAGCCAATCAGCCGTGCTTATTATGGTCTGTGCGCCTTGAAAAAGCGGTGCATGTCAGCTGTTGTAGATGGTTCTGTTCGCTACACGAATGGCACGCCCAACTTGCCGGGCCCTTGCATTACTGCACTAGATTGATCGCTGTGTGTACACACCAGTAATGCGGTTGCAGGCCTGCTCTTCACACCAATACTACGAGATTGTGGCTGTGAAATCCTCCAATCATCGATGTTACCATAGTTGAGACGGCTTCGTGTCAGCAGCCTTGTGGGTCCTCGTAAGCTACTACACCCAGGCAGGAAGTCTTCGAGAACGTCGCCATACCGTATTTTCGGGCCGATGATCGACTTCATGATCCCCAAGCTTGTATGCAGCGGTCTGTGTTACGCGAGCGGCTTCACCGCGCTGAGCACGGTATCAACGAAGCACTATCTCACCCCGTTTGGTGCCGTACCAAAGTAGTCGTTCACTCCTTGCTGGGTAGCAACGACAGGACTCGCGGCGCTCCCGCCAGGGCTCACGCTTCCACTGTCCCTCGACAGTCGCTCGGCAACCATGACCTCATTGCCCAAGCCAGGGCTTACTTCTACCCGATGTCCGTTACTGCGACCCCTTGTAGGGATACTGAGCCGCGTGGTATCGAAAGAGAAATGCGTCTGTTCCTGTGTTTGATCTATCGTCGGACTCCTGAGCTCGACCAATTCGAGCGTACTCTTTAGCGTCACGCCTGTCTCATCGAGTGCCATGAGAAATCGTGCAAGTTCTTTGCACAATTCCCAGTCTTGCTCATCTTTGGCTCGTTGAAGTAGGCGTACCACCTGGTCCCCTGTTGGTCTTAATTCCTCGAAGGTATGGAGAACGAGCAAGTAGCCACCTGCTGTCTTCAGATTACCCTTTTGTAGTGACTCTTCGAAAAGCTCCTCCGGTGGAGGCAAATTGGAGAACAGCGTCCGCCAAGACCGAACCTCGGTCTTTCGTGTGCATTGTACGACGATGTCAAGGTATTGCGGAAACGAGCTCAGGAAAGATAACACGCTTGGTAACAATGCTTGCTCGGGTGGTGGCTGTGTGTCAACTTCCTCATCAAGTATCTCGTGTAACAAGATCTCCAAAGCGTGCGGAAAGTACTGCAACTGCTGGTAATGGTGGCTAAGGTGCAAAGCTGCAGGATGATTGTACTGCGCCAAGTGGTGGCGTAGCAGTGCGGGGAGGAATAGGTGTGTCTATGCGCATGTCAGCGACCACTCACGTTCGTCTGAAGTGTGCTACATACCCTGGTGCCAAAGCGCAGGAAGGCGAAGCTGGTGTCGCGGCGTTGTATGAGCTCAGATTCGACGCCAAACACAATGGCTTTGTTGATCAGAGCAGATAGAGGGTAGAAGTCGACTGGGATCTTGACCGGAGTGGGCAATTCTCTTCCCAACTCGGCCGACGCCGATGCTAGAACGTCCTGCATGTCGATCCATACTCGCATGTCGATTCCATCGAAGTACCACAGCGAATCTCGCAGATCGTGGCCATGCACACCAGTCATTGTCAGCCCTGCCGAGGGACTAGGTGGCAACGCTTCCGTACTCGGGTCCAAGGCAAATGCGGGGTGGTCGCGCATGAGCGCATACGTTTCCACGTTCTGGGCAATGATCCGCATCTCATACTTGAGTTCACCGCCCTCCGTAGTTGTTGGCTGCAGCAACACAAGCTTGCCATCCACAAGGAATAATATGGTGGCAACGGCCACGTCTTGAGAAGGGTCTCCTTGATCTAGATTATGTCAGTCCGGAAATGCAGTAGATTTCTAGGCAATTTACAAATCTGATCTTCGGGCAGTATCCAGCTGAGCGCTCGCACCCGGGGAGGTGCGCGAATAATGCCGTGCAATGCGATCTGGCCCACTTGCAGCAGCTTGACTGAAGAGTCTGCAACGTTGATGATGTAATGATACAGGATGTTTTCATAGGTATAGACAAGGAGCGAGTCTTCTCCAGAGGGTGCAATCAACACAATAGGGGTGGGTAATTTCTGGACATGCATAACGTGAGTGTTGTCGAGCGCCGCTTCGCGCGAGTATATTCGAATCTAGAAGAGTTCAAGTGTCAGCCTGTGCTAGATGACATGTGCAGAGTGTCATACCTCGTGGGACTCGTGGGACTCAACCGCTGCGATGAGGACGTGCTGGAACCAGCACATGCCACCTCGAACAGTGAATTCATTTTCGATGAACGGGTCGTCAAATGTTTTCCAGCGCCCGCTAGTGACGCTGTAGTGCGCGAGACCTCTTTTTCCAGCGACAGCGACATACCGACCGTCGTTGGAGATGACCGCACACCGAATTGGCCATTGATCTACAAGATAATGGGGTGGAACCTGCACATGATGCCATAACGATACGTCTGCGGATATGGTGGTGAGATCCGGCAAGTCATAGCCGCGATATATCATGAAACCGGTACTCGTCTGCATGAGCGACCTTGAGATGTTGGCAGATGAGAAACACCCAGTCACGGCACTACGGGCCATCTCCAGGATGAAGAGACGGTTGGAGTGCTTGCCTAGGATAACCAGTTCGGCACCAGATCCTATCCAGAAGGCATCGTGAACACCCAGCAGCCATGCCTCGCCATTGGTCCCGGAAAGTGTGCGGTCTGCAGAAAAGCTAGTCGCCCCAGGCTTGCCGTATACACTCCACATCGCCCAGCCATTTTCGTAGCCGGCGAACAAGCAATATCCGTCTGGTGAGTAGACCAGGGTAGTCACTTTGCCTGGGGAAGTGACGCTAGGCTTAAGTCTGTGTGACAGTGGTATATTACCGGTGTAGTCTCGAGCAGTATACACACATATATCACCGTTGAAGCACCCCACGGCCAGCAACGAGAATCTGGCATTGATTGCAGCCTTGACACCGTACTCGGCGTCAGATTCTGGGGTGTGAAAACCGTAGCCACGGAACAGATTTGTGCCTTCTTGGGTGGTGCTTGGGCGCACGCGTTGCACCGCAAAGGCTTGACCTTCTCCTGTTAACCAGCACAACAAGTTCATGGGCCTATCGTGGACGATGTCGGTGAGGGTAGTCTTCTTGCCCAACCACGTCATCCTGTTCAGGAGCTCGGTACTGGTCTGAGGTCCGCTAGAATCTGGCACCCATCGAATGCACTGCACGGCGGCGGGTTTCTCGGTGGCTACTACAAGCTCATCGTCCAGTGCCAGAGCTCTCACAATGCCGGCATCGACGCGGATGACCATCCGGAAGGCGAGACTGAGTTCTCTCAGGCCACTGCCCTCTCCTGGCCCGGCATTGGTATCGTGCTGACGCTGTTGCTTGAAGCCTGATATGGTACTGCTCTTCCTCGAGTGGCCTCCATGTGTGTTGGTGAATTGAGTCCGATATACGCGTGATGAGTGGTCGGTAGCGAGGCCATACGTGATCAAGAAGCCGAGAGTGGTCTGCACTACGAAGATTTGGGAGTCGGGGCGGAGGAGAACGTCTGTATTGGGTCCGTATTTCTTCAGAGACTGCGCGGACCGCAGGACTGAAGCTAGGACAACGGTAGGCTACATAACGCATCAGCAACAGCCCACTGTGCAGAACTATAGACATGCCTTTGTCTGCCATATCGTCAGGGTGGATCGGGTCAGGGTCGCGAATAAGTGTCCGCTCCTCGTGACCCTAATAGCAATGATCTCGCCATGTATGTCGTCTTCTATCAATGCATCTGAGGCACGTGGCTGCTCTGAGAGCGTGTCGTCCCCCTCCTTCACGGCGGCCTCGTCCTGGGTACGCGTTGCATCTTCAATCTGCGCATTCGGCCCGCCATCCTCGAGTCCATCATGAGAAACCCGCGTCTGCTCGGGTCTGGTGTGCTTGGTGGCCGCAAAGATGGAGGGCGAGGAAATTGGCCAATACGTCATGGCGCTCTATCGGCAATCGATACTGCTTCCGCGCAGGCCATCTCACTGCGGACTGGTATGGTTCACGGGATTCATGCTAAGTGTTGCGCTGCGCGATACTGCAGGGTCTCGTGGCTGTGTCGTGCCCAGCGGTGAATAAGTGAGCTTCTGAGCCGAGGCGCAGCACATGTGGCGTCGAGGCCCGAGCTCCCATTCACTCAACGACTGCAATCACAGCGCCTCATCATGTCATCAAGCTACCAACGACATAGCTGCAGACGTGTCGAACTCTGCACTGCAAGATTGTGAGGGCGTCTACCGCAACAGGACCTTTAAACTGGTGTCACCACCTTGCCACCGTCGACCGCCTCTCCTCTCGCACTGTCTTGCGCGACACTGTGCTGCACAGATACTTGAACCTCGCTAGTCTCATCCAACATCTCTTTGTTCACATCTCAGGATCTTGTGAACTCACAACTCTCCATCAAAGAGCTTGTTCAACCTTGTTTCATTCAAGGCATCTGCAGGACAGCATCACACTCGATATCGACACCACAAGATTTGCCACGCACTCTCTTCGCATCGTCACTTCGTATTGTCGATCGCACTATGGATCATTCATACGATCTTCTACTCGCAAGCGTCACCTAGATCTGCTCTTGAGGTTGCTACCAGAGCCAAACAGACCTAGGTAAGTCGAATGGAAGCATACAGAATTGATACATCACGAGTGCTGATCCATAATAGTGAGTATACTAACTTCGGTCCTGTTCACCTCAGGTACTGCATAATGTTAGCTAATGCCAGGGCTTCCAACGTCGAGCAATATCGTGTGTAGCTATGGTGGACTACCTGCTATTGCAGCCTAAGTGCTTTGCGTCGTGATCCACAACATAAGTCCTGACATACGCTCGCCGGGCATCCGCCATGTACTGTACCACAGAAATCTGGTCCCCTCTTACTGCTTCCGTGAGTTCAAGTCCAGCGACGGCCCAGATGCCACGTCAAAGGGCCTCCCTCAGTGACAGCACCACCAATGTTTAATTGCTACGGCCTTGTAAAGATGACTATCCTCGCCGCAGTACAATTTTTGTCACGGCAATAGCATTCGCCATTCTAACCACGGATTCCGCTCTTGATCCGGCGCTTCACGCCCATTCGCCGCCTTTCTACAGTACCATTGTTGACAGACACTCATTCACCTTCACTTCACATCACTTTTCGTCTTGCACATAGTCATTGTGGATTTTTCGCGACAACGCTATTCAGCTCTATCTCCACAACGTTCGCGACCTACGACTATAAGAAATCTCGGCCAGTTCTTCTCACCAAACTCATCGACAGCACTTTGCAACTCGAACAAGCTACTACACACTCTACGAGGTTTACTACAGCTTACACTTGCTACAAGTCAACTTTACCTTGCTCTCGATCACACACACACACACACATATATAACACCATTTCGACCTCATCGATCATTTCCTCATCCGGTCTGCGCAACATGGTCTTCTCTACTACCACCATTCTCGGTGCCATGCTGGCCATTGCACCCCTCGCTGCTCACGCGCATATCATCATGGCGAGCCCGGTTCCGTTCGGCCCTGCGGGCTCATTCCCTAAGCAGGACCCCCTCACGGCCGAGATGTTCCCTTGTCAGAACACACCCTCCACCGGTGCTATGGTGAACAAGTGGACTGCCGGATCCAACACCAGCATCAACCTCCTCGGTTCAGCCGTTCATAGCGGCGGCTCGTGCCAGGTTTCTGTGACCAAGGACAAATCGCCCACCAAGGACAGCGTCTGGAGAGTCATCCACTCATGGGAGGGTGGCTGCCCAGACGTCCCCCCTGGCGGAGGTAACTTCATGCCAGCCGACGCAAAGGCGGTTCGCCCTCCCCTGCCTTTCACCATTCCCACGGAGCTCCCCGACGGCGAGATGACCATGGCCTGGACCTGGTCCAACAAGGTGGGCAACCGCGAGTTCTACATGAACTGCGCCGCTGTCGAGATCTCTGGCGGAGCCAAGGATGACACCGAGTTCGACGCTCTCCCAGAGATGGCCGTCAACATCGACGGCGTTGGCAAGACTCCTTGCAAGTCTGTCGAGGACCACGACTACTCATACGAGAACCCTGGCAAGTACGTCACTCGCAACGGTACGGGGCCTTACATGCCTCTCTGCGGCGGCGCCAGCACTCCTGGCGGGTTTGTCACTCCCGGCGGTGCTGGTGGTGCTCCCGCTGCTGGTGGCAGTGCTCCCGCCGCGCCCGCCAACCCAGGCATTCCATCTCCCGCCGTCCCTGTCATCCCGTCGCCCGTCGCCTCAGCTTCAGTCGCAGCATCAGGCAGCATGGGCGCCCCAGCCGGTTCAGTCTCGCCCGCCCCCTCAGCGGCCAGCGGCGCGCAGACATCCACTCTGCGCACCATCGTCACGGTGACTGCATCCCAGGGCCCGCCGCCCGCCGGCGTGACTCCAGTCTCGCCTCCAGCATCAGCAGCTCCTTCAGCATCTGGCGCCACTCCTCCCTCCGCCCCAGCATCCCCCTCGCAGGCCCCTGGCGCGGCTGTCTCTGCGTGCTCGCCTGACGGCGCTATCATTTGTAGCCCCGACGGCACGCAGTTCGCGTTGTGCAACCACGGCAAGGCCGTCTTCCAGGCCGTCGCTGGCGGCACTACTTGCACCGGTGGCAAGATTGCTCGGCGCCAGGATCCTTCTACCATGCGGACCGTGTACGCTTAGGCGTGTGCGGCTGCTAGGTGGTGGGATTAGCTGGATCTAATTTCTCTCTCTCCTTTCTCGCATTGTTAGCTTGACTCGTGTTAGCTGTTGGGTTTACAACGATGAGAACTCGATATATGGTGGGATAGTACAAATGCATGTTTGTGTGGAACTTTCTTGTGTGCAGAATTGTGAGTGAAATAATATGGAAGCCAATGTGCATTGATCATGTGTACAGTTTGATAGTATCTTCAACATTGTGAGATGGTAACAGCAAGACTATTAGGATCTATAAACACCGAAAATTAATGTAGCCCTTCATTGATCTCTATACCGCTGTGTACAGCGTCTTTCCCACATACTGCAGCATGATAATCAGCCCCCAATCAACCCATATGAATACCCTTCACCACCCCATGACACCCATTACTTACTAAACGCGAACCTCACAAGAACGGCACGCACGCGAACGTCACTTTCCGCAACCTGATTTCTCAGCGCTCAACTTGGGAATCCACAGTCTAGCTATAGCATTGTGTCGCTTCTCCCGCCCCTTGTGCCGCATCTATCTTATCTGACCGTCCTTTGTCCCATTGTCCTCCACCGCCTTTCAAACAAGAACAACACCACATTCGAACGTGTTGACTTCGCCTGTAGCTTAAAGCAGCGCCAGCGTCCTACCATCCGGTACTAGAGAACGCACACATCATCGCATCACGCGACCAACAAGAACGGCGTGGCACTCGCCAACGCCACATGGAGCGACGTGATGCCCGAGTGGGCTCTAGTCATAATACCAATACCCTCCCCACCAGAACCTACTTGTCTGGAAACGCACCGGACATACACCCACATCTGATGGCGAGCAAACACGTCTCTTCATTGCCGCAAGGTACCATGAGCTTGTTGTCCCACCGTCGCCCCAGTCCATGCTACCTGGGAAGTGGTACGGGCGCTTTTGCGCTTTGTCCTGCTGTACCTGGGGTTGCAGTGCAGGCGGAAGGTGTGGGCGTACAAGAGGCTGGAGGGTTTGTTTTGAAAGCCGACTGCCAACGCCACGTTCCAGGATGTGTTTCTGCTCTCGCGCGCGACTTGAGGTCTGCGGCTGACGGTTGGTAGAAGTCAAGCAGCGATTGAGGTGGGAATAGCTGAGTGTAGTTGTCCTGGAGATGCATGCTGTGTTTGGAAGAACGTTTAGACTATATCGTGGATGTATGCGCAACCTGTATGAAGTACGGAGGATCGTCAACAGCCTTTAGAGAATGCTTTGATGTGTCAAAACCTGGTCTATGTCCGGACCAGTCAGTTCGTGCGTTGTACTACGAGCGCATGCTCCAAGAGGCGGAATCATTGCGATGCAGACGGCAATCATGTACCCCTTTCATGTGCATGTGTTTGATCATTGAAGTGCCCGTAGTACGGCATAATTTGATATTATGCTAGACGCTTGCTGGATCCTCAGGTTTAACGGCTGTCCAGGCTGGGAATGGTACACAAGGATACTGGTCATTATTGGTGGCTCTCTTCTTCCAGAGAGATGCGCCTGGCTAAGCGTAAATTTCCCAAGATGCTATTTATGCCAGAATGGTATGTAGAGTCTTTCCAGCGTCCTAAAGGCTCAGCCAAGGCCAGTAAAGTGGGATGGATTTCCGGGAGGATAAGAGCCACGACCAAAAGTGGACCCGGCGCCTAACGTTCGGTAATCTTGCCCTAAGGGTGAGGCACCATCCGCGATGAAGCTCGCGACACCGATGTGCCAATGAGAAGCGCTGTGTATGATGTCGAGCTGCGAGGTTGTTCCCTGTGCACGTTCCGGATTGTGTCACAATTGCCGTAGGGCAGCGCGAGAAACATGTCTTGGAAAAAGAAATTACGTGCTCAAGTTGCAGAGGCGTAAAAGGCACGGCTGAAATGGATGCGAATATGCATGCGAGACGTATATTTCCCGTAGAGCCGAACACAACCAATCCGACTCATGGCGTCGCTCAGCGGGGGGCGGCAGGATGCGCGAGGTCTCGGTTGGCGCTTCCAACATTGTTCGACGAGCTTCCAGACAGTTTGTTTGCTGGGGCATCCTTGGTCTTCGCTTTGTGCTGTACAATAAGCGAGAAGTGTGATCCGAACCTCACATCGATGGTCGCCAGGCGAGAAACAGGCGAGAAACAGGCCCGAATACGGTCCATACCAATTTGGTGGTGTTCACTGTGGTACGAACTGGATCGACGTGTGCGCCATCAACTCAGCCCTGATTTCAGGGTCTCTGCTCGTGCTGCAGGACCCTAACAGCTGTGGTGGGACGTTTACCTAGACGTGTGATCCAGCACAACACGTCAGATTACGCGTTTTACATTTCGAGACAACGCCTGCATGGCCTTACTGTTCCGACCTGGTTGCAATGCAAGGAGGCTGAAGACTGGAGCATCTTCAAACAGTGATTTTTGTTGAGGGGCTTATCGAAGCCGAGCGGTAGAAATGAGGAATGTTGTCTGCAGCAGCATAATTACTCCATCCAGACTTGAAGCTACCAGTACCGCTCGTTTAGATCATAGATGTGCTACAAGCGTCGCGGCACTGCTCTTCCGTGGAAACGGGCTTCTGCCTAATGGTGCTGCTACACATGGTGGTCGCACTCGACACACGTCAGGCAACGGCTCTGGAGGCCGGGCGCGTTGATTTATCCGTTGATAGCCCTGCGTGATACAGGGTGGTGGGCGAGTCTAGGACCAACGAATGCAAGGCCGCTGTTGGGACTGAGCGGCTCTCGCGCCCATGCACTGCTGTTACGGTGGCTGGGATTTGAGGCTGCTCTTGATATCTCGTTGCTGGCGGTTAAATGGATGGTGAAATGACATTGCACAAGGGGAAATTCACCTCGCCTTGTCAGCAGCGTCTTGATATGGCGATGCGCATCGATGGCGAGGGCAAGGGATAAGCGGCCCGGATTATGCTGATGAGGGACAGGAGGTTTCCATGATGCCTTTGTGCCCAATGGTGCCGAGAAGCGATGAAGTCATAAGCCGGGCCGTTGGGGTGCACATGCCTCCAGGCCCAGGGTTGCCGGCGCACACGGGCTGTCAAGTCGCGCTTCTGGAACCGACGTGGATCACAACAGGGCATGTCTCCCTCGCTCTAGGACCAAAGGATCAGTCGCAGAGACTGAGGGCATTGCCGTCCGCCCCGTGATGCAGGTAACTGCATTAATCAGCCTTAATCAAAGCTGGCAGGCCGCGACAGAAAGGGATTGGGGAACGCAAACTGGTGCACCCAGGCCTAGCAGAACGCGTCGAGAGCCGGCGCGCCTTGCTGCATGTACTGTATCCAGCACATCCCAAAGGGTCCAAGGCCAGCACCGCGCCGCGGGAGCGTGAAGGCAGAGGCACAGCGGTGCATAACAGCTGGGCGCGCAAAGCTACCTGCCCAGCGACGGGTGCCAATGGCAGGTCGAGGGGTGTGGAGAGGCAGGCTGCTTTGGAAGCTGATTGCAGGAAGAACCGACGACGGATGCGCAGGCTGGATAATAGATGTGCACGCAGCGCGGTGCTGGAAGCTTGGAAGGCGGAAAAGTGCAGGGGACGGCAGCTCACGTGACGGAGGAATTGAGGGCGCACGCTAATTTATCTTCTATCTTCCACCACAGACCCGCCGTTCTTCCTGGACGGGCACCTGGCAGCGTCTTCTGCGAATATCGTTGCTTGCCGACGCTGCACTGATCAAGCGACACCCAGAGCATTCCCGCAACCTTGCAGGATACATTAGTGACGCTCGCGAAGCGAAAACGGGACGAGCACCGGGGCCTACCCAAGCGAAGCACGCCAAAAGTTAGTGATTGATGACAATGTGAGTAGGCGACATCTCCCAGCTCCCAGCACAGCACCCTTTTGTCGTTATTATCGCGCGCACTGCCACGTTTGCGTTGATGACCTGTTCAACGCGGCTAGGAGAGGCCGCGCAGAGTCGCAGAGTCGCACTCCCCGCCGTCCAGCGCGGCCGTGGGTGGGTGCATGGCCCGCATTCTTGACGGGGGACGGGGGGTGCTCTGGCTCTGGCTGGTCTTCACTTCGTTCCGTCGCCTCTCTGCCATGTCTGCTGAATAGCTCGCTCGCTTCCATGGCCCGCCCGCGTGTAGCGACGACGTGCACCGCTGCACCGTTCCAAGGTTGCTAACTCATCCCACGCAGTGCCCGCCTGCAGTGTCTTGCACGTCTTGGGTCTTGCACGTCTTGCAGCCCCGAGGCACCCCCCTGGCCATACTAGCTTCCCGATTTGGCCGCCAACACACGCCTCGGCCGCTCGCCAACATCCCTACCTCAGACCTGGCGCCCGTCCCTCCAGCTCGTGTCCCATACCTCAAGCTTCTTCTAGCGAGCCACGGCTGCGTGCGCCTACAGTACCTCCAGCTCGACTGCCAGCCAGCGCTGCGCTTGGGCGGCTTCATATTGCTAGCCCATGTCACACGATTTTACCACCCAGATCAATTCTGCGCCATATTCGCCCGCCCCATCCCACTTTTCGCACTCCAGCATGGCCGACCCCAACGTCCAGCAGTCAAGACAGCAGCCCGGCGCCTACCCTTCGCCGCACTCCTACCCGTCGCCCTCAATGCAGTCCACCTACAGCTACCCGCCGCCCCAGGGCCCTCAAAGTAATGAGCCCTACCGTGGCTCGCCGCAGCAGGCGAACAACCTGCCGTCGCTCAACCTGCCGCCAATACGTGCCATGGACGGACAGCAGCCGCCGCCGCCGCCGCCGCAACCTCAGCAGCAGCAGCAGCAGCAGCAGCAATCCATGGGCTCGCCACTGCCTCCCCCGCCCCACGGAATGCCGCAGTACTATGGCCACCCAGCGCATCCTCATGCGCCGTCCGGCCAGCAGATGATGGGCAACATGGGTCCTGCGCAGTTCAATGCTGCAATGCGATACCAGCTCCCGCCACAGCACGGCGACCAGCGAATTCTGTCCGGCGGTCGCCACAAGAAAGAGATCAAGCGTCGCACAAAAACCGGATGTTTGACGTGCCGCAAGAGAAGAATAAAGGTATGTTCAGCCTGGAGCCCTCTGCGCATTTTGTATCTCGAGTCGGAGCGACTCGAAAAGTCAGCGGTGGTGAGCTTCGGTATGCGCTTTGCGCAAGTCACTCGCGATTGGTTGTCTGACGCGACGCGTTGCGCGCGCTGCTCCCAAACCGTCGAGCCGTAACCGAGAGCCATGAAGCGAGCCCCAAACTTACCTGCGAACATTTACCCTAACCTGACCTCGCTTTACACATGCGCTAACAACACCACCTCCCAGTGTGACGAAGCCCATCCCGTCTGCAGAAACTGCCAAAAAAGCAAGCGCGAGTGTCTTGGCTACGACCCAATCTTTAAGCAGCAGCCCGGCCCAGCACAAATTCAACCCGCTCCCAACTCTGCTCCCGCACCTCACTCGACCACCCCAGCAGCGACCCCTGCTGCGCCGGCCTCGACGACATACAGCCAGAGCCCAGTACCACAAGGCTACGCACCTGCCTCGTCGGCTGGATACGCACCGGCCGCATCTGCAACTAGCGGTGCACACCCTCCAGAGAACTTCAACGCAATCGACCCAGCGCTGGCTGCTCCACCAGGACAGCCAATGCACCCGGGCCAGCCACACTACAACGGCGTGCACCATTTGGACCCCGCCATGAGGGGCCCGCCAGGAGCAGCTTATGCTCAACCACCGCCAATGCTGCCACCGAGCAAAGGTGAGTCTTCACTGCTAACCCTCACCTTGGTACACACTGACAGTTCGCCAGGCAAACCCTTGACTATGGCTGACATCTTCGGCATATGCAACCACAGCCCGCCAGAGGTGCCCCCTCGCCAGGCGCCAATACCGCCCCAGGTTGACGACGAATTCAGGACAATCTTTTTCAACGATTACTGCGCAGGCCTCGATATCATGCTGCAAACCCCCTGGTTCACCACAAATGACAACGCCCTCCACCGAATATTTGCCGATCGCGCGCTGCACGAGGAGGCCGCTTACTTCACCGAATCCATGAGAGCTGCCAAGTCGCAAACCTCTGATATGGCCGGAGTTTTCAGTCAAGAAGCTCGACTAATTTGGCATTTGCTGAGCACGTGCAAGCACACAGCACACAGTACTAACGGCCTACACACAGCACATTCAAACGAGAACGACGACATATCCCTCAGAGAAGTGCGGGGGCGATTCGACATTTTGGAGAGCCTCCTCACAAACCAGAACCTGGCGCCCAACCCACTGCGCCAGTTTTCCTACCCTCCCGACTTACCTGAGCAGAAGAAGGCCGAGGTAGACTTCTGGATTCATCTCGGTGACTTTGTCCAGTTTTCTGGCTCTGACTCGGCCCCTCATGGTGCTGCGGATTATGCTCTTTCCATCATGCGCAACGTCCTACAAGTCCAGGAGGTCCGCGATGCCATTTATAGCATAGCCATCGCGCGCCATTGCGGCAGTCGCACCCCGGGTTTTCCCAATCAACTACCACCCGTCACAAACCCAAGCGAGGACAGCGACCTCAACAAGCTCACTGTAGCCATGTCCTTCATTAGTCACGAAAGTCGGCAGGGCTCACAGCAAGTCTTGGCCCGCGTATGCGACATGGCAATGCTGTCCTGGGAGGTGGCTAGGTCTCCATAGCATGACGTGGATGCGACGCTGTGCCTCGCATTTTGCGCTTTTTCGAATGACGAAACGAGCACCTGGAGTGACGCAGTCACTAGGGCTCGAAAAGCCACGACCCTTTCCGTGTGGTTACATACACCCCGTTCACGACACTATCGGCGTAAGAGCACCTCACTCGACGATCTTGTTAGGCGTGGGGGTATGCCACCGTCGAAGATATTTCTTATGCCTCTAGATTGCTATTTCTCCCCAGCGGAATTTCCAATCCCAGATATAGTTATCAACAAGCACCGCGACTGTACACTTGTACCTTATACCACATTGCCCTTTTTGCTTCTGCTTTTCCTGCATCTAGCGCGTGGAGCTGGTGGTCAATCACGTTTTAGGCAGATACAACTTATACCCGGTTCGACCCTTGGTCGTGTCCTGCGTTTCTTCGATTAGTATGGCAACAGTAATTTTTATTTCGGTACGTGGCCTGTTTGGTTATGCCCTGGCACGTTGCTCCATTTCGTGGATTCAGGATCTTGGTGCGAGACTTAGGAGAATGAATGAGAACCCTCTTGCGCCCACACTTCTCGCGACCCTTCCCAGTACGGTGCATCGCTCACAAAGACTAGGGGTCGACATGAATAGGAAGTGCATTAGCAACGCCAATCCAGCCTTACGTGCGAAGATCAACTGACGCCCCTTGGAACAGATTGAACACGGTCAATCAAATGAGAGACATTTCCTCAGCAAATCAAGACTCGCGAGGAGGAGGTCGTCGGCACTGCGCCATACTAACCGGAACACTTCATCTGAGTTGCAATACAACAACGTCACGAAAATTAGCATGGTCTACACAGGTTTGTTGTAGACCCCAACAGCCATAGATGGGCAAGGCAGTGTGGAATCATCCATCAGCCACGCTGCAAAGTACCACTTTTCGATTCGAATGGACCTGCGGCAACTGCAGTCTCCCAGACGAGGTGTTTCAAAGTCTCTCCCAGGACAAGCGTCCCTCGTCTCTCTCAGCTTCTGTCGTAGTACAACGCGGTCACTCGTTACACAACCCACCCTACAACGGCCATCTAATCAAACAGTCTACCTCTGATGTTTGATTAGGCCCATCCCCCTCAAGCCAATTACTGCTCAAACCCGCCTACCAACACCACCCTCCATGGCCATATACACCGCCACTTCAGTGACACCGCCCACCTGCCCCAATCCCCTCTCCTCCCAACATGTTTCCCATAGATTGGCCACCGCCCGCCACCCACCCCATGACGCGTCAGATGGCGCCGACGCTACACAACCGTCCTCGGTGACGCAAAAACCGTCGTTCGGAGAATTTCCACTGCCCTGGGATATTGCGCGGATCGACGCGAAGACAGATCTGCGCGCCGTGAACGTCGTGCCACCGAACGGCCGGTTCTGTAACAGGTCGTGGGCGCGATAATTTGCGCGCATGTGGTGCGACGGTGCGCGTGGTTGCACGGGGTGGGAGGGCGAGGACGGCATATGCGCAGCCGATCGTGATGCGACCAAGGGGAAACTGACAGTTCCGAAAGTGCCGGCTGTGGGACGCATCTTGTGCGAGGTGTATGTTTGACGACGGGGTAGAGAGGAGGACGGGGAGGGGTTGTGGGGTGTGGTTGCTTTGCGTGAGGTTTGTACTCTTCATGTTGGAATCTACTAGGTTCAGGCGATGGATTCTTGATTGGAATGGAAGAGGACGCGGACATGGATGGGTACAGCATGGCTCCATCATTCTGATATTATGAAGACTGTCTACAATTTACCCTCCTTCTCAGCAGCCTGTAGCTCTGCCTCGACTTCGGCGATAACCACCTTGCGCACGCCCTCCCAGCCCTCGGCGCGCTTGACATGGCTGACTCTCCGCGGCAAGTCCTCCAGACCCTTGAATTCAGCTGGCAGCACCTTGGCCTGGAAGTACTCCTTCTGCTCGGGTAGTGCCAGCTCGACAGCGTTTGCGAACTTGGCCGGATGCGCAGTGGCCAGCGCAATGTGGTGTGTGGAAGGAGGTTTTGAGACGTCGGCCGAGCGAAGAGCTGCGGCAACACCAATGGCAGAGTGCGGGTCGAGGACGTAGCTCTTGGACGCCTCTGCGCCGAAGATGTACTTGATCATGTCGATGGTCTCGGCATCGCTAACACGATATGAAGCAAAGTCTGCTTGCGCAGCCTTGAGGATCTGCGGGTCAACCGCAAAGCCACCCTTGGACTTCAAATCGTTCAACCACCCGCGAACGTGGTCGCCGGCTTGGCTGCGTCGCTGGATGACCGCATCCGAGTTTGTGCTGTATACTTCGTACGCGAGGAACCAGAGCAAGCGCTCAAAGTTGGACGAGACGAGAATGTCCATGGCCGGGCTCAAGGTCTCCTTCACACCACTCTCATGTGCCTTGGCGCCGTCCTCGGGCAGCCCGCCCTCGGCTTGCTTGCCGTGCACCGCGTGCTTTTCGTATCGTCCAGACTCCCAGAATCGGTGTAGAATGTCGTTTGCGTTCGTTGCGATCACCAGCTTCTCCGCCGGGAGACCCATGCGCTTGGCGAAGAAGCCCGCAAGGATGTCGCCGAAGTTGCCAGTCGGCACCACGAAGCGGACCGTGGACGCTGGGAGGAAGGATGGCGACTTGATGAGGTTGAAGTACGAGTAGAAGAAGTAGGTGATCTGGGCGAGGATACGGGCCCAATTGATGGAGTTCACAGCGGCGAGGCGGTGCGTCTTGTTGATTTCGGGGTCTGCGAAGAGAGCTTTGACAAAGTCCTGAAGAGCATTAGTTGTGAAGGTACGAGCAGATGGGTGCTTTTCGTACCTGGCAGTCGTCGAATGTGCCATCCACCGCCAAGTTGTGCACATTGGCGTCAATGACCGTCGTCATCTGCGCCTCTTGAATTGGGCTGACTTTGCCATGTGGGAACATGATGAAGACCGACACATCCTTCTTTCCACGCAGACCATAGATGGCCGCAGAACCAGTGTCTCCACTTGTTGCGCCAACAACGGTCAAGTGCTCCCTGTTGCGTCCACTCTTGCCCTCGTTCTTGCGGACCAGGAAGTACTCGAACAGATTGCCCAAGAATTGCAGTGCGACATCTTTGAACGCAAATGTAGGTCCGTGGAACAGCTCTAGCAGATGTATGTTCTTCTCCTTGTCGATTGTGACGGTGGGCGCAACGTCTTTCGTGCGGAATGTGGAATAACTGCGACGGATGATGTCCTTCAGGTCTGTGGGTGGGATCTCAGACGATGAGATGTAGAGGGAGAAGATTTCGTATGCGAGGTCCTCGAAGGACAAGTCTTTCCACGTCGACGCCCAGTTGTCGGGCAGTGTGGGGATTTCCTCGGGGATGAAGAGGCCGCCATCCGAGGCAAGACCCTTCAGTACGACTTCCTCAAAGGACAGCTATGACGCGTTAGATGTGGTGGTTCGTGACAGGTTTCGCATGCTCACATCGTAGGATCCTCCCCGGGTGCTCAAATAGCGCTGAGATGTGGTATGTGAAGACATGACGAGCAATTATTTTCTCACGGCCTGCGCAACGACAAAGAAAGAAGTAGCGGCGACCAATTGACCTGTCAGATAAGTGGGAAAGTAACGCGGTCCCCGTGGGGTGTTGATGGTGTATAGCAGCTCCGGGATCGCTGTGACTCAAGAAATTTCCAATGCCCTGCGCCCTGCACCCTCGCCCTGTTAGACGTTTGCAATCGGCACATGGTAGCTTCTAGGGCTGCAACAGGGAAAGTGAATTCAACAGTAGTCTCCGAGCATTCCGATCGCATACAGTCTTCAAGCCTCTGCGACGATACCCCGCGTGCGCAATCCTGCCCCGCCGCCCTCGCTGTTCCTGTGCTCTCGCGGCATCGGCGTTCAGCCTCGGCTTGCCGTTCTAGTCCGCAGAGCCGCAACGACGTGCTGGAACCTATAATAGTAAGCATGTCTGAATATTCTTGTAAAGTAGCAGCGATCATACCTTTGCGACCCATCGCCTCACAAAGTATTCCCAGCGATCAGAGGGAACATCGTTGCTTTCGCTCTGCTCTTCTGTTACGATGATTGTCATCTCTTTGCCAGTTTTCTCCAATGCCTTTGGCACTTGATCTAACATATCCGTATTAGCTTGGTTAATCTCATCCTTATTATCCTCTTTACCGTCTTCATCGCTGCCAGCGCTAGATTCTGTTTCTTAAGTAACCTTAAACTTTGCTGCATCCTTCCTGACCTTAGCTAGGTTAATCTTCACTTTAAGATCGCGGCGCCTTGTCTTACGAACTGCTGTATAGTCCTCGAGCTTTTTCGCAAGCTCAGGAATGCTGTCTTGCTCTAAGACATCTTCATTCTTAAGCTCACCGCGGAAGAAAGCAATATTGCCTATACTGCTCTTTAGGCTTGCATTATACTTAACATCATCAGCGATATAACCGATGTGCTGAAGTGCGTTGTGAGCCTGTAAAAGGATCTGATGAAGCCCAGTCTTAATGTCTATAACTACCACATCAACAAAAATCAAAAAAATATGTAAAAAGAATTGGTCACTACGAGGGTCGAACTCGCGACCTTGGCGTCGGCGGGATTTCTCCTGCCTTCAAGCAGAAGCTATTAGCACCACGCTCTAACCAACTGAGCTAAGCGACCATTGTTTGGTTTCGAACATGAGATGGTAGCAGTGAAAAATAAGCTAAAAATATCTTTATTAAAAAACTGCGAGGCAGAAAGCTATCACAAGAATTGCAGACTGATTCGTAGGGTGCTTAGTTGTGTAAACAGGTGGGGTCGAAGGGAATGGTGGGGTAAGCTGAAAAAATTCCCATGCCTAATAGTCCAAGTTCTGCCCCCATTTCTTACTTCGGCTAGAGAATTCTCTTACGCTGAAGGAAACAGCGGGATTAAACGGCTTTGGACATCTCCCTCACTCAAAAAAATACGTCTTGTCTTAGTGTAGACAGCTCTATTTATGTCTATTTTGAGAAGAGTTAAATCACCTCTTAGAGGTATTCAAAGCTCCACTGATTTGCATTCTCCATGTCTTGAGAATGCTGTAGCAGTCTGGCTGCATCGATTACGTTCCGCTTCTTCTGCAACTTACGAGGTAGAATTGGATAATCCTGGGAAAAACTGACACTCCTGCACATATTGGCCCAGTTCAAGTTTTCCATAGAGGCACCCTTCCTTCTTCACACCCCAAACGTGGAACTCAGATGCTCTGTAATTCGCACCTAACACTCGGATGATCAATTTTTCGCTGCTACATCTCCGTCCTTTGCCTTCGCATCCCTCTCCTTCACAACATCCGTCTCAAACCCCAACCCCGCCCTAGCCCTAACAACTCCAAACACAGAACTACTATCCATCCTCCGCCTCCTCTCATCCCCCCATACCTTCGCTTCTTCCGCTGCGTCAAGATACATCTCGCCCACCCTCAACTCCACGCCCTTCTCCCTCGCCACGTTTACCCCATGCCTCACATCCTTAATCCCCAGCTCCAGCCCCGACCGCGGCGCCTCCCCCTCCGCGGGACAATACGCGCCCGAAATCAACCGCTCCGACACGCCCGCCGCATAGCTTCCAAAGTTCTCGGATATAAGCGTGTGCAGCGTGTCAGCGGGTAGGCCGGACACGGACGCGAGCGTGTGCGCTTCCGAGAGCAGATACATGAGGCCTGCGGTGATGAAGTTGCTGGTGGTTTTTAGGAGGAGGGCTTGGGATGGGGTTGGGCCGACGGGGATGAGGGCGCGCGCGAGGACGCCTTGGAGGAATGGGGATACGGTGGTGATGGCGTCCGCGGGGCCGGCGATGGCGATGAGCAGCTGACCGGCTTGGGCGACGGGCGTGGAGCCGAAGACGGGGGCGGCGAGGTAGATTGCGAATAAGGATGAGAGCTGGGTGGTTATGGAGGTGGTGGTGGATGGGTGGACTGTTGTGGTGTCGATGATGATTTTGTTGGGGAGGGAGGGGACGGTGCAGATTTGGTTGATGAGGTATTGAAGGGCGGTGTCGTCGCTGACCTGTGTGGTGTTAGATGGTGTATTCTCTTGTGTAGTTATTGTGGTGCGTACAGAGATGAAGATTATGTCGCAGTTCTCTACGAGATCCTCTGGTGATTGAGATTGAATGCTTCCGATGTGCTTCAAGGGTTCTCCACGTGATATTGTTCGGTTCCAGTATCTTAAAGGTAGAAGTGAATTGTCTGCGAGATGCCTCTGTAGATTGGTTGCCATGGCTAGGCCCATGGAGCCGAGCCCAATCCATCCAATTCGGATGGTATTTGCTGCAGACATATTGGAAAAGTATGTTCCTTTTGCGTGGGAGGCGGGATAATCGAGAACCCACAAGGGTGTGGAAAAGATGAAGTGAGTCACGAGAGTTCGATCGAGCGAAGCACGCATCACACTAGCGTAAATGAGGCAAGCAGCTTCCTGCCGACGGATATTGAAGGACCACGGAGGCCTCGAGAAGACATCATCAACGCGGATTATCAGCATGCCATGAACCGAGCGATAAATTCTACCTAGACTCGCCAGGTAGCGGCAAATTTCGTGCCTGCTCTGCACCTACAGGGCGTAAGCCAATATTCTTTACAAGCTATCCTCG
>Ga0265780_10001662_pt1 | contig 30945 bp, 30 predicted proteins | sample P1T30metagenome_FD_192432 | JGI IMG/M metagenome (GOLD analysis project Ga0265780, IMG submission 192432) | Plant litter microbial communities from East Loma Ridge, Irvine, California - P1 T30 | ecosystem: Environmental > Terrestrial > Plant litter > Unclassified | place: USA: California... | reverse complement strand
TCAACGGCCACTTCCCGCACAAGCCGGTGATGCCGGGCGTGCTGATGATCGAGGCGCTGGCCCAGACCGCGGCCATCCTGTCCTTCATGACCATGAACGTGAAGCCGGACGAGAATTCGGTGGTCTACTTCGTCGGTATCGACAACGCGCGCTTCAAGCGTCCGGTCGAGCCGGGCGACCAGCTGGTCATGACCGTCGAGATCGTGCGCACTTCGCGCGGCATCTGGAAATACAAGGCCAGTGCCAGCGTCGACGGCAAGGTCGCGGTGGAAGGCGACCTGATGTGCACCATCCGCGCCAACGAATCCGCTAACGGCGCGGCAGCGGGGCAGTAATGAGCAAGATCCACCCCAGCGCGATCGTCGATCCCAAGGCCGAGCTGGACAGCTCGGTCGAGGTCGGCCCGTACTCCATCATCGGGGCCAACGTGCGCATCGATGCCGGTACCCGGGTCGGACCGCACGTCGTCATCGAAGGCCACACGACGATCGGCAAGGACAACCATATCTTCCAGTTCGCGTCCCTGGGGGCCCAGCCGCAAGATAAAAAATGGGCCGGCGAGCCGACCCGCCTGGTCATCGGCGCGCGCAACACCATCCGCGAGTTCTGCACCTTCAACACCGGCACCGCCCAGGACGAAGGCGTGACCTCGCTCGGCGACGACAACTGGATGTCGGCCTACACCCACCTGGCCCACGATTGCCGCGTCGGCAGCAACACGATCTTCTCGAACAATGCCCAGCTGGCGGGCCACGTCCACGTGGGCGACTGGGCGATCCTGTCCGGTTACTGCGGCGTGCACCAGTTCTGCAAGATCGGCGCCCATGCTTTCATCGGCATGTACACCAGCCTGACGCAGGACGTGCCGCCCTTCGTGCTGGTCTCCGGCAATCCGGCCGAGGCGCACGGCATCAACATCGAAGGCCTGAAGCGCCGCGGTTTCACGCGCGAGCAGATCAACGGCCTGCGCACCGCCTACAAGCACATCTACCGCTCCGGCCTGACCCTGGAAGAAGCCAAGGTCAAGCTGGCGGAAGAAGAAGCCGGCTCGCCTGAAGCGGCCACGCATATCCGCGCCATGCGCGACTTCCTCGGCACCACCAGCCGTGGCATCGTCCGCTAGTCCGATGGATCCGCGCGTGACGCCGGTGTCGCTGACCCTGGTGGCCGGCGAAGTCTCGGGCGACATGCTGGCCGCCAGGCTGATGGCCGGCCTCAAGCCGCGCCTGCCGGGCGTGGTTTTCAGCGGCATCGGCGGTCCGCGCATGCTCGAGCAAGGGCTGGCGTCCTCGGTGCCGATGGAAACCCTGACCGTGCGCGGCCTGCTGCCGGTGCTGCTGCGCTACCGCGAATTGAAGGGTATCCAGAACACGCTGCGCGACCGCCTGTTGGCGGAGCGGCCGGCGGCCTTCATCGGCGCCGACTACCCCGGCTTCAACCTCGGCCTGGAAGAGCAGCTGAGAGCAAGCGGCATCCCGACGGTACACTTCGTCGGGCCGCAGATCTGGGCCTGGCGCGGTGGGCGCATCAAGAAAATCCAGCGCGCCGTCTCGCACATGCTGCTGATCTTCCCCTTCGAGGAAGAACTGTACCGCGAGGCCGGCGTGCCGGCGACCTATATCGGGCATCCGCTGGCCGAGAGCATTCCGCTGCAGCCCGACGTGGCCGGCGCGCGGCGCAGCCTCGGCATCCCGGAAGATGCAAAGGTGGTCACCGTCATGCCGGGCAGCCGCATGTCGGAAATTAAGTACCTGACCGAGCCTTACCTGCGCACGGTGCAGCTGCTGGCCGCACGGGATGCGACTGTGCGTTTCATCGCACCGATGGCGGGCGCGCGCCAAAAGGCGTATTTTATGCAGCTGATGGCGCAGGCAGGCTTGCAGGACGTGCCGCTGACGCTGGTGGACGGCCAGTCGCACGACTGCATCGCCGCCGCCGATGCGGTGCTGGCGGCATCGGGCACGGCGACGCTGGAAGTGGCGCTGTACAAGAAGCCGATGGTGATTGCCTACAAGGTGCTGCCGGCCGAGTGGATGATCATCCGCCACATGGGTTACCTGCCGTGGATCGGCCTGCCGAACATCCTGGCGCGCGACTTCGTGGTGCCGGAATTCCTGCAGCACGCGGCCACGCCCGAGGCGCTGGCGGACGCGCTCTGGTTCCAGCTGACCGACGAGAACAACCGGGCGCGCCTGCAGCAGCGCTTCCTGGACCTGCATCACAGCCTGCTGCGCGACAGCGCCACACTCAGCGCCGATGCGGTATTACGAGTCATAAGTAAAAAATGAGAAAGAAGAAGTTCGATTTCTACCCCGGCCTGCCGGCCAGGAACCGGCCGTTCACGCTGGACGACGTCGTCTGCGGCGTCGATGAAGCCGGGCGCGGTCCGCTGGCCGGGCCGGTGTACGCGGCCGCCGTGATCCTCGATCCGGCGCGCCCGATCGAGGGCTTGCGCGACTCCAAGAAGCTGACCGAGGCGCGCCGCGACGAGCTGGCCCCGCTGATCAAGGAACACGCGCTGGCCTGGGCCATCGCCGAGTGCTCGCACAACGAAATCGACACCATCAACATCCTGCAGGCGACCATGCTGGCGATGCGGCGCGCGGTGGAAGCGCTGCACACGCTGCCGACCATCGCCCTGATCGACGGCAACCGCTGCCCGCAATTCACCGTGGCCAGCATCCGCGCCCACGCGGTGGTGGAGGGCGACGACAAGGTGCACGCGATTTCGGCCGCCTCGATCCTGGCCAAGACCGCGCGCGACGCGGCCCTGGTGGAGTTGCACGCGACGTATCCGGAATACGCTTTCGACCAGCACAAGGGATATTCGACCGCGCTGCACCTGGAGCGCCTGCGCCTGCACGGCCCATGCCCGGTGCACCGCCGTTCCTTCGCGCCGGTACGGTCGCTGCTGGAGCGCGATTTGTTCGATAGCGAGCCTGTATGAAGACCATCAGCTCGCGCGACAACGCCTTTTACAAAGAACTGAAAGCGCTGGCCACCAGCTCCCAGGCACGGCGCAAGGCCGGCCAGAGCCTGCTGGATGGCGTGCACCTGTGCCAGAGCTGGCTGGACCTGAACGGCGCGCCGCTGCACGGTGTTATATCGGAAGGTGCACTCGCCAATCCGGAAGTGGCCGCCATCGTGGCGCGTACGGAAGCCGCCGGCGCAGCGGTGACGGCCTTGCCGGATGCGCTTTTCGGAGCCATCAGCCAGGTCGAACATGGCGTCAACCTGGTGTTCCTGGTCGCGACCCCTCGTCCGCGCCAGCCGGCAGTGCTGACGCAATCGGCGGTGCTGCTGGACGGCGTACAGGACCCGGGCAACGTCGGCTCGATCCTGCGCAGCGCCGGCGCCGCCGGCATCCGCCAGGTGTATTGCAGCGCCGGCACCGCCTTCTGCTGGTCGCCGAAAGTGCTGCGCGCCGCCATGGGCGCCCATTTCGTGCTGGAGATCTTCGAAAACGTCGATTTGCCGGCGCTGGTGCGCGCTGCGGCTGTGCCGGTGCTAGCCACCAGCGGCTATGCCAGCGAGCGCCTGTACGACATCGATTTGCGCCAGCCGGCCGCCTGGGTGCTGGGGCACGAAGGGCAGGGCGTCTCGGGCGAGCTGCTGGACCTGGCGACGCGGCGGGTCGCGGTGCCGCATGCCGGCCAGGTCGAATCGCTGAACGTGGCCGCCTGCGCCGCCGTCTGCTTCTTCGAACAGATGCGCCAGCAACAGCTGCGCCAACAACAGTTGCGGTGAAGTAATAGCTCTGGGCATGGACGGCGTTCACCGTTCAGGTTACGCTTCGTGCTTGCAACTGTGAAATAAAGAATCGAGATGGACATCCCCCACATGCAGCACCTGCACTTTCTGGTCGCGGAAGCGGACCCGGTCCAGCGCCGCGCGCTGATCGGCGCGCTCGCCCAGCTCGGCGCCAGCCGCGTCACCGACGTGCCGGACGCGCCGATGGCCTTGCGTACCCTGCAGGCCGGATTCAGCCCGCGCATCGATATCGCCATCATCGACCTGGGCCTGGGCGGCATGGATGCCATGGAATTGCTGCGCGCGGCGGCGGCCCTGCAGTCCGACGTGCGCCTGATCGTCACCGGCGACCAGTCGCCGGGCGTGCTGTTCTCGGTCGAGACCCTGGTCCAGGCCCACGGCGTCGAACTGCTGGGTACCATCGCCAAGCCGGTCAATCCCGGCACACTCAAGGCCCTGCTCGACCATTACCAGCCGCCGCGTCCGCCCGTGGTGCCGGTGGCCGGGCCGAGCTTCAGCTTCGCCGAGGTCGGCGTCGGCCTGCACCAGCGCCAGTTCGAACCCTTCTTCCAGCCCAAGATCGAGCTGGCCACCGGCCACGTGACGGGCCTGGAAACCTTTGCGCGCTGGCGCCATCCCGAGCACGGCGTGCTGGGCCCGAGCGCCTTCATCGACGCGCTGGCGCAGAACGGACGGGTCGATTTCCTCGACTGGACCATGATCGAACTCTCGGTCGAGCGCTGCCGCGCTTTCCACGACGGGGGCATCCCGATCTCGATCTCGCTGAACCTGGCGCCGGCCACGCTGGCCCAGCCGGACTTCGTACGCCAGATCGCGTCCTGCATGAAGCGCCACGGCGTGCAGCCGGACTACCTGACCTTCGAGATGACCGAAACGGCCATCCTCGACTTCGACGTCAGCTTCATCGAACGCCTGGTGCGCCTGCGCATGATGGGCTTCGGCCTGGCGATCGACGACTATGGCACCGGGCATTCCAACCTGCAGCTGCTGGCGCGGATCCCGTTCTCGGAGTTGAAGATCGACCGTTCCTTCGTCGACGGGGCGTCCAAGAAGCGCCCCTTGGGCACCGTGTTGAAATCCTGTCTGGGGCTGGCGCACAGCCTGGACCGCATGTCGTGCGCGGTGGGGGTGGAGACGCGCCAGGACTGGGACTTTTTGCAGGGTCTTGGCTGCACGTATGCGCAGGGTTACCACATCGCGAATCCGATGGAGGCGTCGGCTTTCCCGGGTTGGCTGGAAGACTGGCGCCACTTCTTCTAGGCGTTACCCCTGGGACGTCGTTCCTGCCTCCGCGGGAATGCCCTTTTTCGGCAGCGGGCCGTAATTAATACTCGCGCCGATCCGGCTTGATCTCCTGGAGGATGGTCGTCGAAATCTCCTCGATCGACTTGGTCGTCGACGACAGCGACCGTATCCCTTCGCGCCGCATCATCTGCTCCGCCTCGTTCACCTCATAGCGGCAATTCTCGATCGACGCGTATTTGCTGCCCGCCCGCCGTTCGTTGCGGATCTCGGCAAGGCGCTCGGGCGTGATGGTCAGCCCGAACAGCTTGTGCTTGAACTGGGGCAGCGCCGAAGGCAGCTTGCCGCGTTCGAAGTCGTCCGGGATCAGCGGGTAGTTGGCCGCCTTGATCCCGTACTGCATGGCCAGGTAGAGGCTGGTCGGGGTCTTGCCCGAGCGCGAGACGCCGACCAGGATCACGTCGGCATCGGCCAGGTTCTTGTGCGACTGGCCGTCGTCGTGGGCCAGCGAGAAGTTGATCGCTTCGATGCGCTCCTTGTATTCCTCGGTGTCCACCATGTTGTGGATGCGGCCGATGGTGTGGGTCGACTTGACGTTGAGTTCCTGCTCGAGCGGCGCGACGAAGGTCTGGAACAAATCCATGTGCATGCCCTGCGCGGCCCGGATCACGCTCGACAAATCGTGCTTGACCAGGGTCGAGAACACGATCGGACGCTGGTTGTCGGCCAGGGCAACTTCGTTGATGCGGCGTGCCGCCTCGTGGGCCTTATCGATGGTGTCGATGAAGGGCAGGCGGATCTGGCGGAAACGCATCTCGAACTGGCTCAGCACCGCGTGACCGAAGGTTTCCGCCGTGATGCCGGTGCCGTCGGACACGAAGAAGACGGTGCGCGGTGGGCCGGGAGGGGCCGGGGTGCTGTCGAAAGTCATGGTGCCTTTTTGATAATATGATGACAAAGTTGCAGCCACCGCACAGTGCGCGGAACGCACTCGCGTTAAAATGCTCTGCAACTATTATAGTGTCGGCTCTGCACCGCGAAGAATAACAAGAAAATCCGCCTGCCAGCCGACCGCACAGATTTCCATCATCAAAGAAGGTGTTTTATCATGACCAACCTGTCTACTGCAGCACTGTCAGTACGCGATCCACAGAAAGGCGACGGCGTCTACGTCGCCCCGTTCGAGCAATTGCGCATGACCGATGTCGAGTCGGTCGGCGGCAAGAACGCCTCGCTCGGCGAAATGATCAGCCAGCTGGCCGAGGCCGGCGTGCGCGTGCCGGGCGGCTTTGCCACCACGGCTGATGCATTCCGCGATTTCCTGCGTCACAGCGCCGACGGCGGCCCGTCGCTGGGCCAGCGCATCGCGCTGCGCCTGGAAAGCCTGGACATCGACGATGTCCGCGCCCTGGCCGCGGCCGGTGCCGAAATTCGCCAGTGGATCGTCGAGACCCCGTTCCAGCCGCGCCTGGAACAGGAAATCCGGGAGTACTACGAGCGCCTGGTGGCCGATTCCGAAGTCGAGATGTCCTTCGCCGTGCGTTCCTCGGCCACCGCCGAGGACTTGCCGGATGCATCCTTCGCCGGCCAGCAGGAAACCTTCCTGAACGTGGTCGGCATCGACAACGTGCTGGAGGCGATGAAGCACGTGTTCGCCTCGCTGTACAACGACCGCGCGATTTCCTACCGCGTGCACAAGGGCTTCACCCACGCCGAAGTGGCGCTGTCGGCCGGCGTGCAGCGCATGGTCCGCTCCGACACCGGCGCCGCCGGCGTCATGTTCACCATCGACACCGAGTCCGGTTTCAAGGACGTCGTCTTCGTCACCTCCAGCTATGGCCTGGGCGAGACCGTGGTGCAGGGCGCGGTGAACCCGGACGAGTTCTACGTTCACAAGCCGATGCTGGAGCAGGGCAAGAAGCCGGTCATCCGCAAGAACATCGGTTCCAAGCTGATCAAGATGGAATTCACCAGGGAAGCCAAGGCCGGCCGCTCGGTGCAGACCGTCGACGTGCCGGTCGAGCAGCGCAACCGTTATTCGCTCACCGACGATGAGGTGGTCGAGCTGGCCAAGTACGCGGTCATCATCGAGAAGCACTACGGCCGCCCGATGGACATCGAGTGGGGCAAGGATGGCCGCGACGGCAAGCTGTACATCCTGCAGGCGCGCCCGGAAACCGTGAAGTCGCAGCAGAAGTCGACCGACGCCCAGCAGCGCTTCCAGCTCAAGGGCACGGGCACCGTGCTGACCAGCGGCCGCGCGATCGGCCAGAAGATCGGCGCCGGTCCGGTGCGCGTCATCAGCGACCCGTCCGAAATGGAACGCGTGCAGCCGGGCGACGTGCTGGTGGCCGACATGACCGACCCCAACTGGGAACCGGTCATGAAGCGCGCCTCGGCCATCGTCACCAACCGCGGCGGCCGCACCTGCCACGCGGCGATCATCGCGCGTGAGCTGGGCGTGCCGGCAGTGGTCGGTTGCGGCGACGCCACCGACGTGCTGAAGGACGGCACCCTGGTCACCGTGTCCTGCGCCGAAGGCGACGAAGGCCGCATCTACGATGGCCTGCTGGAAACCGAAGTCACGGAAACCGTGCGTGGCGAACTGCCGCCGATCAAGACCAAGATCATGCTCAACGTCGGCAACCCGCAGCTAGCCTTCGACTTCCAGTCGGTGCCGAACGGCGGCGTCGGCCTGGCGCGTCTCGAGTTCATCATCAACAACAATATCGGCGTGCACCCGAAAGCCATCCTGGAGTATCCGAACATCGACGCCGACCTGAAAAAGGCGGTCGAGTCGGTGGCGCGCGGCCATGCATCGCCGCGCGCCTTCTACGTCGACAAGCTGACCGAAGGCGTGGCGACCATCGCCGCCGCCTTCTGGCCGAAGCCGGTCATCGTGCGCCTGTCCGACTTCAAGTCCAACGAGTACAAGAAGCTGATCGGCGGTTCGCGCTACGAGCCGGACGAGGAAAACCCGATGCTGGGCTTCCGCGGCGCCGCGCGCTACCTGGCCGAGGACTTCGCCGAAGCCTTCGAGATGGAATGCATGGCCATGAAGCGCGTGCGCGAAGAGATGGGCCTGACCAACGTCGAGATCATGATCCCGTTCGTGCGTACCCTGGGCCAGGCCGAGAAGGTCATCGGCCTGCTGGGCAAGTACGGTCTGAAGCGCGGCGAAAACGACCTGCGCGTGATCATGATGTGCGAAGTGCCGTCCAACGCCATCCTGGCCGAGCAATTCCTGGAGTACTTCGACGGCTTCTCGATCGGCTCCAACGACCTGACCCAGCTGACTCTGGGCCTGGACCGGGACTCCGGCATGGAACTGCTGGCCAAGGACTTCGACGAGCGCGACCCGGCCGTGAAAGCCATGCTGAGCCTCGCGATCAAGGCTTGCCTGAAGCAGGGCAAGTACGTCGGTATCTGCGGCCAGGGGCCATCGGACAACCTTGACTTCGCACAGTGGCTGGTAGAAGAGGGCATCGAGTCGATGTCGCTGAACCCGGACTCGGTGGTCGACACCTGGCAGAAGCTGGCGTCCATGTAAGACGGCATGCCTTCGGTCTAACAATTGCTTGACGCAAGATTATCCTGCGTTAAGCTTGGGGAAATCCCCGTCTCCGGGAGGAGGCGGGGTTTTTTTTCGAGGATATCCATGAAGCGTTCCACCGTATCGATGATCCTGGGCAGCCTGCTCGCCCTGTCCGGCAGCGCCAGCGCCTTTGCCGGCGAACCGGCCTTCTGCAAGTCGATGTGCACGTCCCAGAAGAGCGAGTGCCTGGCGAATGCCAATGCCACCGAAAAAAAGGAAGGCATGCTGCCGACCGACGGCGCGGACAAGAACCCCTACGCACGTAATGCACAGATGCATGTGCGTCCGAACGAAAACGGCGCTCTGGAGCATTCTGGCGTGCAGTACCGCCGCGACCAGCGCGCCGGCACCTGCGACGCGGCGTATCAGCGCTGCACGCGTGACTGCAGCGCCGGGCAGAAGGAAGCGGTCGACACGGTCGTGTCGCGCCATGCCAAGGAAGCCGGCAACAAGTAGGGCAGATGCGAGGGAGGCCACGAAGAGCGCGGCGCGGCCTTCAGGCGCGCAGGCGTTCGTCGCCGTATTCGCCGGCCGCCGCCGCCATCACGCGGTTGCGTCCCGCCGACTTGGCGGCGTACAGGGCGGTATCGGCACGCGACAGCAGGGCGGCGATGGTTTCGCCCAGCTCCAGTGTCGCGACGCCGATGCTCACCGTGTAGGCGATACCGGTGCCATGCGCGCCGGGGGCATCCTGGGGCGCGCTTTCCAGCGCGGCGCGCAGGCGCTCGGCCACCAGTAGGGCGGTGTCGAGCGGCATGTCGGGCAGCAGCACGGCGAACTCTTCGCCACCCAGGCGCCCGCAACCGTCGCGGTTGCGCAAGACCGCGCAGGTGCGCTCGACGATCTCCACCAGCACCCGGTCGCCCACGGCATGGCCATGGGTGTCGTTGATGCGTTTGAAGAGATCGACGTCGAACAGCAGCAGCGACAGCGGCACCGCTTTGCGCCAGGCGCGCGCATGTTCGCGTTCGGCCAGTGCAAAGAAGGCGCGGCGCGAGGGGGCGCCGGTCAGGTGGTCGTGGTCGGCGGCCCAGGTGGCGCGGGCGATGATGTCGGCATTGGCCATCATCACCGCGCCCAGGGTCATGCTCGGAATCGAGAGCGTACCGCAGGCAAAGAACACCAGGCTCATTGTCTGTTCGTCGACCGTGGGCAGCCAGCCGGCAACCTGCGCCGCATAAGCCGCGGCGCGCAGCACCAGGCCCGTCGCGACGAGGAAGCACATGACCATCATGAACAGGTGGGGGTAGCGGCGCACGGCCGTACGCAGGGAGCGCCCGACGCTGACCGCCATGCCCAGGCACAGGCCGGCATGCATGAGCGACATGACGACGATGCGCAGCGGCGTGGAGTCGATGCCGCGATGCAGCGCGACGACCAGCGTCAGGCCAATCGCGGCGAACACCGCCAGCAGGCGCCATGGCACCTCCAGCGCGAGCTGGCGCCGGGTGCCGGCATACATCATGATGGTGGTACCGATCAGCAGCGCGTTCGGGAGCTCGATCGACAACAGGCCGGACACATGCCCGCGTGCCGCGAACAAAGGCATCGCGACCACGGCAAGGCCGTTGGCGATGACCCACTCGCGGATGCCCCTGGCGCCGCTGTGCGCCAGCGACGACAGCACCAGCAGCATCATGGCCGACAGCGCCATCATGACCAGGAACAGACTGGCGACGGTCAGCATGGCGCGCTCGACTTCATAGGGAAAGGATGGAAAACCATGGTGGAGGCAGGCTGCCGCACGCGCAATCAAAGAAATGGTTGCTTAATGTTATCAAAAAAAGGGCTGCGGATGCGTTAAATGAACCTTATTGTCGGAAACGTCGCAATCCTGCCAAATTGCAGATGTGCAATTCCCATATTGACTCCATGGCCCAACGCGTTACACTGAAAGCATCACTTTATTTTCTGAACAACATTATCGATAAGCCGCGTACTGCCTTGCATGCCCTCGCGACCGGTTCGGCAGGCGGGGCGTTTTTTGGGCTGCCCGCACTTGCCAAAGAGGAGACGACCATGGCTGACTGGGTAGGATGGCTGGCGGCGGCCGGCATCCTGGTAATCCTGGAACTGTTCACCGGGACCTTTTATCTGCTGATGATTGCGATCGGGCTGGCGGCCGGCGGCCTGGTGGCGCTGGCCGGGGCCGGCTTGCCGACGCAGGCCATCGTGGCCGGCGTGGTCGGGGTCATCGCCACCGGGGTGCTGCACCGCTCGCGCTTCGGCCGTGGCGGACAAGCCGGCAAGGACGTGGCCACGCGCGACCGCAACGTTAACCTCGACATCGGCGAGCGCGTCACGGTGCCGGCCTGGGACAAGGGCCGGGCGCGCGTGATGTACCGCGGCGCGCTGTGGGACGTCGAGCTGGGGCAGGGCGCGACGGCACACGCGGGCGAGTTCCGCATCGTCGAAGTGCTGGGCAGCCGCCTGGTCGTGGCCGACGCCTGAACATCATTCATACCAAGCACAAGGACACGCATGGCAATCTCCTTCGGTACCGTCGCACTGGTCATCTTCATCATCGCGCTGGTCTTCGTCTTCAAGACCATCAACGTCGTGCCCCAGCAGCACGCCTGGGTGGTCGAGCGCCTCGGCAAATACCACGCGACGCTGGCCCCGGGCCTGAACATCGTGGTGCCCTTCATCGACCGCATCGCCTACAAGCACAGCCTGAAGGAGATCCCGCTGGACGTACCGCCGCAGGTCTGCATCACGCGCGACAACACCCAGCTGCAGGTGGACGGCATCCTGTATTTCCAGGTCACCGACGCCATGCGCGCCTCCTACGGCTCCTCGAACTACATCCAGGCGATCACCCAGCTGGCCCAGACCACGCTGCGTTCCGTGATCGGCAAGATGGAGCTCGACAAAACCTTCGAGGAGCGCGACCACATCAACACCACCATCGTCAACGCCATCGACGAATCGGCCGCCAACTGGGGCGTGAAAGTGCTGCGCTACGAGATCAAGGATCTGACGCCGCCGGCCGAGATCCTGCATTCGATGCAGCGCCAGATCACGGCCGAACGCGAGAAGCGCGCGCTGATCGCGGCCTCCGAAGGCCGCCGCCAGGAGCAGATCAATATTGCCAGCGGCGAGCGCGAAGCCGCCATCGCGCGCTCGGAAGGCGAACGCCAGGCATCGATCAATCGCGCCCAGGGCGAAGCCTCGGCCATCGTGGCCCTGGCCGACGCCAGCGCCGCCGCACTGCGCCAGGTGGGCGACGCGATCCGCAGCCCGGGCGGCATGGATGCGGTGAACCTGCGTGTGGCCGAGCACTACGTGGATGCCTTCGGCAAGCTGGCCAAGACCAACAACTCGATCATCGTGCCGGCCGACCTGGGCGATATGAGCGGCCTGATTGCGAGTGCGCTGCAGATCGTGAAATCACAAAAGTAGGCGCTGCTTCCCGTCGCCCAGTACGCTGGATCGTGACGGGAACCAATGAGTTGCATGGTGGAATCTCTAGACTGGACGTTTTCCAGTCGCACGGGAACCACCATGAGCGCTGCACGCACCCTGTTCTGGATTGCCTTGCTGATGGTCGGCACCGGTTCACTGGAGCGCGACGCCCTGGAGGACAGTGCCGGCCTGCACCTGCTGGCCGGCCTGGCATTCAGCTACCTGTGCTTCATGTGGTACCGCAAGGACAGCGATACGCGCGGCTTTGCGCGGACGCGCTGGCTGAGCATGGGCATGGTTGCGTTCACGCCGGGGGCGATTCCCTTTTATCTGTTGCGCAGCCGCCGCGACGGGGAGCGGGGCCAGGCCTTGATCGCATACGCGGCCAGCCTGGCGGCGGTGGCCATGGCGATCTGGGTGGGCGTCGCCGTCCACATCGCCATGGCGTAGGGTGGGCACCCCCTGCCCATGTGCGTGACGCGCGGCCTCAGAAATCGACAGTCGCCTGCACACTCACCGTGCGCGGCGAACCCAGTACCAGGTAGCCCGAGCCCGGATAGCCACCCGCCGATGCCCAGTAACTGCGGTCGGTCAGGTTGTCGACGCGCGCCCGCAAGGTCACGTCGCGGTCCATGATGCGGGTCAGGTAGCTGGCGCCGAGGTCCAGGCGGGTCCAGGACGGCAGCTCCTGGGTGTTGGCGGCATCGGCGTACTGCTTGGCCGTGTACACGGCACGCGCGTTCAGCGACAGGCCGGCCACCTGCGCCACGTCCCATTCGCCGCCGATGTTCAGCTGGGCGTCCGGCACGCCGATCGCGTCCTTGCCCTGGTTGATGCCGCTGGCGGTCTTGCGCTGCTCGGCGTCGAGCAGGGTCAGGCCGCCCAGCACGCGCAGGCCGCGCACCGGCATGCCGAACACGGACAACTCCAGACCCTGGTTGCGCTGTTCGCCGAAGATGCCGAATACGCCGTAGCGATCGGTCGGCGCTGCGCGTTGGATGCCGGACAGTGGCTGCGCAGTGCTGAACAGGGCCGCGCTCATGCCCAGCTTGCCGCTGTCGTACTTGACCCCGATTTCCTTTTGACGCGAGACGTAAGGATCGAACACCTGGCCAAGCTGGGTCGGCACGACGTCCAGGCCGGCGGCCTCCGGCCCTTGCTGCAAGGCCTCGATGTAATTGGCATACAGCGACAGGTTCTTGAGCGGCTTGTAGACGATGCCGGCGACCGGCGTCACCTTGCTCTTGTCGTAGCCGGAGGTCTGGACACCGCTGTTGTAATCGTAGCCGTAGGCCTTGATGCGCTGGTGGCGCGCGCCGACGGTCAACAGCACGCGGTCGTCGAGGAAGGACATCGCATCCGCGATCGCATAACTGCCGAGGATGGTCTTGCTGGTGACCAGCGGCGCATCCATCGAACCACCGGTGAAGAAGGTGGGCGAGGGCGCGGCCACGTCGACCGGGGCGTAAAGGTTGCTGGTCCAGCCGGCGAAGTCGCCCAGGCCGTAGGCGTTGCGCGACTTCAGTTCGAAGGACGAGGCGCTGGCGCTGACGGTGTGCTTGACGCTGCCGGTATGGAAGGTGCCGCGCACGCCGAGCTCGCCGGTGCGTACCTGGTCGTAGCGGTAGTTGTCGAAGCGGGTCATGTTGGCATTGCCCGCGTTGTCGATGGTCGTCGGCGACGCCAGTGCGTTGAACTCGCTGCCGTTGCGCAGGCCGGCCGCGGCCCAGCCCACGAGGTTCGGCGCCAGATCCACTTCGCCACGCAGGGTGCCGAAGGTATCGCGTTCGTTGGAACGGGTCCACGGCTGGGCGTAGTTGCTGTCGGCATCCGGCGCGCGCGGGATGGCCAGGCCGCTGCCGACGGTGACGCTCGGGCGCGCATTGTCCAGCTGGTGCTCCTGGAAACCGAGATCGGCCGACAGGCGGTACTTGTCGCCGCGGTAGTCGAGGCCGACCGAGAACAAATTCAGTGCGCGCGATTCGCGATCGACAGCAGTATCGCCGTCACGGTGCGCGGCATTGATGCGCACGCCGCCACGCTGGCCGTTGAAGCGGCGCGCCAGGTCGATGCTCTCATAGGTCTGGCCGCCGGTCTCGACGCCTGCGGTCACCCGGTTCAGGTCGGCGTTGGGGGCGCGCTTGGGCACCAGGTTGACCATGCCGCCGATGCCGCCGCCACCCGGCGTTGCGCCGTTGACGAAGCTGTTGGCGCCGCGGAAGACTTCGACCCGCTCCAGCAGTTCCGACGCCACGAACTGGCGCGGCAGCAGGCCGTACAAACCGTTCCAGGCCATGTCATCGGAGTTCACGGCGAAGCCGCGGATCACGTACAGCTCCTGGTAGTTGCCGAAGCCGCGCGCCACCCGCACCGACGGGTCGTTCTGCACCACATCGGCGACGCTGCGCGCCTGCTGGTCCTGGATAAGGGCCGCCGTATAGTTGGTGGTGTTGAACGGCGTGTCCATGATGTCAACATTCCCCAGCAGGCCGATGCGGCCGCCGCGTGCCACCTGGCCGCCGGCATAAGCTGCAGGCAGGCCCTGGGCCGATGCGTCGGCGGAGGCGTTGACGACCACGGTCGGGATCGCACCCTGGGCGGGGTTGGTGGACTCCTCAGACTGGGCGAAGGCGCTACCGGAGGCCAGCAGCAAGCTAGCCAGGGCGATGGGCGTCAATGAAAGGGTGGGAGCGGCAAACTTCTTCATTGCAATTCTTCTTGTTTGATGAGAATAATTCTCATTATAGCGGGCCAGCCTTGCCCAAGTAAATGAGAACTATTATTATCTGGTCTCATCCGCTTCGCCTTGTGCCTCTCCTTAGTATCATGTCCCCCGTCAACGTCCGCCGCTGGTCCTGGATCCACAAGTGGAGCAGCCTGGTCTGCACCGTCTTCATGCTGCTGCTTTGCCTCACCGGCCTGCCGCTGATCTATCACCACGAGATTGGCCACCTGCTCGGCAACGACGTCGAAGCCCCGGCAATGCCGGCCAACACGCCGCGTGCGAACCTGGACCAGGTGATCGCAGCCGGCAAGGCCCTGTATCCGAACAAGATCATGATGTACATGTCGCAGGAGCTCGACGAGCCCGCGATCTGGAACCTGACCCTGGGCGACCATCCGAACGACGAAAAATTCAAATCGATCGCCATCGACGCGCGCACCGCCAGGTTCATCGCCGAGCCGCCGATCGAAGGCGGCGGCTTCATGTCGCTGATGTTCCACCTGCACGTCGATTTGTTCGCCGGCATCTGGGGCAAGCTCTTCCTCGGCTTCATGGGCCTGCTCTTATTAGTGGCGGTGGTGTCCGGCGTGGTGCTGTACGCGCCCTTCATGCGCAAGCTCGATTTCGGGACGGTGCGCCACGGCCGCACCGCGCGCCTGAAATGGCTGGACATGCACAACCTGCTTGGCATCGTGACCCTGGTGTGGGCGCTGGTGGTGGGCACCACCGGCGTCATCAACACGCTGGCCGACGTGCTGCTCAAGGTCTGGCAATTCACCGAGATCGCCGAGATGACCAGGCCGTACCAGGGGCAGCCGGCGCCGACGAAGCTGGCGTCGATGCAAACGGCGATCGCGCGCGCGGAAGCCGCGGAACCGGGCATGAAGGTCGGCTTCGTCGCCTTCCCGGGCACCCCCTTCGCCAGCCCGCACCACTACGGCGTCTACATGCACGGCGACCAGGCCCTGACCTCGCGCCTGTACAAGCCGGTGCTGGTCGACGCCCAGACCGCCGAGATCACCGACCGCCGCAAGCTGCCCTGGTACCTGACCGCGCTGCTGGTCTCGCAGCCGCTGCACTTCGGCGACTACGGCGGGGCCGGGCTGCAATTGCTGTGGGCGCTGCTGGACGTGGCAACCATCGTGGTGCTGGGCAGCGGTTTGTACTTGTGGATCAAGCGCGGACGCGCGGCACGGGCCGAGACGCGGCAAGCTTCTACTGCGGCGGGCGCGCCGGCCCCGGTGCTGGCGCGCGAAGGCAAGCTCCGATGAAGACCAATCGCCAGATCTGGGGCATGCCTGTCGTGCTCGGCCTGCTGACCGTGGTGGGCCTGCTGGTCGCGCTGCTCGGCGACGGCATCTGGGACCTGGTCTCGGTGGCGGCGCTGGCGGTGCCGGTGCTGGTGGGCTGCTGGTACAGCTTCCGAGCGAGGTAGGGCGGGCACAGGGGCCCACCCTGCGAACCATGCATACGCGGCTTTTAATCTTCTGCTAAGCATCCACCCATCAATACAGCGTATAACTTCGTTCAGCCACAACAACGAAGGAGTCTCGCGGTGAAAAACTGGGTGCGCAACAACAAGACCTTTGTCGCCTTCCTGCTCCTGTTCGGGGTCTTCCGCACGGCGATCGCCGACTGGAATCCGATCCCATCAAGCTCCATGCACCCTAACCTGCTGGAAGGGGACGTGGTGCTGGTCAACCGCATGGCCTTCGACTTGAAACTGCCGCTTACCGACATGGTGCTGGCGCGCCTGGGCGAGCCGGAACGCGGCGACATCGTCACTTTCCACTCGCCGCGCGACGGCACGCTCCTCATCAAGCGCGTGGTGGCGCTGCCCGGCGACGTGGTCGAGATGCGCAACGAGCGCCTCTACATCAACGGCAAGGGTGCTGACTACAAATTGGTCGAGGAATCGATGGACACCATCGGCGGGACGGCCCTGCGCGCGGTGCAGCTGGCTGAAATCCTCGACCTGGCCCACAGCGACAGCCAGCGCCGCCGCCACATCCAGCTGATTCCCGGCGTGGTCGCGCCCAACACCTTCCCGCCAGTGACGGTGCCCAAGGGCCAGTACCTGATGCTGGGCGATAACCGCGACAACAGCGCCGACTCGCGCATCATCGGCATGGTGCCGCGCCAGTTGCTGGTCGGCCGCGCCGAGCGGGTACTGGTGTCGGCCGACTACCAGGGGAACTGGATGCCGCGCACCGAGCGCTTCGGCATGTCCTTGTACAGGCCCTGAGTCATCCCTGAACCCGGCGGACGGATAGTCGTTACAATCTCGTCTTTCGGTCCTTGCATGGTGCGGTGCCGAGTTCTATGAAAGGCATTGCAGATGCAAAGAGTTTTGACGGTGGTCCTGGCCTGCCTGGGCATGGTGGGCGCGCTGGCGATCGACACTTATCTGCCCTCGATCCCGGCGATCGGCCGCGCGTTCGACGTCGGTCCGGTCGCGGTCCAGCAGACCCTGAGCGTGTTCCTGTTCGCGTTCGCCTTCATGATGCTGTTCTACGGGACGCTGTCGGATTCCTTCGGCCGCCGTCCGGTGATCCTGGTGGCGCTGGCGGTCTACACGCTGGCCTCCGCCGGCGCAGCAATGGCCCCGACCTTCGGCTGGCTGCTGGCGTTCCGTGCGCTGCAGGGCCTGTCGGCCGGCGCCGGCTCGGTGATCGGCCAGGCCATCGTGCAAGACCGCTTCACCGGCGCCGACGCCCAGCGCATCATGTCCCACATCATGATGGTGTTCGGCCTGGCGCCGGCGATCGCTCCGATCCTGGGCGGCTGGCTGCACGTCGCCTTCGGCTGGCGCGCCACCTTCGTGTTCCTGGCCCTGTTCGGTGCGGCGATGCTGGTGGCTTGCTGGAAGCTGCTGGATGAAACCCTGCCGCGCGAAAAACGCCATGCCTTCCACGGCATCGCCATCGCACGCAACTACCTCAAGGTGCTGAGCCACCCGCAATTCCTGCTGCTGTCGCTGTCGGTGGGCCTGGCCTTCGGCGGCCTGTCGCTGTACATTGGCTCGGCCGCCAACTTCGTGATGGAGATCCTGCACCTGCCGGAAACGGCCTTCGCCTGGATGTTCATCCCGCTGATCAGCGGCATGGTGATCGGCTCGGCCTGGGGCGGCAAGCGCGCCGCGAAGATGCCTGCGGCGACCCTGCGCCGTCTCGGCTTCGGCCTGATGGCGCTGGCCTGCGTACTGAACGTTGGCTACACGGCGCTGGCCGGCGACCGCGTGGAAGTGCCGTGGGCGGTGCTGCCGTTGATGGTGTACACCTTCGGGCTGGCGGTGGCGATGCCGGCGATCCAGGTGGGGGCGCTGGCGCTGTTCCCGCAGAACCGCGGGCTGGCTTCGTCGATGCTGGCGTTTATCCAGATGATGTCGTTTGCGCTGATGTCCGGGCTGGTGGCGCCCATCCTGTTCGGTAGCGCGTTCAAGCTGGCGTGCGGGGTGACGGTGGGGCTGGTGGCGAGTCTTGCGGCTTGCCAGTTGGGGATGTTTGCCGGGCGGGGCAAGACCGTCAGCGTTTGATAATGTGTAGCTTGGACGCGTGGACGAGAATCCCGACTCGCCGTTCGCGTCCAGCCCGACCGCCGCGAACGATCAACGGCGGTTCGTCTTCATCGCCTTTTCGACCTCGCGCTTGGCATCGCGGTCACGCTCGGTATCGCGCTTGTCGTGCTGCTTCTTGCCCTTGGCCAGGCCGACTTCGCACTTGATGCGGCCGCCCTTGAAGTGCAGGTTGAGCGGCACCAGCGTATAGCCGGAACGCTCGACCTTGCCGACCAGTTTCTCGAGCTCGGCCTTGTGCAGCAGCAGCTTGCGCGTGCGCAGGGCTTCCGGATGGCTCCATCCGGATACCGAACTCTGCGGACTGATGTGGGATCCGAACAGGAACAGCTCGGCATTGCGCACGACGACGTAGGCTTCCTTGATCTGAGCCCGTCCATCGCGGATCGCCTTCACTTCCCAACCTTCCAGCACGAGGCCGGCTTCGTAACGGTCTTCGATGAAGTAGTCGAAGAACGCTTTCTTATTATCAACAATGCTCATGAAATAGCTAAAATCCGCGCGTCGGTTAAACTACTGTTGTCGCGCTCGAGGTGATCTCAATCAGATCAGCAAGTCCTCGAACGAGCGCAAAACAACATCATAACAAACGGTTGACCTATGGCAGTAGTGCACAAATCAGTTTTCTTGGGGTATAGCGCCGAGCAGATGTTCGATCTGGTGGCGAAGGTCGAAGATTATCCCAAGTTCCTTCCCTGGTGCAGTGGCGTGAAGGTGCAGGAACGCAGCGAGGACAAGCTGGTCGCCTGCCTGCAAATCAACTTCCACGGCGTCAAGCAGAGCTTCACCACCGCGAACCACCAACAGCGCCCGACCCAGATGAAGATGCACCTGGTCGACGGCCCCTTCAAGATGCTGGAAGCGACCTGGAGCTTCAAAGCCCTGCGCGCAGATGCGTGCAAGATCGATTTCGACATGCAGTACGAGTTCTCCAGCATCATCCTCGAGCAGATCGTCGGCCCGGTGTTCGGCATGATCGCCAACACCATGGTCGACTCCTTCTGCAAGCGGGCCGAGGTCGTGTATGGCTGAGGAAGTCGAGGTGGTGGTGGTCTACGCCACCCCGCAGCAGGAATTCATTCACCCGATGCGCGTGGCGCCCGGCACCACGATCGGCCAGGCCATCGAAGGCAGCGGCGTGCTGGCCAGCTTCCCGGAGATTAATTTGGTGACGCAGCCGGTTGGCATCTTCGGCAAGAAGAAGACCCTGGATACGGCGCTGCGCGAACGCGACCGCATCGAGATCTATCGCGCGCTGGTGGCGGATCCTAAGGATTCGCGGCGCAGGCGGGCGGCCAAGAAGGCGGCCTGACTTCGCCAGCGAACGACGAGCTGACTGCGTAGTCCGACTTCAACGGCAATCCTGCAAAGCCCGCCGCGCCGTCTCCAGCCGCTTCGCCCGCTCTTCATCCGACAGGAAGTAACGCTCGCCCTTCGCATCCACCCCCTGCATGCGCGTGCCGCTGTTCACCAGCTGCTCCTGCTGCCGCGCCGTCGCGCAGCGTTCGTCCTTGTCCGCTTTCTGTGCGGACGCATCCTGCGCCTTGCGCGCATCTTCCTCGCGTTTGTCCTGGCGTGCGCGGAAGGCCGTATCCTGCTCTGCCAGCGTCGGCTTCGCTGCGGCGGATGGGGCAGGGGAGGCGGGCTTGGCTGTCACGGCAGCGTCGAGCGGCAGGGCCGCAACGGCCGCCGGACGCGGCCCTTTCAGGATGCGCGCGGCCGGGGTGCCCGGCGGCGGCGGGCGGTCCGAGAACACGCGCGTGCCCTTGTCGTCGATCCACGAGTATTGGGCATGGGCCAACTGCGGGGCCAGTTGTGCCAGCACCAGGGTGCCGATACCGATCGCTTGCATCCATCTACGGTTCATGATGATTTCCTTGCGTTAATGTCTCGATTTCGCCATGTTTCGACATGACTGTCAATCGATGGCAGCTTGCCGCTTGACAGGCTGTCTACCTACTAGTAGATTGTATGAATGGCATGCGGATGCATCACACGAACTTCAACGATCACAACATGGCCTCAGACTTGTCTCCAAAAGCCGCCGAAATCGCCGAGCACGCCACGACCCTGCTCGCCGCCGGCGGCTACAACGGCTTCAGTTATGCCGATATCTCGGAACGGGTCCACATCAGCAAGGCCAGCATCCACCATCATTTCCCCAGCAAGGCGGAACTGGTGCGGACCGTGGTGGCGCAATACCGGGCACAGGCAAGAGAGGGCATGGCCGCGCTCGACAGCCGTGCCGCCGATCCGCTCGCCGCACTCAGCGCCTACGTGGATTACTGGTCTGCCTGCATCCAGGACAGCAAGTCTTCGTTCTGCATCTGCGCCATGCTTGCCGCCGAACTGCCGGCGATTCCTGCCGAGGTCGCCGATGAGGTCCGCGGACATTTCCAGGACCTGAGCGCCTGGCTTGCCGCCGTCCTCGAGAAGGGCGCAGCGAAGGGGCAATTCCACCTGCAGGGAAGCGCTACCGCCGAGTCCCGCGCCTTCATGGCAACGGTCCACGGCGCGATGCTGGCGGCGCGTGCCTTCGGCGATCCCAAGGCCTTCCAGGCCATCGTCCAGCCCGCGCTCGCCAGATTGGCCAAGCCCGCCTGAATTCTTGTCGAACCGGTCTGCCCACCAGGCCGGTTTTTTTAAGCATCAACCCTACCAACTAGTAGAGAGGAATTTCATCTTGACCCACCCGATATCGGCGCTTGGCGCTGTCCACACCCTCATCAGCCTGTTTCCTGTCGCTGCCGGCGTTGTCAGCATCGCGCGCCATCGAGTCATCGATCCGCATACGCGCAGCGGCAAGGCTTATCTCGCCGGACTGACGCTCTCGGTGCTGACGGCCTTCGGGTTGTCCAGCACCGGCGGCTTCAATCCCGGCCACGCCCTCGGCATTCTTGCCCTCGCCGCGGCCTTCGGTGGCGTGCTGGCGCCGCGCCTGGCTTTCCTTGGCAAGCTGCGACCCTACCTGTTCGCGTTCGGCCTGTCGTTCAGCTTCTTCCTGATGATGGTCCCGGCCATCAACGAAACCCTGACCCGTCTGCCGGCCGGGCATCCGCTGGCCGATGGGCCGCAGTCGCCGGCGGTGCTGGGCACGCTGCTGGCGTGGTGCGTGGTCTTCGCGGCGGGCTTCGCGCTGCAAGGCTGGCAAATCCACGCCCTCCGCAAGCGCGGCGCGGCGGCTTGACGAGCGCAAGCGCAGCCGCATCGACGCCGGCCTTTTTTCGGCGGCCCTGAGAAGAGAGTCAAGACTTTCTGTATAATTCGCTTTTGCGCCTATAGGAAATAAACTATGCGTCTTCTTCAGAAAGCACTCACCTTCGATGACGTGCTGCTCGTCCCGGCCTACTCGAACATCCTCCCGGCCAACACGTCCCTGCGCACCAAGCTGACCCGGAACCTGTCGCTCAACATCCCGGTCATTTCCGCTGCGATGGACACCGTCACCGAAGCCCGCCTCGCGATCGCGATGGCGCAAGAGGGCGGTATCGGCATCATCCACAAGAACCTGCGCCCGGCCGACCAGGCGCGTGAAGTGGCGCGCGTCAAGCGTTTCGAGGCAGGCGTGCTGCGCGATCCGATCACCGTGCCGCCGACGATGAAGATCCGCGACGTGATCGCCCTGCAGCACCAGCACGGCTTCAGCGGCTTCCCTGTGGTGGAAGGCAACAAGGTGGTGGGCATCATCACCAACCGCGACCTGCGTTTTGAAGAAGACCTGGATGCCGAAACCCGCACCAAGATGACCCCGCGCGAAGAGCTGGTGTACGTCGACGAAGAAGCCGACACCGCCGAAGCCAAGCGCCTGATGAACAAGCACCGCCTCGAGCGCGTGCTGGTCGTGAACGAGCAGTTCGAATTGCGCGGCCTGATCACCGTCAAGGACATCCTGAAGTCGCACGAACACCCGAACGCATCGAAAGACACGCAAGGCAAGCTGCTCGTGGGCGCCGCCGTCGGCGTGGGCGACAAGGACAAGGAGCGCGTGGAACTGCTGGTGAAAGCCGGCGTGGATGTGCTGGTGGTCGACACCGCCCACGGCCATTCGCAAGGCATCCTGGACCAGGTGAGATGGATCAAGACCAAGTTCCCGGAAGTTGACGTCATCGGCGGCAACATCGCCACGGCCGCGGCCGCACTGGCACTGGTCGAAGCCGGCGCCGATGCCGTCAAGGTCGGTATCGGGCCGGGCTCGATCTGCACCACCCGTATCGTCGCCGGCGTCGGCGTGCCGCAAGTCACCGCCATCTCGAACGTGGCCGAAGCGCTGGCCGGCACCGGCGTGCCCTGCATCGCCGACGGCGGTATCCGCTTCTCGGGCGACATCTCGAAGGCACTGGCTGCCGGCGCCCACTCGGTCATGATGGGCTCGATGTTCGCCGGCACCGAAGAAGCGCCGGGCGAAGTGATCCTGTTCCAGGGCCGCAGCTACAAGTCCTACCGCGGCATGGGTTCGCTGGGCGCGATGGCCGAAGGCTCGGCCGACCGCTATTTCCAGGAGGCGTCCGCCAAGACCGAGAAGTTCGTGCCGGAAGGTATCGAAGGCCGCGTCGCCTACAAGGGCAGCGTGCTGGCGATCATCTACCAGATGGTCGGCGGCGTGCGCCAGTCGATGGGTTACTGCGGCTGCGAAACCATCGAAGAACTGCGCGAGAAAGCCGAGTTCGTCGAGATTACGTCGGCCGGCATGCGTGAATCCCACGTCCACGACGTGCAGATTACCAAGGAAGCGCCGAACTACCGGACTGAATAAATCCCCAAACGCGGCCCCAGCGGCCGCGTTTTCGTATTTGCCATCGAAAAGACTACATGCACTCGAAAATCCTCATCCTCGACTTCGGTTCCCAGGTTACCCAGCTGATCGCCCGCCGCGTGCGCGATGCCGGCGTGTTCTCGGAGGTCTATCCCTACGACATCGGCGACGACTTCGTCCGCAACTACGGCGCCTCCGGCGTGATCCTGTCGGGCAGCCACAACTCGACCCTGGAAGGCGACTCGCCGCGCGCCCCGCAAGCCGTGTTCGAACTCGGCGTGCCGGTGCTCGGCATCTGCTACGGCATGCAGACCATGGCGGCCCAGCTCGGCGGCCAGGTCGAAAACGGCAAGCTGCGCGAATTCGGCTACGCCGAAGTGCGCGCGCGCGGCCACACCAAACTGCTGAACGGCGTCAACGACTTCGTCACCGACGAAGGCCACGGCATGCTGAAAGTCTGGATGAGCCACGGCGACAAAGTGCTGGAAATGCCGCCGGGCTTCAAGTTGATGGGCTCGACCCCATCCTGCCCGATCGCCGCCATGGCCGACGAAGAGCGCGGCTTCTACGCCCTGCAATTCCACCCGGAAGTCACCCACACGACGCAAGGCGAAGCCATCATCGGCCGCTTCGTGCACGAAATCTGCGGCTGCAAGAGCGACTGGAACATGCCGGACTACATCGGCGAAGCGGTCGAGAAGATCCGCGCCCAGGTCGGTACCGACGAGGTCATCCTCGGCCTGTCCGGCGGCGTCGACTCCAGCGTGGCCGCGGCCCTGATCCACCGCGCCATCGGCGACCAGCTGACTTGCGTCTTCGTCGACCACGGCTTGCTGCGCAAGAACGAGGGCAAGATGGTCATGGACATGTTCTCGAAGAACCTCGGCGTGAAAGTGCTGCGCATCGACGCGTCCGACCAATTCCTCGGCCACCTGGCCGGCGTGACCGATCCCGAGCAGAAGCGCAAGATCATCGGCCGCGAATTCGTCGAAGTGTTCCAGGTCGAGTCCGGCAAGCTGACCAGCGCCAAGTGGCTGGCGCAGGGCACGATCTACCCGGACGTCATCGAATCGGCAGGCAAGGGCAAGAAGGGCCAGACCATCAAGAGCCACCACAACGTGGGCGGCTTGCCGGACACCCTGAACCTGCAATTGCTGGAACCGCTGCGCGAACTGTTCAAGGACGAAGTGCGCAAGCTGGGCGTCGCGCTCGGCCTGCCGCACGACATGGTCTACCGCCACCCATTCCCGGGCCCGGGCCTGGGCGTGCGCATCCTGGGCGAGGTCAAGCGCGAGTACGCCGACATGCTGCGCGAGGCGGATGCCATCTTCATCGACGAGCTGCGCCGCACGCCTTTCGTTGCGCCTATGGTGCCGGGAATCGATGCCGGCAAGGCGCCGGTGAACTGGTACGAGGCGACCAGCCAGGCGTTTGCCGTGTTCCTGCCGGTGAAATCGGTGGGTGTGATGGGCGATGGTCGTACTTATGAGTATGTGGTTGCGCTGCGCGCGGTGCAGACCCTGGACTTCATGACGGCGCAGTGGGCGCATTTGCCGCATGAGTTGCTGGGCAAGGTGTCGAACCGGATCATCAATGAGGTGCGCGGGATTAATCGCGTTGTTTATGATATTTCGGGGAAGCCGCCGGCGACGATTGAGTGGGAGTAGGGTTTCCTTTTGGAAATTCCACTTGTTGCAGTTTAAAAAGGCTCGCTTCGGCGAGCTTTTTTTAAGACTAAATGATCCGCCAAGGATAGGCTTAAGGCCGCTCAAGCTTGCCAGTCGATTCCATCGAAGCCGGCCAGCCGCTATCGCAGCCCGCATTCGAGGTCAGCTTTCCCGAGTAAAACTCTGCCATGGCAGCGCTGGGCCTGGCAGCGGCATGCAAGGTTGCTGAGATGAGATCCTTGCCGCAGACATCTGTAGATCAAGGTTCCGTCCGGGCCCGAGGCATTGGGTTTTGCGCTAAACCCAAGTGCCCTCCCTTGACGGTGGGGAAGTCTATGCGATGCGCAGGTGTCGGATAAAGTCGCGGCGATTCAGACAACTGCCGTCTTCAAGCCATCGGTTCATTGCGACACAGCCTCCGCACCCACATCCAGACCCATGATCTGATCTCCCATGCGCCTGCCCCAGTCCGTCATGGTGCGCCCCGCACGCAGCTGCGACACTTCCCACTCCCGTAGCCCTTGCTCCAGCGGCGCATCTTCCTTGCGTAGCGCCAGGGCGAGTGCAAGCGCGTTGGCGGCGGCCTTGGCGGCGCCGCCGGCCGTGTGTGGACGCGGCACGAAGGCCGCGTCGCCTAACAGCAGGATGCGGCCGAAGACCATGCGCGGGACGGCCAGGTCGAGAATGGCCTGGATAAAGGGTTCGGCGGTCGCGTGGACGAGTGCGCGGAAGGGGGGCGCGAGCATCGCATCCGCGTCGGCGCGGAGCGCTTCCCCAGGCACGTCCGGGAGTGCCCCGGGTGGCAAAGAGAATGCATGGGCCCGGCCGTCGCGGTCGGTCAGCAAGGCTGGCAGCATGTCTTCAGCGACTCGCCGGAACCAGACCCAGTTCCAGCGCCGCCGGCCCGGCGCGGTGGCGCCGTCGGCGCCGGGTACGCCGTACTCCAGCAGCATGTGGGCGATGCCGTGCTGAAAGGCGAACACCCCGTCCAGCAGCGCGCGGTCGGCAGCGCCAAGCGCGCTTTCGGGAACCAGGCCACGCCAGGCGACATAGCCGGCATACGCGGGACGCTGATCGGGCAGCATCAGCTCCCGGACCGTCGAGCGCGCACCGTCTGCACCGACCAGCACGTCGCCGGTTTCGATGCGTCCCCCGGCAAAGTGGGCGCGCACCTGGCCACCCGCCTGTTCAACGCGCACCAGCGTCTCGCCTGCATGGACGCATTCGTCCGGCACGGCGTCGCGCAGCACGCCGTAGAGCATGTTCCACGAGGTCTGGGTCTGCGGCTGCCAGCCGCGCTGCACGACGTTGCCGGCGCGGTCGAGGAAAATGCGGTCGCCGGATTCGACGCCCAGGGTGGCGGGCAGGCGCAGCCCAGCAAATGCGAAGGCGTGCAGCACGTCCGGTTGCAGTACGAGGCCGCCGCCGCGGCTGTCCAGCGCGTGCGGCGAACGTTCGAACACGTCGACCCGCCAGCCGATCGCGCGCAGCGTCGTCGCGGTCAGCAGCCCGCCCAGGGAACCGCCGATGATCAAGGCGCGTGGCGCCAGTCTGTTGCTCATGATGTCTCCTCCCGATGGGTAAGCGGGGGGCGGCGGATGCCACCCCCGCGGATGAATCAAGCGGTCCCGCGCGCAGCCTGCGGGCGGCCCAGGAATTCGCCGAACCACACCAGCAAGGCAAGCGCTGGGAAGGCCATGCCGGTCAACAGCGCCGCAGACCAGCCGTGGTGGGCATAGACCCAGGCGCCAGCGGCCGAGCCGAGCGCACCGCCGGCGAAGAACAGTGCGAAATAGATGCCGTTGAGGCGGCTGCGGACTTCGGCGCCCAGGCTGAAGATGGCGCGCTGGCCCAGCACCAGGTTGGCGGCAACCGCCATATCCAGCACGATCGAGGCGACCACCAGGACGCCGATGGCAAGCGCACGCGAATCCGGCTGGTACAGCGGCAAGGCGAAACCGACGATGCCGAGAACCAGGCTGGCCGCCGTCGCCGGGAGCGTGTAGCCGGCATCCGCCAGGCGCCCCGCCACGGGCGAGGCCACCGCGCCGGCCATGCCGACGAGGGCAAAGATCGCGATCCCGGTTTGCGACAGGTGGAACTGCGGACCTTCGAGCACCATCGGCGCAACGGTCCAGAACAGGCTGAAGCAGCCGAACAGGCCGGCGTGGTAGGCAGCGCGGCGGCGCAGTACGGGCGTCGTCGCCAGCAGCTGCCACAGTGAGCCGATCAGCTGCCCATAGGACAGCTTATGCGTCGGCACGCGCTGCGGCAGCTTGCTGCGCAGGATGAAGGCGAGCGCCAGCACGGCGACGGCGGCGCCGCCAAACACCGTATGCCAGCCGGCGTGGTCGGCGATCAGGCTGGCAGCAGGACGGGCCAGCATGATCCCCAGCAACAGTCCACTGACGACCTTGCCGACGGCCTGGCCACGGGTCTCCTCGCGCGACAGGTGGGCCGCAAACGGCACCAGGATCTGCGCCGCTACCGAACCGAGTCCGATGCCGAGCGAGGCTGCCAGGAACAGCCGCGCATTGGTGCTGAAGGCAGCGGCGGCCAGTGCGCCGGACGTGGCCAGAAGGGCGGTGAACACCAGCTTCCGGTTTTCCAGCAGGTCGCCCAGCGGCACGATGAAGATGAGGCCGAGCGCGTATCCGATCTGGGTCAGCGTGACGATCAGGCCAGCTGCCTGGGTCGACAATCCGGTGGCCGCGCTGATCGGGCCGACCAGGGTCTGGGCGTAATACAGGTTGGCGACGATCAGGCCGGCGGATATCGCCAGCAGGCGGACCATGCCCGGCGAAATATCCGGGGCATGTCTGGCAGGGGTGTGCATGGGGTTCTCCTTGAAGGGTGACGCTAGGTTGTCCGATCCGGATCCGCGGCGGGCGAGGAACCGATGCAAGAATTTTAGCGCTATTGATCGAATGAATCTATTGCGTGGCACGCAATTCTCTTATGCTGCTAAATTGTACTGATCGATCGATCACCAAAGTCATGCGGCGTATCGCTCGGGAGTGGCAGAGAACCGGGTTGCAGATATAGCACATCTGGCAGGCAGGCGGCTCATCCGAAAGGATGGTTGCAAGGGCGGTGGACTCGACTATTTTGTCACTGCCTGTAGCGCTTTGTCGCAGCTTGTCCGGTGCGTATCCAACGTCCGATAGCGCCATTAGCATCAGGTCGGCCAGTACACGCGAGCCGGCCTATACATTTTGATAAGCAATACAAATTGGGAGAGAAGATTTGATGAAACCTGATCTGTTCAATTGGCGCCGGCTAAAGGTGGCTGGCGCCCTGGCCATGGCGGCCATGCTCGCGGCGTGCGGCGCTGGCAAGGACGACGCGACCGACCTCGACGTCACCGCCGCGCGCCATACGGCCACGGCTGCCAGCCTCAAGGTGTCGGGGCTGCTCGACAATGGCCTCGTGCTGCCGCTCGAAGTGCTCGGCGATGGTTCGCCGGATCGACCGAAGGTCGCCGAGGCCCGGCTTTCCGTCACCGCCGACAAGCTGCAGGAGGTGGCGCAGCTCTGGTTCCAGTGCCACCGCTGCGGCTTCTACGGCGCACCGGAATTCGAGGCCGCAACGCGCGCGCCCACCAGGATCAAGGCGAGTGTGCGCGTGCTCGGCGCTGTCGCCTCGGACGAGGAGGCGGCCATTCCCTGGATCGACGTGACCGATGCCACGGTCACGCTGGCGGATGATGAGCGCCTGCACGGCGGCATCAACGGCGGCATGTACACGACCCGGATCACGCTCGCGCTGGACGCCGCGACGCGCAAGCGCCTGGTCGCGCTGCCCTTGACCAACCGCATTCAGTTCCGGTTCAACGGCACCGACGGTGAGTCGAACGGCTTCCGCGTGCTGGACCTCCAGTTGCGCGATGCCGGCGCGGCGCGCGTGGACAGCACGACGGTGCGCTATTTCGATCCCGCGACCGAACGGCGCTTCGTGTCCGCATCCAAGAGCGATGTCGATGCCGGCAAGGCTTTGTGGTATGCGGAAGGCAGCATCGCCAAGTCCAGCATCGTACCGCGCAAGCTGCAGGCGGCTTGCGCCTCGTGCCATGCGACGGACGCGCGCGACCTGCAGTACTTCAATTATTCGAACAACGCGATTGTGCAGCGCAGCCTCTTCCACGGTTTGAGCGACACGCAGGGCCGGCAGATCGCCGCCTTCGTCCGCAGCTCGCTGAAATCGCTCCCCTATGCGTCGAATGCGCGGCCCTGGAATCCACCTTACCAGCCTGGTCCCGGGCTGGACGCCAATCCCTCGGGGTGGGCCGGCGGTGCCGGACTTGCCGCGGTCCTGTCGACGCCGAGGGAGGCGCTGAATGCACTGTTCGGCAAGCCGGTGAACGCCGCAACCAACCTGACGCAAGCCGAGATCGACGGCGTCATGAATCCTAAGGCCACCATGAATGCGCGAGAGATACCGGTGGCGCTCCAGTTCCCCGACTGGAACGCCTGGCTGCCGACGATCCATCCACTCGACGTGTGGCCGCCCCAAGCCGACGGCAGCGGCTTCGCGAATGGCGCCAGGTTCGACAACGGCGACCGCAAGGATCCGAACGGCTACTACCGCAAGCTGCTGGCCTGACTCGACGCCCATCGCAGCCCCGACGGCAAGACTGGCGACTGGAGCCACCTGACGCCGGACCAGCGCGCCGAAATCATGGCCATGTTCACGCAATCGGGCTGGGAAGGCTATGGCTTTATCGGGGGCAGCCGGGGCAACCATACCGGCACGACGGTGCCGATGGGCGCGCAGGTTGGCGGCGCGCACCTGCAGTCACTGGCATCTGCCGGCACCGTCGCGGCGGGCAAGGCCGGCGCCTTCACCACCAACGCCTTCATCGAACGGGCCGTCGCGAGCTGGATGCACTGGAATACCGTGAAGCAGTGGGAGATCGTCCAGAAATACGGACTCGAAGGCAACCAGGCCTGGTTCATCGGCGACAAGGATGCGGCCACCGGCGCGTGGAAAGGACGAGGGGAAGCGCATGGCTGGCCCTTCAATACCGTCAGCATGTTCTTCCTGGCGCCGCACATGGTGTACCAGCACGACGAGGATACGGGCGGGTGACGCGCGAGTGGTACACCGCGTGGGAAGCCGACAACGTCACCGCCTCCTATTACCGCAGCAACCAGTGGTACCAGCTGCAGATGACGGTCAACCCCGGTGCCCAGAGCGGGTGGGTCAACTTCCCGATGGACTGGCCTTACCTGACTGCGTTCGACGACTACCTCGCGCAGCGCCTCGGCGATGCCACGCCGCAGGCGCGCGCCGCGCAGGCCACCCATTACGTCCGTCTGCTGCAGGCGCGCATCAAGTCTGCGCAGTATGTGGCCAACGACCTGCCGCTGTGGGATCCGAACGAGCCTTTCCTGCCGAATAATATCGGGCGCTACGGACGGGCCCAGGTGGTCAAGCACCTGACCGTCACCAATTTCCTTGATAGTGCCAACCGCGACGGCGTAAACCCGTCGAAGTACCACTTCCTGGACGAGGCACAGTCCGGCCTTTATCTGAAGGTGATCAACGGCGCCATCGGCCAGTTCACCGCCCTGTATGCGGGCTACCCGGCCAGCGCCTGGCGCCGTTGCGATCCATCCAACACCGTCCTCGGCGAGTCCGAGGACGTGTCCGGGTTCCGGTTCTGCCTGGACAAGGCGCGCACGCCGCTCGGCACCTATGCGGACGGCTCGCGCTACATGGTATCGAACGCCTACTACCAGACCACCACCGAGCAGGTCGAGCAATACGGCTTGTGGCAGGCTGCGCGCATCGGCGCCGATCCGGCCCGCCTGAAGGCCTGGCGCGACTGGACCGACGCGATCTGGCAGTGAGCTGAGGTGAGATGAGATGAGGCGCCGCGGCCGCGGACCGAGTTGTCCGCGCCGTGGCGTTTTTCATGCGCTGGTCAGACGGCGCAGTAGCGCGCCTGGATGTCGGCGTCGGCCAGCATGGCGTCGGCACGTCCGCCGGCAACGACCGCGCCCTGGTCGAGGATATAGGCGCGGTCCGAGATGCCCAGCGCCGTCTCGACGCTCTGCTCGACCAGCAGGATGGTCTTGCCTTCCCGCTTCAGCTGGAGGAATAGCTCGAACATCTCGTCCACCAGCACCGGCATGATGCCCTCGGACGGCTCGTCGAGCAGGATCATGTCAGGATCGGCGGCCGTCGCGCGCGCGATGGCCAGCATCTGCT
>Ga0265780_10001661_pt1 | contig 30971 bp, 23 predicted proteins | sample P1T30metagenome_FD_192432 | JGI IMG/M metagenome (GOLD analysis project Ga0265780, IMG submission 192432) | Plant litter microbial communities from East Loma Ridge, Irvine, California - P1 T30 | ecosystem: Environmental > Terrestrial > Plant litter > Unclassified | place: USA: California... | reverse complement strand
TCTTGTCGATGGAGTTTGGGTCGGCGCCGAGGATTGCTGATGCGATTGCTGGGGAGGTTGGTGCTGAGACTTGGCCTTATGGCGTGTGAGTATCGGAGACCAGAGATTGCTAGGGGTCTAGGGGGCTGGATTTGCTGATTTGTGGTGACTGTGCAGACAGCAGGTGTTCGAGTTTCCAAATCGTTGGTTCATCAGGTTTGTCCCATGGATACAAGGACACCGTTTGGCTTCCACATCTGCTCACTTCCGTCCCACAGGAAAGAACAAAGCGACTTCGGCTGGGACTGGGGTCCTGCAATGGCTCCAGCAGGTCCGTGGCAACCCGCATACATACTGCAACTGGGTCCGAATGAGATCCACGTGCGCAACAGCGACATCGACATCTACCGCGAAGGCCAGCTCAATCTTATTCCACCAGACCAGAGCAAGAATTGGGTCGTGAACGCCAGCCTGGATTACATCGGCCAATTACCCAAAGATGCAACGATGAGTTACATCCTCATAGACTCGAAAGATAACACCACCGTATCTCAAGGCCAGCTGAGCAATATCACCATTACGAACGGAGCAATCACAGGCTCAACCACCATCGACTCCGAAGCCGTTGAACTCTGGTGGCCAGCAGGACTAGGTGCTCAGAAATTATACCATCTCACGGTCAAGGTCGAATCGTACAGCGACAACAGAAACACCACTGTAGCAAGTGTCACAAAACGCACAGGCTTCCGAACAATCATCCTCAACGAATTCCCCATCTCCCAATCCCAGCTCGATCAAGGAATCGCTCCGGGAAACAACTGGCACTTCGAGATCAATGGGCACGAATTCTACGCCAAAGGGTCGAACTTCATCCCCCCGGACGCTTTTTGGCCGCGGGTCACGGTCGAGAAGATGAGTAGGCTGTTTGACAGTGTGGTTGATGGGAATCAGAATATGCTGAGGGTTTGGGTGAGTGGACGCACTGGCCCTTTTAGTTGCACTCGACTTGACTTGAAGCGTTCATTTGCTAACTTTGAATTGCTTCTCGTATCAGGCTTCTGGGGCTTATAGTCCGGATTTCCTATACGATCTCGCTGATGAGCGTGGGATCCTGCTTTGGAGCGAGTTTGAGTTTGGCGATGCCCTGTATCCTGTTGATGAGGGCTTCTTGGAGAATGTGCGGGAGGAGGCAGAGTACAATGTGAGGAGGGTGAACCATCATCGTAAGCCTTCGATCCTTGATGAGGCGACGATATAACGCTGACTGTCCAAAGCGAGCCTTGCCCTCTGGGCTGGCGGGAACGAGCTCGAAAATCTTGAACTCAAAACAGTCGAGAGAGTGAGTCCCGGAGAGCTAGAACGATACAAGAGCGAGTACGAGACTCTCTTCCTGAAGACTCTTGGACCTGCGGTCTTCGAAAATAGCAGGAGTATCAGCTACACCCCTAGCAGTACTTCCAACGGCTGGCAGGAGCTGGACTTCAGCAAGTCTGTGCCAATCGTTGAGAGATACGACAACTTGACCACCGGTTCGGTATACGGAGAGACCGACTTCTACAACTACAACGTCTCCGTGCTCTACAATGAATCGGCATTCCCGATCGGACGTTAGTGCAACCGACGGGAGAGTTATCATGAAGTGTTCAGTGGCTAATGATTCCTCCCAGGCTTCTCTAACGAGTTCGGCTTCCATAGCATGCCCAGCATCCACTCATGGCGTCAGCAAGTGTCGGAAGAATATCTATCCTTCAACTCCAGCGTTGTAACGCTGAGAGACCACCATCCTCCACCCGGCGGCCTTAATGCCAGCAATTACGCCAATGCAAGTATTGGACAGGCTCAGATGACAGAGGGTGTGCAAATGTGGTACCCTACGCCGGACAAGACTGACCCTGTCGCAAATTTCTCCGCTTGGTGTCATGCTACTCAGATCTTCCAGGCCGATCTCTACGTCAATCAGATCCGATTTTATCGTCGTGGCTCTGGATTACCCAATCGCCAGCTGGTAAGTTGCTAGAACTCTCCGTGATCGCAGATATGCTGACTCACCCGCAAGGGCTCGTTGTACTGGCAGCTCGAAGACCAATGGGTGGCTCCGACGTGGTCGAGCATCGAGTACGATGGGCGCTGGAAAGTCCTCCACTACGCCGCCAAACACGTTTACGAACCCATCATCATCGCTCCCTACTTCAACTACACAACCGGAGATCTCAGCGTCTGGGTGACATCTGATCTTTGGCAACCAGTTTCCGGTTCAGCAACGTTCGAATGGTACGACTGGTCCGGCAATAGACTTGACGTCGACACTTCGTCGTCAGCAAACTTCACCGTCGGCGCCATCAATAGCACCCTAGTCCTGCAAGCTGACCAGAAGGCTCTGCTCGGAGCACTGCGCGATCCTCGCAACGCCGTTCTCAGAATGACCTCCACGGCAACTGGCTCGCTACCCAACACCAAGAACAGCACCCGCACTTTCCGCCACGAAGCCTGGCTGCACGCCTCGCCGCTGAAAGACGCCGCGCTCGTCGATCCCGGTCTGCAACTCGAGTACTCCAACCAAACGCAGACCTTCACCGTTCGGGCTACGAAGGGCGTCGCAGCCTGGGTTTGGTTGGAGCATGGGCCGGGAGTTCTGGGGAATTTCAACGGGAATGCTTTCTGGTTGGGGAAAGATGAGGAGAAAGAGATTGGGTTCAGGGTTAAGAGTGATGAGACGGACGGGAGATGGGTTGAGGAAGTCACGGTGCAGAGTTTGTGGAATATGACTTTGAGTGAGTAGGGAGAGTTGTGGACCGGAACCTGAGTATAATCAATCGACTTTCGCGTTACTCCAATTCGAAATCAGCCATGTGTCTATCTGTCGATTCGCGCCTTGCGCCTCGCATCTCACATCCTCACAGATCCATAAAACACCTTTCCAACCACACACAACGTCTGGACTTAGATACTCACGCCAGCACGAGCCCTCAGCCTCGCTCCATACCGCCACAAGACCAACGGCGCCGGGACACCCACCATCAAAGCAACGAGAGCCAACACACTATTCCCCCACCCGTACCCCAAAGCCCTATACATAGCCGGTGCAAACAGAGGGAAAGTAAACGCCGACAGACTCCTCAAGAACTGCGACGCGCCCGTCGCCGAGCTCGCAGTCTCGGGATAAGCATCGATGATGTAAGCCTGAATCGGCATACCCGCAACCTGTAAGCCGAAAGTCATGACGAACATGCCGATGTCGACGACGATCCAGTGCGCGTGCGATTGTGCCGCCCAGCCGTAGATCAAGAGCCCTGCTGGAGCGATCAGGGCGCCTGGGAGCATGATCGGGATGTGGCATTCAGGGCGGCCAGGATCATCCGGGCCGTCCTGCAGTTTCCGGAAGATCAGGTCCATGATACGGCCGCCTGTTTGGGAGCCGGCGATTTCTCCTAGTGCGACTGCTATGTAGTGTAAGCCGCTTATTTCGACGGACTGGTCGTATGCGGTGACGAAAAGGTCGGAGAAAGTTGCTAGGGCGATGTAGAGCAGGCCGTAGCTTAGCGCGGAGATGATGGAGAGGATCTGGACGATTGGGTGGAAGGCTAGTAGACGGAGTGGCCGTGAGAGACTACGGCTGACGATCCTGGTGGTTGATACTTCGGTTGATGTCCGCTCGGCAGCCGTGAGATGTCTCTGATCGCCAGTTTCGGAACGTTTCTTCTCAGCGCGGCGACAAAGGATGGTAGGCGCATGAGGCTCTTGGAAGGCGATGAACGAAGCGATTATCATCACGCCTTGGAATGCTGACGTAGACCAGAACATCCTAGCGATCGATCGAGTCAGCTTCATGCGCATCTTTGAGCATTTTCAGGGTCACATTACCATCTCCACGTCGTGCGAGCGGCCATGAAACCACCAATAATCGGACCTGCGAACATAAACATCAGCAAAGCCTCAATCGATCCCGGACCGTCACGACGATCATACCGACGGCAGCCCCAAGCAACGGAATGAGAAGATAGATCCCCAACGACCTCCCCCTCTGCTCCGGCCTCCAGATGTCGCCCAGCACACCCCCCGCCAGCGCATAGATTGCACTCGCCCCAAATCCAGCGAGAAATCTAGCGGCGATCAGAGTCTTCTTGTTCCTCGCAAAGCCGCAGACGATGTTCCAAACCAAAAACCAAACATTAGAAGCGTGCAGAATCGGCGCCCGGCCGTAGACTTCCGAGAGGGGCCCGATGATCAGAGGGCCAAAAGCTGTGGCGAGGAGGTAGATTGAAAGTGCCATGACCGATTCCGCGCTGTTCATGTCGAGCTCCTGGGCGATGGTGTTGATCGCAGGGGCCATGATCGTCGATACCATGATGCGGTTGAACCCCGTGGCGGAGAGGACGTCTGTGACTGTCCATTTCTTCGTTGTCGGCCAGTTCTTGGGGCTTGGGTGGAGCGGTGGAAGTCAGTTGCGTTGTTTCACACGCAGGGGATTTGGTGATCTGGACAACTCACTTGTCGGCGTCGAACGGCTCTTCAAAGCAGACCAAGAACGGATCGTTTCGTCCCTCGTTCGTTTTGGTCCGGGGCGATGCCAGTTCAATGCCAACGATGGCTTCGGGATCGGTCGTGTTCGCAACCGCTTCATTACGGGATTGGGGTGTGGTTGTCCGCATGTTTTGGATCGATGATGTGCCGAAGAATCGATGCTGTAACTAGAAGTTGACCTCTATAGTAGTGCAGAGAACGATACTTGACAATGCATCGATGGGCATTCCGAATTTATGTATGCGATCAGATAAAGCAGCCCGGGATCAGATAAGCATCGTACGAGAGCGAATGCTGCCCGCGGGATGAATCCTTCCCGTTTTTTGCCGGACTCCGTGTTGCGAGAGCGAATGCCGTACACCGCGAATCGAGTTTGGTGATTGTCCTCCCGGACTTGGTATCTACCTACAATCAATGTTGAGCTGTGACGGCAAAGTTAGCTGGTGAACAAAAAACTATCACAGGTGTCGCCGGGGTTTAGGGCCCTATGTGTTGATCGCCTTCCATGATGTTTTCTCAGGTGACCTGTGGTGTTCCCATCGATTTTTGGCCAACTCCTCTGCAATCGCACCGAATTTTGCATGGTTAAGCTGCGCACTAGCATTAGGACGTTGATAAGACGATCTGGGAGCGCAGGTATCTGTGCATTGGGATCATAATGGACTCTACATCGTCGCCGAAGGACAAGTAGTCTAGATGATCAGGGTTGGGGTTGGGGTAGTCGAAGGAAGGAATCAAAATCGGAAATCGGGAATTGCGGATGCCCTATGACAGGGCTTAGCGCGCCAAGGTACGGATCGACGGACGCTTTCACGTTCTGGTCGTAGAGTCGTTCGCGTCTCATCCACTTCGCGCATCTAAAGCAGGCCTGAGCACCAGATACTCAAAGCAACGCAAGAGAAGACACGTCATGCCAAGTGCCGAATGCCCGTTGGACTCGCACGGAGTAGCAGGTAGGATGTGTAGGTGTGAAAAGGTAGGTGTGAATGGGGATCCATCTCAGCTCACAGCGTGGACTACCGCAAAATCGGCGGCTCTTTCTTTCCATCTCTCCAGTCCACCGATACCTGTCAATGCTGGACACGAGCCAAGAGATCCTCTCTCCGCGGTCGAGTATCGACGAGCCTCGTAGGGGAGAGGAGGACGTGGAGATCGATTGGGTGCTCGCCTATGACTTCGACGACATTGGTACGGAACTTAGGGACTTGGGTCTGTGGCAGATGAGACGCCTGCCGATGCTGAGAATGTCCTGCTGACTTTTAGTACCGCCGAGTAGAGACTGGAGGCGCCGTAGAAGAATTTCGCACTCTAATTAAACAGCTGGAACGGCGTGGGCTGCAAACTCAGGTACGGCACGACTATGGACAGTCTTTGCTTGTGTTGATACGCGCCCCTCGAAATTTGCTGGGGAATGAAGTTTACCGTTCGAGGTATGAGAATATGTTGTGGTGTGTCATCGTTTCGGGTTACAACGCGTCTGACTTCTTCTCAGAGTCAAGGACTGGCTTTACGGCATCATCCACACGAAGCCTGTGGGCGACAGCAAGACAGTCGTCAAGTCTGACACGCCGGCTGAGGCACTTCGATCGGCATATCATCTGGTGACCTGGACCAACGAGCAAGGTGGCGCTGGTATCACCCCAGGTCATGGAGACTGGAAACGAGTCACATCTTCGTTCCCACCGCAAGATGCGCTAGCCAACCGCCAATTGCTGAAGTACTTTGCTGGCAAGACCATCCTCAAAGACACAGACCTTGATAAGATTCGCGCGCTCTTCGGAGAGAAGGTGAGCCCGTGCCATGCGCAAGATACAAGACCGGAACCAGCTAACGCATCACAGGTTGCATTCTACTATGCTTTCATCCAGAGCTACTCAATCTTCTTGATCGCACCTGCTGCTTGTGGCATACTGACATGGCCCTTCTCCGGCCCATACTCCCCGAGTTTTGCCATATTCACCTGCCTGTGGGGCATTCTGTTTGTTGAATACTGGAAACGTGAAGAGATTGATCTGAGCATCCGGTGGGATGTCAGAGGCGTCGGCGAACTCAAAGTCAATCGACCGCAGTACGTCTGGGAGAGAGAAGAGACCGATCCCGTGACGGGCGAGGTGAAGCGCATCTTTCCGACTCACAAGCGGGTCCTCCGACAGTTATGGTTCTTACCTTTTGCAGCGCTGGCTGGTCTCGCATTGGGTACAGTGCTGCTCGTCACCTTTGCCCTTGAAGCATTGATGTCGGATGTTTATGGAAAGGTGCTCGAAGAACGCTGGGTATGTTCGAGATCCATGTTGTTGTGGAGGAGCTCGCTGACATGTGCATGAACAGTATCTGCAATATCTGCCTACCATTGTACTCTCCGTGGCACTGCCTTACGTGACCTCAATTTTGACAGATCTCGCGACCAGACTGACCGACTATGAGAACTACCGCACGAAAGACCAGTATGATCTGGCCGCAGTGCAAAAGTCGTTTGTGTTGAACTTTATCACAAACTACTTCCCCATCGTGATCACCGCCTACGTCTATATTCCGTACGGCGCTCGACTGATCCCCCTACTCACACCATTTTCTTGGAACACCACGAACGTAGTCAACTCGTTTGACGTCGGTCCAGGCCGACTGCAAGAAGAAGTCATCTCCCTCTCCATGGCCGCACAAGTAATGAACTTCGGCGAAGAATTCCTCTACCCCTACCTCAAACGCCAAGCAACGACCTTCTGGCGCAACTACAACAGGCAAAAACGCGCCGCAACCTTCCACCAGCGAGACGTCTCGTCCCCCGAAGAAAGCAAGCTCTTCCGCGACAACCCAGAAGAAGCCCAACTAATGGCTCGCCTCCGCCACGAAACGCATGCGGAAGAATACGACGTCCACGAAGACATCATGGAAATGGTCGTCCAGTTCGGCTACCTCACCCTCTTCGCCCCCGCCTGGCCCCTAATGCCTCTCGGCTTCCTACTGAACAACTGGGTCGAGCTGCGCGGCGACTTCTTCAAACTCAGCAGCGAAAGCCAGCGCCCGCCCCCGATCCGCTCAGACTCCATCGGCGACTCCGTCGCGGCGCTCGAATTCCTCACCTGGCTGGGCACCCTCTCCACCGCGGCTCTGGTCCACATCTACGGCGGTGGTGGCCACCAGGGCTCGATCACAGATACCAGACCGTCGAGACTGCTGCTTACGATCTTTGTCGCCGAGCAAGCCTACCTGGCCGTGCGCATCGGCGCCCGCTTCTTCTTCACGCGCTTCGGGTCTGCCGCTGTGCGAGACGCCGAAGCGAAGCGCTTCATGATGCGCAAGACTTACCTCGAGACTTTCTCGGAGGAGAAAGCCGGGACGTCGCGGCGTGTGCGGTCGCGTACTTATGCCGGCGGGGAGCGCGGAGGGTCTACACACCTGATGGCTCCTGCTGCTCCTTCGAACTCCGGAACGCTGATCGAGGGGGATTCGGGGATGAAGAGTCCGGACAATGAGGTGCAGGAGGCTTTGCCGACGATTTCTGTCAATGGCGAGCGGCAGGTGGGCCCGACTCCGCAGGAGTTCGATCGCGAGTATAGTACCGAGGAGGCGGAGCGGTTCTGGACGGAGTCGCCGGAGGTTTATGAGACTGCTGAGGCTGGGGCGAGGCTTATTGTGGCGTTGAAGTCGTTTTATGACAAGGATGGTGGGGATGGGAAAGGGGATGATCGGAGCAAGGCGGATTAGCATGGCTTGTCTCGAAGGGTTGCAGTAGAAGGGTTGCAGTAGAAAGTCGGTTGGGCGCGGTAGCTATACGAACGTAACTCAAGCGTAATGCATACACCTGTAGTTCTGGAGTGTGGTACAACACAGAATCTGTAGTAAATCAATTCAGTTCCACCAGGAGCTATGATATGAAGCTCTACGCATAGAGCAAAACGAAACCGAGCCGGACGCCAGCAGTTTGAGAGCGAGCGACGCTCTGTTTTCCTCACTTTCGCCTTTCTTTGACAAGATCTGGATCTAAATCAATGCAACTTCTTCCCTTTCACGCCTTTGGCAACACTAACGCAGCCACCAACACTGTTCTCTTCGAACACTCCTCCGTAAGAGAGACCCTCCCTCAACCCAGCCTCCTGGAAGCCCTGTTTCGTAATATCAATCCCAGGCGGGCCGGTAGGTTTCTTCAACACACCAAGATGGTACTGCCCAAGATTGGAGAGGTCGTTCGCAAGGAAATCCGTCTTGCGAATCAGAGGAGCAGAGCCCTTGGAGTAGTAGACTTGGATTTTGTTGGAGTTGTAGTCCAGCACCAAACCGAAGTTGTGCCAGACGTCTGGTGCAAAGGGCGTTTTCCAGAGGGTCTGCTGGGGGCTGGTAGCGCTGGTCCCAAGTAGGAAGAGCGACTTTGCATCTTTGTCAGATGTGGTGTTGCTGCCGAAGGGAGTGCCGGTGCCGATTGTGAATTGGTTGGCGGCGTAGTCTTGGTTCTCAATCCAGACCAGCTGGTATTCGTGGCTGTAGTTCAATGGCCGAGAGTGGTCGGTCTTCAGGCTGAAGTGGAGCGTCTTGATCCCGGTGACGCTGTCTGTTGCGTTGGATGGTTTGGGGAGGAGTTCTGCGCGTCGAAAACCCGTTTGTCGGTTGTCGGGAGACGGCGTGAAGATGGAGCGGTCGCTGATGGTCACCTCGACTGCTTTGGAGCTGCTGTTGTCGAACAGGGAGCTCTCTCCTCGGGGGAAACGAAGGGCGTCTGTCCACGTAACATTCGCACCAAGGACGAACGATGAGTCGTACGGCAGTCCATCATTGTCGAATGTAGCTCCAGTTGCCGATCGGGGCACTCTGCCGTCGAACACAAGAGGGCATGACAAGTCCTGCTTGCGAGCGGAATGGCCGGCTGCGTTTGCCGCGATAATGATGCTTGCAAAGACGATGGAACGCATGATTCTTATCCTGCGAATGGAAGTAGTCTGTAGGGAAATGATAGGAATATTGGGAGGTACCGTGGGATATTTTATAAGGCAATCGTGTGCCGTAGAGCACACGAAACGGAATCACCCTTCTGGACCGGAGCCACTTGCTCCATGTTCCACATCTATGGTGCCATAATCTTGCCGAATATTTCCCAAAATCAGATCTTACAATTGACTTCATGCCCTCGTTTTTGACGAGGCGGTATGGCGGCCCTACAGCCTGTCTTCGCCGGCATGCAATATCGCAGACATCATCTTCCCGTGGCTGTGTATGTTCATACTTTGCCTTGGCGTTTCAAGACAGGCTCATGTAAGCCCGATCTCGCCAGCAGAGTTTGGTGTATCTCGCATAACACAATGCTGTAACATTAGTGAGCCGGTTAATATATCTAACTTCCTTCTCCTGGAGCAGAGAAGCTTGGAATTCAAGTGGAGATGAGTTGCCTGAATGCCTGAGGATTGAGTTCCCTCCCGAATCGCACCTGCCCGCCCGCCTCCGCAATCACATGCCACGCGCTTGCCCAATCGGTCGTCTTGCGACAGCTCAAGGCAACGCGCGCGTAGGTTGAACCACTGCAGTACACAAGACGACACCTCACCACTACAGATACACCACTCCACGAGCCACTGAGCTACTGCAAGTCACCGAATGTGTGCCTGTTGCATCGCTCACATGTCCTCCGCCGCCTCCTGACTGCACAGCGACACCGCGTCCCAACAACACCGACATCACCACCACATAGCTCCATACTACCAACATGGGTTCCGCGACAATCGCCGAGGAGTATCGCTCCCTCAGTCGCCAGCCTCCAACCGATCCTGATATACAGGCCACACTCTCTGATTACCTCACCTATACCGAGCACTTTCCTTCACACTTGACACGCGCCCTGGCCTTGATCGAGCAGCAAACCGTCAAAGCCGAGCGCAAGATCGCCAGCATACACCGCGACACGACATCATATGCCATTCTCCCTACACTTCCCGAAGCCACTAGGCCCAACCCCGTCGATCTGAGGAGGAACATCAGCTATGCATTGGAGGAAGCAGAAACAGCATGTCGCATGCGCGTTGAAGAGGCCACAAGACTGGAACAGATGGCTAAGAGAGAGGCGGCAAGGCTTGATGTTGTGGTCGAGAAGCTCAAAGCACAGCCCCTGCCACCCTCCAGAGATCCTACTCCTGCGTCTGACGAACAGCCGGCGCTCACATCACCCAACCTCAAGAGGGAGAGCAGGCTGAGCGTCCGCGGAGATGAGATCAAGGTGACCGATAAGACAAACAAGAGGCTTCTGACTGATAAAGCAGCAAGCAAATTGCGAGGTAGAAAAGTCATGGTGCCGGGGGAAGTGCTGCCTCCGCCAGATCCTAACGCGCCGATAGAAACCATGAGTGACTGGACATCACCGCGTGTATCGCCTCCAGTGGAAGAACCGCCTGTCCGCTCGCTGAAGCCTCCAACAACACCCCGTCCTCGCTCACGGACGCCCAAGCCCCCAAAGCAGGAGAAAGAAAAAGAGAAAGACAAGGAAAGCAAGAGCCCCCTCACACCAAAGAGAGCACCACGGCCACCTGGTCAGCCTGGTACCAATGCCCACTCAGCACTAGCCGGAATCAGCACATCCAACGCTCTCCTTGCACTGAAACCACCACCAGATGATGCGGTGAACGGCAGCGTGTGGATGCCCTGGATGCGGCTGACCGAGTGGGAGATGGCCAAGCTACGCAAGCGTATGAAGAAAAACGCGATCTGGGTGCCTTCGCTCACTATGGTCCGCCGCGAGCTGAAAGCTCTGGGGCGCGGAGTTGGTGGCCGAGACGCAGCAAAGGCTGTGGCTCAAGCTGGTGGTGCGCCATTCGTCGACGAGACCTGTGAATCGGATCCAACGAAGATCGAAGTCACTGGCGAGGAGCAGGCTATCATGACGGCTATGTTGGGCAACCAAATCTACGAGGACCTGGATGAAGATGCTGATGCGGAGTTTGTCAATCGAGGTATGCGGCTGAACGAGGCAAAGAAGCTCAAACGCGTGCGCATGCTCGAGGAGCAGAAAGAGGCAGCCGCCCAGCTGGCCCGCGAGCAAGGTACTGAGGCTCCAATTGACGATGCCAAGGCGGTCGCGGATGGCAAGAAGCGCAAACGTGAGAGCACACCCGTTGCTTCCAACCTCGACCCTCCTACTGAAACCCCAGATCCGCTCTCCAAACCGGGGCCGGCACCAAAGAAACTCAAGATTGCAATGCCACCGGCACCTGGAGTTGGCGCGGGCTCTAAGGTTCCCCTCGCACCTGCAGGACCAAGCGCCTCCCCTCAGCAAACTCAGCAAGCAGTCACTCAAGCTCGCCGTGCAGCCACTCCGACCCTCCCCAAACGCCCGACGCTGATCCTCAAAGCCAGCAAGGCCGTCAGCGAGGAACCACCAAACCGCCGCACAAGCCTACGTCGAGGCAGCCTGGGCGACGACGAAAACCCGGATTCACCACGTGGCTCTGCTGGGCCAAGGTCAGCAACGCGCCGCAGCAAACGCCCAGCTCCTGGCGTAATCACAAACGGCGACAACGAAAGCGCGAAAGTCGGCGTGTCCCGGCGCAAGTCTGCACCCAAAAAGAAAGCCGCATCTTCATCGAAGCCACACACACCCACCACCGCCACAGGACCGACTGCCTTGCCTCCTGCAGGAAAGCTGGAGGAAGAGCAAGAGCTGGAGCCAGATCCTTCGGAGCCACGCTACTGCACGTGCGGCGACGTCAGCTGGGGCACGATGATCGCGTGCGACAACGAGGCGACGTGCGACAAGGAGTGGTTCCACCTTTCTTGCGTTGACCTGGATGATCTGCCGCCTAGGAGGACGAAGTGGTACTGCCCCGATTGCAGAAAGAAGCTCAAGTTGGGCGTTGCTACTAATGGTCTGGTGGGGAGGATTCCTTCGGCGAGGTAATGTGACGATGACGAGGTGTCAAAGACTGGTTCTGCAGTGGACAGTCATCAGGACAGTCAGTCGTTGATGGAGGTCTTCGGAATCCCCCTCGATAACTTGCAGGCATGCATGAACGGGGTGCCCAAGTTTTTCTTTTGTTTGCTTGTATAGCTAAACTGTATGGCTAATGATGACGGGAATGGAATCGCACAACAGTATGGTGCCGGTCAACTACAATTTGGCTTCTTTTCTCAATTTTCACTTCGGATTTGTTACCTTTCCTTGTTGTCACATTTCTCATTCTCGATCCACGTCTTTAATCGCGTGCTTCTTCAAAGTCAAGTCTCATCATTGATGTTCCGAACTGTACACAAGAAGTGAAGGTCATTCTCGCCTTCACCAGATTAGCTGGCCGACTCTCAGGGACGTCGACCCCGAGCTCGAATAATAGCTCTCGGCATGCACTCCGCGGCTTGCATCCAAATCGAGCCGTCCCTGTTACATCTACAGTAGTACTACATACAGTCCATGCATACTCCACCCCGCCCGCGACCCGCACTTACATCCCGAGAGTCCGATATGTGGTACGGGGTAACGGGATCATTCGTGCCGCGAGAGTTCGTGCTCTGCGGCACGGCGGTGCGATGCGGCACGACCGTCAAGAACAACGTGGCTTGCGTGGGAGGATGAGAGAGGAGAAAAAACGTCTACCGTTGGACTCCATCCTTCCCACCGTTCAGACTGTTAGTCAGTAGGTAAGTAGGCAATTCATACGGACACCCCGAAGGCGCACGGTGGCGGTGCTGAGAGAGAGAAAAACACCACCGGCGACAAGCGAACGGACGGCCACAAACGAAGTGTTCGGGCATGCCGGTAGAAAGTAATAGTACGTGCAGCTTGCAGTAGATCGGCTGCAAGTTTTGACAACCGGCGGGGTGCGTCGCGGCCGATTTTGACCCAGCAAGCCCAGCTCCCAGCAGAAGGGAGAGTAGCTCCGCAGATGATCAACTGGTTGCATGAACCTGCTCTGCTCGTGGGTGGTGCATCTTTCTGATGGAGCTGGAGGCTGGCGACTGGTGGTTTTCTTCGCGAGGTGGAGCTGCTGCCATCACCAGATTGTGGCGGCCTCGCAGTGGCTGGTGGCTGGCTGGCTGGCTCTGGCTGTGCTGTGCTGCAGACCACTGGACCAAGGACTGCGGTGCATGAAATTGGGCTTCAAGCTGTAACTAGGACATGTCCTTCTTGCATGTTCATGTCTTGTGGCGTGTTCTGCGCTGCACACGCGCCCATGTCAGCGCTTGTCTAATCACTCGTCCATCACTGTGACAGGAATATCTGGCGGAGGCGGACCTGTGGAAGAATAGACAGAGCATGGACAAATACTGCAGAAGCCTTTTGCGGTTTAGGGTCCTTCGAGGGACTCCGTCACGCTGCAGCTGCTAGTTTTGCGGCCGCGACGACAACTTGGACTATTGGCGTATGGTGGGTATCGCTGGCAAACAACTCGAAAAATGGCCGTGTACTCACCGCTGTACCGTTGGACTGTATGTACTGCTTTGTCTGGCAGCTATTGTCACCGGTCTTGCTTTGATGCATTCTACCTACCATGCATTGGAGGAAGATCACCTTCATGGTTGGTATATTTAAACCCTTGCGGATGCGGGAAGCGATCATCCGCGAACCCGACCCGTTGTCTTGGACTGAGTTTGCCACGCATCCACTTCACCCCACTTCTGTCTTCTACGCCAGACTCCATGCCTTCTGGCAACCCTATCACCCATACCATGGCGTTATGCTGGCGCGATTCCAGACCCGCCATCTATCATCATCGCGTGCGGAGATACCGCGTCAGCTCAAAGCGAAGCGAGACTGTCAAAAAACGGCCACAGGTCATGGAAACGGACGGCAAATCTGCCTTCGGATTGAGGGACAGCGTTGTCCATCTCCGCTTGCTGACTGGCCCGAATACTACTGACGCACCCATTCGATCACATCACTAACCTGTAGCAAACTAGCAACTCTCACTGGTGTACTGCGGGAAAATTGTGCTAGCACTTGCAAGGCGACCCCGATGTCAATCCTTAACGATTCCTGATGAGGATTACGATCGCCCTAATCCCTGCGTGCCCTCTTCCTGCAACCGACAAGTTGGGTTGGAGGCGCATTAGGTCCAGTGATCGACTACAAGGCCTTGTTCCATACCAAGCGGCTACGTCTGACCGCAGGAGTTCACACAGAGCCGGCTCTGGTCGCAAAGCTGTCAACGCAAAGCCGGCCGCCACCACGCTAACAACATGAGCTGAACCGTGGTGTCCCTGCACGCCATGCGACACCATATGCGAAGGTCACATATCGCACTTCATCAACACGGTGGTATCAGTCCATTGGCTTCGTCGTGGAATTGCGTTTCCACACACAGCCACGCAAGAACAGCGCTAAAGTCGTTCGAGAAAATGCACACATCCCACTTCCGATCTAAACGCTGCAAGCGGAGGCGAGAGCGACTTGATTCCCTGAAGCCTATCTATCACTGTCGGCTCGGGCCTTAGTATATTCTCCGATCAGCCGTGTCTTCACGTCACTAACAGCGCCTTGCCGTAACTTTCGGCCACCTCTGCTACCGATCGATCACCCTTCTCCGCTTTTCTCAGCGGATCTTCCCTCCCATACGGATAGACCAGACGCAAGCTGTTGCTAGCTATTTGCCTAATTGGGCGTTGGTATAATGTTCGTTGCCCCAAACCAGGTGCTTCGGTCTTAGGCCATGCATCTCTAAGACTGACCCCTCCAACCGATCGAATACCGACGACACTAAGAGACATGGTTCGACGCAGGGCATTGGATCAATGCACACCTGATGCACCCGTGATCGATAGTAGGATGACGAGCTGCTGCAAGCATCGCATTGCTTCAAATTGTTCCCCCATCTCATATTTTTTTGTAGGAAGATCACCCAAACCCTCCTCCCTCTCCTCCACTACCCCCTCCCAGCTCTTGTACTTTTACGACCACATCGACATACTTTACCTTAATTAAAAGAGCGATCATGACGATGAGAATGAGCTCCGCAAGCTGGAGCACCCAGCACAATGGCACATTCAGCCCCAACGACCGGACTCCTTCGGGATCAGTCTCTGGCTGGAGCCAGGCTGGCGCGTTTCCCAGCAGCTCGAAGATGACCTCTAGCGGTCGCGGACAGTCGAACAAGTCTTCCCTGGTCCACGATACCGCGGCAGCGATCAAAAGGAAAAGCGCCCTTGAGCTAGGCTCGGGCGTCATGCACAGCGTTAACGAGACTTCTTTCATCAAGCTCGTGCAATGGATCAGAGCTGAGCGCCTATCGACTCTGCCTCACCAGGGCAGTACCTGGGACACCGTCCTCATCAGAGCTTTGTACGTCTCCGAGCGACTGCACAAGTTCGAGACTGCCATTCAAGGCTTTGCTCACGGCACGACCGCCGCCGCAGAATTGGCCTATTCTCACATTCGCCTCCTCCTGGAGCTCGGCCACGAGAACTCGGATGCTCTCGACAAAGCCTTTGGTCTATTCTACAAGTCTGCTCTCACAATCAGCTCTCTGCTTGACCGCTCTGAGCTTCTTTCGTGCACCCACGAGGTGCAGGAGCAGCTATGCCACATGTACACCGACCTGCTCACGCTAGTTGTTGAGGTTGCAGTCTACTTCTACAAGACTGTGCAAAGCATGGCCGATGGAGAGGTCAGCTTGGATCTCTTCGAAATCTTTGGCGAGACCCTCGAAGCAACGACCAACCGCCGCTCTCACATTTCCGACTTGATCTGGAGCTACCAGATTGAGTCTGAAGCCGACACAACAGAGGATGCCCTCAGCATCGACGTCCTGACCAAGTGGCTTTCTCCGCAGGATCGCGTTCTCGAGATGCTCGGCAGCGACCATACCACATTTACCGACCAGCTCGCCGAGCGTACCGGTCTCTGGTTCCAGGAGAATCTGACCAACTTTGTCAAAGGCAGCAACGAGTGCTTGCTCCTGACAGCTCCTACCGGTGCCGGCAAGACCACGTTGTCCGCAGCCATCGCCGAAAGGCTGCAGCGCCCGGTTGCTCGCCAGAGTCTCCAGACCATCTACGTCTCGGTTGGTGCTGTTCCCTCCGAGGCCACCAGCCTCCACGTTGTGAAAAGCATCCTTTTCCAGATGCTGCAAAACCGTGTTGGTAACCTTGCGCTGTAAGTTTCACACGTCCTATTGAATGCTTTCGCGATGAAGAAAGATTACTGACACCAAATGCTTAGGTACCACTCCCTCGTCAATGCATACCACGAGTCCCGCCGTACAGCCGACCCCAAGGCATACGAAGAACACCTCTGGACTGCCCTCGTTGAGGCTTTGCAACGTCCCCTTGATGGTGCCAACAGCAGCATCATCATCGTCGACGGCATAGACGAGGTCCAGGGCGGTCAACAAGCTGGCCAGCAGCTTCTCGAGAGGCTTACCAAGGCCGTTGGTCGTGGCAAGAGGACGAAACTTGTGGCCCTCGCTCATTCTCTGTCGCTACCAAACGGAGCGCGTGGTCAAACATACAAGATCAGCCCGGAGGATACCCGCGACGATATCCACGCTGTCGCAATCCGTGCTTTGGCTCACGTTCCGTTCTTTGCTAAGAAGCCCGGCCATGAGCAAGAGATCATCCTTGCCAGCATTCTTGATGCTTCCAAGGGGTCGTTCCTCTGGACTATCATGTTCACCGAGACTCTGCGCTCGGAGAAGAGCCCCGAGTCCTTCGACAAGACCTTGCAGACTCTTAAGAGTTCGCCGCCTCCAGTCAATAACTTGATCAGCAAGCTCTTGGATACACTGCAAACCAGTCGCGAGTCAATCCTCCTTCTGTCTTGGTTGACCGTCAGCGCTCGTCCTCTTACTGTCGACGAAATCGCATGTCTCCTGGCTGTCAAGCCTGAAACCGCTGAGATCACCGCCGCCCCGGCGAACGTCACGGCCATTGTTCAGTCAATTCTGCCGCTCTTGTCCGTCAAGCGCGATGTCATCAGACCTCGCCACAGCGTGATCACTTCCACCCTCCAAACTGTTCTGCAGCCGCTTGTCGAGCAGGGTAAGATTCCTCTTCCCCACAAGAACAGGCAGGTCGACTTCCTGTTGAGGAACCTCACCTATGCGAAGAATGTCTTGCCCAAGGATGGCATGCCTACTCTGGACAACTCGGACTCGTCTCTGCCCTCCAGGCTCTTCGCCAAGCACCCTCTTCTTGAATATACCGTCCGCTACTGGACCTCGCACTTCCAGCAGAGTCCGTTCGCCCCAACTGGAAACGCTGCTCCCAAGATTCCGGAAGAGCTCAAGAAGGCTTTCCCAAGCTCGACCATGTTCCCCATTCTTGAATGGATCTGCTGGGACGATCAATTCCCGGGCTCGCAGGAAGTTGACCTTCATGCGCTGGTCGGCCGCGTTCGCACCGAGATCTTCACACAGAACCACCCTACCGTCATGCAGTCGTACATCAACACTGCTGCCTACTACGTTCCCATGGGCAACGATCGCGAGGCAACCAAGTCCTACTACTATGCTACCACCATCGGTCAGCACGTCCTCGGTCACAGCAACCCCGTCACCATCGAGTGCGGCAACCGCTTCCTCATGCTGTCGTCGCAGATGACTTCTACCACTCGTACTGAGATCATGACCCAGCGCGAGACCATCCTGCAGATCCTAATCACCGCCTACGAGAAGCAGTTCGGCACCTCCTCCGAACTTGTTGTCAACACTCGTCAGCAGCTGATCGACCTTTACACGGAGCTTAAGGAGCAGGAGAACATCAGCAAGTACACCGAGAAGCAAGAGCACACCCACCACCACCACCATGGTAGCGACTTCTCCCAAAACGGTGGCGTCGGCGGTGGTGTGAAAGACAGTCTCGACGGCAAGCTTCGCAGGAAGTCGGGCCAGCAGCTCACTTCTTATGGCAAGGGCATCTTCGGCACTGAGAATGACTACGAAGAGGCCGATGTTACTATTGACCACGCTGGCGCCATTGAGCTGCTCAAGAAAGCAAGGTCTCTGCATGCCGAGAAGCACTACGAGGCCGCTGAGGAGATTTACGTCGACCTCTGGAACCAGCTGTCCACCATCTGCCGCAGCACCCTCAACACTGACTACCATGAGCTCAAGCTGGAGACCGTCAACTCCTACGCCGAGACGCTCAAGACGCAGAAGCGTGAGACCGAGGCGGCCAGCGTCCTTGTCTTGGTCTCCGAGGAATACCGCCACCACGAGCTTTCGTTCAGCGAGAAGGTTGTCAACAAGCTAGTCCAGTCTGCACACACGCTCAGCTCTTTCGGCCATAAGAGTGCTGCTCTCAGCATTTACCGCCAGGCCCACTCATACCAGAAGCACTTCAAGAAGGACTCGTCTAGCACCACCAGCAGGTTCGAGGAGTGGATTGAGCAGACGACTACTGAGCTTCTGCAGAGTGACAAGAACAGCACTGAGAGCTCCACTTCGACGCGATCGCAGCAACTTTTGCTCAAGGAGCAGCTTTCCAGCCAGTCCAAGACCATCGACGCTTCTACCATCTCCCGTATCCAGCAGGAGACCAAGAAGTTCATTGAGCACCGCCAGTATGAGGAGGCTATCGAGATGATCAACCTCACTCTCAGCCGTACCTGGGCTTCATTCCAGTCAGAGTCCGTCTCCAGCATTACCCTTTCCTCCACCCTACTGCAGGAGAACCTCGTGCTTGTCGAGCAGCTTGCCCAGGCCTACTTCGCGCAGAGGAAGATCGAGAAGGGTATCGACATCTACCTCCGCCTCTTCCGTGCAGCCCTTACCTCGCCAAAAGACCACAAGGATCTTCTTGAGAAGACCAAGGTCCAGCTCATCCACGCCTATGACAAGTACGGCTACCCCGACAAGTCGATCGGTGTATTGCAGGAGGTCGTTGCCGTTTACACCCGTGTCTACGGCCCTACCCACGATGTGACCATCACCACACTCTACCAGCTTGGCTCGAGGTGCCGTCACAACGCTCGCACTCACCCGTACTGGATCGAGTACTACCAGCAGATTGTCACCGCTTTGACCAAGGACTCCAAGGAGGTCACCAGCACCTCCTTCGAGGCCGCCAACATTGTCGCAGACACATACTGGCAAGAGCGCCGCTCAGTCGACGCAGTGTCCGCCTTCGCGCTGCTCTGGGCAACCTTTGTCAACAAGACCAAGTCGCAGAAGGAGTTCTCCGATGCGGTCTTCGTGCAGAACCTCTACGACCGCTACCGTCAGTCTCTTGAGGCTACACAGGTTGACAAGCAAACCATCTTCAAAATTACTGAAGAGTTTGCGGCCACCAGCAAGTCTCAGTTCGGCGCCGAGTCTTCTGTCGCCTACCAAGCGGTTGCGACTTTGACCCAGGTTTCTGAGCACCTCGCGAAGTCTGACTCCAGGTACGAGAGCAAGCAACTTCAACTCATTCAGGAGCAGCTGCAGCACACTTCCAAGGACTCTGCGGAAAGCCGCAGCCTCAGATCGCAGAAGACCAACATCTTCCGCAGGAGATTCGTCGAGCAGAAGGACGTTTCGTCCGAGACTCTCAACGAAGCTCGCTCGCTGTTCACTGAAGAACTCAACGAGTCTCGCTCTTCTCACGGGTACGCTCACGAGTCGACCTTGAGTAGCCTGCGTGAGGTCGCCATGCTCGACTTCCGCCAGAAGAAGACCGAGGAGGCCATGAAGTCTATCAACGCCGCGGTCTCCGAGATCAGCTCCAGCGAGACGGTCTCCCAGGAACAGGCCATGCAGTCTGCCCAGTCGATCGCCCAGATCTTCCAGGCCTGCCAGCAGACTGAGCGTGCCCAGGAGCTCATCCAGGACCTCCGCATGCAAGTCATCGCCAAGGAGAAGCGCGCGGGCTCTCGCTCGACCTTCGACATCACCCAGAAGAATGGCAGCGCTGCTCTCATCTTCCTTGCTTCGCTCGAGTTCCACATGCGTACCGATCTGTCCCTCACCTGGTCTGAGATCTTCGCCGAGCTCCAGGCCGAGCGCATGTACTACGCCAACTTCAAGAAGGTTACTTCCGGCCGCAGCGGTCTTGACAAGATTGTCATCGCCGCCGCTCCTCTGCGCTTCTTCCTGCTGAAGCGCAACCGCAAGGAGCAAGCTCACTCTCTCGAACAGCAGATCGTGAGCTTGTTCGTCCAGCGCGACCTGTCCGGCTTCACTCTCGAAGACAAGAACACTTCCCCGACAGTGTTCATCACCGGCATCCTCGACTACCTCGGAAAGAGGAAGAGCCCCGACTTCGTGCGCGCCGTCATCGTCGCCACCAACCGTAACCTCAGCAAGCTCGTCGGCTCCAACAAATTCGCGGCCGCTTACGATGTCGCCAATGTCGGTTTCAAATACGCCCAAGTCCACCGCGGCTACGAGAAACCCGGCGCGATCAGCATGGGCTTCGAACTGGCCTCGCAGCTCGACGGCCGCGGCGAGAACAAATGCCCTGAAGAAGGCCTGCGCAAGAAACTCCTGCAGCTCTCCAACCGCATCGTCAAGGAGATCCTCACAATCTGCAAGGACCAGGACATCAACCTCGCCCAAGTCCAGCTGCCCGAACTCAACGAGCTCATCGCCCTGCTCGGCGAGCAAGGCGACTGGGAGACGCTCGAATCCCTCCTCACCAGCCTCTGGAACACGCGCGAAGCCCAGCGCACCTGGCCCGCCGAGGCGCTCCTCAACCTGGGCCAGCGCCTCGTCTGCGCCCGCTACCTCGCCGGCCACCCCGTCAAAGCCATCCGCCTGTGCGAGGACATCTCCTACAACCTGCGCCGCGCCCACGGCATCTCCCACCCGGCGACCCTCGAGGCCTTCCAGATCCTGTCGCAGCTGTACACGAGCGCGGGCCTGTCGTTCCAGAAGAACGCCGGCTCGGGCGACAAGAGCGCCGCCGCCCTCGCGGCCGATTACCTGAAGAAAGCGGTCATCATCGAGGAGGACATCCTGCGCTGGTTCGTCAGCGAAGAGGCCGGCACCAACGACGACGAAGACGACACCGCGGCCGCCATCCTGGCCGAGCACGGCGTGCAGCTCACTTCACCTACCGAGGAGAGCGAGGAGAAGAGCGTGGACCGTAGCGCGGAGGTCAAGACGCACTTGCACTTGCTGAAGCTTGCTTACCAGCGCTACGGCCAGTGGCCCAAGGCTTATGGCGTGTACGAGCAGTTGAACGCGGATGTTTTCGCGAGCTATGGTGGTGCGCTTAAGGGCGCTGAGGGGGTTGAGAAGTGGAGTGCTAAGGGCTTTGGTGCGGGCAAGGCGGAGAGTGGTGAGGGTGCTTTCACTGCGCCCAAGCAGTGGGATATCTTGGTTGTTTAAGATGTTCGATGATGCGGTGGTGGTGGTGGCGATGATGAGTGATGGTGGTATGGTCGTCATTGGGACGACTTTGCTTTCTTTTGGTCTTTGACCATACTTTTCTTGTGTTCATTTCTTGTGTCCGGGGCTTCTCCTTTTTCATGTCGTTCGATACCATTCTCTTGGTGCTGACTACCAGCTTTCTTCTTTCTGTATCTGGCGTTTTTGGGGTCTATAGCTCATTCCAATATTCACGGTTCCAACATAAATCTTCATGTCACTGGCCTTGTAAATCCAAATCATCGTTTCCTCTGTATTTAGCAATCCACGTCATAACTCATCAACACCTCCTCCATCTAATGTCTCCCCCCACCTACAACTCAACCGGGTACTCGACCGTCTCGATCTTGTCCGGGTACTTCATATCATTCTGCCTGCGCACCTCATCCATCGTCCTCATAATAACCAAACTCTCCTCCAAACTCTCATACTGGCCCTCCTTCCTTCCATCGCGAATAGCATTCGCGCACTCGTCAGCCTCCCAGTACATCCCCTGGCCCTCGCCCTCGCTCTGCCAGCCGCCGCCAAACCCGTTCTTCCACCCACTGCCTTTGCCCGGCCCGGGGAACTCCCAGTCCTTGTCCTCGACCGTGCCGTCCTTGAGGATGAGCCTGGTGCGCGAAGGGCGGTACGCAGGGTGCCAGATCTGCACCTCGCCCTCGGACCCTTGTACGCGGATCGCGGGCCCCGCGGTTCCCTTGCCGTCCGGATCGGCTGCCACGCGCATGCTCGTCGTGGCGATGCCGTGCGCGTCGCCGCCGGCGCCGGCTTCGCGCGGGAAGGTCAGCAGCATGCTGGTGTGCTCGTCGGCGCCGGTCTTGTACTTCCTGATGGCGCCGAGGACGCTGCTCGGGGGCTGAGGGTTCTTTTGCGTTGTGTACAGCGTTTGGAAGACCCAGGTTAGGGCGTAGATTCCGAGGTCGAGGAGGGCGCCGCCGGCCAGGTCCGGGTTGACCATGCGGTGCGAGTCGGCGAAGGTATCTTCGGGGGCCATGGACATGCTGAGGTCGGCGGAGGTGCGGTAGACGGTGCCTAGTTTGCCGGAGGTGATGGTGTCGCGGACGTAGATTGAGAGGGGGAAGTAGCGGGTCCAGACCTGTAGATTGGGTGTTAGTGGGTCTTGTTGCGTGCGTCCCTGCAGTTCAATACTGGGCATCAAAACGTACAGCCTCCATCAAGAAGACATTCTTCTCCTTGGCGATCTTGATGAGCGTCTCCAGCTGCTTCGCATTGGTGGTGAAAGCCTTCTCGCAGAGCACATTCTTGCCGGCCTCGAGACACAGGCGGGCGTTCTGGTAGTGGTGGCTGTGCGGAGTGGCAACATAGATGATGTCGACGTTGGGGTCTTGGACGAGCTCCTTGTACGAGCCGTAGGCTTTGGCACCTTCGGGAGCGCGGACCTCCTTGAGGAAATCCTCGGCGCGTTTGGCGGAGGAGGAAGAGGCGGCTGCGACGACCTTGTGCTCAATGTCGTTGACGCCGCGGGTCTCGGGGTTGGGCCAGAGGTCGCGGGCGAAGCTCTCTGCGATGCCGCCGGTGGCGAGGATGCCCCATTTGAGCTGGAATTTGGACATGGTTGAGGTTTGTTGATATGAGTTGGATGAAGAGAAAGAGAGGGAGTAGTAGAGGAAGAGGAAGACAGGATATCAAGAGAGATGCAGATGTGAGGAAGTGATGTTACGTTTGAGGACGTCACGGCATTTGAATGAAGCGCATTCGGCGTGAAGGTCCAAGCGAAGTCGCTCTACTACTCTACGAGTCTGTGAACTTATCCATTCCGTACTCTCTATCTTCCGGCGACTGTCGTGGACTTGATTTTACCCGGTCCTCCTCCAAAGACAAATCCAGGACAGTTTTCTTAGGCACAACGGCATCTTTTCCCGCCATTCACTTGCACTCGAGCCGACCAAAGAGGAAGGTGGGTCCTCTTAGTCACTTGCGTCATAGAGGGGCTAATGCGGGGCTCGTTTGTCCGACGGTGTTCGTTTCGTTTCTTCTTGCTATCGATCGTATGAGGTGAAATCTTGGACGTATGTAGTGAAATCGTGAGACTGGAAAGATATGTGCTTTTCCAAGAAACTTCTGTCTAGAGAGGCATTCAAGTTGCTATATGGTGTTATCGGCAACATTCATACATCACAATCGTTCTCGTGCCGGTGATAACGAAACCATTGATAGAGAATCTTACCAAACTGAGCGAGCGATCGCTTGTGGTGGCATCAAAGATTTTGATACGTTGAAAGATTCTTTGCACCAGTGAGATATGCGATCTCCAAATCCAATTTTCGCATATGTTTGTATCAGCAACTTTCGTACACCAAAGGATTTCTTGCACCACCGAGATGTCAATATTTGAAGTCACAGAATATAGGACGGAGTATCTCACAAGACTGCACTTTTGTAACTCATCAGATTCACAACGAAAACGTGTTAGCACTAGTGAGATGCGGTGAAACTTGCTCATTAACCATCAAGGTACCTGCTATGGAAAAGCTCACAAGGTAAATACCAGTTCTCGCCTTTCAACACCTCTCCCAATTTTTATCTTCCCTTTTCCCTCCAATTTCGATTCATCTGCTGGAAAATACAATAAAAGAAAAACTCGCGTTGGTATCAAAGAAGCACTCATGGCATGGCAATTGACACGCCTCGTTCATTCACGTCGTCAGTCCGATGACACTGGATGTGTCCAATGCATCTCTCAACACCTGGACTGCCATCTATGAGGACTTGGAGCAGCCGCTGCAAGCGCACTTGCCGGGCTCGCAAGGGCACTTCTCGTCAGTGCCGCCGCAGTTGCACTTGGTCTTCTTCTGGCCGTCGACCTCGACAAACTCCATCTCGGCCTCCTCGGCGGTGCGGGTGGTGGACTTGACGTCGCTGTTCTTGGGGCAGCTGGAGCAGTCGCACTTGCCAGCGGCGCACTGGCAGATGTTGCCCTTGGCACCGCAGTTGCAAGCGGTGCGGTTGGTGCCGGCAACGTTGTGAAGACCAAGGTCGTCACCCTTGCCGGTCTTCAAACCAGCGAGGTGCTTGGCCTCGTTGTGAACATCAAGGACCTGCTTCGAGCCCTGCTCGTAGAAGGCACGCATCTTCTGGCCGGTGGGGGTCTCGGCGGCCTTCTCGAAGTAAGAGGACAGACCTCTCCATCCTTGGTTGGCCTTTTGAGAAAGACCGTACTGCTGGTCAATGGCCTGAGCCTTCTCGGTCGCTCTGTACTTGGCGTCAAACTGCTGCAGGGTGGCGGTGAAACGGTTGGAGACGCCGTGCTGTTGGTCAAGCGCGATGGCCTTCTCGATGGCCTTGTCGGAGAGGACGTAGCCGTGGGCGAGGTACTCGGCGAAGATGCGGCTCCTTGGCTTGTCCTCCTGTGCAAGATCTTCGGGCGCGTCACCCTCGGAGTGGCCGGCGGTCTTGCCGGGGGCAATGGCGTCGAGGTCTGAGGCGGAGGTCACGTTGACCTGGTTGGCGCCCAGCTGTGTGTTGTCGAGCAGGAGAGCGGTCTTCGCGGCAGTGGCCTTTTCGAAGCTCACGGCGTATGACTTGGTGGTCTCGTCTGAGGACTTGGGTTGGAGGGCGAGGTCGGAAATCTTGCCGCTGGGTGGGTGTTAGTATGGTTGCGTTTGCATGTGTCGATGCCTCTCAGTGGACAGATTGATTGTGACAGGCTTCTACCAACGTCGCCCACGCCTGTCCTAGTCCATCTATCCTCTGAGAGCAGTGCAAGAAACTTACCAGAAGCTGAAGAAGTCCCTGACTTCCTTCTCAGTGGTCTCGTGGCTAATGCCCTTGACGTTGACGGTGTTTCCTCCTGAAGACATGATTGCTGTGTGTTTGGGCGTGTGGTGTGTGGTGTGTTATTGCGAAGTGAGTAAATTGGGAGGTGAAAGTCGTAGCAGAGTATGTGTTTGAGTGTGTGTGAGTCTGTTGTATGGAAGAGGCAATGGTGTCGTTTATAAATAAGCTTGCGTGGTTTCTGCGTGTTCCCCTCCAAAGTGACGCCCTTGCTCCTGCCTGCCCGCCGCACAAAACACTCGTACGTCATGGGTTGTGGCTGTGAGGGTGGCGTTTTAAATCACAAGCCGATGACACGCCTTCTAGAGGTCACCACCAACTTCTGCCTATATCACGATTCGTGGTACCGTATGACGGTATTTTACGGACAGTGTTTGGATCCTGCCAATTCGATATTGGCATGATCTTGAGGCTGCTGCTCTCATGAGGAGATGAACCACTCGTCCTTCACCTTCCAACTATCACCTATCGTATACCTGCAACTTCTGTGAATATATTGAGCTTACCGCTTGGCTTGTGTTCTTGTATAAAACATGCAAGACCATAGATAATCCATTTATCTTGCCATGCAATTGACCAAAAGCTGCCGCCTATCTCAAGCGCTGTCGCTAACGTGATCGGCAGGGCGCAGTGTTTCGTAAACCAAGCGTTGTCACATGCAAATGTCTTAGATCAAGATGACTTCCCATTGCTATCTTGCCAAATTTCCAAAATGCCATGTAGCGGCGGACATGCTATACCAGATTTCTTCAACGCCACGCCGTACTTTTCCTGTTACTTCTTTGCTTGTGAACTGGTCTTGTCTATTCATACCGTTCGTAACCTTCCAACGCCTCATGCCATCATATGTCTTGCTATACAGATTCCAATCCCCTGACACCTAGTTGCCGTTGGTCTGCTTGCTCTTGACCTCCCTCCTCGTCCTGACCGCTTCAGCAAGCTGCTCGAGAACATCGACAGTGGTCTCCCAGTCGATGCAAGCGTCAGTAATGCTGACACCCTTCTTCAGGCCTGAGGGTCCTTCGGCAGGAACCTTCTGTGCGCCCTCGTGGATGTTGCTCTCAATCATGACACCAACAATACCATCTTGGCCCTCGCGGATCTGGTCGCCGACGACCTTGGCAACCTTGGGCTGGTTCTTGTGGTCCTTGAGCGAGTTGCCGTGAGAACAGTCAATCATCATGACAGGACGCTGGCCCTTGGACTCGAGCGCCTTGCGGGTGGAGGCAACGCTCTCAGGGTCGAAGTTGGTACCCTTGGTACCACCACGAAGAATGATGAAGCAGTCGGGGTTGCCGCCAGTTCTGGTGATGGCAGCGAGACCCTGCTTGGTGACACCCATGAAGTGGTGCTTGGCGGCGGCGGATCCAATGGCGTCCACGGCGACGGTAAGACCGCCGTCGGTGCCGTTCTTGAAGCCCATAGGGAAGGACAGACCAGAGGCCAGCTCACGGTGGAGCTGCGACTCGGTCGTGCGAGCGCCAATAGCACCGAGGGAGATGAGATCCGCGAGGAACTGAGGAGAGATGGTGTCCAGCATTTCCGAAGCAATGGGCATGCCCTGACCGGTGAGGTCGCAGAAGAGCTGGCGGGATACGCGCAGACCCTTGTTGATCTTGAAGGACTCATCGATGTCCGGGTCGTTGATCAGGCCCTTCCAGCCGACAGTTGTGCGAGGCTTCTCGAGGTAGGCGCGCATGATGATGCAGAGGTCACCACGAAGCTTGTCGGCGAGCTTGACAAGGCGCGAGCAGTATTCGACGGCGGTCTCGGGGTCGTGCATGGAGCAAGGGCCGACAACGACGAGGAGGCGGTCATCGCGTTGCTTGATGATCTCGATGGCTTCTTTGCGGCCTCTGAGGACGGTGGGGATGGAGTTCTTAGGGGCAGGGATCTCGGAGGTGAGGAGTTGAGGCTGGATGAGAGGGTCGTAGCCGAGGACTGGGGGATTATTGTTAGTGTGCTGTGTTATTGGTGTTGGGCGATTAAGGGCGTGGCATACCCCTCGCGTCGTCGACGACGTCGTTGGTGCTGACGCTCATTGTGTGTGAGTGTGAGTGTAGGTGTGTATTAGAGTTCTTAAGCTCAACAAGTGAATGTCGCGCAAGACAATTGGCTGGGGAGGTGAAGTGAAATGTGTGTGTGTATGTAGGATTTCACAAGGCAAGGCGGTCGGTCAACGAGTGACTGCAACTTTTTTGCTGAGACGAGCGATGGCGGGGGTTCTGGCTGCACAAGACCGGACAGCAGGGTCCGAGATCTCGGCCAGGCCCCACTTTCGAGTCTCGCCTTGCCGTCCTGTGGTCCTTCTTGCAGCCAAAGCAAAGCATCAGCCTCGACCAGTTCCAGCTCACGCACTGCACTCTACTGCATCCGCTGCTCCCCGTGTGCATATCCCTTTCACGTGCATTCACTTCTCCCGCCGTGACAAGACACCGTTATCAAGTCGACCTTCTGCGACCGATTTCACCCATCTTCACCTGCTGTTCCGCATGTTTGCCGTGTCACTGCTGGCTTTGTGAGCCGGCCGCTCCCATTTGTAGTCTGACACTCGCCTTCTCGTCATCACAGTCCTCACAAAACATCATCTCTCATCTCTTCAGCCTTGCCACAGTCCTGGTCGACTCTACAGGCACTCCCCGCCATGATGCAGGCTGCTTCCACCAAGAAACGCAGGCGTAGCACTGACGATGATGCAGAAGGACAATCCGAGCCTGTCGACAAGGTATGCAGGATCAACACCCTGAAGAAACTGGTATCACACTCACTGACACCGAACTCAGAAAGCACGCCCCACCCTGGGCTTATCTTCAAACTCCGACTCTCTATGGCAACCTCAGGATTTCTACAGCAGCCCATCCCGGTCTTACCACTCTCAGCAGAACAAGTATGACAGCGATGACCAATCCTCCATGCTCTCGGAGCCTGGTAGCCCGCAGGTCCTCTCGGCCGATGAAGAAGATGTCGACATGATGTCTGACGACTCTGATTCAGTTGCATATTCGCAGCCCACAGACCGTACCCGCAGCCCAGGCTTCTCCGCCCGCACGCCCTGGAAAAGCCGTGTGCAATCTGGGAATCGCATTCCAACTCCCATGAATCCGCGACCTCAAACCAGCCCTGTGCAGACTCACGTCCGCCGCCGCCACCCACAAGAAAACCATGCCGGTGATCGCCTTGATGTACCCTCGCCAATAGACGAGGACGAGGTTCCCACGCCACCCTCCGCTGCTGAAGCTGCCGGCTCTCAGCTCGAGCTCCTCAGTGTTAGTGATGTTGAGATGCAGGGTGTTGAGGGCAGTGATGAGTACGGTCGCGCAAATGAGCTTATGCCTCAGATTGCCGGATCGCCGTCTCAGAGCGATATGGGTCAGGCTCCGAGCTCGCCGTTCGCCCCTGGACCTGGATCTATGATGGTGCGGAAGCAGAGGCAACGTAGCGGAGCGCTGAGCGCAGCCGGCTATGGCTCACCCATGCGGGACGCCAGTGCATACCTGCCAGCAACATATCAGGGAGATCCAAACGCTGCAGCAAACAAGCGTGGCATCAGCATGGGCTACCGACCGGACTGTGAGAAATGCAGGCTCAAAGTTCCCGGGCACATGAACCACTTTTTCTAGAGCTGCGAGGGATCAAGGATCCTCGACATACGCAACGCTCGACTGGCAAGTTTTTCTTGCAATAACATCAACCTTTCTGGTCTTTTCTTTTGGTTCTGCATTCTGTCTGAGCGTGTAAGAGGATACAGAACAGACTCTATATTCATAGCTTGAACTCATGAAGCGATGGCGCTTTTTCTTTTCTTTACGAGATCTGGACGGGGTGTCATAAGATTGCAAAGGATGGGGTTTCTTCTGAGGATTGGGAAAATAGCGTTTGGCGTCTGCTTGTTCTTGGTAATGAAGGCGACGATACTCAATATTCGGAATTATGGAAGACATAGTTTCAGCAAAGACTTTGATGCATCACAACGACGGAACAATTGGACACTTGAAGGAGTATTCCGATCTCTTTGGCACTTGACCGGCATACATTAGACCGCTCGCGTGCCTCGCAAGCTTTCCACAGCCAAGGCAATCGCAAACACCACCGTCGGCAATCTCGCTGATTTGTTATTTATGCTCTCCGCAATACCCGACTGCCACGTGATATCGGAGCCGCCGCTCAGATGGGTCGGAAATAATCTTAAAGGCTCTCATTGGATGATGCACAGATAGTGGAGTCTGATATCGGGGTAAAGAGGGGCGAGGCGAATGGGGAAGCCAAAGCCAAAGCTGGTATCGGACGGCATCTGGGGCAACTCAGCAAGCATACTGCGGCGAGCACGAAGCATGGGCTAGATCTTTACATTGGCACGAGGTAGTTTTTAGCGTTTCCTCTTGCTTTCTTGTTCCTCCCTCTCGACTCTCAACTTTTCTTCTGAATCTACGAGGACAGCTGATCACAGGACATCTCTCTTATCATCTCTCGCCAAAGCCAGTAGGCCGATACGCGACTACACTACATACACCTGGACAGAGTCTCAAGAGGCTATCTTTACCTAATCTATATCGGTATATCAGGAGACCGCCACGATGAACCGGGACAGCAACGACACGCAGAAAGTCAAGCTTACGGGCGAGGAGGTCGCAAAGCATGTCACCAAGGATGACTGCTGGGTCATCGTCCATGGCAAAGGTACGTCCAGCAAGCATTCAAGGCCGCGACATCACCATCGACTAACATCTCTCACTCTGCAGCATACGACGTAACAGAATTCATGCCCGAGCACCCCGGCGGCCCCAAAATCATCCTCAAGTATGCCGGCAAAGACGCTACGGAAGAGTACGAGCCCATCCACCCTCCCGACACCCTGGACAAGTTCCTCGACAAGAGCAAGCACCTGGGTGAAGTGGACATGCAGACTGTGGAGAAAGAGGAGAAGGCTGAAGACCCCGATGAGATTGAGAGGATGAAGAGGGTGGAAGTCATGCCGATCTTGGAACAGTGCTACAACCTGATGGACTTTGAGGCGGTGGCGAAGAGGGTGATGAAGAAGACTGCTTGGGCCTACTATTCGAGTGGTGCTGATGATGAAATTGTGAGTTTTGGGCCTGATGTTGCATATCGTGGATATCCAATTACTGACCTGCAATCCGACAGACTCTCCGCGAGAACCACTCTGCTTTCCACAAGATCTGGTTCCGACCCCGGATCCTTGAGGATGTCGAGCACATCGATACCTCAACGACGATGCTCGGAACGAAGGTCTCCATCCCCTTTTACGTGACAGCCACTGCTCTGGGCAAACTCGGCAACCCTGAAGGAGAAGTCGTCCTAACCCGCGGCGCCCGCAAACACAACGTCGTCCAAATGATCCCAACACTAGCCTCTTGCTCTTTCGACGAAATCATGGACGCCGCCGAAGGCGATCAAGTCCAATGG
>Ga0265780_10001660_pt1 | contig 30972 bp, 26 predicted proteins | sample P1T30metagenome_FD_192432 | JGI IMG/M metagenome (GOLD analysis project Ga0265780, IMG submission 192432) | Plant litter microbial communities from East Loma Ridge, Irvine, California - P1 T30 | ecosystem: Environmental > Terrestrial > Plant litter > Unclassified | place: USA: California... | reverse complement strand
TCGCCCTGCAGCGCATCAAGGCTTCGGCCGAGCGCGCCAAGATCGAACTGTCGTCGTCGCAGCAGACCGAAATCAACGAGCCGTACATCGCCATGGCGAACGGCGCGCCGGTCCACCTGAACCTGAAAATGACCCGCGCCAAGCTGGAGTCGCTGGTTGAGGAACTGATCAACGCGACCATCGAGCCATGCCGCATCGCCATCAAGGATGCCGGCGTCAAGGTTTCCGAAATCGACGACATCATCCTGGTCGGCGGCATGACCCGCATGCCAAAGGTGCAGGAAAAGGTCAAAGAGTTCTTCGGCAAGGATCCACGCAAGGACGTGAACCCGGACGAAGCAGTTGCAGTTGGCGCCGCCATCCAGGGTTCGGTCCTGTCGGGCGAGCGCAAGGACTTGCTGCTGCTGGACGTGACGCCACTGTCCCTGGGTATTGAAACCCTGGGCGGCGTGATGACCAAGATGATTCACAAGAACACGACGATCCCGACCAAGTTCTCGCAGGTGTTTTCGACCGCCGACGACAACCAGCCGGCCGTGAACATCAAGGTATTCCAGGGCGAGCGCGAAATCGCGGCCGGTAACAAGGGCCTGGGCGAATTCAACCTGGAAGGCATCCCGCCAGCATCGCGCGGCACGCCACAGATCGAAGTGACCTTCGACATCGACGCCAACGGCATCCTGCACGTCGGCGCGAAAGACAAGGCCACCGGCAAAGAGAACAAGATCACAATCAAGGCCAACTCGGGCCTGACCGAAGCGGAAATCCAGAAAATGGTGAAAGACGCTGAAGTCAATGCCGAGGAAGACAAGAAAGTGAAAGAACTGGCTGAATCGCGCAACGGCGCCGATGCACTGGTGCACTCGACCAAGAAGTCGTTGACCGAACACGGCGACAAGCTGGAAGCGGCTGAAAAGACCGCCATCGAAGAGGCGATCACCGCTCTGGAAGGCGCGATCAAATCGGGCGACAAGGCCGACATCGATGCCAGGACTGCCACGCTGAACACTGCGGCGCAGAAACTGGGCGAGAAGATGTACGCCGACATGCAGGCACAGCAGGCAGCCGGTGGCGAAGGCGGCCAGCCAGGCGGCCAGCAGCCAGGTGGCGAGCAAGCCGGCCAGCAGCAGGACGATGTGGTGGACGCCGACTTCAAGGAAGTCAAGGACGCCAAGTAAGCTCCACAGCAGGCCGATTCGTCGGCCTCATTGAGGGAAGGCCGAGCCGTAGCCCGAAAGGTGTTCGGCTCGGTCTTTTTGCATAGACCGTTTCATTAGCAGATAAACAGCAAGGTGCCCGCACATGGCAAAGCGTGATTTTTACGAGATCCTTGGGGTCGCCAAGACCGCGTCGGAAGACGAGATCAAGAAGTCCTACCGCAAGCTCGCGATGAAATATCATCCGGACCGCAATCCGGATAATAAAGAGTCGGAAGAGAAGTTCAAGGAGGTCAAAGAGGCCTACGAGATGCTGACCAACCCGGAAAAGCGCGAAGCGTACGACCGTCACGGTCACGCTGGCGTGGACCCGAACATGGGTGGCGGCGGCTTCGGTGGCGCCGGCGGTTTCGGCGATGCCTTCGGCGACATCTTCGGCGATATCTTTGGCGGTGGCCAGGGGCGCGGCCGTTCTTCCGGTCCGCAGGTCTATCGTGGCGGCGACTTGCGCTACAACCTTGAAATCACGCTCGAGCAGGCAGCAGCCGGCTACGACACGACCATCCGCGTGCCAAGCTGGGACAAGTGCGACACCTGCCACGGCAGCGGCGCCAAGCCAGGCACGCAACCCGTCACCTGTACTACCTGCGCCGGCCACGGCCAGGTGCGCATGCAGCAAGGTTTCTTCAGCATCCAGCAAACCTGCCCGAAGTGCCATGGCAGCGGCAAGATCATTCCGGAACCATGCGCAGCCTGCGCTGGCGCCGGACGCATCAAGCGCAACAAGACGCTGGAAGTGAAAATCCCGGCAGGTATCGACAACGGCATGCGCATCCGCTCGACCGGCAACGGGGAACCGGGCACGAATGGCGGTCCGGCTGGCGACCTGTACGTCGAAATCCATATCAAGGCGCACGCAGTGTTCCAGCGCGAAGGCGACGACCTGCATTGCGAAATGCCGATCTCGTTCACCAAGGCGACCCTGGGCGGCGAAATCGAAGTGCCGACCTTGTCCGGCAAGGTCTCGTTCACGATTCCTGAAGGCACCCAGTCCGGCAAAACGTTCCGCCTGAAGTCGAAGGGCATCAAGGGCGTGCGGTCCGGCTACCACGGCGACCTGTTCTGCCACGTCGTGGTGGAAACGCCGGTCAAGCTCAACGACAAGCAAAAAGACTTGCTGCGCGAGTTCGACCGCCTGACCGTCGAAGGTGGCGCCAAGCACAGCCCGCAAAGCAAGGGCTGGATGGACAAGGTCAAGGATTTCTTCGAGTAAATCCTGGATGTTCAAAAACCGCCGTGAGGGCCACCTCCGGCGGTTTTTTTACGCCCCGAAGGTTTAAGGTAAACTGTCGGCATGGATACTAAAAGCACTGGCCTGACGGCCGAAGACCTGTTCGCGCGCAACCGTGAGTGGGCCGCGTCGATGATCGCGGAAAACCCGAATTTTTTCCAATCCCTGGCCTCGCAGCAGAGCCCCGAATACTTGTGGATCGGCTGCTCGGACAGCCGCGTGCCGGCCAATGAATTGCTGGGCATGGCGCCGGGTGAATTGTTCGTGCACAGGAATATCGCCAACGTGGTGGTGCACTCGGACCTGAATGCCCTGACCGTACTGCAATTTGCCGTCGACGTCCTGAAGGTCAAACACGTGATCGTCTGCGGTCACTACGGCTGCTCGGGCGTGCACGCTGCGCTGACGGGCCGGCGCGTGGGTCTGGCCGACAACTGGCTGCGCCACGTGCAGGACGTCGCCCACAAATACGACCGTTACCTCGGCGAAGTGGTCGACATTCCCGCGCGCGCCGACCGCCTGTGCGAACTGAACGTGGCCGAGCAGGTCATCAACGTGGCGCAGACGACTGTCGTGCGCGATGCGTGGGAGCGCGGCCAGGAACTGACAATCCATAGCTGGGTCTACGGTTTGTCGGACGGCTTGCTGCGTGACCTGGGCATGACGGTCAGCAGCCACGAAGAAATTGCCACCAAGCTGGAAGCGCGCTTGCTGGCCTACAAGGTCAAAGTGGGCCTGGCAGGCGAAGCCGGCATCATCAGTGGTCGGTAAGTTGCAGGATGGCGCCGGTCACCTCATCGAGGGTGCCGGTGATCGGCACGCGCACGCCCTGTTCATCAGGCAGCAAAGGCTCCAGGTCGCGGAACTGGCTGTCGAGCAGGGAGGTAGGCATGAAATGGCCCTTGCGCGCAGCCATGCGCTGTTCGATCAGCGCGCGCGAACCATCCAGTTCGACAAAGAACAGGCTCGGATCCCCTTCGCGCAACAAGTCGCGGTACTGGCGCTTCAGGGCCGAGCAGGACAGCACGACCGCTTCATCGGCCACCCGCGCCGCAGCAATCTTTTCACGCAGCGTGGCGAGCCAGTCGGCGCGGTCTGCATCGGTCAGGGGAATGCCGGCCGCCATCTTGGCGACGTTGGCAGCAGAGTGCCACTGGTCGCCTTCGATGAACGGCACGTTCAATGCGGTGGCCAGGCGCTGGCCGACATCGCTCTTGCCGCAGCCGGAGACGCCCATGACGACCCAGCGTCGTGTAGTGTTCTTCATCATGTTCACAATCTTACAACGGAGTGGCCTGTGCTTGAACAAAACGGTGAGTTGACGCGCTTGCGCGACCTGGTGCGTGTGTTTGTCGATGAACGCGACTGGGACCAGTTCCATACGCCTAAAAATTTGTCATCCGCGCTGTCGGTCGAGGCGGCGGAGTTGCTGGAGCATTTCCAGTGGTTGAAACATGGGCAGGCCGACGAACTGGGGGCGGACAAGCTGGTGCAGGTGCGCCATGAAATAGCCGATGTGCTGGTGTATCTGGTGCGCCTTGCCGACAAGCTCGATGTGGATTTGATGGCGGCGGTGGAGGAGAAGATGGTGCTCAACCGCGCGAAGTATCCGGCGGAGCTGGTACGGGGCGATGCACGGAAATACGACGAGTACAAACAGAAGCCGCAAAAGTAGAATAGCCGCCATCTTCTTTCAACGTCATACCGGCGCAAGCCGGTACCTATGCTGAGCGTGCTTACACTATTTAGTGTGCTCAGTATGGGTCCCGACTTTCGTCGGAATGACGGTTTTCAGGTTGGCCAAATAAAGAACGTCAGCAGTACGCCGGCTTAAATCCCGCCCATCATGATGTACTTGATGACCAGGTAATCCTCCATCCCGTACTTCGATCCTTCGCGTCCAAGGCCGGATTGCTTGACGCCGCCGAATGGCGCGACCTCGTTGGAAATGAGGCCGGTATTCACGCCCACCATGCCTGATTCGATTCCCTCGGCCACACGCCATACGCGGCCGATATCGCGCGAGTAGAAATACGATGCCAGGCCGAATTCCGTATCGTTGGCCAGGGCGATCACTTCTTCTTCCGTCTTGAAGCGGAACAGCGGCGCGAGCGGGCCAAACGTTTCTTCGCGCGCCACCAGCATGTCGGAAGTAACGCCCGTCAGTACCGTCGGCTCGAAGAAGCTGTGGCCCAGCGCATGGCGCTTGCCGCCCAGTGCTATTTTGGCGCCTTTGGCGAGCGCGTCGGCGATATGCTCTTCGACCTTTTTGACGGCTTTCTCTTCGATCAGCGGGCCGGCGTTGATGCCTTCGCCCGTACCGTCGCCGACTTTCAATTGTGCGACTGCAGCGACCAGTTTTTCGGCGAACTGATCGTACACGCCATCCTGCACATACAGGCGGTTCGCGCAAACGCAGGTCTGGCCGTTATTGCGGTATTTCGAATCCATGGCGCCTTTGACGGCGGCATCGATGTCGGCGTCGTCGAAGACAATGAATGGCGCATTGCCGCCCAGTTCCAGCGACAGCTTCTTGATCGTCGGGGCGCATTGCTCCATCAGGATGCGGCCGACGCCCGTGGAGCCGGTAAAACTCAGTTTGCGCACGGTTGGATTGGCACACATCTCCGCGCCGATGGTTTTCGAGTCGCCGGTGATCACGCTGAACACGCCTTTTGGCACGCCGGCGCGTTCGGCCAGCACGGCCAGCGCGTAGGCGGAAAACGGCGTCAGTTCGGCAGGTTTGAGCACGATCGGGCAACCGGCAGCAAGCGCCGGGCCGACTTTACGGGTGATCATCGCAGCCGGGAAATTCCACGGCGTGATTGCCGCGCAGACGCCGATCGGTTCGCGCGTGACGACGATGCGGCTGCCGCGCGACGGTGATTCCAGCGTGTCGCCGGCAATGCGCTTGGCTTCTTCGCCGAACCATTCCAGGAACGAGGCGGCATAGGTGACTTCACCTTTCGCTTCCGCGAGCGGTTTACCCTGTTCGGCTGTCATGATGGCGGCCAGGTCGTCGGCGTTTTCCAGCATCAGGTCGTTCCACTTGCGCAGGATGACGGCGCGTTCCTTCGCGGTTTTCTTGCGCCAGGCGGGCCAGGCGGCAGCCGCAGCGGCGATGGCGCGTTTTGCTTCCATGCCGCCCATGTGGGGCACGGAGCCGATGGTCGCACCAGTGGCCGGATTGATTACATCGACTGTTTGTGCATCTTGCGCATCGCACCATTCGCCGTCGATATACGCCTGTTGGCGCAGCAATGTCGGGTCTTTCAGGTTCAGCATGGTGTCCTCATATTGGTTCGATAACGATGCAATATGGTAGACCTTTTCGGCGCCGCTCGTCGGCGGCTGCCCCGGCCGGCTGGCAGGGCGTGTGGGCATGCAAGCACGAATAGGCTTATGATCTTGGCATCAAGAAACCAATTACAGGGGTAAGTTATGCGACCAACTGTTATCGTTCCAGCCTGCACGCGCGACTTCGGCGAGCATCCGTATCATGCGGCGCAATATAAATATGTCGACGCCGTCGTCATTGGCGCCGATTGCGCGCCAATGATCCTGCCGTCGCTCGGCGACGCGCTCGATCTCGAGACCGTCCTTGGCTCTATCGACGGCATCATGCTGACCGGCTCGGCGTCGAATGTCCATCCAAGTTACTACTCGCAGGAAGTACTCGATCCAAGCCTGCCGCAAGACCCGGCGCGCGACCAGACCACGCTGCCTTTGATTCGCGCCGCTGTCGCGCGCGGCATTCCAATCCTCGCCATTTGCCGCGGGTTCCAGGAAATGAACGTGGCGCTGGGCGGCAGTCTGCTGCAGGCCGTGCAGACCGTCGCTGGCAAGATGGACCACCGCGAAAATGCGGAATTGTCGATGGACGACCAGTATGGCGATGCCCATTCGGTAGACATTTTGCCGGGCGGGGTGCTGGAACAGATCCTGGCGCTGCCGGCAATCCGCGTCAATTCGCTGCACGGCCAGGGCATCGATGAACTGGCGCCCGGTTTGCGGATGGAAGCGACGGCTGAAGATGGCCTGGTCGAAGCCTTTTCAGTGATCGGTGCGCCTGGCTTCACACTGGCCTTGCAGTGGCATCCGGAATGGCGCATTGCCGATAATCCGCATTCGATGAAGATGTTTGGCGCATTTGGCGACGCTTGCCGCGCCCGCCATGCCGAACGCATGGCGCACCAATAAATCCACGCAGTTAATCCTGATAAGAGAACGAACATGGCTATTCGCGAGAATTTTACTTATACCGACATGGACGAGTGGCTCAATGCCAAGCGCGTCACTGAAATCGAATGCCTGGTGCCGGATTTGACGGGCGTAGCGCGCGGCAAAATCCTGCCGCGTGCCAAGTTCACCCAGGAGCGCGGCATGCGCATCCCGGAAGCCGTACTGGGCATGACCGTCACCGGCAATTATCCGACTGACGACAGCGCTTATGACCGCGCCATTTCCAGCATCGACCGCGACATGATTTTGAAGGCCGATCCCACCACCATCACGATGGTGCCGTGGGCTGTCGACCCGACCGCGCAAGTGATTCACGACTGCTATTTTGCCGACGGCAAGCTGGTCGATTTTGCCCCACGCTCCGTGCTGCGCCGCGTGCTGAAACTGTATGCGGACAAAGGCTGGAAGCCGGTGGTCGCGCCTGAACTCGAGTTTTACCTGACCGCGAAAAACATCGATCCCGACTTGCCGCTGCGCCCGCCCATCGGCCGCTCCGGCCGCGCAGAAACGAGCCGCCAGGTCTACAGCATCGACGCTGTCAATGAATTCGATCCGCTGTTCGAAGACATTTACGATTATTGCGAACTGATGAACCTGGACGTCGACACGCTGATCCACGAAATCGGCGCCGGCCAGATGGAAATCAACTTCCAGCACGGCGACCCGATGGGCCTTGCCGACAAGGTGTTCTTCTTCAAGCGCACGCTGCGCGAAGCGGCCCTCAAGCACGATATGTACGCGACCTTCATGGCCAAACCCATGGCTGGCGAGCCGGGTTCGGCCATGCACGTGCACCAGAGCGTGGTGGACGCCACCACTGGCCAGAACATCTTCAGCAATGAAGACGGTTCGCCCGCCCCAATCTTCAACCACTACATTGGCGGCCTGCAGAAATACATGCCGTCGGCAATGGCGATCATTGCGCCGTACGTCAACTCGTACCGCCGCATCGTGCGCCATACGGCAGCGCCCATCAACCTGCAATGGGGCGTCGACAACCGGACCGTCGGGTTCCGCGTGCCGGTCTGTGGTTCGCAGGATCGCCGCGTGGAAAACCGCATCATCGGCGCCGACGCCAATCCCTACCTGGCGCTGGCCGTGACATTGGCGTGCGGATACCTCGGCATGACCGAAGCAATTGAACCGACGCCAATGGCCGAGGGCAGCGCTTACGACAAGCCGTTCGAGCTGCCGCAAGGCTTGCCGGAAGCGCTGCACCTGTTGCGCAACGAGGACAAGCTGCGCACGGTGCTGGGCGAGCGGTTTATCGATGTGTATGCTGCAATCAAGGACCTGGAGCATCAGGAATTCATGACCGTCATCAGCCCTTGGGAACGTGAGCACCTTTTGTTGCACGTTTAAAGGGCCAGTGCGTGCCCGCTACGACGGGCACGCACCCCATTCTGGAGGCTTACCATGGCACCGCCCTCGTCAAATGCCGTCTTGAGCGCACCGCTCGACAGCGACACAGCAACCACCGGCATCCACGCCAGCTTCGATACTGCGGCCCTGCAACACCTCGACGCCGCACACTTCCTGCATCCGTTCACCGACAACGCCAGCCTGCAACAAAAAGGTGCGCGCGTCATCGTGCGCGGCGATGGCGTCTATATCTGGGATTCGGACAACAAGCAGATCCTCGACGGCATGTCGGGCCTGTGGTGCGTGAATGCCGGATACGGCCGCACCAGCATTACCCAGGCAGTGGCGAAACAGATGGACACGCTGCCGTTCTATAACAGCTTCTTCCAGACCAGTAACGTGCCAGCCATCCAGCTCGCGGCCAAATTGGCAGAACTGGCGCCGCCCGGTTTTCATAAAGTGTTTTATACCGGCTCGGGTTCGGAAGCGAACGACACCATCGTGCGCATGGTGCGCCGCTACTGGCACCTGCAGGACCAGCCGGCGCGCCAGACCATCATCAGCCGCGTCAACGCTTACCACGGCAGCACCATTGCCGGCGCGTCGCTGGGCGGGATGGCCGGCATGCACGCGCAGATGGGCACCATGTTGCCCGGCATCGTCCATATCGGCCAGCCTGATTATGTGCATGCAGGGCAGGGGATGACACCGGACCAGTTCGGCATGGTTGCCGCCGGCTGGCTGGAAGACAAGATCCGTGAACTGGGCCCGGAGAACGTGGCAGCCTTCATCGGCGAGCCGGTGCAGGGCGCAGGTGGCGTGATCATTCCGCCTGCCACCTACTGGCCAGAAATCCAGCGCATTTGCGACAAGTACGGGATCCTGCTCATTGCCGACGAAGTCATTTGCGGCTTCGGGCGCCTGGGCGCTTGGTTCGGCTCGACCGTCATGGGCATTCGTCCCGACCTGATCGCGTTTGCCAAGGGCGTCACATCCGGCTACGTGCCGCTGGGCGGCGTGCTGGTGGGTGACCGCGTCGCCAGCGTCCTGGTCGACAAAGGGGGCGAATTCAACCACGGTTACACGTATTCCGGCCATCCGGTGGCGTGCGCGGCAGCGCTGGAAAACATCCGCATCATGGCGGACGAACGCCTGGTCGAACGGGTGGCCGAAGAAACCGGGCCGTATCTGAAAGGCGCGTTTGCCGCGCTGGCCACGCATCCGCTGGTAGGCTACGCGGACAGCCTGGGCATGGTGGCCGGCCTGAACCTCGTGCGTGTAAAAGGGACGGCCGTGCATGACAATGTGGCGTTCGATGCCAAGCTGGGCGTGGGCCAGCTGTGCCGCAATCACATGTTCGAATGCGGTGTCGTCATGCGCGCCGTGGGCGAGCGCATGATCGTCGCGCCGCCGCTGGTGATCACGTGTGCGCAGATCGACGAGATGGCGGGACGGATTCGCAATGCGCTCGATCTGACGCTGGCGGATGTGAAGGCGCGCGGGTTGATTTGACGATAGCGCTGCTGCGCAGGTGGTATGGGTCCTCGCCTGCGCGAGGATGACGTATTTAAAGCCTGTATATTAAAAACCGTCATGCTCGCCATTGGCGAACCTGACTCCCGGCGAAGGCCGGGACCCATAACACCTCAAACTAAGACACGCCGTCTGGAATAATCGTTCCTGCGTCATGCCGGTTCCTGAGCACCTGCGGCGCCAGCGATCCAATGAACATCCCGGCAAACGCGGCAATCAACCCTGCCAGCTGCCCTGGAAACACGGCGCCCCAGGTCGTGAACTGCGGGAAAAACACCAGCCACACCGCAATGCCCAGCGTCACCGACAGGATCGCCCCCTGCGTCGTGGCGCGCTGCCAGTACAGGCCCATCACCAGGGGCACGAAGGCGCCTACCAGCGTGACCTGGTATGCCGACGACACCAGGTCGTAAATCGGCGTGCCGTGCATGACGATCGCGTAGGTCAATACCAGCGCGGCAAACACGACGATGGTGCAGCGCATGGCGAACAGCGACTGCCTGTCGCTCATTTCCGGACGCAGGTTTTTCAGGATGTTTTCCACAAAGCTGGTCGACGGCGCCAGCAGCGTGGCCGACGACGTGCTCTTGATGGCCGAGAGCAGGGCGCCGAAGAACAGGATCTGCATCGCCAGCGGCATTTTCGTCATGATGAACGTCGGCAGCAGGCGCTGGTAATCGTCCTTGGCCAGCGCCATGGCGCTGTCGCCCATGACGATCACGGCGCAGGCGACAATGAACATCGGCACGAATGCAAACAGGATGTAGCTGGCGCCGCCGATCATGGCGCCGGCCCGGGCCGTCGGGGCGTTTTTTGCCGACATCACGCGCTGGTAGACGTCCTGCTGCGGGATGCTGCCGAACATCATGGTCACGGCGGCGCCGATGAACATGGCGATGTCGGTGAAATTCGCCGGCGGCAGGATTTTCCACAGGTCAGCCTTGCTGGCCATGGCCAGTACCGGACCCGCGCCGCCGGCCAGGTCGGCAGCAAAAAAGGCGATGATGGACAGGCCGATGACCAGCACGATCATCTGGATGAAGTCGGTGATCGCCACAGCCAGGAAGCCGCCCACGACCACGTAGATCAGCACGGCCAGCGTGCCGACGATCATGCCCAAGGTTTCCGACATGGCGCCGCCCGTCAGCACGGAAAACACCAGCCCCAGCGCCGTGATCTGCGCCGCCACCCAGCCCAGATAGCTGAGGATGATCGCCACCGAGCAGAACACTTCGATGCCGCGCCCGTAGCGCTCGCGGTAGTAGTCGCCGATGGTCAGCAGGTTCAATTTGTACAGTTTGGTGGCAAAGAACATGCCGACCAGGATCAGGCACATGCCGGCGCCAAACGGGTCTTCGACCAGCGCCCCCAGGCCGCCCTGGATGAATTTGGCGGGAATGCCCATCACGGTCTCTGCCCCGAACCAGGTGGCGAAGGTCGTGGTGATCACCATGATCAACGGCAGGCTGCGTCCGGCAATGGCGAAATCGGTGGTGTTCTTGATGCGGGTGCCGGCCCATACCCCGAGTCCAAGTGTGCCCAGCAGGTACAGCACGACGAAGGTGATCAGGGTGGCGTTCATGGGGCTCCGCAGGTCATGGGGAAAGCGCGGCGTAAAGGGAGCCTCGAAAAACCCGCTGCGCGTTGCACTGGTTTTAGCGTCCCTTAAATGCCACTGAGAAATCGGGCGATTATAGCGGGAGAATGACGCGCCGAAGTGGTTTTGCCAACATTGCGGCACAGGTGATGTGCGCGCGCCACGCCTGATTGGGTTAGGATCGGGGTTGCTATTTTTTACTCTGAGGAATTCATGTCGTCTGTCTTTTCGCGCGCCTTGCTGTGCAGCGCTGTTGCCACCGTTTCAATGGGCGCCATGGCCGCTGCCCCGGCCCCATCTGCGGCGCCAGCCGTCACGCCCCAATCCCGTTCGCTGGATGTCTTGCGCGCCTTTGACAAGCTGTGCAATGCGCCCAGGCTGACCTTCGACATTTTGTCGGACCGCGCCAAAGTCACCGGGATGAAGCCGGTGCCCGCGTCCACGCCAGCGCCGCCTGCCGGCACGCGCATCGGACGCTGGGGCGGCACCGTGCCCAGTGGCGAGTTTGCCTTGCTGGTCGATGAAATCCGCAGCATCAAAGGCATCATGACCAGCTGCGCAGTGGCAGCGGACGTGGGCGACGTGGAGGTGTTCCGGGCCGCAGCCATCAAGACAATGAGCCTGCGCGCCAACGTCAAACCGGACATCAGTACCGAAGGCGGACGCACCTTCGACTTCGGCATCGTGCGCCAGCCGTCGACGCACATCTTCATCCGCGATTTGAAACCGAAGGGCCTGAACCGGATCCTGATCACGGTGTCGACGCTGGTGCCGGTACCCAAGCCCGCCCCAACGCGTTAAGGGTAGCTGCGCAGGACGGTGTAGCCGCCGTGGGAGGGTTGCGACGCAACCAGCGCGTAACCCGTAACCGGCCAGGCAACCTGCGCCGGCGCAGCAGGCGGCGTGGCGCCCCTGGCGCGCCGGCCCAGCGTCACGTGCGGTCGGAACGGGCGTTCCTCAAGCGGGATGCCGACGCTCAGCAAGGCCTTGCCAAGCGCCGCATGCAGGTCCAGCAGGGCCTGCGGGATGACTGAAGGCGCCAGCACGGCGGCGCCATGGGGCCATACTTCCGGCGTGCCGAAGGCCAGATCGAACGGCGTGAACGGCACGGCCAGTGCGTGCTCCAGCGCCGGCAGCAAGGCCCGTGGCTGGTTGCCCAGGAAGTGCAGCGTCAGGTGCAGTTTGGCGCCTGGGACAGCTGCGGCCGTGCCAGGCCACTGCCAGCTGTCGCGGTACGCGCGCAGGGCGGCGCGTACAGGGTCGCCCGGCCAGAGCGTGACGAACAACCTGGCGTGCCCGTCGTCCATGGCGTCAGAAGCAGTGTTCCAGCGCCGGGAAGCTGCCGTCCTTGACGGCGGCGACATAGGCTGAAAAAGCGGCTTCGATGCTGGGCTGGCCATCCATGAAGTTCTTCACGAATTTCGCCTTGCGGCCCGGGAAGACGCCGATCAGATCGTGCATCACCAGCACCTGGCCGGTGGTGTCGGGGCCGGCGCCGATGCCGATCGTCGGCACCGCCAGCAGTTCCGTCACTTCCCGGCCCAGCGCTGCGGGAATCGCTTCCATCAATACCAGCGCCGCGCCGGCGCTTTGCAGCGCGACGGCGTCGTGTTTGAGCGCGTCCGCGCTTTCAGTGGTCTTGCCCTGCACCTTGTAGCCACCCAGCTGGTGGACGAATTGCGGGGTCAGGCCGATGTGGGCGCAGACCGGCACGGCGCGCTCGGCCAGGAAACGGACCGTCTCGGCCAGCCACGCGCCGCCTTCGATTTTGACCATGTGGGCGCCGGCCTGCATCAGCTGCACGGCGTTGTGCAGGGCGGCTTCCGGTGTGCCATAGCTGCCGAACGGCATGTCGGCCAGCACCAGGGCGTTCTTGTTGCCACGCGCCACCGAGGCGGTGTGGTACGCCACATCGGCCACCGTCACCGGCAACGTGGACGTGTGGCCGGCGCAGACCATGCCGAGCGAATCGCCGATCAGCAGGATCTCCACGCCGCAGCGGTCCATCAGCGACGCGAAGCTGGCGTCGTAGCAAGTGAGCATGGTGATCTTCTGGCCGCTGGCGCGCAGCGCTTGCAGCGTGCCGATCGTGACGGCCTTTGGCTGGGCTTTCTGCACCGGCGCTGCGACTGCGCCTGCCGGTTCCGTACTTGCCATCTCTTTGCCACCCAGGTATCCGCTCATCGTTATCCTTTGATTCATTTGTTTGCGACGGCGGTAGTGTAATGCGCCCTGTGAAATTGCGCTGGTGTCTACGCTGATTCCTTCAGTCGAGGCGCTCAATCACCTGCTTTGCCACCGCCGAAACAAAGGAAGCCGCCCGCCCGCGCCCCGGCACGACGATTGCCGGTGCGATATCGAGCAGCGGGCGCAGCACGAAGGCACGTTCCAGCATGCGCGGGTGCGGTACCGTCAAGGTGTCGGTGGCGATGATGGCGTCGCCATACAGCAGCAGGTCGAGGTCGAGCGTGCGCGGGGCGTTGCGGTAGGGCCGTTCGCGGCCATGCTCGGCTTCGATGCGGTGCAGGGCGGTCAGCAAGTCTTCTGCAACTAACCGAGTGTCAATGGCCACGACTGCGTTGACGTAATCGTCGCCGGACGAATCGATCGGCGCGCTGCGGTAGTACGGCGATGTGCGCAGCAGGCGGCTCTCTGGCAGCAAAGCCAGCCGGGCGACAGCGTCGTCGACATTGGCCCGGGCGTCGCCCAGGTTGGCGCCGATGCCGATGTACGCGTTCATTCGTCGGAAATGTTGGCGCCGGAGCGGAACTCGACGCTGGCGCCGGACGGGCCCTGGTCGACTTCGCCGATGTCGGCGCGGTTGCGCGGCGCGCGGCGGGCCGGGCGCTTTTTCTTGGCCGGTGCGTTGGGCGCGGCGACCGGCGTCGTGATCAATCGCTCGCGCTCGTTCGCTTCGCCTTCGTAGAATGCGCTCCACCATTGGCCCACGCCCGCATCGAGTTCGCCCGCTTCGCAGCGCAGCAGCATGAAGTCGTAGCCGGCGCGGAAACGCGGGTGTTCCAGCAGCTTGTACGGCGCCTTGCCGGTGCGGCGTTCGAAGCGCGGCTGCATGGCCCAGATGTCGCGCATGTCGGAGCCGATGCGCCGTTGCAGCGCCAGCTTTTCAGTCTGGTCTTCCAGCACGTCGTCGGCGGCCAGGTGCAGCGCGGGAATCGAGGCTTCGCCGGCCGTTTTGTAGGCGTCCCACTTTTCCAGCGTCTGGTGCCACAGGAGCGACGCAAACAGGAAACCGGGCGAAACGCTTTTCCCCGCGTTGATGCGCGTGTCGGTCGCTTCGAGGGCCAGCGTGACGAACTTCATGCCGATCGGCTGCTCGAGCACGACGTCGAGCAGCGGCAAGAGGCCATGGTGCAGGCCCGAGTTGCGCAGCTCCGTCAGGCACGCCAGCGCGTGGCCGCTCATCAGGAGTTTGAGCATTTCGTCAAACACGCGCGCAGCCGGCACGTTGTTGATCAACGGGGCCATGACAGCGATCGGTTCGCGCGTGGCAGGCTCGATGGTGAACTGCAGCTTGGCTGCGAAACGCACCACGCGCAGCATGCGCACCGGGTCTTCGCGGTAGCGCTCTTCCGGCACGCCGATGATGCGCAGGATCCTGTCGCGGATGTCTGCGGTGCCGCCGTGGTAGTCGAGCACCTGCTGGCTGGACGGGTCGTAATACATGGCGTTGATGGTGAAGTCGCGGCGCATGGCGTCTTCGTGCTGCGGGCCGAAGCTGTTGTCGCGCAGGACGCGCCCGTGTTCGTCTTTTGGCGCGTTGTTGGCGCCGGCGCCGCGGAAGGTCGTCACTTCCAGCAGTTCCTGGCCAAACATCACGTGCACGATCTGGAAGCGGCGGCCGATGATGAACGCGCGGCGGAACAGGCGTTTCACCTGTTCCGGCGTGGCGTCGGTGGCAATGTCGAAGTCTTTCGGTTTCACGCCCAACAGCAGGTCGCGCACGGCGCCGCCCACGACAAACGCCTTGAAGCCGGCTTCCTGCAGTGTCTGCGTGATGCGCACTGCATTTTGCGATACCAGGCGCGGGTCGATCCGGTGTTCCTCCGGCCCGAGCACCACCGGCTCGGTCGGATCGCGCTCCGCCGCGCCGCGTTCGTCTGCTTCGTCTTTCACGCCAAGGATCTTGCGGATGAATTTTTTAATCATTGAATAATTGAAGTAAAGGCCAGCCGTGGGAGTGTGCATGCGCGGTCAGGACGGCGTTCGGGTTGGTGGCAATCGGGTGCGAGACGACCGACAGCAGCGGAATGTCGTTGTGCGAGTCGCTGTAAAAATGGCTGCTGCCAAACGAGGCGAACGGCTGGTTCAGTTTGGCGAGCCAGTCGTGCATGTGCGTCACCTTGCCGGCGCCCGAGGTGGGAACGCCCAGCAGCTTGCCGGTTGGCCGTCCGGTGGCGTCTTCTTCCGGCATGGCGGCGATCAGGTGCTCGACCTTGAAGGCGCGCGCAATCGGCGCCGTGACAAACCGGTTGGTGGCGGTGACGATGGCCACCAGGTCGCCCGCGTCGAGATGGCGCTGCACCAGCGCCTGCGCATGCGGCAGAATGGCCGGGTTGATCACTTCTTCCATGAACTGTGCCTGCATGGCATCCAGTTCCGGCCGCGTGTACTGCGCCAGCGTGCCCAGCGCGAACTCGAGGTACTCGACCGGATCGAGCGTGCCGGCGCAGTACTGGGCATAGAAATCGTCGTTGCGGCGTTTGAATGCGGCAGCGTCGACAGCGCCGATGCGCACGAGGAATTCACCCCACTCGTGGTCGGAGTCGATGGGAATCAGGGTGTGGTCGAGGTCGAACAAGGCCAGGTTGTTGGACAGCGCGGTCATTGTTTCGGCTCCTGCGATTCCTGCAGCAGCAGGTCGCGCAGCAATGGCAATGTTACCGGGCGTTGGGTTTCGAGGGAATACTGGTCAAGCGCATCTAGCATGGTCGAGAGGGAGCGCATGTCGCGCTTGAAATGAGACAACAGATAAGGTAACACGCTGGCCGAGAGCGTCAAGCCGCGCGCTTCGGCAGCGTGGGTCAATGCCGCGATTTTTTCGTCGTCGGACAGGCCGTGGATCTGGTAGATCAAACCCCAGCCCATGCGGGTGCGCAGGTCTTCGCGCACGGCCAGCACGGCTGGCGGCACCGGGCCGGTGCTGACCATGTAGGCCTGGTGTTCGCGGATCTGGTTGAACAGGGCGAAGGCGCCGATCTGCGCGTCGGCGGACAATTTCGGGCAATCGTCGAGCAGGTACAGCGAAATGTCGGGCGAATAGACGAAGTCGGCCTCGCAGGCCTGGGCCGCGGCAATGTAGCGCGCGCCTTTGGTGGCGGCCAGGCCCAGCAGGAGGTGTGTCTTGCCGGCGCCGGTATCGCCCCAGAGGTAGGCGAAATGCTCGCGCGAGGCGCGCTGCGCGAACTGGTGCATCAAGTGTGCCAGCTCGGCATTGGCCCCCACCTCGAACGTATCGAGGCTGCGCGCCGGTTCGGCGCCGAGATCGAGCACCAGCTGTTTCATGGGGCCCGTCTCAATCGTGGAAAATCTTGTGCATCAAGCATTATAGGAGCTGGCGCGCCACCGGACAGCGGTTTGTTTCTTTTGCGTTGTCGACATGAAGTTGGGGTGATCCGGGCTGGTTTGATAAAATAGCGGATTGACCAGGAGCTGCGTTGGACGCTTGCGCACTCTGTTGACTGGTTGCCGCCCTTCATTTTACCGCCTCCTACGCCAAAACCACCATGAGCCAACCATCTAATGTTTCCCTCTCCTACCGCGACGCCGGTGTCGATATCGATGCGGGCGACGCCCTGGTCGAAGCGATCAAGCCGTTTGCCAAGCGCACCATGCGCGAAGGCGTCATGGGCGGCATCGGCGGCTTCGGCGCGCTGTTTGAAATCAGCAAGAAGTTCAAGGAGCCGGTACTGGTGTCCGGCACCGACGGCGTCGGTACCAAGCTGCGCCTCGCGTTCGAGCTGAACCGTCACGACACGGTCGGCATCGACCTGGTCGCGATGAGCGTCAACGACATTCTGGTGCAGGGCGCGGAACCGCTGTTCTTCCTCGACTATTTTGCCTGCGGCAAGCTCGACGTGGCGATTGCCACATCGGTGGTCAAGGGCATCGCGCAGGGCTGCGAGCAGGCCGGTTGCGCACTGATCGGCGGCGAAACCGCTGAAATGCCAAGCATGTACCCGGCCGGCGAATACGACCTGGCCGGCTTTGCCGTGGGCGCAGTGGAAAAGTCGCAGATCATCGACGGCACCAAGATCATCCCGGGCGACATCGTGCTGGGCCTGGCGTCGTCAGGCGTGCACTCGAACGGTTACTCGCTGGTGCGTAAAATCATCGAAGTGGCCAAGCCGGACCTGGAAGGCGATTTCCACGGCCGCAAATTGTCCGACGTGCTGATGGAGCCAACGCGCATCTACGTGAAACCCCTGCTGGCGCTGATGGCGTCGATGGAAGTCAAGGGCATGGTCCACATCACTGGCGGCGGCCTGGTGGAAAACGTGCCACGCGTGCTGCAACCTGGCCTGACGGCGGAACTGGACTCGTCGGCATGGACGATGCCGCCGCTGTTCCACTGGCTGCAGGAGCATGGCGGCGTGGCTGACGCCGAGATGCACCGCGTGTTCAACTGCGGCATCGGCATGATCGTCATTGTGTCGAAAGAAAACGCCGATGCGGCGCAGGCGCAGTTGCAGGCGGCCGGCGAGACCGTATCGCGCATTGGCGTGATCCGCGCACAGGCTGAAGGTGAGCACCCGACCATCGTCGTGTAAATCGTTTTCAGGAATGTGATGCAGAAAATGGCGCCTGGTGCGCCATTTTGCATCAGGTTATAGCCGCAAGATTTTCGCCACTGCCGGGCTGCGCAGCCGCGCGGTTTCCGGCAGGCCTGCGCCCACGAGCGGGCGCAGGTATTCGATGAACGCCGGCGTGACATCGTTGCCCGCAGCATTGATGAACACGTCTTCCATGACGCGCGTCTTGCCTGCCACATCCGCCAGCGGCAGCAACACGTACTCGACTGCGTAGTTTCCGCTTCGTTTGATGGCCACGGACCCATCCTTGCCGCCCCACAGCGCAAAATGCACGGCATGCTCGCCGGCTTCGCGCGCTTCTTTCTGGTCGACGTCCGACACGCAGCCCAGAAACGAGCGCTGCAGGTAGCCGAACGTATCGCCACGCACGCGCCTGATGCCCAGGCCGGCCTTGATTTCATCGCATAGCAGGTCGGCCAGCGCCCCGGTCCCCGACAGTTGTACATTGCCATGCGCATCCCGCTCAACTTCTTTTGCGAGCAGGCTGGCGATCGCCGTGCCGGACGCGTCATGGATGCCTTCGGAGACCGCGACTACGCAGCGGCCATGCTTGTCGTACGTGGCCTGCACGTTGGCCAGGAACCGTGCCATGTCGAAGGTGCGCTCGGGCAGATAGACCAGGTGCGGCCCGTCGCCGGGGAAGGTGCGGCCAAGGGCTGCGGCAGCTGTCAGGAAGCCGGCATGGCGGCCCATGACGACGCCGACGTAGACACCCGGCAGCGACGCGTTGTCCAGGTTGGCGCCGGCAAACGCCTGCGCCACGAAGCGGGCGGCCGATGGAAAGCCGGGCGTGTGGTCGCTGCCGACCAGGTCGTTGTCGATGGTTTTTGGAATGTGGATGGCCCGCAGCGGGTAACCGGCTGCCTGCGCGTGTTCGCTGACGATGCGCACCGTATCGGACGAATCGTTGCCGCCGATATAGAAGAAATGGCTGATGCCGTGTGCGCGCAGAGCGTCGAAAATGCGCGCGCAGTAGGCGGCGTCGGGCTTGTCGCGGGTGGACCCGAGGGCCGACGACGGGGTGGCGGCAACGCGTTCCAGGTTGGCTGTCGTCTCGAAGCTCAGGTCGATGAAATCTTCATCGACAATGCCGCGCACGCCATGGCGCGCACCGTACACGCGGCCCAGTTCCGGATGGCGCCGCGCCGCCAGCACCACGCCGGCCAGCGACTGGTTGATGACGGCGGTGGGCCCGCCTCCTTGTGCAACCAAAACTTTGTTTGAGTTCGATGACATGCGGGCGCCTCCAGTGGTGGGGAACGGCCAGCTTACTCCAGCTTGAGACCTTGCTGGGGCATGCCCGGGTGTCCGGCCCCGATATTCTTGTCCAAAAATTTCTCCACCCGCGTCCAGAAATCAATACTATTTTTCGGCAAACGCCAGCCATGCCCTTCGCCCGGATACTCGATCCATTCGACGTTCTGGTTGTGTACCTTGACTGCATCGTAAAACTTGCGGCCGTGGAAAATCGGCACGCGGCGGTCGGCGCCGCCGTAGGCCAGGATCAGGGGCTGGGTAATGCGCGCCGCCAGCGCGATCGGCGACGTGGCGCGCAGTTGCACGGCGTCCTTGACCTTGTCTCCCAGCAGCGCTGGCATGCCATGCTGGCGGAAATCGTCGGTGGTGTCCGAGCTGGCGCTCCAGTCGTCGTTGTACATCAGGTTGATGTCGGTGACGCCCACCCAGTTGACGCCGCATTTGTAGAGATCGGGATCGTTGACCAGGCCCATCAGCGTGGCATAGCCGCCGTAGCTGGCGCCGGCAATGCAGATGCGTTTGGCATCGGCGTAGCCCTGCGCGATGGCCCAGCGGGTGGCGTCGGCCACGTCGTTCTGCATGCCCAGGCCCCATTGCTTCCAGCCAGCGTGGTACAGCTTGCTGCCGTAGCCGACTGCGCCACGAAATTCCGGCTCCAGCACGGCGTAGCCACGCGACGCCAGAAATTGCGACGTGCCGCTCCAGCCCCAGGTCGATCCGCGCACCCACGGCCCGCCATGCACCAGCACGACCATCGGCAGGTTCTTGCGGGGGCCGGCACGGGGCAGGGTGAGCAGGGCAGGGATGGCCATGCCGTCGCGGGACTGGTAGGTGACGGCTTTTTGCGGACCCATGCGTGCCGGGTCGATCGCCTGGCGCGTGCTGCCGATCTTCGCCAGAACGCCGGTCCTGACGTTGTACACGGAATACAGCGTCGGCACGACGTCGGAATAGGACCGCACCAGCATGTTTTCCGCCTTGGGATCGGCCGGCGGCAGCAACAGGTTGACCGTGACTGGCAAGACTTTGTCGATTTTTTCCTGCAGGGCTTTCATTTCCGGCACAAACCATTCGTTCGCCTGCGCATCGGTCGTGACCACCACGCCCAGCACCCGGTCTCGGTTGTGCACCAGGCCCCCGTCGAAATCGTAGCCGGTCGTCACGACCAGCGGCTCCGGATTGATCTTGCCGGTCGCAAAATTGAAGGTGTACAGGGATTTGGTGTCCTTGCCACCGTGTGCTTCGACGTACAGCACGCCGTTGTTGTCAAAGCCAATCGGCGTGATGGGGTTGAGGTTGTCGGTGTAGGTGTTGTAGGTTGCCAGCGTGCGCCAGGCAGCGGTTGCCGGATCGCGGTAGTACACGGTGGTGATACCCTTGTCGCGCTTGTAGCCGAGGCGCGGCTCGCCTTTGCTGTCCATAATCCAGTCGCTGATCTCGAATGGCCGCGGCATCGTGGTGGTTTTGCCTGTCACCGTATTCAGGCGCAGCAATATGTTGTAGCGCAGTTCTTCCTTGACGTAGACAGGATGCGTGACATAGACGAAATCGGCGTCTTGCGGACCGATTTGTTCATGCAAGAAATGGTCGCCCGCCAGCACGTTGCGGCCGATCGGCTCCGCGCGCGATGCAGCGGTGGTGTAGCGGTCGACCAGTTGCACGGCGCGTCCGCCATCCTTGTCGACGCCGTACAGGCCCGGGTAGTAGCGCGTATCGCCCTGGCCGACAGTGTTGTCGGTCACCTGGTACACCAGCCGGTCGTTGTTTACCCAGCGAAAGCGCTGGACGTCCGAATCGTTGTAGGCGGCCACCACCGTTGGCTGGTTGGTGGCCAGGTCGAAGACCACCAGGAAATCGCGCCGCTCCCTGGCGCTGGCCAGCGCGGCCAGGTAGCGCCCGTCTGGCGAGAGCTGTGCGGCGCGCAGATCCGGGTGCGCAAAAAAGGCCTCGACCGGCGGACGGGCGACAGCCGCGGCAGGCGCCTGCGCGTGGGCCGGCATGGCGCCGGCAGCAGCCAGCAGGGCAAAAGTACAGCGAACGGCAGTGCGAAACAGCATGCGATCATCCCTGGTCGATGGGGCCACGAAGGCCGAAATCAATGTCATTTGCAAACCGGGCTGAAAGGGCCAGCCCGCTGGACGCCTGGGCAGCGCTTACGGTTGGCCGATCTGCGTGGCCAAAAATTTTTCTACCTTGCTCCAGAAATCGATCCGCGTGGCGGGCAGGTACCAGCCGTGGCCTTCGCCGTCGTATTCGGTCCATTGCACCCGTGGATTGGTTTTTTTGACCTTCTCGTAAAACAGCCGGCCCTGGGCCATCGGCACGCGGCGGTCGGATCCGCCGTAAGCGAGCAGCAGCGGCTGGGTGATGCGGCCGGCCTGCTCGATCGGCGAGGTGGCCTTGAGCTGGACCGCATCCTTGACCGGGTCGCCAATCAGGCGCGGCATGCCAAATCTTTTATAGTCGTCGCTGAGGTCCGATTCCGAAAACGTGGTGTCGGTGTACATCAGGTTGATGTCGGTCACCCCGCCCCACGCGACGCCGCACTTGTACAGCGCAGGATCGTTCACCAGGCCCATCAGGACGGCATAGCCGCCATAGCTGGCGCCGGCGATGCAGACGCGGCTGGCGTCCGCGTAGCCCTGCGCCACGGCCCAGCGCGTGCCATCGGCCAGGTCGTTCTGCATGGCCAGACCCCACTGCCTGAAGCTGGCGGCAAAATGCTGGTAACCCAGGCCTGCGGTGCCGCGGAAATGGGGCTCGAGCACGGCGTAGCCGCGCGAGGCCAGGAACTGGCTGTCCGGGTTCCATGCCCAGGTGGCGCCGCGCACCCAAGGGCCGCCATGGACCAGCACGACCATCGGCAGCTTCTTGCCGGCGCCGTTAGGCGGCAGGGTCAGCAGCGCGGGAATGGTCAGGCCATCGCGCGCCTTGTAGCTGACCATGGTCTGGCTGCCCATCCGGGCGCTGTCGATCTTCGCGTAGCTCTCGCCGATCTGCGACAGTTCACCGGTCTTCTTGTTGAACAAGGCGTAGCGCGGCGGGATCTTGTCCGAATACGATTCGATCAGCACGTTGGGTGCGGCCGGGTCGGCTGCCACGGTGATCAGGTTGGCCGTTGCCGGCATGGCTTTGTCGATGGCTGCCTGCATGGCCTGCATGGCGCCATCGAACCAGACGCCCGCGCGCCGGTCGGTGACCAGTTCCGCGCCCAGCAGCCTGGCGCGGTTGTGGATCAATTCGCCGTGGAAATCATAGCCCGGCGCAGCCATCAGCGCCTCGGGATCGACCTTGCCAGTGGCAAAGTTAAAACGGTGCAAGCTACTGGTGCCGCCATTGAGCGTTTTGGTCACGTACAGCGTGCCATCCGGTCCGAAACCGAGCGGCGCGAATGCATCGTTGCCGCCGATATACGCGTCGAAGCTGGCCATGGCGCGCCATTGGCCGGTGGCAGGATCGAGGTAGTGCACGGTTGCCATTTCGCGTTCGAGCGTGACCGCCAGGCGCGGCTGGCCCTGGTGGTCGAGCAACCAGCCCTGGGTACGGCCGGGGCGGTTCACCACCTGGCTCGCACCGGTCAGGGTGTTGACGCGCAGCAGGTTGACGGCATCGATGCTTTTGCCACTGCCATTGAACTGATACTGGTTGCTGCGCACATAGATGAATTCGGAATCCTGGGCGCCTGGTGCCATCAGATAGGTGTGCCACGGTAAAATGTTTTTCTTGATATGGGTCGATTCCCGCGCAAAAAAGGCATCGCGCTCGGCCAGCTGGACCAGGCGGGTGCCGTCGCGATTGACGGCAAACAGGCCCGGCGCCTGCCAGGTATCGCCGGAGGCTTCCTGCTTGTTATTGAGCGTATAGACCAGGCGCTCATCGTTGACCCATTGGAAGCGATCGACATCGTCGCTGGTGTAGCCGGCCACGATTTTTGCCGCGCGCGATTCAAGGTCGATCACGGCCAGCACATCGTGGCCGTTCTTGTCGACGATCCGGGTCGCCAGGTTCTTGCCATTGGGCGAAAGCACGGCATCGTTGAACGCAGGACGCTGGAAGAATGAAGCGATGGGCACCGGCGTCGTGACAGGCGCTTGCGCCACGGCCGGCATGCTGGCGCAGCAAAGCGCGGCGAGGAGCAGGGCGATGGCGGGGCGAACGGAAAACTGGATCGGATGCACGGCAAGTCCCTGTAAATGGTGGAAACAGCTGGAACCATCAGCTTGCCTGAATAACAGTTTTATATCGACAACATTTTGTGACTTGTTGTGGGAAAGCTGCGTTTTAGCGCCGTCACTCCGGCGCGCGTATATGGTCGAGCAAGCCTTGCGCCGCGTGATCTGGGGCGCGGGTCAGCAAACTGACCACCACCAGCGCAATGATGCCGGCCGGAACGCCGAAAACGCCGGCCGAAATGGGCGCGATCTGAAACCACTGGCTCGCAGCATTGCCACCCAGGATGGGGTTGGTATGGAGCATGTAGAACAGGCAGACCAGGAAGCCGGTCAGCATGCCGGCCATGGCGCCAGCGTGGTTGGCGCGTTTCCAGAACACGCCCAGCGCCAGCGCCGGAAACAGCAGCGAGGCGGCCAGTGAAAAGGCAGCGCCCACCAGGGACAGGATGTCGGCCGGCTTTTGCGACGCAGCGTACGCGGCAATGAAGGCAACGGCCAGCAGCAGCAGTTTGGAAATCGTCACGCGCTTCTGGGTCGACGCTTTTGGGTCGACCATCTTGTAATACACATCGTGCGACAGCGCATTTGAAATGGCCAGCAGCAAGCCGTCGGCTGTCGACAGCGCCGCTGCCAGGCCGCCGGCCGCCACCAGGCCGGAAATCACGTAAGGCAGGCCGCCGATTTCCGGCGTGGCCAGGACCAGCACGTCGCCATCGATGGCAATCTCGGCCAGCTGCACGATGCCGTCGCCGTTGATGTCGACCACGCTGATCAGGGGATTGAGCTTGTCGATATTGGCCCAGTACGCAATCCAGTTGGGCAGCGCCGAAAAATCGCTGCCGACCAGGCTGGTATAGATATCGTACTTGGCCAGCACGGCCAGCGCGGGAATCGTCAGGTAGATCAGCAGGATGAAGAACAGGGTCCAGAAGACCGACTGGCGGCTGGCGTGCACGGATGCGGTCGTGTACGAGCGCATCAGGATGTGCGGCAACGCAGCCGTGCCCAGCATCAGGCACAGCACCAGTGCCAAAAAATTGTTGCGGCGAATGTCGGAGCTGGCCTGGTCGGGACCCGGGAAGGGCGTGGCGTGCGCTTCCGGAACGGTGGCGCGGGCCAGGTTGGCGTCGCGCTGGCTGGCCCACAGGCGCGCGGCGTCAGCCGGGGTTTTCGGATACGCAATCAGGCCCCGTTCGGCCGCGCGCAGGTCGGACAGCGAGCCGTTGCTCAGGCGCACCGCGTCAAGCTGGCGCTGAACTTCGCGCCGGCCCGCTTCCCATGAGGCCGGCAGTGCCGCCAGCCGGGAGGACAAGGCGTCGGCGCGCTCGCGGAAGCGCTGGCGCACGTCGATTTCCTTCGGATCGTGGAGCAGCTGCGCCTCGCGCGCGGCCAGCCTGGGCAGCACGGCGCCGTAGGCCACCTGCGGTATCGGATTGTCGGCGTGCTTGACGGACAGCCACATGGTGGGAATCAGGAACGCGACCAGGATGATGATGTACTGCGCCACCTGGGTCCAGGTAATGGCGCGCATGCCGCCCAGGAACGAGCACACCAGGATGCTGGCCAGCCCCAGGAAAATGCCGACCGAAAAATCGACGCCCGTAAAGCGTGACGCGATCAGCCCGACCGCGTAAATCTGCGCCACGACATAGGTGAACGAGACAATGATGGTCGCCCCCACGGCCATCGCCCGCACCGGCGCGCCACGCCCGCCCGCGCCGCCGCCGTAGCGCGCCGCGAGAAAATCGGGGATGGTGAACTGGGCCGATTTGCGCAGGTAGGGCGCGATCAAAAGCGCCACCAGACAATAGCCGCCGGTCCAGCCCATGATGTACGCGAGGCCGTCGAAACCGTGCAGGTACAGCCCGCCCGCCAGGCTGATGAAGCTCGCCGCCGAAATCCAGTCGGCCGCCGTGGCCATGCCGTTGAAGAGGGCCGGCACGCGCCGTCCCGCCACATAATATTCCGTGACGTTGGCCGTGCGGCTGATGACGCCAATGGTGGCGTACAGCACGATGGTGGCGAACATGAACAGGTAGCCGATCCACAGGCGCGGCATGCCTTCGTTTTCCAGCAGGGCCAGGGCCACGAGGAAGGCGCCGAAGCAGGCGGTGAACCATAAATAGTAGCGGCTCAGTTTGCGGAAATGGCGCTGCGCCTTCGTCATGGGGCGCCTTCCAGCTGTTGCGCGTAACGCATGTCGGCACGCCGCATCAGCCAGGCGTAGGCGCCGATGATGGCCAGGTAGACCAGCGACGCGCCTTGCGCAGCCATGTAGAACGACAGCGGCCAGCCGAACAGCGACCACTGCGCCAGGTCGCGTGCAAACCAGACTGCGCCGAAGCTGGTGGCCAGCCATAGCGCCAGCAGCAGCGCGGTGACGCGCCGCGCATGGCGCCAGTGGGCGGCGCGCGCAGCCAGCAGGCGGGCGCGGCGGGCGGCGTGGTCGGGAATCGGCATGTCAGGCTTCGTTGGGTCAGGCATCGTCATCGCGGGGAACAGGGGGCGGAAAAGTCAGGCGGAACAAGCTGCCGGGAAATTTTTTATTGGTGCTGCGGGGATTGTCAAACAGGTCGATCTCGGCATTGTGTTGCTGCGCCACTTCGCGCACGATGGCCAGTCCCAGGCCGCTGCCGGGCGCGCCGCTGTCGAGGATGCGGTAAAAACGCTCGAAGATGCGGCTGCGTTCGGCGGCGGCAATGCCGGGCCCGGTGTCTTCGACTTCCAGCAACACGTCGTCTTCGCTGCGGCGCACGCGCACCGTGACGCTGCCCTCCGGGGGCGTGTAGCGCAGCGCATTGTCGATCAGGTTCGACAGCAGTTCGTGCAGCATCAGGGCGTTGGCGGCAATCACCAGCGGCGCGGCAGGCGCCTCGAAACCCAGGTCGATGCGCCCGGCAAATGAGGCCGGCACCCATTCCTGGACGGTGCTGCGGGCCAGCGCGGCCAGGTCGACTTCCTCGAAGGCCATGCCGGCGCTGGGCTGGTGCTCGGCGCGCGCCAGGGCCAGCAACTGGTTGACAAGGCGTGTGGCCGATTCGCTGCTGGTGGCCAATTGCTCCAGCGAGCGGTGGATTTCGCCTGCATCGACCTGGCGCAGCGCCAGTTCGGACTGCATGCGCATGCCGGCCAGCGGGGTTTTCATCTGGTGCGCAGCGTCGGCAATGAAACGCTTTTGCATGTCGATGGTTTGTTCCAGGCGCGCCAGCATGTCGTTGAAGGAGCCGACCAGTGGCGAAATTTCTTCGGGTACCTGGCGCGCGTCGATGGGGGAGAGGTCGTCGGGCCGCCTGGCCCGGATCCGCTCCTGCAATTCGGCCAGCGGCGACAGGCCGCGCGACAGGGCAAACCACACCAGCGCCAGGATCACCGGCAGGATGATGAATTGCGGCAGGATCACGCCCTTGATGATTTCGTTGGCCAGGCCCGCGCGCTTGTCCAGCGTCTCGGCCACCTGCACCAGGGCGCTGCGCGGGTCGACTTCGGCGCCCTCGGCCAGCGGCTGCAAGGTCACCCACGAATACGCCACGCGCACCTGGGCGCCGTGCATGCTGGCATTGCGAAAGTGCACGGCGCCGCTGGGATGGTGTTCGTCCCCCGTGGGAGCGGGCAGGTCGCGGTCGCCGTCGACGTATTCGCCGCGTGGCCCCGTCACCTGGAAATACACGTTGTCGACGTCGTCGGCGCGCAGGATGTCGCGCGCGCTGCCGGGCAGGCGCGCGGTGACTTTGCCGTTCACTTCCTGGATCTGCTGGGCCAGCACCGTGACGCTGTCTTCCAGTGCGCGGTCGAACGGTTGATTGGCAATCGATTTCGCCACCAGGTAAGTAATGGCAATGCTCATCGGCCACAGCAGCAGCAGCGGAGCCAGCATCCAGTCGAGGATTTCGCCGAACAGCGAGTGCTGGATGCTTTCGTCCGGCTCCGGATTGGGCGGCTGGTAGCTCTCTTCCGGCGCCAGCAGGGGATCGAGGCCGGGCCGGGTCACTTGCCGGCGTGGAGGGTATCGACGCGGGCTGGATCCGCGACTTTTTCCAGGCAGTAGCCCAGCCCGCGCACGGTGGCAATGCGCACGCCGCCCACCTCGATTTTCTTGCGCAGCCGGTGCACGTACACTTCGATGGCGTTGTTCGACACTTCCTCGCCCCATTCGCACAGGTGGTCGACCAGCTGCTCTTTCGACACCAGGCGGCCGCTGCGCGCGAGCAAAATTTCCAGCAGGCCCAGTTCGCGCGCCGACAGATCGAGCATCTGGTCGTTAATGTACGCCGAGCGCCCCACCTGGTCGTACGCCAGCGGGCCGTGGCGGATCACAGTGGGACCGCCGCCGGCGCCGCGCCTGGTCAGCGCCCGCACGCGCGCTTCCAGTTCGGACAGGGCGAAGGGCTTGGCCATGTAATCGTCCGCCCCGAGGTCGAGCCCGTTGACGCGCTGTTCGATCGAGTCGGCCGCAGTGAGGATCAGCACCGGCAGCAGCGAGGCGCGGGCGCGCAGGCGGCGCAGCACTTCCAGCCCGGACAGGCGCGGCAACCCCAGGTCGAGGATCAGCAGGTCGAACTCCTGCGTGGAGAGGGCCGTGTCGGCATCCATGCCGTTCCTGACGCAGTCGATCGCGTACCCGGACTGGCGCAAGGAGCGCGTCAATCCATCGGCAAGTACGCTATCATCTTCGGCAAGCAAAATTCGCATCGCATTCCTATCGACTGTGGTTGACCGCAGGAGTTGGACAACTGCGAGCGTATTGTGTTTCATCTTCCGCAACATAGCGAGCTTTTGTCAAACCGTCTTGAAATAGCGCTTGCCAAAACCACTGGTTTTTTATACAGTGGTGGGTATTGAAATCGGGCGCATCCTCCCTATATAGGCATCTCCGATACTGAAAGAAGACAATGGACGATAAAAAAACCAACCTTAACGTGGCAGAGAAGGGCAAGGCACTGGCTGCTGCCCTCGCGCAGATCGAGAAGCAGTTCGGCAAGGGGTCCGTGATGCGCATGGATGCCAACATGCCGGTCGAAGAAGTGCAAACCGTCTCCACCGGTTCGCTGGGCCTGGACATTGCCCTGGGCGTCGGCGGCCTGCCGCGCGGGCGCATCGTCGAGATCTACGGTCCTGAATCGTCAGGTAAAACCACGCTGACGCTGCAAACCATCGCACAGATGCAAAAGCTGGGCGGCACCTGCGCCTTTATCGACGCCGAGCACGCGCTGGACGTTGGCTACGCTCAAAAGCTGGGTATCAACCTGTCCGACCTGCTCATTTCGCAGCCCGATACGGGCGAGCAGGCGCTGGAAATTACCGACGCACTGGTGCGCTCCGGTTCGGTCGACCTGGTCGTCATCGACTCGGTGGCGGCGTTGACGCCACGCGCCGAGATCGAAGGCGACATGGGTGATTCGCTGCCAGGCTTGCAGGCCCGTTTGATGTCGCAGGCACTGCGCAAGCTGACCGGTTCCATCAACCGCACCAACACGCTGGTCATCTTCATCAACCAGATCCGCATGAAAATCGGCGTCATGTTCGGCAGCCCTGAAACCACCACCGGTGGTAACGCGCTCAAGTTCTACGCATCCGTGCGCCTGGATATCCGCCGTACCGGTTCCATCAAGTCGGGCGATGAAGTCATTGGTAACGAAACCAAGGTCAAAGTTGTCAAGAACAAGATTGCGCCCCCATTCAAGGAAGCGCACTTCGACATCCTGTATGGCGAAGGCACGTCCCGCGAGGGTGAAATTCTGGATCTCGGCGCCGATAACAAAATCGTCGAGAAGTCGGGCTCGTGGTACAGCTATAACGGCGAGCGTATTGGTCAGGGCAAGGATAACGCCCGCCTGTTCCTGAAAGAGCGGCCAGCCCTGGCGCGCGAAATCGAGAACAAGGTCCGTGCCGCCCTGGGCGTGCGCGAACTGCAGGCGGGTGTAGGCGAAGCTGACGAAGGTGGCAAGGCATCGAAGGCCAGCAAGGCTGCCGCAACTGCTGCTGCCGCTGCATCATCTTCCACCCCTGCCGCTGCTGAATAAGCAGGTGCTGTTGTGAGAGGGTCGGCCCTGAGCCTGAAAGGCCGTGCCCTGCGCTATCTGTCGATGCGCGAGCACAGCCGGCTGGAGTTGGGCCGCAAGCTGGCCCGCTACGCCGAGGAGGGCGACGATGTGCATGCCTTGCTCGACTTTTTAGAAAAAAACAACTGGCTGTCGCAGGAACGTTTTTGTGAATCACTGCTCAACCGCCGCTCTGCGGGGTTCGGCAATAACCGCATCATGGCCGAGTTGCAAAGCCATGGCGTGAACAGTGAAGCGCTGGCCGGCCTCAAAGCCGGCCTGGCCGACAGTGAGGCAGCGCGCGCGTCCGATGTCTGGCGCCGCAAGTTTGGTACGGTGGCTGCAGATGCCGCCGAGCGCAGCAAGCAAATGCGGTTTTTGCTGCAGCGCGGTTTTTCGCAGCGCGCCGCGCGCATTGCGATGCAAGGGCTGGAAGAAGAGTTTTGCGCCGAGGTCGAAGACTGAAGTGCGTGGTCTGCCCGGCCAAAAATAACAATTCACTTGGCCAATCTGCGCAAGTGCGTGCTGCAGGTCGCGGCTGATATGCGCGGCGCATATCCATCATCACTATTTCAAATATCTTGTTTGTCTCCTGAACCCAGGCTTCAGCGCGTAGCGTCATTTGCTGCGAATGGATTTTCACGTCCGTCGCTCCTCACCCGTGAATGGCGCTGCGCCCTGCAGCTTACATGGAAACGTTATCCAGTGTGCATCTCGCCTTAACAATCCCTCCTGCATACCGTTCTTCCAAACTTACGCAAACCTATCCGAAGCTAAGTTTTCTTGCTGTTGGATTCCTGCTTCACAGGGACCAGTTTCATCTCGCGTTTGCACGCAAGATCAGCGCTGGTCCCTCCACAGGCAGTGACGGTGGAACTCACCGCCAAACCTCTCAAATTGATGGCCGCGTTGACGTCGCGGTCATGGACCACGTGACAGCCAGGACAGGCCCACTGCCTGATTCCCAGACTGAGCGAAGCAAGCTTGTACCCGCAGTTTGAACACAACTTGCTGCTCGCATACCAGCGGTCTGCTACGATCAGCGTGCCACCGCGGCGCGCAGTCTTGTAAGTGAGCTGGCGCCTGAATTCATGAAAGCCCATATCGGCAATCGCTAGCGCCAGGCAGTGGTTTTTCAACATGCCCTTCACGTTCAGGTCCTCAATGACGATCGTGTGAAAACGCCGTGTTAGGTCTGTCGTCAGCTTATGCAGACAGTCGCGGCGCATAGCAGCGATTCTGGCATGCAGTTTCGCAAACTTCATCTTTGCCTTGGCCCGGTTGTGTGAACCTTTTACCTTTCGCGACAGGCTGCGTGCGAGTCGGCGCACTTTGTCGAGCAGCGTTCTCAAAGCTTTCGGACCCACTACTTTCTCACCGTTTGACAGCGTCGCCAATGCCGTAATGCCCAGATCCACACCCACCGTGCCTTGGTTTTCGGCTTGCAACAATCGTGGATCATCAGGGGTGTCGACAGTAATGCTGGCGTACCA
>Ga0265780_10001659_pt1 | contig 30977 bp, 30 predicted proteins | sample P1T30metagenome_FD_192432 | JGI IMG/M metagenome (GOLD analysis project Ga0265780, IMG submission 192432) | Plant litter microbial communities from East Loma Ridge, Irvine, California - P1 T30 | ecosystem: Environmental > Terrestrial > Plant litter > Unclassified | place: USA: California... | reverse complement strand
GAGGTACTTGCGGAGGTAGTCGTGTGGAGCACCAATCGAAGAGATGACCTTGATCTGGGCAGGAGCACGTTGGTTGAGCCAAAAGTCTAACGAGTTGTGGTAAAAGCCAGCATGTCGGTTGCCCGCAGTTCTCGACAGTGATCCTCCGAATTTGAAGTGGTTGAGCATGTAGGAAAGGAGCGCTGTCTCAGTGTATAGCTGACGACAGACCCGAGGGAGGGAGATACTTGGTAGGACGTCATCGGCTGACGCGATCTGGTATTGCTCGCCCTTCGGCAGGATTGTGGTGAACATTCGGTTCTTTTCATATATCATCCGACCAGTGACGGCATCGCGGTGATACGTGTCGTTGATGGCGCTGATGTAGATGTCGTAGCCTCCGATGGCGTAGCGGAAGATGCTGTTTCGAATCTCAGCAGGTAGAGCCAGCAGCGGGGACGTGACAGAATTGGTCTTGGATCTGGGGAGGTCAGTACTGTTGATCTTCTAACGAAAAGCGCGCTCCGTTCCATACCCTGAAGGCGGGCTGGAGGCATTGACTTACATGCTCATGTAACGAGCTGGCGCCTTGAGGTTGAGCAGACCGTTCTGATACTTCTTGTACGTCCACGCCTTGTCGACCTTGGAGTGAGCGCCCTTCACAGGCTTCGCCTTGGCTGCGGCCGCGGTGTTAGGCTTCTTGGGCGCCATGGTATTGGCTTGCACGGTGAGGTTGAGAGTATTCGAGCGTCGGTGTTGGTGCACCGTCTGGGTATGGAGGTGGGGAGTTGTCATGCATGAAGAGGTACGAATGGACGCTAAAGGATGAGGAAGGAGCGGGTGGCTACGGACGCGCGCTTTCCCTTCTTGACGAGGCAGCAAGAAGGAACACACCAGTTGACATGAGGTAGACCTAACAAACATGTCTTTGCGCGAGTGAACTAACATACTGCCAGAAGTAGGTGTGCTCTGAAGTGACCCAAGCTTATACGATGCACCTCGCCGGCGCACCCAACACGCTTCTCCAACTGCGCGATCATAAAATCTTCCTAATGTCGGTACACCTCAAGCCCAAGTAGCGGTTGCAAAAGCTACGGCAACCTACTCATTCAACAATGAACCACAGATCCAAGAGCTCCTTCATGCCACTCAATCCTGAATGACTTGCCTTCCTTCGCGAGGATGAACTCTACTTCCCTCTTCTTGGCCGGTCCTAGACCCTTGTCGTCGCCAGGCCTCTTTCCATACACGGCCACATGCTCATCCACTCCAATGCGCTCAATGTTTTCGAATTTAGCGCAGAACGACTTGCGAAGCCCGTGTCGGTACTTGTGCATGTAGTCGCAGGGTACATCGACTGAAGCAACGAGACGCCTCTGTCCCGGCGCGAGGCTCTTCACCCATTGATCGAGAGCAGTGCAATTGTTGAACCGAAATGTGTTGAGCGTGTAGATGAATGCGGAAGATTCGACATACACTTGACGGCATACCTTGGGAAGCGTAAAGTGTGGGTGTACGAGGGTTGACGGGAAGTGTCCTGCTGGTCGCAGCGGCCGGACGTCCAGAGTACGACCAATGGGCCACGAACGCTTGAGACTGTAGTGGCCGATATCGATTTGGTGATAGCCGAGCGTATATTTCCAGATCTTGGTCCTGATCTCTCCGGGAAGACGAAGTAGGGGCGACACGATAGAATTGCGCTTTGCACTAGCTGTCACATCAGCCTATCGGTCCACGGATGAAGGCAGATTGGGAGTCTTACATCGCCATGAGCTCCGACCGCGCAAGTATCTCCGTTCTCAGCATGCCATCTTTCCGCTTCAAACTGGGCTGCTTTCCTGTGCCCTTGGGCTTCGTGACCTTCGAAACGGACGAGCTGAGGACATAGTCGCGGAGCAGAATCGAGCGACTTTTGACCTTCTGTGGTGACATCTTGCAGGCTTTAGGGCGCCCAGTGCTGGAGCTTGGTGGTTCGTGGTGGCCGATTTGCAGGCAGATACGATGGACCATGGGTAGAATTGCTGCACATGATCCCTTGACGCACATTGTATTGCGCGATGAGCAATGAACTGATGAATGATGAGCGATGAGATTAGTGAGTAGGAACAGTGAAGATGAGCACTGCGACAGCCATGGCAGACGGAGCAGCTCCAGAGCGAATCTGCAGCTATCTCAAGGCGGGATCCCGCGTCTTGCCCAGCAGATAGACAAACGCAGGGATCATGACCTGGTATAACATTGTAGTGGAAGGTTGCTTTGCGTGAATTTAGTTTCAGTTTACACTTCCCGCGCCTAGCCTGTCACATCGAACAGGTGTTTTTCGATCTAGATCGCCGCCTGGTAGCTGATTGAGGGACGAAGGAAGTGTTGAAATGCAGACATACGGGCTATGGCATGATCACTAATACGCAATCAGCTTGTCTTGTGCTATGTTTCGTAGATGAGCTTGGTGGGTAGATGCATCATTACCAATGCACATATGCCTCAGTGCGTTAATTTGACCCGAGACTTGACTTACCTTGAGCTTGCTTTTGTTGACACGTGCAGTCGCTGTGAAGCCACCTGGGCAGGCCTATCGAGAATTTGTGTACGGAGAGTGAATCGTGATGGCCTCAGCAGCATATAACATGCTCGTGCTCTGTTGTTCGATAGTATTGGAGAAGATGCGAGATTGCAACAAATCTCGCGTCGGCCTGTAATTGCAAAGTGCGACATGCTTGCCTTTGTCTGCGCCTTCCCATAGGCCGCGACTTCCGTACCACCGATCGCGCTCTCACCTTACGCTGCCTTCACCTTCTCCATGCTCCGGTATTTGAACCCTCCCACGACCTGCCTCCAATTAGTGACTCCATCCGGCACACACTTTCGCATTTTCCTACGCTATCTAGAAGACACCGAGCTTCTGACTAACAACTCAAGTTGTCCTCATCGCGCAAATGCCCAGAACCGTCATCATGGCCAAGAAAAAGAAGAAGAAGAACACCAAGAAGGCTCAGGCAGCCGTTGCAACGGCACGTCAAGCTGAACACGAAAACGCGAAAACGTACCTTACGCCCAATGATATGATCCTCGAGGCTTTGAAGGGCGATTTTGTGGGCTTGTTGAAGGGTAAGTGCCTCGTGCGCGGACTCCTCGATGTCACCATCTGCAAGCAAGACGCTCGAACATCCATGTAAGTTGTCCTCGCCTTAACTCGCAAGCCGATATTGACGCAACGCAGCATGAAGCGCAACGCAGCATGAAGCGCAACGCCAAATATTCGCCACTTATACGTCTGCCCGCCGAGTTGCGCAACGTGATCTTTCGGATGGTTGTAAGCGACCAGCATGTCCACATCAGCGTCAAACGACTGCCGAAGCGTATCGACAGGGACAACGTACGTGTGGCCTCGAGTTCTATCAGCAGCTTGTCTGTCAGTCAACCTGGCGGAGGCATCTACTGTACTACCTGAGAATATGGTCGCTACGACTGGAGGATGCGCGAGGCTCAACCGTCCTTCAATGCCACATACCTGCTGGAGTGGCGAAACAACTACGACTCCGTACCGGTTCTGGCCAACGACAAGACCGACTACCTTGCCAACATGATCCCGAACGAGCGTGTCGTCTACGACTCGGGCTCCCACATGACGGTCCTGTCCGCCACCTGTCGCCAGATCCGCACCGAAGTTGGCCTGCTCCCGTACTCCACTAACGAGTTCTCGTTCGACAGTCCTTGTGCTCTCAGCAAATGGCTCCATGCCCGCCGCGAGCCACAGCTTCGAGTTATCAAGACTGTCTGGCTTGGCGTGGAGTGGTCGGCCTGCGCTCCGCTAGATACGCGCATGGACCTTCTGGCTCCCCAGGCTATCTTGAAGGTGTCGATGTTGACCTGGAACTCCGTTTCGGCGGCGTTCTGGGCCAAGAACGAGGATTTCAACCAAGTTTTAATTGCCGAATTCGACAGAGATATGGACATCTGGGCTGAGATGGAGGACTGGCCTCATCGTAGTTGCAGGAACCTCATCAGTAGCGGCCGACTCAAGGTCGAGTATGTGAACGAATAGGTTTCCGCTAGGGAGCCGCATCGTCCGCGCGCGTACATATAACATAGCTGGCAAATGCGCGCATGCTTAAACGATGTAATGCAATATGTGATAGTGTCGCAGGCAAAGTGCCTGTGGGCTCGCGCACATCTCCCACGCTAAGAATCGCCCGTGCCCATGTGTTGCGCACTAAGCCTCTTGTGCTAAAGACGTGTGCGGGTGGAAATCTACGCGCTTCCGTCTCGACTCTCCTCAAATTTGACGTCTCCAATCAGGCGATTCAAGAACCTACGAGCCGTTGGTCCCGATGCTCCGGTGAACTCACAACACCTGGAATAGCAGCTGTGTGCACCGCACTTGCGCGTAGAAACGCGAGGCTTGCCCCTCAATGCTTGCTCACCAGTCCTCACACAGCCTCGAAGCGCGCATGGGAGGTGCCAGATAGGACGAAAGGGGAACGATCTGAAGAACGCACGGATGACGTGGCGGTTTTCTGACTCCAGACAGGTCACAGCGTCGATGCAGAGCCGCACTCGAAGAAAGCCAAAGGCTACCGTACGGCTCGTCCCAGCCCTTCCGAGACCCAATATCTCGACACCACATGCTTTTCCATAAACGCTGTCCTGCGACGCCATTGTGTTCTCGTCGCTGTCCAACAAGTGGCTGACAGTCGTTGCTCAAGCCTGGCTAAGTGAATACCGCCTAAAAGCCGGCCTGGATGGCTACACATAGCACGCGTAACTCGTTGAAGGTGCGATACCTCAATGGATCGTCGCAAAGCGAATCATTGGCAACAGCTCAGGCGAGGATTGTTGCCCCTAGTCCCGGGCTGCCACCTGATGAGAACGTTATCTGCTCGTGGCTGCGTGACGAAGGTAGATTTGCCCATCCTTCGATCCCAACAGACTCTCAAGTCCGATTTTAGGTCCGTACCAAAGGTACATTGAGGCTTTAAGCGGCTCCAATCCTGGTCTGAAAAAAGCGGATCCAAAAAACAAAAAAGGACCTCTCAAGAAGGGCAACGCAGTGGTCGTACTACTCGATTCTCCGGCGACAGGGCAACCGGACTACAAGACACAAGAGTCATTCGACTCAGCGGCGAAGCTTCAGAGACACTTCGATGGCTCCACGCATAATCACCAGCGTTGACGCATCTACATCATAGAAGGCCTCGCACCGGACTCTGTGAAGACAGTTAGTGGCCACTTCTTCATGGAGCCTACCTTCTTCCAGCGTCAAGAAAGAACGTGCGTGTGGAGTAATAACTTCACACTAGTAAGCGATGCGCCTTCTTAAGGACCTTATATATATAATCTACTACTAGGTAACTAAAGCGTTAGTAGAGCTAATAGAGCTTAGTTTTAGTAAGGTAATTTAGTAGATAACTAACTTATAACTAACTAAATTAGATACAGATCTATCTTAGAGATCTGCCTTGCCTACAAGAGGCAGCGTGTTTGCTACATACAGAGGAGTATAATTATAGCAAGTACGCGTGATAAGCAAACTGACTGTACATGAGATGAAACTGCTGGAAACTAACACGTCCATGACCGGTCTAGCGTCTATCGCTGGCAACCGCCAGGCTCTGGAAGAATCGAAGCGCGTGAAGCGACTCAATCTGCTCGCGTTGCTGTTCATTCCTTTAGCGTACACGAGCAGCTTGTTCAGCATGCAGGACAACTACGCTCTCAACAAACAGAAGTTTTGGGTGTACTGGGTTTCGGCCATTGGTGCTGTTGGCATCACATCTGTCGTCACCTTCTTTCTGGATCGTGCGCTTGACGACGAGGCGAACTGGACATTAGCGCCTGTGAAGTGGTTGAAGTTATGGAACGGTGATGGGACGCCCACCGCTATACGGAAACGAAAGACTGGACTCTATGATCGCGTTCGCAAATGAGATCTTATAGTCTTCCGTGGTCGCGCCCTGCACAACAGACTACAACGTGTTGTCGCATATGACGGAAACTGCAGGGGTGCCGAGAAGATGACAAGTCGCAATATATAACTAACTTCCAGGAACAACAGTTGGGTGTTCGAAGACTTCCAGAAGTCCTTGCGACTTTCCGTGGTATACACCATCCTGCAGTAGGCGATCGCAGTAGTTTTCCATCAAAGCGATGATCATAAAAATCTCTTGGCGAGAACCATCTGGTGCTTTCACGCGCTTTTGTCTTGGAACTTCAGCATATGCACATAATCTCTCTCCCTCTCCCTCTCTTTGCCGCACACCTGTACCGCACATCAATTGTTCACCTAATACAAATACCAGCAGTCATGCCCGGAACCTCAACGCTAACTACGCTTCTGTGCTCTGTGTCGCTGCACTGCCGCCAGCGTCTGCCAGAACTGCCGCTGCAGTCGATACTGTTCCCGAGAATGTCAACTCAGCGACTGGCTTACACACAAGCTTGTATGTAGCAGCTATCAAGCCCACTTGCAAGCTTCGCCTCCGCATCCTGACCGCTATCGAGTCATCTTCTTCGACACTCAGAAAAACAAGCCTGAGTAGGTGTGGGTTCATATGACCCAACGTTCCGATAATGCTTTCGATGTCGACCTCAACGGCTTACCGCACGACCAGGCGCAGCTACTTGGGAATATCGTGCATGCAAATCATAACTACGTTCTAGAGCGAGACCACAGCCCAATTCAGTGGATGGGCTGTACCCAATTCAGTGGATGGGCTGTACCCATTCAAGTTCGGTATCCAGAGGGGGACTATACCTTGGTAGCGCGCCCAACCCCAATGCTGCGGCCGTTGCTCCAGAACTCTTGTACTCCGTCAAAGGCCCGTTGCTCTTCACTGGCTGGTGCACGCATCTCGACACTATGGACTTCCGACACGTTGTGGACCTTCTTCATATGGAGCATGACAAGGCGGTTCGGTCTCGTGAGCTAGCTTTCCAAGGCCGTCTTCCCGGAGTGCGCGCCAATTGTCTAGGCGATCTCGTGGTCATTGGCCGCGCAGTCTTTGAGCCCTGCAAGTTAAAAAATGACCTCTTCCACAAGCAAGACGAACACCTCATCCCAGTCTCTGAGAAGCTTGGGCTCCCGCTTGCCGTACACTCGGTCCCCTGCGCACTATCGTGGGGAGGCCGAAAGCAGGAGCCCAACGGTCTGCACTATGCCATTGCTATGAACCTCGCTTTTGCTGGACTCAGTCCGAATAACTGGAACATCAGTATGGGCTCAGTACAAATTGTTCGCAAAGACAAAAAGCCGTTGCATGTCGCTCACATAGAGGCGCTATATGATTATCTGGAAGTCATTGGAGGCAAACCATGGAAGCTCAGTTGAAAGACACAGAGGATGACGTTGAGGTCAACGACCTTGCTGCGGCGTACGAGAGGAAGAGTCGAGTCATCCTTGAGCGTGCGTGCAAGAAAGACTTTGTGGTGTATTTGAAGGAATGGATGGAGAAGATTGGACGCCCACGGCATGGAGATGTTGGGTCACCGTACGATGCGAAAGTCACCCAGAAGATATGATACTGTTATTATTATCATATCTTTCGAAACATTTCCCCGAAACTCCACGCTTCCCAGTCCTTAGGTGTCTAAGGATGGCACCTTCAGAGGCCCTCTGCTTATCCATGGCATGTTGAGCCATCTTGATATGATGGACTTCCGAACCATTTTAGACTACATGCGCGGCGTACAGTGGTAACATAGTCTCATGTAGACCGAGAAATGGTCCAGGAGCAGGTGCCAGGGCGTACGTGTGAATTGCGTCGGAGACACGCTCATCAGTGGTCGTCCTCGTTACGAATCAATGATCATCAGCGATGAGTACTTCTTGCACCATGAACCAGCCAAAATACCCGTCTCAAACCTTGTCAGCATACCGCTTGTCTTCTGTCAAATGAGCGACATGCTACCGTTGAAGGGAGGCAGAGCCGGGGGCGATAAACCCATGACATGTCAGACTTGCCAACAATCAAGCCAAGCCGTTGACTTGAGCTTAGTATCTAACCAGTTGAAGTAATTGCTAGGCCTATGTAGGTAACTATTAGGCCCAAAAGGGTAACCGTCAAGCTGATGTTCACTCTCCAGATTGATTGTTGGCAAGTCTATGACATGTGCAGTCAATGTTGGCTTCAAAGACCTCTATCCAGGTATGTGGAACACATTGTCGGGCTCCCTGGCAATAGTCCGTGTTGATATCAAACCTCTTCACATTGCGCACATCGATGCCCTAGTGGAGTACTGCGCCGAAGTTGGAGGAAGCAGAGATAGGGTCAACGATTAGGATGATAGCCCGGGATTGAAAGGCCATATCATCACTGCTATGCTACACTCCTCGTAAAAGCAAGCAAATAGGACTTTGAGCAATGATCCGCAAACTTCATGGATGCGGAGGGTCGGCAAGGATACGGCGAGGTCGCATCACCATACGGCATTTAGCGGATGAGGACTGGTACAGCAACGGTGGGTCTAGCGAACTCGACATGTACTATGTGAGAGAACGCACGTTTTTGAGATAGCAATATTGGTACAATTAGGAAGCTTCCCAATATCGCCTTCGTCGCTGAAAACATGCACGTGGATGCTAATCAGTTCGCTAGCTCTCCTGGGTCAACAGCAAGGTTGCGCATACGCGACCCGGTTTCCGGGTTTGCGAAGCGGTAGATTGCATGTTCTGGAAGCTTTTAGATTGGTGTTGCCGACATGCCAGATTAGTTGCAGATTTGTTCGGGAACAAGCGAGCTGCATTTAGCCTTCCCCAGATTATTTAAGAACCCAGACTAAAAGCTTCAGGTAGACATTTGTGAGACAATTCAGAATTCTTTCTCGAGAGTTCTTGGTACTTGGTTTAATCATGCATCTCGTTACTCTCCTGCCTTTCGCGCTCCTTGCATGCGCATCTGCCTTGCCTCCATGTCCTGGACCTCCACCACCACCACCACATGGCCCACCTAAACCGCCTGGTCCGCAGCCAGCTCCTCCTCCCCACCTCCCTGGACCCCCGTCGCCACCACCACATGGCCCACCTAAACCACCTGGTCCGCAGCCAGCTCATCCTCATCATCCCCCTGGACCACCGCGACCACCACCATATGGCCCACCTAAACCACCTGGTCCGCATCCAGCTCCTCCGGGTCCTGGCTACCCCACAACGCCAGTACCGTCCAATGTCAAATGTCCCATTCTGCTTGACGGACGCATTCCCAAGAGCCTTACACTTTCATCCTTTGACTCGGCGCTTACTTCACCGTACAACCCAGACTACGTCAAAGGCGAGAATATAACGTGGTCTTCCATCCTTCTCTTACCCGAGACCCCAGCCTCACGCTTTGACACACCCAATGTCCATAAGGCGCTCGAGGTCACAATTGATGATCGCTCCCTCTTCCGTGGAGGCCCGAATCTGCAGACCGGCTTTCGACGTGCCGGTCTGCTTCTGAAAGATGATGCCAACGACCCAGGGGCAGACGGAACTGATGCAGGTGTTGTGACGTTCCACTGGAGCATCAAGCAAGATTATGCTCGTCCGTTGAACCTGAGTCACGAGTACATGAACGTATGGCATGAGAAGTCCGACTACTCAGGTAAGACTCATACGTACCTTGGTGCTAACTGTGTATGAGACATGAACTGACTTCGCACCTCCACCTCTCTAGGCAACCAATTTATGTTTGTCGGAGGCGTGGTGCTGCCGGGTGATGGCGGGTCTGGCATCGACACGAAGGCTGAGAGGGAAAAGTGGAGGGTGCAGAACTCCAAGAACGAGTTCATTTTCGAAACAGCGATTGACATGAAGGAATGGCAGAACTTTGCGCTCCAGCTGGACTACGCGGCAAGGTAAGTTCGTCGCTGACGGCGGCCTGAAACAAGAAGGGCTGACACGACGTAGCACGATCAAGGTGTTTTACTCAAAGGGAAATGCGCCGCTGAAAGCAGTTACCGGTGCGTTACCAAATGGGAATGCAGGTGGCGGACAGCTACAGATCGGCGTCGCGAAGAAGCCGACCGAGACTGAGACTGTGGTGTTTGATGGATATCAGGAGAAGATAAAACTTCGAGGCGAGGGTCAAATCTATGGTGGTATTTTCGTGGAGAAGAGTGATGGTGGCTGTATCAGTCTATAGAGTACATCGTGTGAAAAGAGCTACGCCGGACCGATGACGAGCACGATCTATATGTGAAGGCACTCATCGCTGGTGCTGCTGAGTAGAGACATGAGCGGCAAGCGAGTAAAGCACAACATGTGCTTGACCGTGACGCGTTTATGCGGGCTTTGTACGACGGGATGCAACGTTGATATCACTGCCAAAGTATCGGTCGTAATGTATTCAGCAAATCGAACGACAGTCGTTCATCTGCAGTACTAGTGTCTCAGTACCAAACTCACGGGCATGCAGTGATGATAAGACGCATTCACCTTCACTTCATCTGACGCACTCCGCTACCGGCCATGCTTCATCTTCCAGTGCGAGTACCATCACCGAAGTCAGATTTTCTACCAAACCTCCTTCCTCAGTCACAGCCTACAACCGATAGCGACGTCAAACTTTGGAGTATTCACGAAGGCAGCGCTAATCGCATCTCAACAGATCCAATGACCGCAAGCACGGACGGAAACCACGAGAGCGCAGTGACGCAGCTCCTCATCATGCGCAACGCAAGTTTCAGGCTTCTTGCCGGTAAGATCCTACCATGTTCCGCTGCGACATATCTCAGTGACCTAAAGCTTGCGATACAGCAGCCGAAAAGCGCGATGCTGACCACGAGAGCACCAAAGCTCACCTCGCCCAACTCCACGCCACCGAGGGTGACGCACGCAAAGAAGGTCGCCGCTCACGCTTGACTCACGATCTGATGATCGAAGAGGTCAAGAAGTACATTCACGCATACCACAGGGACGAAAAGAGGGCTTGGTACGAGATCGACAAGATGTGGGTCGCCAAACTACACCGCAACAAGCAGATGTACCACGACTCCGGAGAAGACAACTTCAGGAACTGGCGCTTCTACGTCAGTAGGACTCAGTGCCAGATGCGGGAGTACGAGGCGAAGTATGGAGATCAGGACGAAGAGTGGGAGTGGAATGCGAAGTACTGAGGTCAAGTGCGGGACGATGGCAAGAGTATCAAGGACAGGATGAAGGTGACGCTCAGGGATGGGAAATGAAGATTTGAGTTCGAGAAGAATACAGGCAGAGGAAAGCGGCTTGTGCACGACAATAAGCAGGCGCATGGCTAGAGATACCACGACAATGAAATTGCGCTAGACAAGCTCACCCGGCCCGTTGTCGTAGGTGTAAGTCGCCATGACCGTATCAGTACCATCTGCCACCAGAATGCTCTGATTGTTGTCAACAGGCACAACATGTACCTTCAGCGCCTCCTCGTGCCTCAATTTCGCTAGCCCAGCCCTCAATAACACATACTCAGGCTCGCCCCTCACCGTGTCCTGCAACAGCGCATATCCCTCCAAGCCAGCGGGCACATTGGACCAGTCCGCCAAGACTATTCCTTCTGCAAGCCCGTTAAAGTTTGACTCGACCTGGAACTGCTCGCGCATGAAGATCTCGAGATCGTCCATAGTTTGCAGTGACATCATGTGCAGTCTGTCGTAGATGCTGTACGAGTGGAGAGTTATCTCGGATTGCACGCCAGGCTTAGTAAAGCGTACGGCGGCATGCAGCGCGAACTTTTTGTTGTCGGCGAACCAGGCTGGCTCGTCTGGTGTTGGAGGGTGGTGGTAGTCAATAGGTCCCGGGTTTGGGCCAGGTAGATCGTGGGTAAATTTGGCTGCGAGGGTACCGTGAAAGAGCTCCTTGCCAGCTTCGAGCTTCAGCTCGTTGGCTACTCCAGGGAAGTTGTGTTGGGACATCGCGAAAACGGCAAATGGACTGAGCTAATATATGTGCGTGCCGGGCTTGGGAAATTGGATTATTTCGACGGTGCAGTGTTGTATCAGAAGATTCCAAGATGTTACGAAACCATCAGGCGCTGTCGGGGCACGCTTACATATGTATCAGGAATAACAAGGGTGAGAGACCGCATCTACGAAACGACTGTCTGCAGCTCAGCCCCCACTACTCAATTTGGCAACAAGCTTCTACCCACCGCTCTTTGAGATCCGGTCAGATCCAGCGACCAATCAACCTGGGCGTTAAGAACACTCGGCACGCTTGGCTGTCATGAAATGTGCAGGTAAGACTTACTATGCAGACTTCAGCCGGTCGTGGATTTGCGAGAGAATTGCCAGACTTTCACACGCAATGCCAATCATTCTAGGATTAAGTCCCTGGAAAGGTATATTCATAAAGCGATCTGCAACTTCAGAAGCGTTCGAATATACTACGATGTCAATCTTACCATGGACCTGTCCGCACAAATCATCTTCTAGTTCACAGGATACAGCCCGCTCCACAACCCAAGTACCTTCTCCGCAAGGGGAACATCTCCGTCGTTCCCCAGCCCGTTCCCCATGAAGTACCACATCCGCCTCGCTAGTACGTACTCCTTTCTATAGCTCTCCTTGCAAAATGCCTCTCCGACCTCTTGCTCGAACGTACGCTTCAGTTCTGCCTTTTCAGCATGTTCAGGCTCCAATAGTGCACTATCCTCCTCATTGTCATCGGCATCGTCTTTGCTCCAGAGAAAGAAGGGAGCGCGCGTGCTCATGAACTTTGGTGCAAATATTGCAGAGTCCCAGTCAAGAACACCAGTCAGACGCACGACCGCGGGTGACTGAATAGTAAATAGAAGGTTGCGTGATTGTAAGTCGGCGTGGTAGAAGTGAAACGGGTCCTTGTCGGGAATGAGACCAAGCGAGAATAAGTCGCCAGTTATCTTCACAAATCCATCCCACACGTGATCATACCCTTGTAAACCTCGGGAGCGCGTGTCATCCTGTTGTCGCTGGCAGAGCTCGAGCAGTAGCGCTCGGGTGGTCTGTGGTTTGGCGAGCGGAGTGTTCATGCTTACATTTGCTGCGGAGATAGGTATAGGCTCGACGCGTAGTAGATTCTGCTTGATATCGTAATTCGTGTTTCGTGCACTCAGAATGCCAGCAGTCTTGTTCGTGATCTTTTGCAGATCACGGAGAACTTCTGTGATGCATTTGACTGCGCTCTTCCGCTGCTCCTGGTTGAGAGTTGGCCAAAGTGCTTCAAGTGTTTGACCAGGTAGACGCTCGAGAAGCATGTAAGGCCTATCTAGCGCATTGTCAGATGTGGAGCTATATGTGTGGAGCTGAGGTGTTGGCTTAGGGAACTTCTTCTGCACATAGAGCAGCGTCGTGGCTTGATGCAGCAAGCTACATTCGGTGTTGCGAGGAACGCGCAATATGTAATGCGACAGCTTTCCAGATCTAGGCTTGCGTTCGTTTCCGCAGAGCATTTTACGGAATCTCTTGAACGGGAAAGAAGACGAGGCAGGCTGCTTGGGCTGGGAACTGGAAAGCGTGATACCCGAGATTCGATTGAAAGAACCATCGGCCATGTGTTCGACGTGAACATCGGAATAAATATGTCCTGGGAAGATGCTCAAAATCAGTTGAATCGCGTTCTGCTACAATATTGACAAGCTCTCCTGGATATTTCCAGTGCTCGCGTTCTTGGAAATGGTAGAGGATGCATCATCATATTCGCTCTCATCGTCGGATGAGTCGCCTATGACAAATGTGTCTTGTTGATAACTGTCATCGAACGGATTCACCGAAGTTCTGGTCCCTGCGAAGGATGAGGTCTGAAGTGGCACGATTTGAGAAGCCATGACGTTGCTTCGATTGCGATGTCGTGAAGTATAGAAAGTGTGTATATGCTAAGAGCCTCTGTAGTATCTGCAAGGGCCAGCTGTGTTTATTAGACTTTCTCGAGCCATTTCATGTTAAAGGTGCATTGTGATAACGTGAGCCTTTTGTTATCTTTGTCTTTGCCCTAGCAGTACCTACAATATTGTCTCGCTGACAACGTTCCACTTACGTCTAACAATGCTGTAGTGGTAGCTCAACCCTAGATCCTCCGTGGATTTTTTGCGACGTGTTGCAAATCAAAGATGATGCTCGAAACCCACAGGTTGAACTCCTGTGATGTACTGAGATCGCGTCTTGCTCATTTCGAGAAACGAGCGTCTTCCTCTCGTTGCAAACCACGAACACTATTCTCCGGATACATCTCGTTCCATTCCTTGAATAACCGTTCACAAAACACGTAGTCCTCATTGCTACCTATGCCAGTAATCGCAAGCCGCGTGATATCCCGTGCAAACCTGTACTCCGGCTCGTATGCATACTTTAAGTACTTTTCGCCAACGGCGTCCTCAAAAACTGTTTTGATGGCTACAAGGTCTTTGTTCGCTGGCGTCTTGTGTGCCACAGATTCGTCCAACTCCTCTCCGTCGTCGCTCCCAAAGTCCCAGAGCCAGGACGGCGGCCGGCAGTTGAGAAACGCGGGTGCGAACAGAGCTTCATCCCAGCCAAGAATCCCCGAGAGTTGCGCAGTAGTGGGAGAGATGGTGTTGACGAATATGTTGCGCGGCTCGAAGTCCATGTGCGTTAGGTAGTACTCATTGACGTCGAAGAGGCCGTGAGCATGAAGATAATCGATAATGCGGCGGAACGATGCCCAAGGATCGAGACATTCGCGATGAAATGACACGTCGTATTCGCGTTGGCGAGTGAGTTGCGTTGTGATGAAACTATAAACACTAATCGGAGCGCAAAGCATTGTTGCTTACCCGGACGGCGGACGGCGCGCGTTGCGAGGTGGGCATTGAACATGCAGGATCTGCGCGACCGAGTCACTGAGTATGATGACTGGATCAAGAGTGCCCGGGTACGGGAATGACTGCTTCCGCATCTCCTTGAGCGCGAGGCCTAGGTCGCGTGCAAAGGACATCCGTTGGGTTGTGTTGAGGTCCGAATAGCACTCTTGGACAGACTTTCCTGGAATGCGAGTTTGCAATGTATGGCGAGTTTCGAGCACATTCGTGGAAGAAACATCGAAAGACTTTATCAATGGTACTGGAACTTGCGTTGCTTCGAGATAAAGAAGTAGTGCAACTTCTTGTTCGAACCATGCATGCTCGAAGCGCGGCATGCGAATAATGTACTCGTGGATTTGGTTTCCAGAAATAGCGTTACGGTAGCTAGGAAGACAAATGCGTTGGAGAGCACGCTTCGTGTGGCGTTTGTACCAGTGTTGTTTGACCTTGAAGGTATCGACCTTGACGTCGACGACACGATTGTAGGATCCGCCTTCTATACGCGACACTTCGAATGCGTTGCTGCTTAAAGTTGGCCATTTCTCTTTGCAAAGTAGAACAACCTTACTTTGGAATGTATGAAAAGGCTCATGGTCAAACATCTTAGTCGAGGTAGTAGAGACGTTGGAAGATGCTGTTGACAGTGCATCAGCAGCGAAGTTCGGGTTCTGTGGCATGCGACTGTGCGGAAATATTGGTGATAACATATGCGTGGGACTTCTAGGTTGACCACAACTTTGTGGTGGTGGGAATTGTTGTTACTAAGCGCCTTGGAGGTTTGCTGCATATTTATTTCACCACTTAGGGATGATTTGCGATTCGACCAGCCGAACTTCGAGGTGAAACATCGAGGCAGACCTGTCACTCAATCAACTGAAGCGCGGTGATTGATGTACGTAGGGGCGAAATATGTCAAGCAACGCAAAACACAATCAAAAAGATTGATTATGGTCCGCCAGTTGAGGATGTGTTTGTCACTTGAAACAGCAATGCTGAAATCGAACGCACAATGCAACAAAGATTCTGATCTTAACCTGTAATCACGGGTTTGCGTTTCGGCTGAACGTCACCTTCAAGCGCTCCTCCGTATAGAAATGCGATTTCGCTAGGCTGGAGGGAGACAAATTGTGTACCAGGTCGCGTATTTTTACCCTAGGATTCTGGAGTAACATGTGAGTTCCGTGCCTTCGGTCTAAGACCAATCCTGGGCGAAGTCTTAAGGGTTCTGAGCCGCTCGCGAGAAGATGTAGCCACGCCTTGGTGGTTCTGAGAAGCATTGCGGTCCACCTTCAATGACTGTCGGGCTCGGACAAGCGCATTGGCGCAAAGCGTCCAGGAAGATTGGAGAGCGTTCTGATAGTGCGATTTAGTGTGAGAGCATATTTGGTGTTCGCCGAGCTGTACTATGCGAGGATGTTAGAGCTGTGTGCAATGAAGGTTTTGAGCCATTCCAGAAAGGTCAGCTCCAGAAGGTCGGCTCAGTGCTTGAGGAATCCATCTCGATGTGAAGAAGTGGCCGTGGCGAAGATGATGAAAAGAAGAAGATAAAAGAGCGTCGGATCAGTGCCAGATGCTTCGTTGGCATGTAGCCGTCGAGCGAGAGAGATGGAAGAGGGTTTACAGCCATCCATCAGACTGTGTCAAGATGAGATTCCTCAGCGAATATCCACCTTGACCTAGCACTTTACTTTTGCGCAGCTCGATAACTTGAACTAAGAGCACAACTTGCTCTCATTGTACGGAGGGCTGAGAGCTGTTCCCAGCATGCGTGTGTTGAAGATGTCGCCGTTGTCGATACAAATAGACCAGTGGAAGACCGCAAGCTGACATGGAGCCTTAGATGACGCTCCTGGGGTGGTCACATCAAGCGTACTGCCGCTGACCCTCTACGAGCGATATCGATAGCGGTGCGCACACTGAGAGTTCGTCGCGCGAAACTGATGTGAATTATCTCGGAATGAATACCTGTGAGTTGACTTCGCAGTTTGTTTCGCATGTTTGGATCAAGATTGTTGTGCTTCGTAGCTGATCAAAGCAGCTCCGTCAGAGCGCATGTACGTTAATACGTGATGTGCCCTTGCAAGTGAAGTACGTTACCAGACCAGCCCATCTCGGACCCGTCGATTGTGCACGCTTGAGCACGCACAACAGCCAATTTCATCAATGACATCGGACGCACGCGACCACCACCGCTCGTTCGACCGAGCCGTCGCTCTGCGCCACTGTGTGTGCTGTACAGTAATTAACGATATTGCGGCGCTCGTTTGTCGAAGAGGGGTTTTGGTGTCGCACGACAAACTTCCCGGCTCTTAAAAAAAAGTGGGATTCTCACCGCCAATTGGCCCATCTCACGAGCCAATCCGCGGCCCCGGGCCTATGCTCCCAAGCCAACCGAAAGAGCACGATGAGTGCATCATTGTTGACATCACCAAGCCGTGTGTGACACGAAACGGTACCACAATCGAAGTTTGGAACATGGTTGATGATGCGTTGAACTGTGTGAGTGGCTGGCGGGACTTATGCAGGTACTATACGTCAGTGGAAGGGAGATCTGTGGTACATCAGGAATGTTTGCTGGAAGCTGAATTGCTATTATTATCATGTTCAGGGTGCTTATCAGGCGGTCAGTAGCTGTCAAACACATTTCACCTCTTCATTCGAAATTTACGCGTCCCATCGTTCGGTTGTTGACTATCATGCCTTCCAAGACGGACGATACGTACACGGGTCCTGAGCTTCGCGGTGACACGAAGAAACAAGATGAGAGCCGCGAAGGAAAGCAATACGTCCTGAGCCCTTCGAAAGGCAATGCCAGAAAGCATGCCTCAGGAAAGAACGAAAAGGACGATTCGAAGGAGGATGCTACGAGCCAGCGGACCGACTACACGAGCGCGATGAATTGCACAGAGCACTGGGAGCATCCGGAACATCTCGAGAAGAATCTTGCGGCGTACAAGAAGTTCCAAGAACACAACCGTCAATCGGCCAAAGACGACAAGAAGCGCGGAACGGCTACGAAGGAAGACAGTCCGCACAAAAAGCAAAAGACCAGTGGTGGAAAGCAAGACAAGCCAGACGCTCCTGCGGGGTCCATAACGCGTGTCCCCAAACAGGGCCAGAAAGTGCAGTGGCACTCCCTACCAGGGTACGTGGATGGAGAAGTGGTTGAGGTTGTCTATGAGGAGAAGGAAGTCGACGGAAAGAAGATCAAGGCCAGCAAGGAGGATCCACGGATTGTGCTGAAGAGCGATTCCTCTGGCAAGATCTGTGTACACAAGCCGGACGTCGTCTACTTCGACTAGTACTGGACCGATCGTGGGCAGCGCCGTACGGGAATTCTGGCAGGCAGTCGGTGGATAATGTACATTACACAAGTCGCACGTCTGAAGACGGCCGCGTGGTCCACGCGTGAGGGTCAGTCGTCGACTCCGCACCGTACGACGTTGTAATCCTGGTGTGGAGCGTGTATCAGTGAGCAGTCAGTCCAATATCAATTACCTAACCCTGCGGTCAAACGCCAGCGTCCTTGTATGTGAATGTGTTTTCCACCTGTGTCCAGTGGCGATTATCCGCTAATGCACAGCCGCTCGAAGAATGGAGTACAAGTGGCATACTCGACACTGGCTGCTGTCGTCGTTGACAGCTGAAGTTACCCTTCCCCAGACTTTGGCGAGCAAATAGGAACGTAATAGGGCGGTGCCCCACCAACGGAGCAATGTGGGAGTTTGGCTGATCAGACAACCCGTCTTAGGTGCAGTGGTATGAGGCCTGGGTCGTGCGAGGAAGGGAAGGTGCGTCAAGCTGCAGCCACGGCAGTTGTGATTGGACGTGAGAACAAGCGATCTGCACGCCTGTTGGAGGTGTGCTGTTAGACGGACCGTTTCGTGAGAGAGGTTGCAGATTCTCGTGAAGCATATTTGTCGTCGGCGTCAACAGGTGCAGCGGCAGAACCATGTTGAACAAATCCAGAGTAGGACGGTGAGAGCTGTGTTTACAGCAATAGCACGGCAGGTGCGGACGGCTGAGAGTAAGCATTGGACCTCTCACCAGAGTTTTCACTCGCATCTGCGCATCTGGCTCATCTCAAGTCGTCCAAGATGACAACAGACATGGATGGCTCACAAAACACGGTTCCCAGCTCGAGTCGCCAGGGCAGGAGGGTGACGAAAGTCATGTGTGGTGCAAGGGCTCCCGGTTGTTTAGACCAAGGTTTGGTCGGCAGCATGCAGCACGTCGGAGCGGTCAGTGTGGACGGACGGAGAAGCACGCAAGTTTACGGTGAAGATAGAGAACGGGCGATGGTGAGAACTTGGGACGGCAGTTGGTCGCATACTTCTCGATAGATTGTCGTTCAGATCAAACAACAGGTTGCAGGTCTGAGGTGGGAGTTGGGAAGACGTGTGCACAGACCATATGAAGGCCGCGCCTTCTGCGCCGTTGTGAGCAATGACCCACTGTCATCGACGCGCTCCAAGTAACTAGTCTAGCGACTCTCTGCCGCCAGCAAATACATGCGCAAGTGCAAGTGCAGTGGCATCGCTGTCCCGGCGGCCCATCCTGCAGCATCCGCGGGCTCATAGAACGGTGCGAGCGTGACTAGCCAGTGTCAATCCTCCTCGTGCTCTTCCTACCTAGTCGAGGCCTGCATTTCTAGTCGAGGCGTGCCCCTCTTTTGACGCGAGTGCCGGAGCCCTCCCATCGGACGGACGACCAAAAGTTGTGACACGCCTGGCCTACTCCCACGTCTTTCCCACGCGCCCCAGCGACGCCGTCCGCTCATTATACACTCAATCGCTGCGCAATCACGCGAATGCTCCCTGCATAAGACTGTCTACGACGGATTATCGGTACCTCGGTGCGTCACCAGCCACTGAGCACCCACTGTCAGCACGCCCACAGCTCTCCAGCTCAACGCACTCGAGCCATAACCGCCTCTTCACGATGGTTATGGGAGCTCTTTGCGCATAGTACCGCGCCCTCGTTTCCGCCCGGAAGCCCCTACGCCGGCGCTGACGACGCTTTCTATCCGACGTACAGCCAACAAGCCACGACGGCAATGGCGGACGAGACGAAACCCGCGACCTTGCTGCCGCCCAAGGTCGCGGCCCTTCGGGGCCCCACAGCCATGGAGCGCTCCGTCAGCCAGGACATGCGTGAGGAGCGAGAGGACCTCAAGGAGGCTGCAGAGCACAGCCTGAACGTAATCATGGACCTAGATCTCGAGAGCAAGATCCGCTATGTCACAGATTCGTGGAAAGACGTCATAGGGACACCATCGAAAGAGGTCATTGGCAAGTCCGTCTTTGACATTCTGTACGAAGGCACCGAAGGCTTCGCCGAGACAATCGAGTCGGTGCGCAAGGACGACTCACGCAGCCACATCGTGCGCTTCTCCGTCCGCATGGGGCCGAACTCTGCCCTGAGGAAGCGGCGCTCGAAGCCCGCCGCAGACGACGTCAACGACCCGCAGGCACCGCATTCGCCGACCTTCACAAACGATGGCGAGGAGCAGATATTGAACCTGGAGGCGCAAGGCATCATGATCTACGACCGGACGACTGGAGCTGAGAGTCATGTATGTTTGACATGGAACCTGCAATCAAGTATGCTAACGCCGACAGACTATGTGGATGATCCGGCCCCAAGTCGTTCGCGAAGTGACCATCGACCTCCCGGAGTTTCTCGTCGAATCACTGGGTGTGGGAGCAGAAGTGCTGGCACATTACCTTACGGGATTGGCAGAGCAGGGTGCAAGCGATCCACGAAACCATCCACCGCCGCTTCCCGTCCTCTGCCGAGTCTGCGAGCGCCAGATTACGCCTTGGTGGTTTGAAAAGCACTCAGAGTTGTGCTTGCAGGAGCATCGTGCCGAGATGGACGTACAAATGGCTCAGGAGACCCTTTCTGAACATCGAAACGCCATTGTCAAGGTGCTGGATACGCTCGAGGCTCAGAGCCAACGCTCGCGAGCTGCGTCTACCGACGTGCTTCAGCCTCCTCAGCCTGCTGAGTACAAGGGCATGATAATACACCCAAGCTCCACGCCTTCATCTGGAACGCCCTCAGGACGCAACTCGCCAGCCTCTCCGCCTTCAAGATCAAGGGAGCGCTCAGAGCGTCCGTCTGGATTTGGTCACCACCGTGCTCGATCATTCGCCGTCCGACGACCGCTGGCTCGCATTGTCGAGCTTGTCTTAGACCTTTGCGACACGGCCATAGAGATCAATACACCGGCCATCAAGGACACCGCTCGCGGACAGCCGGCGGCCGAGATCCGAACACAGTCGCCTCAGTCAGAAAACCGCATCTCGCAAGTCCTACAATGGCAGTCGCCAACCTCGGGCTCGTCGGATCACAGCGAAGGCCTGAAGACGCTCTGTGAAGATACCAACCAACTCGCCAAGGCTAAAATCGATGCTGTCACGAGGCACAGACGAGTGTTGGAGTATTCCGAACGGCTCCGTGTCGAATTCGATGTTTTAGTACAGGAGTGTATCGAGGCTGCCATAGTAAAGGCAGCGCAGATTGCTGCTGGCGTAGACAGCTCCTCTGACGACGAGCAGATCGAGGACGAGACTCCAATGGAAGACAGCGAGGTTCCTACAAGTGAAGAAGGTATCTTTCCCGGCTCTTTCGATGCCCCGTCAGCAATGGCGCAGGCTCTGCGCAATATCCAAGATGACACGCTCCCATCACGTGTAGGGAGGAGAGAATCCTCAGTTGCCGGCTCGAATCGTTCCGATAGCCCAAGGGGGTGTGCAACGCCGCGATCGCATGCAGGTGCCATCAGCATAGCAACCCAAAACAAACGCCAATCAATGCATTTCGAGAGCGACGCTGGCGCCGAGAGCGATACGAGTGTGCACTCCTCTGTTTTCTCTGGACCACGACGAGCGGACTCGCCTGCGTCGGAGATGGGCTTGAGTAGAGTTGCAAGCTCTCGGGAGCGCAAACGTAAGAGCTTGGTTCTTCCCAGTGTCTTATCCAGTCGACAGCAGTCGCCTGCGCGCCCAATGATTCCTGCACCCTCTTCGCCTCTTCGGACGACCAAGCCACGTCTTCCTAGTGGCATGGACAGCCTCCAATCTCCTATCACATCGCCAGTATTGACCACCACTGAATTCTCATCACCAGCTATGACCCATGCTCTGAGTGTCAACAATCACCATCGCAGACAGTCATCTACAGCTGGCTCAGATGGTCCCAGACCAGTGTCTCCCCGGCTCATACCTACTACGCAACCACAGCCCAAGGCTGTTCCGCCGTCGATCAAGGACTTCGAGATTGTCAAGCCGATTAGCAAAGGTGCTTTCGGAAGCGTATACCTTGCGAAGAAGAAATCAACTGGCGAGTACTTTGCCATCAAGGTCTTGAAGAAGGCAGATATGGTGGCAAAGAATCAAGTCACCAACGTTAAGGCTGAGCGAGCCATCATGATGTGGCAAGGCGAAAGCGATTTTGTCGCCAAGCTATATTGGACGTTCTCGAGCAAGGACTATCTTTACCTGGTCATGGAGTATCTGAACGGTGGCGACTGTGCTTCTCTCATCAAAGTTCTTGGCGCGCTTCCAGAAGACTGGGCCAAGAAATACCTGGCTGAAGTTGTTCTTGGAGTAGAGCATTTGCATAGCCGTAGCATTGTTCATCGTGACCTGAAGCCGGACAACCTTCTAATTGACCCTAAAGGTCATTTGAAGCTCACCGACTTTGGTCTTTCACGCATGGGAATGATCGGTCGCCAAAAGCGTGCTCTCAAGTCCACTGAACAAGCACCAGACCTACTCAAAGCTGGTCCTTTCCACCGCGCCACATCCGTAGGCTCATCGCGTTCTGCTTCCTTTGATCTCAACCCATCGCCTTCCCAAACGCCGGCAATGACGCCAGCACTTGCCGGCGATCTCGGTCAGCCATCGTATTTCAGCCTTAATCGCGAGCACTCAACGAGTCGCGACCCTTCTAGGAAGGCTTCTTCGAGTAACCGCAGCGACAGCCAAGATAGCGACGCATTGCAGGCTATGTTCCGGCGATTCTCCATTGCCGATTTTGATCAGCTTGGTCAGCCTCGTGCGCGCTCCCCGATCGAAGAGGAGACGTACAGTGATGAAGGATCCCCGGATCTATTCCCGGCTCCTCAATCGATGAGTTCATCCAGTATAGCACAGAACAGCACACCGCCTGTTACATCTACCATGCCTCCGCCACCAATGGCTCTGTTCGATCCTGAAGACCACAACCGCAAGTTCGTCGGTACACCTGACTATCTGGCTCCAGAAACGATCGCTGGCAACGGGCAAGACGAAGTCAGCGATTGGTGGTCGCTGGGATGTATTCTGTTTGAGAGTCTGTACGGCTATCCTCCATTCCATGCAGACACGCCGGATGAGGTATTCCAAAACATCCTTGCGCGGAGGATTCACTGGCCTGCCGATGACGACGAGGATTATGATATATCCGACGAAGCAAAAGATCTGATGAATCGCTTGATGTGCTCCGACCCTACCGAGCGTCTGGGTGCCAACAAGGGTGATAAGTTTGCCAGTGGCGGCGAAGAGATCCGCAATCACCCGTGGTTTGGCGACGTAAACTGGGAAACCTTGCGCGATGATGAGGCGTCTTTCATTCCTGCTCCTGAGAATCCGGAAGATACCGAGTACTTCGATACAAGAGGGGCTGCGATGGACAACTTCACGCCAGAATTTGATGATCAGCAATCCTCGGCTACCAATACACCCACTGAATACCCAGACCGCCCTCATGATGCTCTATCTAGAGTGCGCTCCCAGGTGACGGTACAGACCATGAAGCGTGGGTTAATTCCTCTCCACATCCCAGCTCATGTACGAGAAGGGCGGTCGCGAAGACTCAGCGAGCCGATGGCTACCGACGACTTTGGTAACTTCAGCTACAAGAATCTGCCTGTTCTGGAGAAGGCCAACAAAGATGTCATACAGAAGCTACGCGCCGAGGCGCTGTTGCCTCAACATCAGCATAAGAGTGGGTCTGCTTTGCAGTCTCCCTCCGTCACGTCGCCCTCGCCATCCTTGGAAAATAGCCCCATGATTCCAGGACCACTGAAGCGCACACTGTCCACAAATAGAGCTACTGGACGGCCATCTTCGCCGTCTATGGGCGGTCCCGCTTCTTCACCCAGTCGCGGGTCACAACCTTCGTCCCCATTGCTTGTGCAATTCAGTACTGGGCAGCACCATGAGCGGCGAAAGACCTCCAGCAGCTCGTCCACATTGTCTCACTCGACCAGTAATCCGTCGTCTCTCCAGCCAGGGAGCTTTTTCGATCCTTCCCGTTTGTCAGGCTTGAGACCATCACCAGAAGCGATCTCTCCCATTAAGCTATCAAAGACCCCATCTTCGATATCAGGCGGAGGACCTGATCGCTCGGTCCCAGGCCAGCGTCAGTCATCCGTCGGTCATGCTGCTATGTCGTCGCCCCGGGCGCGGTCACAAACATTGGGTTCTCAGGAAGACGACGTTGTGCGCGATTTGCAGCCAATGCACCACAAGCGGCGAAGCCAGGTAATCGACATTTCGCCATCCTCCTCAGACACAGAGGATACTCGTGCCAAGGCTCTGCTTCGCGTCCAAAGGCGGCGGCAAAGCTCGCGTAGGCTCTCACAGATCAACTTCAGTGATGGACCGTTCTTCCGGCCGCTCGATGTCCTCATTTGTGAAGATCACCCCGTCTCACGTCTGGTCATGGAGAAGTTGCTCGAAAAGTTACGATGCCGCACGTTGACAGTTGCTAATGGCTCGGAGGCGATCCGCTATGCTATGGGCGAAGTCAAGTTCGACGTGATCATGATGGAATTCCGCCTGCCACAAGTACACGGCTTCGATGTGGCCCGTATGCTAAGGACCACCAATAACGCCAATAGTCACTGTCCCATTGTCGCAGTCACTGGCTATCTGAAAGAGCTCCAAGCACCGCATTATTTTGACGCGCTCATTGAGAAGCCGCCAACAATCGCAAAACTCACAGATACGCTTGGAAGACTTTGTCAATGGAAGGCTCCTCCACCAAATTGGACACCCACCCAGCAGTATCCATCCATGATGCCCTCTGGATTACGAAAAGAGTCGTCACAACACGGAGACAACAACGACAGTCCAACATCAACATCTTCTGGGACTGGTGGCGCGCCGCCAGGCAGCTACAGAGGGTCAAGTCGCACACAATCTACCACATCCAGCTTCTTCAGCGACGGTGACAGTAGCCGCGCCAACGAAGATGTGCCGGTCGTTATCGCTCGTCACACTACTGGGGAGTGGCGCGATCGCGATATTCAGAGGGCTATGAGTGGCTTGGGCATCTCGGACGATGGTTCCGCTGCCGATACCAAGAGCATCGCGCAGACTCTGATGGGCCCACCTGACCTACCCCACGAAAAGTCAGCGCCCGCCGCGCTCGAAGAGGCAACGATCCGCCGGCAGCGATCTACAGAACAAGTGGGTGCAAAGCGTCGTCTACTTGAAACACGCAGGCACGAATCAGCTGAGTCTGGTGACGATGAAGACGACGAGCTCGGCCACGTCACTGTCCGCGCACGCAGCCCTAAAACACGCCCAAAGTCGACGTCCAAGCTGGGCATCGAGATGATGCGCACCAACAGTCGCGGCAGCGTCATTTCCGTCGAAAACGTTGAAGTGCCTGACTCTGCGCTCCCGTCTTCCCCGCCTCCAGCTATCACCGAAGACAGCGCGGCAGAAGAGCGCGCCACTCTCGCGCCGTCAGATATTCCACCCATGTCGCTCACACCGCCCGAGATCTTCCCCGAACACCCTGGCCGCGCTGTAGCCTCTTTCGCTATGGAGACGGACAAGACGCCCATACATAGCGAGGGTACAACGCCAAAAGGGACGCCGATGCAAGAGGCGACAACGCCTGATCCGGATCCCACCCCTCGCGCATCTACTTCTGGTGCTGGTGCTTAGGACGCACGCACGCGATTACTTTCTTTGGCAGACTGTTTGTTTGAGTTTCATTTTTGAGTACTAGCTTTGATTGGTGCGGAGCGTGGTGTTGGCGGTGTTTTTACGGTAGAGCACCGGGAAACAGACTTGAAATTTTACTTGTGTATTGGATTACTTTTTTCACTCTCGCATTTGCCGGCGTGCCGTGCGCGTTTTACTGTTCGACTTGTCATATACTACAATACCTCTTATTTCCTTGCGTCACTACTTGGGGTGGGGAAGGTGCTTGGGAGGCACCCAAATTTGTCATTCGTTATATACCCGCCGCTCGCTTTTACGCACATTGGCCGCCAAATTCCTGGCCGTTCTTGTTTCTGGTCTGTTTCCGAAACTTGACATTTCATTTGTTATCTGCGAACGCGAGTAGGATGCATCTGGCGTGGACGAGCTGGATAGCAATGCAATGTAAGGAAGAGGAAGGAGTTTGAAGAATACGCACGAGGTTGTTACCGAAGAATGAAACACTGAAGCAATCGCCTATTCGAATGACTTGATCACCACTTGATTTTTCAGCGTCCTACACGCTTCTCGAGCCACTTTTTACACGCCGCAGTGATCTTGACAACTCCCCAATCAATAACATTATACATGCCCTTCCTCGCAGACTTCTTCCCAAAAGCTTTCGTGTCCGTCCAAAAACCTCCCTGTTGCGGCTGATTTGGCTTTGCACGACGACCGAGCGCAGTTGCGACTTCCATGCCTTGCCGGTATCCTGCTATGCGCCCGGCCTCGTAAGCTTGGGTGTACACTTGCTCCAGCGTTTCTTCGGTCTGGTCTTCGAGAGACGCGTCGTTGATCTTCAAGACGCAGTCGTTGAAGACGGAGAGGTTTTCGACGGATAGGTTTGCGATGTTGTACACGATCGGCGTCTGGTTTGGATGTCTGAAGGGAATAACTTGGGTTCGGCTGGGATTTTGTGCCTGGATTTGGCCTTGGTTGTGCTTCGCTTGACTGGGACGGCATGAGAGTGCGCTATTGCGGGGTTTGGGGCGGTGATTCTGGTCTTCGTGGTTGTCAAAGCTTCCATCCACGCTTGCTTCGGATTCAGCTACGAAAGATTTGCGCCGGGGAGGGCGGCCTGTTGTATGGTTTTGAGGCATTGCAGATGTTACTTGAGGCTCCTGAGTTGCTTAACGTGTGAGACTCGGACGAATATTGCGAATGCGATATTGCTGCTCGCCGTGCAATGGTACTATGACGAATGACACGAGGAGCGATTTTGTTAGAACGCACTTGCTGCTGAGGGGAGTGTTGGGGTGGGCAAAGTTTCCCTCCATAGTGAGTTGATGAGGCTCTACTCGCGTACATCAGTACTCCAGACCACCAGGTCGTTGCATATTATTGCATGTACATTCGTACTCGGGCTCTTAGGGTCCTCGCGCACCGCCGCTTTGCATATCAATGCACGCGTATCTACGCCGCTTATACGAGCTTGGCTTGTTCATTGCTGCCTGACCCTTGAAGGGTATGAGTAAGGAAGAAGCACATGGGACATGGCGATCATGAAGGCTTAATTTGAAGGCACAGAAGTACTTGTTCTCTATCAACAGTGATCTACGCTACCAGCCAGCTGTCTTCTCTAGGAACATCTGGTAGATGTGCGTCGTGGCAAGCGTGTCGTTGTTTGGCAGGTGCATTGTCAAATGCTTCTCCGGAAACAAGGAGCGGAACATGTAACCACATCTACGGGATTCCAATGTGGTACAATGCTTGATAACCACAGCGAGGTTATGTGGCTGCAGAAACACTTCGCCGTCCCCGTTGACTCTGGAGTTGCGGATATGTTTGGGGTAGTGTCGATCAGATCACCTGATCCTCCGAGAGCGCGATTGAACATGTAGCAGTCCAATGAGGACGACCAGAAACAGACCCGATGTGTCTTGGTATCGAAATTGTTGTCCCGCAGCTTGTCGCCGACCGCTGGTATGCTCAGACCGGATGTGTAGTCGCTGTGGTAGAATTTGGAGAAGTAATCTGCAAACATGAAGCGGCAGGTATTCTTTCCTCTGCTCCGCTGATGCTCTACCATCTCGTGTGGAATTGATGACAGGGTCCGTGAGTTGTAGACGATTGTCGAGGATACGATAGTGTGCCCGGTCTTCATGTCACGCACAGATACGATGTAGGACACGGCCGATACCCCACCAGGAGTAGCAAACTCCATGTCAATGGCCCAGATCGTGTAGAAGTCGGTGTATCTGGCGAATGATCGAAAGCCAAGTGGCGTCTGGTTTTACCCATTGCACATTCTCGGCTCGCATATAGTCGTGTCTGTACTGGGACGCATGGACGGACTTCAGGATATTGGCTTCGAGTTGGGCGGATCTCAAGACAATGAACTCGTCCACACACGCTGCCACAGCTTTGCGGTGGATTTCGCAGAACGACGACCCAATAGTCGGATGCAGTGTGCATTAAACTTGGTATGCACACGTGGCCCGACCATCGACCGAGAGTGCAGTGAAGACGGTCTCCTCGTCCGTCTCAGTGCTAGCCATGAGTTCGAGTTGCTCCTTCCTCTCTTCATCTTCATCTTCTTCATCATCTTCTTCCTCTTGTCCATTATCTTCTTCTTGATGTCCGCCCATGCCACTTTCATGGCTATTCTCCGTGTCTGCCATGTTGTGTACGGAAGCGCCGCCTGGAGTCATGTGTGGCCGGGGCTGGGATAGGCACTGTTTTATGGTAAACGAGTGTAGATCCAGCACCGCAAGTGGCTCAGATGGCAATGCATCACAAAAATCGGCGTAATAGTGTGTGTCGAGAATTTTTTCTACTAGCATGGTGATTGAGTTGTAGCGCATCACGCCATTGCATTGCTTGCGGGTCGTATCATTACGGACGTGCGACGTGATGATGGCCGGTCGAGTCTTCATTGCGACTTAGGCGTCTGAGAGCCGGGTAGCCAAGTGCCAGACAGTTTCGTATCGTCGAAATTTTGAGAGCCTTTTTTATTGTTTGGATCTGCCAACAATTGTATGTCCGCAATCTTCAGAATGGGAGAGTCCCAAAACTACTGTACGATGTCGCTGAATGCGCCTACATCACAATTTCACTGCTGTTGGTTCGTGTGTGTCATGCCAGTGGCTGTAATCGTGCCGCCCGTCATCCACAGACTCAGCGGGATCACCATAGATCGACCGTTCTTGAGCCGCAAGTAGACACCGAAGTGAGAGATATAATCTGGGTTAGGTTGGGCGAACGCATACTTGAGGCGAACAGGAAGCCAAGAACAATCTTTCTTCTATTAGCGTATGCACAATGCGTCATGTAAGAGTCGACGGACGTGTGGATGGGAAATACTCATGAGGCGCGCAATGATGGCAAAGCAGATCATGTTGTTCTCATCGATGATTCTAGCAACCATGACTCTTGCAGATACATGTGCCCTGCAGCCAATCGCATCGTGCTTCTCCATCACTGCCTTCTCAGGTACAGTGGGGCAGTGCCGGTATAGTATTTTTGACACGGCGTCGACTGCGTATGAAAGTGGCTGGGTAGCTGTCCTGAACTCGCGTTGGTATTCTCGGATGTCTGTCATGTCGAGCTCTAGACGGGGCCTCTTCTAGATCTGCCTCTCCGCTGTTTCACCGACGTGGGTCCATTCGTCTGGGATGTAGAAGCTCTCGCGGAGAGTCGTGAAACCGATGGCGCAATCTACTTGGAATGCGATCTATGGGATCGGGTGTTCAAATAAGTTGATCTTTGCATGTTAGCGAGGCAGTGAGATTCGGGACGATGATGACTGACGCGAGTCGTCGCGAACTTGAGGAATAATCGTGTTGTACAGAACAGTGGCAGTTCATCTGTGAACGGGGTGGGTTCCCCATCCATTCTATTTTCAGTGTCTATCTCGTCGGGAGTGATGGGGCCCAGCCACTGAAGCGAGTGGTCGTCGCGGACGTGGTCGCGCGTTCGAGCTGCGCGGATGCATGCATTGACTCCGTTTTCGGTATCTACATCGACATCTTTATTGTCTGAATTGGGAGAGTATGTCGGTGTGGGAGAGTTACCATCGTCGTGGCTGCGGCGTGCTTGGGTTTGCTCTATGGGTATAGGTCTACTTGCGTCATGTTCGCTATTTGCGGTGGGCTTCAGCTCAATCCAGATTGGTGGTATGAAATCCCTCTGTTCCCGTCCGTACATCTTCATGAATTTCGACATAGTTCAGCGACTAGTGATCTTCGACTAGCTTTATGCTATACTGATTTCGGCGCTTAAGTACATTGAGACAATCCGGTTCTGAGTTGATTAAACAAAACGGTATGGTTTCACTGTGTCTTAGAACCTCCTACGATTGATACTCAGCGAGCGTGCTCCTCCTTACACGCGGCTGAACTCCTACACAAAAGGCTGCTGGAACCAGTCTCCGTACGTTGACTTCATACAGCCCAAAACACCCTTACATACATCAGCGGCCTTGAAAACAATGACCTTCCCCTTCTGCACCATGTTACCACTGCAGCGCCAGTTGTGGTGTTCCAACCCTCCTTCGTTCTGAAGGAATCCCGTACCCGTGAACACAACGACTCTGAACCCTCCACCACGACCCATCGGCTGCAGTCCAGTCTCCAGGATGTTCTCGAAGTGGTGCTTCTCGTTGATGTGCATGTTCCACACGGCGATATTGACTTTGATGCCCGCCTTCTCGTATGTTGACCGCGCGGTCTCTGCAATGAGGCTGGTTTGGCGTGTGCGGCCGGTCGTGTCGAGATCGAAGGCGATTTTGTCGAAGGGGCCGGTGCCGAAGGTGTAGGTCTGGGAGAGGAAGCCGGTGAGAGCTGTGGCGAGGAGTCCGGCGGCTACCATGTCTGGTGAGGTTAGTGCATAGGCGAGATGACTGCCTAGGGGAGAGACAAACTGTCTAGGTGGCTTTGCAATGCTTGAGTAGTGTGGGAGAAATGATATAAGGTGATTAATAGGTGTGCGGCGTGGTCATTACAGCGGCAGGAGGTTGGGCGCTTAGTATAGGTCACGGCAACATGCAGGAGCAGCAAACAAAATTTCTGACCCACATACATGTCACTTCCCGTTCACCGCTACGTTTGTGTGTAGCACGAAGCTGTCAAGCACTGAGAATTATGCCTCTCCACATACAGAATGCGATTCTTTATAACATCACGTGAGCACCCAATGATACCAACCTTCACTGGCGGCGCTGTTCCTGGCGTGTAATGCGAGTATACCACATTTCAATTCCAGTTCAGAGAGTCTCGCAGTTTTCAGACAATGTCTTTGTATTCTATAGGATGGAGCATACAGCGCT
>Ga0265780_10001658_pt1 | contig 30981 bp, 16 predicted proteins | sample P1T30metagenome_FD_192432 | JGI IMG/M metagenome (GOLD analysis project Ga0265780, IMG submission 192432) | Plant litter microbial communities from East Loma Ridge, Irvine, California - P1 T30 | ecosystem: Environmental > Terrestrial > Plant litter > Unclassified | place: USA: California... | reverse complement strand
CGACCAAGGAGGACCAGTGGACGCTGGAGAAGAGGGTTAGCAAGGGTCCGAACAGCAATCCGGGCATGTTGTTCCGCGACAAGGCGGGTGCGTTTCACTTTGTTGCTGACATCTAGGAGGTGGACCGGTAGTATTGGTGGCGTTGGGGACTGTCATGCGTGAAAAGATCGATGTTCGCTTGATGCGGATGGGACGGAGCTGGTGTATCTAGTGGAATTACACGAAGTGCATGTATATAGTACATACACTTTTTTCAATCCGAACCTTTCAGCTCGAATAAGAACAAGTGCAACGTACATACTTTAGTAAACGGGACATTCACTACATCACTACTTAATCAGCTTCAATTATAGAAAAGGAGTGCCTGTCTTCTCGGGGGTTTCCTTGTTTTTCTCGCGATGTGTGAACAAAAGGAGGCGGTCGGGCAAAAGGACAGCGGCGTGTTTGGTCAGCTTATAGTAACTTTGGATAGATACATGGTAGATATCTATGTGATATGAGGCCCAAACGGTGGGAAGTTATAAGCATATTAGTCTTGTGTCTGGCATAATGGAAGAATATGCATTGACTTAGTATGCATTTTCCGGAGATGGATAGCTATAATTGCTGTCGCTTTTATACCACTAAGTAAATTGGAGCTGCTTCATGACGTGACTGCGACGGCAGAGAATCAACAGTGTGATGCGAAGAAGCCTGTGGCTTGTGCACAGTGGCGTACATCATCGCGACTTTCTGCAACACCACTGGGCCTGGTCATGCTGGAACAATGCTACCTGGAGCGACCGCTATCGCAAGTCGCGGGTTCAAGGACGTCCGATGTCACCCAATTATACGCGCCATTAGTCAGGACAATATGGGAGCCGTGGCGACTCCCCGGAGCTGCCAACAACAATAGCTGCACGCGCCTGCTGCAGAGAATCTAGATCGGGCACTTCCTCCTCGAAAGTACACCACTCCTTCCCTGTCAACAGCGACATTCTCTGGGAATCATATGTCGCCCACCATCGCAACTTTGCCAGCTAAAGCATCCATCCACGTATCGTTACTCGACATCACCCTCATTCAAAGTACCCTGATCAAGAGAATCGTCACCTGTTACCTTAAGATTATTATAGGTAGCGGGAATTCGAATGGTTACAGTCGCGATCGTGACTTGGACGTCCTATGATGTATTGGCATACATCTTCGTCCGCGCCAATGGGTACGCAAAGCCAGAGCCGATACGCAGGAGCAGCAAGAGAAGTCGCAGTACACCAACAGGGACTTGAGGGGGTGTTTTGGGACATGCAAAATGCGTGTTTTCGCACGGCGATGCCCGACCAATACCTCCATATGACAATGCCCGACCCGACGTTAGCCCAGTGTGTGCCTGGTGAGCGAGTCGACACTCCGCAATGTGAGATGTACGGAGAAAGCACGCCTATACACCATGAATACACCGAGGAATCCTTTGAGAGTCTGTGCCGCAGCTTCCCTGGCGTGGAAGGTTCTCAACGCGCTTCATCTTTGGGGCCCTATGCTGGAGCGGTAAACAACGAGGAACATGACTCTACACTCGTCAGCAACTTCAAACTTCGCTATGAGGAGAAAGAGTATCAGGTAGGAGAGAGCAATTATCCACAGGGTCAGTCAGAAACTGTAAGCTTCGTGGTACCTTTAGCCATTTTCTACTGACCAAGTTCGACCTAGCGACAATGGTGGATATGTGCCGGACACGGACTCAAGACATATTTTCCAGCGCGCACGTGTAACTCCATAGAAAGGTTTATGCGGGGTTATAGCCAGCCCGGAGACTGTCGGTATCCTCTAAACTCGATCAGCCGCAATTCATTTTGGTGTTGCCGGCACTGCGCTACGAGTATGGATACGTCACCCACATTCCAGCTCAACAACCCCACGAGCTTGGTGTGCCGCGAGTGTGCCAGGCCACGCTGGAGATCTGACGGTTCAACCAATTCCCTCGAACATCTCATCTGCAGAAGAGGGAACTGCCTCCAAATTAACCTCGTCAGTGCGGGCCGTTGCGTCAACCCTGGCTGCTTGGGTGTTCTACCTGCCGGATCGAGAGACTCTTACAAGATTCTAGCCAACCTACACATCTTGCTTCTCTCTACAGTAAAAGAATCGAGGTGGCTGTGCACATTATGTCACGGGATCAGCGAGTGTCGTAGACGTGTTTGTCATTACACGCCCAAGATATGCACCGGATGGAGAGATGTTGAAGGTGTCTGGGTTATTGGACCACGTCTCACGAGCAAGTAATTCCCTAATGTATCTAGTCTCGACTACGTACGATACGTTATTGACACTTTGACTGCATGGACACTTTCATTCTTTTCATCTCCTCCATGCTCTCCTAACACTTGAAGTGATGATCAAGGAATTGATGCATTACGGAAAAAAGTTTTGGCGATCTCGGAAACAAGATTGAAATAATAAGATTAGATAGCACATGGCTCCATCCTGAGCTGTGGTACAAGTTGTTTGAACAGAGAACATGGCTTTGCATATCAACCCAGGATCAAGTTCGTGCCATGCACGAAGCACTGTCAGAGGGGTGTTGCGGGGCTCGACTTGAAAATGTTGGCATGGAGCAAAAGATCTATCATTCTTGGAAGGAGGTATGTACACTGAAGATAATATTTACAGCTCAAGACAAGAGTAAGAAACCCAATACAACCTCGCACTCAGTTATATCGCCTCGTCAACTTGACCCTCACATCCTCGATCGGCCTCCGACTCCCACCAACATTGCCCATCCCCGGCACCTCCAACACTTCTCCCTCAATCGGCGAAATATCCCACATCACCAACAAACTACTCGCGAATATCATAACCTCCTTCTCCGCAAAGTACCTACCCTTGCACTTATACATCCCTCCACCAAACGTATGCAAATTCTTCATAGTAACCCGCGTGGACCCATCCGGCCCATCCTCAAAGAACCGCTCCGGATGGAACTCCTCTGGATTCGCAAAAATGCGCCGATCCATCTGCATCGGTCCATTGGCAATAACAAGCGTCGAGCCAGCGGGAATCATGTACGACTGCGGACGCCTCTTACCAAACAGCGCCGCATCTTCAGCCGACTCCTTTAGCACGACATCCTTGATGATTTCCCTCACGCCCAGCCCCGCCATATTCATGCGCATAGTTTCGTAGAACGACGCCTTCAGCAAAGGACAATGCTTGATCAAGCCATCGACATGTACACTCAATTTCGGCAAGCCCGCGGGTCCACGCTTACCCGCCGGCGAAATGTGTACATACGGCGCAATCTCCTCGCGGATGTCAGAGAGGAGTTTGGGACGACTGTTGATCTGCATGAGCATCCAGAAGACGTTCTTGTTGCTGTTGACATTGACGCCCCAGAGCACGGAGATGTCGTTTGTCTTCTGCAGGCGCTCGGATGCATTGGTGTCGACCCAGACCTTGACGCGGTCGCGCATGACCTGGCTGATGTCGTCGAGCGCGCCCCATTTGGCGCCGGGGTCGCGGCCGGCTTGGTTGGCGGCGACGGCGTCGAACCATGCTTTCATGGCGGTGCCGAGACGCTCGCGGGCGGCGATGCCGCGGCGGCCGGAGGGCAGGTGTTTGCCGATGAGGGGGCGTAGCATGGTGTGGATGTCGCCGTCGAAGCTCCACATGTCTTGTTGGATGGTGGGGAAGTTTTGCAGGAGGGCTTTGCCCCAGAGCATGTCGATGACGATTTGGCCCATGTAGTTGATGACGAGGCTGAAGAGGTTGGCTTCGAATGTGCCGTCGGGCTTGAAAGTGACGTTGCCGGCTTCTTCCCAGGGTTCCATGGCTTTGCCTTGCTCGTCGGGAAATGCCCAGGGAGCTTTGGTGATGAGTTGAGATGCGTTTGATTCAACGGCTCGTGCGGTCTTGTTGGTTGCTTCGGTGGTGAACTCGGACTTCAACATGAGATTGAGTGCGTTGTGGTGGCCGTGTACAGCTTCGTGCTCATCGCGGAATGCAAACTTGTCGTCAAAGGCAGCATTCATAAACCATTCCAGCGTTTTGATCTTGTTTAGGACGTTGCTGCGTTGAGCGAAGACCTGCATCACTAGTGAAGGCATGCTGATGACATAGGCCTTGCCAGGTCCCATGCGGTATGAAAAAATGCCATCGCCTGATGCATATCTATATGTCATGAGCAAGTGATCAGACACTCAAGCTTCCGTTGACTTACCGATCATGGGTGATGGTACTCTCAATGTTTTTAAGGAAAGACAGTGCGGTGCCTACAAATGGTAGCCAGTAAGGAATTGTATTTGGAGTCTTGATTGCTGCATCGTGATTGTTTTGAGCGATGCTGCTTCGTAAACCAGTAACGACACGAGTAATAATACAGATAATCAAAAGTGCTAATAAAGAAGAACTGAGAGGTGACTCTTGAAGCGACTGAGTGTATGGATTTTTTTGAGAGGAGGAAAGCAGGCCCATGATGGCGGATTACTTAGCAATGAAGGGCGATCTCGTGCTTCGATGATTCTACTATAAGTGAACATGGTTACCGTGAAGTTCAATACATTTTGCATGGCCCCGAACACTTGTCACAAACGCTTACCCGACATCTCGGTCATAGACGAAATAACTTCTTGCGCAACAGACGACAGTTGCCCGACAGCCTCAAACCGATCTCATCACTGAATCGGATGCACTGCAAACTGCCCTACGGACTCGAAGTCACAAGGCATCGAAAAGGGTAATCCGAGTTCCGCTGACTACGCGGATCGAGCCATCGGTCTTGCATATACATGTTCGTTGCGAAAACTGCCGGCAAAGAGCACCAACCTATCGTTCTGTAAGAGTGTCCGACAGCCAAGATCCGCCAGGCCGTCTCGCCGGTCATACCGACGATACGGAAAAGGACCGATGGAGATGTAACGTTGGAAGCTGCCGGGAGCCGTAGAAGCGCACTAGAAGATCTTGGGACGCGTGAAGCCGTGCGGGGTGTCGACCAGCGGCTAGCTATGTTACGCTACGGCAGTTTGCGCAATTCGCATCGGAGGTGAGAGCCTTGTGGAGGAGCACCGCCCAGCGGGAGGCCGAGCGGTAAGATCGGACTGAGCCCGTGTTGGCTGCAAACTTTGTACCTGTAGCATCGGAGATTCAGCACACTTACATTTCGTGGCGTTGTCGGTGATTGCGATGGCTTTCGACCAATCAGTATTGGGCTTGAGTTGGCCCTAATCTCCGGCTACCTGCTCGCGTGGTCGCATGGTATGATTAATGAGGACGGCTGAACGGAGGGGAACTTTGTTTTCACATGGTGACATCTGTCCCGCCATCATGGCTCCGACTACGCACATGGGCGATCGCGCCAATTTGCGGTGAGCTGCTGCAAGGTTGAGATGCCATAGCGCACGATGTGCAGTCAGGCGGAAGACGGTTCCGTTTCGGCGCCGCAACGAGACTTGCGCGGCGTGCCCGCCGGAACCGTACTTTGTGGGAGGGCAGAACTCTTTCCGCTGAAGTTCTGCTGGGATCGAACAGGAGCAACAAGATAAGGGGAAACGTGGGGAAGTTAGTGTTCACGGAGAGCTGGTACATGGCAAATTTTCAATTTTGTGCTGAAACCGGATACCCGTGACAACAATTACGAGTGACATGGTGGAATGTACGCAGGAAAAGACACTTCAGGCCCTCAGCGAAGTTCCAAGCCTGCGATCAAGCCCAGAATCATGTGCTCAATTCGGCGAACATTTCCTCGAATATTGTGATAGATGTACTCTAATGAGGGGTTGGAGTACAGAAATAGATAAGACATGACAGCATGAAATAGCCATCAGCGGCTCAGAAGTGCCAACCCCCCCTGCAGGGCGCCTTACGCGCTCAATAATGATACATAGCAGGTGCAGAATGCCCCACGAAAGCATCGTGCAGCTGGTCAAGCGAGCCAAAATTCTGAGCCACCTGCAAGTGCCTGTTGCGCTCCTCTTGCACCTGTTCCCAAGACCAATGACCATGAAATTCTTGCAATATGCCGGGTTTCAGCCCTTGCGATGCCTCAGGTGTAGGCTGTGGTGGTAAGAGACCGCACTCCTGCATAACAGACTCGGGCGCATACGTTTTGCGACCTTGCTTGAAGACATATTTGGTGATAGCTGTAGCGTAGATGTTACCGGCCCGGTCAGAGACCGGGTTCTGCTTCTTCGTTGCTGCCTCAGGAACGACGCGACTCGCGCTGTTCGAGCCTGGCTTGGTGAAGTGGCTTACGACGTAGACCCATTTTTCGTCCCAACATAGTATGCGGGAGCTGATCTCGAACTTGGAAAACGGAGCTATAGCTTTCTTGAAGATGCAGCAAGTGCCACCGAGGTTGAACATTTTGGCCTGCAGTCTGCCTTTCCCGCGTTCGCGCGGCTTAACTACGTCCTTGAATAAAGCCAGCAGCAGTTCGGTCCGATTGTCATCTAGATCGTTGAAAAACGTGCTATTCGACTTATGCAAGTTGTAGTCTATGTCGAGAATGGGAGTGTACGAGGAAGTTACGACGGGAGCGAACAGCGACTCGCCGCCATGATGTGCACTCGTTATTGTAAGCTGAGACCGCCGTAGAAGGAGATGCCGTGCAAGCTGTGCGAACAATCGTCCCTGCTACCGTTAGCACAGTACCATACATTGCGCTAGGAGGGCGACGTTTACATGCCACGCGAAGAGGAGGCTTTTGGCGTTGCTAACTAGAGCGACACCCAGAAGGCCTGCACCAACAATGAGCTGCGTTGGGGATATTGTGACGGTAAATCCCGAAGCTGCGATGTTCCGTAACGAATCCATGCTGGCGATCCGAGATGCCCTGTCGATGCAATAACAGGGTGCGTATTGAAGCTTGTTCGTTAGTTTTAATGAGTTACAAGTGTTGGCGGTGAGATGTCAGTAGATGTTGGAATGGAAGTAGGCCCGTTATCTACGCTTCCATCGCTTTCCACTGTCAGCATAGCTAAGCATCAGCGAAGATTCGTACACCATCTACTACGTGAATCGTATCTGGATAGCCACTAATTAGGTAGCCCGATGAACTTCCATGACGGACTTCCTAGCCCTATGAAATTAGTGCAAATGAAGTCTCCCCGCTGGCTTCACCGAGACCATCGTCCTTCAACATGAACCCTGACACTAACGGTGCGCTGCACGCTAGCTGCATTTGACACGGAGTCGGATGCCGAAGTCAAGCATCCACTAGCCAAGCGCAACGACATGGAATGGCAGCTGTGCAGAACGACCGAGAAGGAAATACTGAGGTCCTTGGGGAGTTTCAGATTACGGAGACGCATGCCCAGCGAAGGCGGAAAATGCGCGACTGGTGTTGCGATGTTGCGGGCCACGAAGAACCATTTTCCGGACATGTATAGATCTCGCTAGAGAGTTTGGAGGCGTCGCGGATCTCACGTCACGGGAGGCAGGAATTGCGCCTTGCCCCTTTTAGCCCGACTAAGTGTGCCGAGATCAACGGTTGTGCGTCCCTGAATTAGCCACCATATCAACACTCTCCCGCCGGAGCCTTCACACTACCTCCTACATGCCCGGCCTCCTAGCAGGTCACGACACCACGATCGTCCCGATTCACTTGTCCCTTTCACTCAGATCTACGTGTGGCGCCTGTGTCTAGCTAAATTCGTGCAAGCGCCACGCTAGTGTTTGGGGCTGGCGTGCGCACTCCCATGCACTCATTTTGTGGTTATGGCCCCAGCATGTGAGCCTCATGGATTGTGGAGCCCAATGGTAGACATCGGTGGGCTATTAGTTGGATCATCACAACTGCGCGCTATGAAAAGTTTGATATCTATCGGTCTCATGTTACCGTTTTGGATCAAGCGCGAGGCTCGATATGGGGTGTTCTTCGGGGACTTAGCGGGCATACTTGCGGTCAGCCACTCAGTCTGCAGGAAGGTCAACGCGGCGGAGCCTCATCTGTTAATACATCTCCATCTCGTTGTTTCAGAAGGTGCATCTGTAGCTCGCTGGGTCTCTGTCTCTTCATAGCCTAGTTATAGCCTTCTTTTCCCTGGGCATTGTTAATCAATCCCCCCCACTCTTTGTAGACGGATACCATTTCCGCCAGCGGACTCCGACCTCTCACCATCCCATATCTTCATCTCGGCATTCACTTCGCATACCCCTAGAAGACAAGACCGCTGTGACGAGCATCGCTCTGGTCAATCTCAGCTTGGCACCCACTGCACGACTTGGCACTTTTGCAGACCTCATCTCCCATCATGGCTATGGACGCAGATCGAAGGCTTACCAAGGCATTGGAGGCGGCCAATGATGCTCTCCAACATCTCTCCATGTCGCCCGACTTCAACTGTCTTGATTGCACACACATCGACAGATTGCTCGGAAGAGTAGTTGATCTACCTACCGAGGGCAACCAGAGGAATAGCAGGCGCAACCTCCTAGTCATAAGACAGTGGATGATTACTGAAGGCCCTGGTGTTGTGCTTCTTGAGGTGCTCGGCCAGCTGTACTGGCGCCTAGGAGAACTGAACAGCAAGCAGTTCGAAAAGTTTAAGAATACTCTGCAGAAGCAGCAGCCTTATTTATCACTCATACAAGATACTGCCGCGGTCACTTTGGTTATCCAGCGCATACGACACATTCAAAGATCAAAGGCAGATGCTTGCCAAGATTTTCTCTGCGAGCTTTCGGATCTCACTGGAATGAGGGGTAAGTCTTTTCGTTTTCAGAAGGCGTCTTATGTACTGACTCTAACAGTCGACTCCCCCGTGGCTGAAATAGACGTTTTGCGGGCCAATTCCAACAGCCCTTTCACGCCTCAGTCCGTACACTCGTTGGACAGCAACGCATCGCAAGGAACCGGCTTCGTCAGTCTCATAAAATATGTCCCCTCAAGTACGATGTGGGGAGGGGACATGGAGCAAACCCTCAAAGACTTCTACATCAACGGCATTTGCCCTGGTCGTAGTGTTTCCACGCAATCGAATGCGTACACCACCATGTTGCAGATGGCGAATACATGTCTTAGCACACGCTTTGCACTCCTAAGCTTGTCTGCATCATACATCTGCGAGTACCTTCCGTCACAGAAGGAGGCGTATCATCAAGCAGAGTTATACTACTCTACGCAAGCGCTCAAGGCCTTAGCTGCCCAGATCAGCAGCGGACAGGACTATGATGGCGCACTCGCCACCAGTATGCTGCTCATGCACCATGCAGCGATCAACAGCGAGGACTCCCCGCTTTGCTGGTCATGCCACGCCAATATCTTCGACATGATACCCCCGGAAATGGCCAACCACCAATCTGATGCCGCACTTTTCATTCGAACACAACTCGCGCTCGCTAGGACAGCGCAAACTGGCTTTCAGCTACAAAATACTCAGTTTCACTCACTCGAGAAGAAGAACTGGTATGAAAGCACACCCACACCAGAGACCCAACAAATCGACGTCACATTGGGAGCTTCGCCCCAGCTATTTCATCTAATCTCATCTATCACCACACTGGCTACCGACATGGCGAGCCCAAACAGGCTAGTTTATGCTCAACTTCAGGAGGTACAGCTGCAAAACCTCAAGCAATGGACCACTGAGCTGCAGAGCTCAGAGAAGGAAGTGTTGCTCGCGACGGCTGAAGCTTTCAGGCTCGCCGCGCTCATTTACCTTCGCTGTCGTCTCTACGGGTAAGTCATACTGAGACCTGCGTGGAGCATCCTACTTATGCAATATAGATTCACCCGTTTCCAACCCTCCATCCTCGAGCTTTCTGACTCATTACACACGGTCATCCTTTCTCTTCCAGTCAAAGGCAGCCTCTTCACAGCCATCTACCCAGTCTGGCCACTCTTCATCGCCGCAGTAACTGCCAATTCCGACAAACGCGACCGCCTTTATCAACGCGTGGTACCCATCCGAGAAGGCGACAAGAACACACTCCCAGCAGTTCTCAAGCGCGTAAGCGGATTGCGAATCTGGCTCGCTAGCCAAGACCCATCTTGCCTCGGCCGGGAAGGATGGTGGGACGAAATGTTGAGCCCCAGTAGTAGCACGACAGCTTTGGGGTCGAAGCTATTGTGTCTGGGCTGATATGCGCCCTCGAGCATTATCATGTTCTAAGAATTCGATGTCCCAATCGCGCGCGCCGAAACTTTGTTACGATTGTGGACTTGAGGTCCAAAAATTAATAGCCACTGCAGCCCGGATTGCTAAGCTTTGTCTGTAGAACGCGCAGGTCGGAGTACCCTGATACCCTGTTTCCTATCTTTCGCGTCATTTTCCTACTTGTTATGTTCTCTACCTGGTTTGCGCATGTGCTGGTCTATTGCTTGCTTTCAGAATTGTTAATATTGGTGCAAAATATACTTTCCTTTGTTTACCAGCACCATGCCTTTGATTTTTACTTGGATTATGGCGTTACGTTTTCCGGTCTGCGTGGGTGGTCTTTTTATCTTTATTGCAGCTATATCTAGTCACAGTCTGCAGCAACTACAATCGCGCGATTTGGCAAACTGCCTTCGTCAGCAAGTTGCGAAATGCGACTTCTTCAATATTGCCTTGCTCGAAATCTTCAGTATATTTTGATAACGTTCTAAACCCGCGGAAACATCTAGTCTGTCAAAGGCTGGTGCTCTTAGCCATGCGGCCGTAAACCCCTCACTCGAATCGACCATTCCTGCAGTCAAGCCACTAGAAGCATCTCCACATTGTGGAGAGTGTCAAAAGGTGAACGTCATATTCGGCGACACCGTAGCGTGCCAATTGGGTTTACTAGCGCCGACCCACCCTTACCCTAGCCTAGACCCGCTTGCGACGGCTCAAAGAAAGGAGATCTTGACCGCTCCGATTTTCACACATATCATCGAAGGGACTATCTTTGCTGATCGAATGTACTAGCAGCCTAGCTTCTAGCTAACATGAGATTGTGTTAGACAGTGTAGGACCAACCTTCACAGCGCTCGCACACCCGCATGTTCAAGGGTCTCGAACTTTAACGGCCCTATATCCATTCATCACGTTGCATGCAGATCCTCGGGAAGGTGATTATGGCGTTGAATCAGGGGTGGGTGTGCGACTATGCACAGTGTCTGTATCGGTTGAAGTGCTACTACCCTAATATGACAGGGCCCTGATCATCTGATTCAATTCAATTAGCCGACAAAAGTTCTACGTGTTGGAGAACCCCGGAAAGAAGCTCCAGTGACTGCCAAACACACTGAAAACATTATCGACAGACTTCCACCTTGCGGACAGACTGTCGTGGAAGGCTGATGACGACCAACTGCATACCCATGGCATATGCATGGATGAGCGGAGCTATTCCGTCCTGTAAGTCAGGTACATTCCGTTTGACGAAGATCATTACTGCATGCTGCGTTCGTTAAACAACCTATATATACATAACTGCCCCAATTTGGGTACGGGCGAGGCTGACTCCAGAACTTGAGCACCATAATCCAGACCTGTCAAATCAATTGCTGCCAGAAGTGACCAATGCCTGGGGTACTCAGATCCTTCCCAACATTCATCTCACAGACCCCCAGCCCTACACAGTGACATCTTTGTTTCACACTGAGACTTACGGGACTTTCTGTCGTACGATAAAAGATGGCAAACACGAGCAGGACAATTCTCCGAAAGGGCTTGGTCCGCATGACGTGGTGCTATGTAGAGAAGCACGCCCTTGTCACCAACTACCGAGACGTTGAGGTCCTGTGGATCGGCACAAACTCGGTGCCCGTATAACAGGGGAGCGCCCCAGCATTATGCCGCCGAGGAGCTAGGATGACGAGAATTTCAGACTTGGAGCCAGTGTTACGCATGTTGAATGGTGTCACAGAGTCATGCAAAGATGACGATGCTTGATTGTAGCAGGTGAGAAGTTGCGCTTTGCAAGCGCACAGTGTTTGACGCACGGTGCCTGATGCATGTTACTGTGATCCTCTGAAAGAGATGAGCGTTGGTCGGCATCTTCTTGTTGACTGGGGGCGTGCTCGGGACGTTGCCTGGAGAGTCTTGTGCTGCCTTGCATGTGCCAAGTGCCGGCCTGTCGTGCGATGAACGGAAGGAACCGTGCGATTGGGGTAGAGCTAGGGGACCGGTGGGGTTGTGATAATCTGTTTATCAATCACCTCAGTAGGTGATGGCCGTCATCGGAGTCAAGTGTTGCGACCGCGTATGTGCATCTAGAGGGGCATCTTCTGATTGTCATAGTTTTTTCTAGATCAATTGATTGGTCAAAGTGTTTAAAGACGCCACGGAGACTCTCCTGGGGCTCAAACATAGGTAGATGCAGGGCTGTATTGCAGCAGTGCGGCGCTGTTCTATTCGACGTGATCGCGAGTCGAAATAGATTCGCCTCAAACTAAGGTATAGACCTTGAGATGATTGGCTTAGCTAAATTGAAAATGTGTATTCGAGAATGTTCCCGTCCGTTATTACAAGACTCAAGCATTGCACGCTATCTGTCCAACAAAATGCAGAAAATTTTCGATCGAAAAATTTGAAAACTTCAATGCTTTTAGCCTGGGTGCGCAGCCCTTTATGGGTTGGCTTACAGCTTCGCATTCGTGTGAATAGTAGGAGTTGGTTGAAAACCCGGGGTATCGACTTCTTCTCTCAGGCGTAATCATATGCCACAATTAGGAGGAGAATAGCAAGAAGGGTAAAGTTGAAAAGAATCAACATAAGGGAGACAATATTTGCCATCTCTGCAAGAAGCGGTTTTTCTTGCCTTGCTTCTTTTTTAGGCACTTTTGGGCGCAGTGCTAAGAAGCGCACCATTCATTAGGCGCCCTATGGCGCAAACAAGTGAGAGTGGCTGACCTGTGTGAATGAACTATTTTCTCTATACACGCTTCTTCTAATGCTGTGCAAAATATAGGGTTTCCACATGGATCGGGGTGAAACAACGACATGAGTTGTGCACCGTATACTTGTTGATTTTGGACGAGATCACGAAGGGTGACGCTGCCAATAGCGAGTATCTAATAATCCATATAAGGTAAAAAGTTCTTTACTGTTGACAAGACTTTTGTATGGAGCCGGAGGTGACTTGGCACGGGCCCTCGAACTTGGGCAGCGGCTGAGATCGAAAATGGCCATGTAACCCCAATAACTTTGAATCACTGCGACTTGACATGATAGCAGACATGTTGCTATTCTATTGATCAATCTATATAAAGAATTTCATTCGAATGCAAACAGTACACCATCCTCCAACGCCGTATATCTGTTCTGAAAAGTTCAGTGCTCGCTACCAAAAGGACCACGCGTCACTATGCCCCAACCTGCACCTCGACCGGCGCACTCACTATCGCACCAATCTTCTCCTGTACACAAACTTCAACAGGTAGCTCCATATTAACACCATTCATAGCAGGTTCTTCGACCTTCTCCTCCTTCGGCAGGAGCAGATCCTCCTCCTTCACCACGTCCACCCAGCCGAAGGGATCCTCGATATCCCCCCTCATGATATCCCTCAGCGCACCCGAAAGCCTCGCCGTATACTCGCCCGTCGTATCGCCATACACAAACTTCTCATCCGTCGAAGGCCTCACCAAAGAACGAATGGGCAACAGCGATGCCGCAGTGCCGACAGCAATAACCTCGTCGAAGTACTTACACTCGCTCCACGGAATCTCGCGCTTCTCTATGCGCCAGCCGAAACTCTCCGCCAGCGCGAGACACGAGTCGGATGTGATGGACTGCACGATGTTCTTGCTGTCCGGGACAACAACGACGACCTGGTCGCCAAGCTTCTTGATACCGATGAATCCCGATGTTGAGAATTCTTCAATACAAGTCCGCGTCTGCGCATCAAGATGCAAAGTTACGTGGTAGCCTTGCGTGCGCGCTTTGTCCGTGTGGCGGATGACAGGCGCGTAGTTACCACCGACCTTGGCGCCACCAGTGCCCCGAGGCGCGGCGCGATCGAAGTCCTCAATCACACAAGCGGGAAGCGGCTGGAAGCCGTGGTATGTGTTGCCAGGCTGGGTGAATACGGCGAATGTATACTCCGTTGGCGCAGTCAGGCTTAGATGGCCACTTGAGCCGAAGACAAGAGGCCGGATGTAGAGAAGCGCTTCAGAGCCGTGCGGAGCTACCCACTCGCCATTGCGTGCGACGGCCAGCTTCGCGCATTTCATGAAGTGCTCTTCTGGGATTGCTGGAATGGAGACATACGCGGCAGAGCTGTTCATGCGGGCTGCGTGTGCGTTGAGACGGAAGAGATTGATCTCGCCTTTGGGCCCACGGTGTGCTTTCAGGCCTTCATAGGCTTGCTGGCCATAATTAAGAGCTGGACTGAGGCCATGGATTTGCATGAATGGAGAGGCCACAAACTTGGGCTCACTCCATGTGCCGGTTGCTACTGTGTACTTGGACTCGACATGGCCGTTGACTGGTCGATGTTAGAGCCGTCCCGAGGTTTACATAAGAGCAAGAGGGAAGTACCTGAGTCTGTAACAGACAGACCAAGCTGATTCCAGTTCACCGACTCAATAGCTGGGGGTGGGAAAACCATGATGTGACTTATGTCTAATGACGAACAGTTCGTACGGCGAGTAAGTATGAAGGCAGCGTTGGTTTGACTGTGCTTCGAGTTAGAACAAGATTGTACTGAAGAGAACACATCAACTGAAGACGCCCACAGGTATTTTATCGCACGACGCTCTACAAACCCTACCCCCGTTTCGCGGGCATCACATCACCGAATTGTCCATATCTGGACAAACACGCACAACACTTTGCCATCCTCTACTCCAGTCATTCTTCTACCGATCGAGCGCACAACTACGTGCACAGTGGTAGTCCGTCTGATCAATCTTGGCAACGGATTCGTGAGGCTCAAAGTATCCAGCACCACGGTATTCCAGCCCTACAATCCCGGCGGACTTCGCATCGCGTGGCAGCAGGGGTACGAGCAGGTGTAATGCATGACACGTGTCATCGATATAACCTAGAGGTTTTCGGGCACCGATGGCCAGTTTGAGGTTCTCTTAGCGCGAATGCCGTCGGGTTTGTACAGAGTGTTGACGTCGAAATCCGAGAAGTGGCTAGTGAGTGTGGCAATGCACTAGGTCCGATTTGGATGCCTGGCACGTCACGAAGCAGGAACACAGCAATGCGAGATGTGTATTGTGCATATTGGAGATGGGTATTATATAGCTCACTGGGCACTTACAAAATCGTTCTAGCAAAATGCAACATTCACAATTCATGAAAAGACGTCTAAGTCTGTTGAACTATAAATTGCATGTCTTGTGGTCTATAAGACTGAAAGCAAATCGCTGAACTATACTCCCAAATCAAAGCTCTAAAACATGCGAGATAGAATAAAACATGTACAGGAAATATGAGAGAACATTTCATATACAACTTGCCCTCTACGAGCAAAGCGGAAAACTCACGCCTTTGCACTAACATCTTCAACCCAATTATCCAGCACATGTTTCAGTTTCTCACTTCCCGTAGCCTTGTATGCATCTTCAAAAGCCTCTCTACTAATATCAAACGGCTTAGCCGTAACGTTAGGCACGTAGCGACCAATCAGCTTCTCAGGATCCATCCAGTCCTTGCGGATGTTCTGCTCAAGCACTTCCCTGAAGGCCGCGAGGTTGGGTCGCAGGAAGGACGAGTGGAAAGGCACGTCGATGCCAGCAAGGGGAATGGTAGCCTTGCCACGGTCGAGGGAGATTGTGGTCGCGTCTGCGTTCGCGAGACTGGCGACGTAGCGGGTGATGAGCGAGTCGAGCGATGGTGGCGGTGTAGTATTCGCAGAAAGGTCGTTGCAAACTAGCGTGAGAGCTTGCAAGTTTCGCAGAGTGCCGGCGCAGACGTATTGCTTGTCCTGGACGTTGTAATTTACGATTTCAAGTAGCGAACCAGACTCTTTTGCAATTGCTTTGACGGTAGCTTCTAGCTTGTCGACATTGAAGCCTTTTGTTACGCGTGAAGGATCGACAGCCATCATGCCGAACTCGCTGCGGCCTTCCTCGTCACGGTCCACGGCAACTTGCATGCTTAAGCCACGGTAGAAGACGATGGATAGAATCTGTTCGAGCGGCATCATGTCGGCAATGGCACAGAGAGCGGCATATTCTCCAAGCGAGTGTCCGGCGTACTTGCTCTTGTCAGAGACAAGCCCGCGGACTGCCATCTCCTCAAAAGCAGCCTTTTCCGTGACAGTCAGCGCGGGCTGAGCGAACTCGGTCGAGAACAGAAGGCCCTTGGGATGGCGATAGGTGTAGTTTGGGGTCGTGGAGGTGATGTCAAAGAAACGTTTAGTCTCCTTGACACCTGTCTTGCTAGCAGCCTCATAGGTCATGCGCATGTAGTTCTGACGAATAGCAGCGCCACGTTTACCACCGAAGTGGACAGTGAGCGCCTTCGGGTTCTTGCGGACAATATCAGATATGCGGAAACCTTGACACAGTTAATCTCTACACATCAGGATGCTTAAGGCAATGAAAGACTCACCATATGTCTCATCAAAGTGCTCATCAGCACGATCCCAAACCTCACGAGCAGCAGGCGATATCTCATAAAGATCCATGCCCATGCCCATCTCCTGACTACCCTGGCCAGTGAAGAGATATGCTGTCTCAATGGGCTCGATCTCACACTCTCCAACAAAGACCTTCTCCTGACTTGCTGCATTGCGCGCCTCAATCTTGATGATCTTGTTTCCGCCAAGCATGGCTACATGATCAAGGTGCACTTCGATGTTGTCGCCACCTCTGATCATGCCGACAAAACTAGCCGAAAAGTTGCGCATAGACGACAGATCATTCTCAGCGCAGCGCATCTCGGCAATAGAACGGATGATTGCCGAGGTGTGCATGCCATGGGTGATGGGACCCGGAAGGCCGGCGTACTTGGCAAAAGCAGGCGAGACATGGATGGGGTTATAGTCTAGACTAATCCTTGAGTACTCGGCGTTGCTTGCAGGGGCAGAGAAGGTGAAGCCGTCTTCGGTATTATCGAGGCAGACTGGACGCTCAAGCAGTACGCGCTTACTGGCGATCTTACCATGGCGCTCGAGGTATCCGAGCACCGGGTTCGTCGTTGAGTTGGTCGTAGACGCGGAGAGCGAATCATAGTGGACAGTCGCAATCTTCTCCATACCCTTTGAATCCTTGGAAGTTGCAAAGACCCTACCGATTGTGCGGAGACGAGAGTAAACACCCTTCGCCTTGAATGTAGAGTGTGTATCAAGCTCGAAGAGTAGCGTCTTCTCGGCTAACTCCTCGACCTCCACAGACTGGTTCCAGGTGATCCACTCTTTTGATAGAAGGAGGTTGGCCAAGCTGGGCGATGCAAACTTGACCTCTCGGAGATCTTCCTTTTCGTTTGTAAAGCACTCAGAAAAGTCGTGGTAAGTGCCACGGTAGAAGAACTCGGAGACAACATCCATGACTGGCACATGGTTCCTGCTGATAGTCGCGCAAACCTCGACAGTCTTACCGGTATCCGATATGGTAATAGAAGTGGTTCGTGCAAAACTTTCAGTCTTCTCGCCAACCTTCAATTGTGAGGCCCCAGGGTGCATGCGAAACTTGTTAGACAAGTGTACTAGCTTGAGGAGGTCGGCATGGACCAGAAGGAGGGCCTTCATTATAGCTTTCCAGCCAACGACGATGGCGAAGTCCATAGGAACTAACCCCTCTTTGTCCGCGCGTCGCATGCCGCCACCGATGGTTCCCATAAATTTCTCGACCATATCCGATGTGATCGTAAGTTCGCCTCCATTGGCCTTGTAAGACTGTCGACCACTAGGTAAGACAGGAGTCTTGTAAGTCTTGCCGACCCAGAGCTTCTTATAGAAGTCAACAATCCTGTCTGTACGTCCCTCGGTGTCTTCGTGCAGTAGTGCATGAGGCGTCTCGGGATGGTACGAGAAGCGGAACTCCAATGGCAGTGGCTCGCTTCCAGCGTTGAGGTAGCAGTACATGCGGAGGATGATCTTGTTGCCAGGCTCGGTCGCAATTGAGAGATCAGTTTGGACTGTACCGTCGCTGCTCATGGTTATAGAGACGTAGTTGTGACGAAGCTTGTCCGTGATCATGACGGAGAGGTTGTGCGCGGGTGCGAAAGCTTGCCTGATCGGGTTCGGAACCATACTCTGTCCACTCATCACACTCTTGCTCTTGAAAAGAGCATAGCGCCAAGAAAGCTTCCTGCCCGCAAGTAGGTCGAACCACTCGTCAGCTGAAGGTAGCTCGCTGAGCTCGGCAGGAATCTTGTAGGTGGTCGCGTTTGGCTCGAGTACAATGGACAGACCTTGCTGGCGGGCAGACTTGTGAGTAGCTTGGTGACCAAAGAACTCGACAGTGGGTATAGCCTTGACATCACCGCCATATGTCTGCTGAAGGATGCAGTCAAGGTGGCTCTCGTTGATGTGATCTAGGATCACCTTCACTGGCTCGTTGATGTTCTGCGGCGTCGCATATCTAACGGAAACAGGGCCTTGCAGGATACAGGTTCGCTGTACATCCTCATCAACGACTGCATCTACAAACTCTGATTGCCAAAGTGAGTCTTTCTTGAACCATGTCTCGAAGTTGGCGTCGAGAACAGGAATGAAAGGTACCGGCTTTTGTCCTGGGCGGCGGCAGATTGCAAGGAAGTAGTCCTGGTCTTCCTGGTTGATAAGCTGCGTCTTGCTATCCTGGTACGCGTATCCGAGGTGACGCAGTGCTTCGAACGGTTCGTCGAAATCGGCATAACTAGTGAAGATAGGTTGTGTCAACTCCGCATTTGAAAGAGGTAAGCGTTCTTCGATGCGGCGGACAAAGTCGCCAAAGATGCGGACGTAGGACGGATCGATCCACTGCGAACGCTTGTTGAGGTAGAGAAGCCCAACCATACGGCGAGCCACATCCTGGTAGGTCATATCTTTCAGGTCAACAGCTTTACCGAGGGCAAAATCGTTGCCGAACCAAACTTTCTGGTAATCCTTATTCAGGCGCTCGATGATGTGGCTCTTCTGCTTCTGAAGTTCAGCTACCTGTTTGTTCCTCGGAAGCGAGAAGATGTTCTTGTCCATTTCAGCCCAAAGCTTGACGCCGCGAGTGGCAATCTTGTGGATAGGTTGGCCCATCTCAGACTTGACAGTAATGATGTCAGCGCATTGTTGCCACATACTGTCTTCAACACCTTGGCAGGCAGCAATCGCTTGCTTTGCCTGAAGCGAAGTGTGCGCCTCCTTGGCGACCATCATGCGCGAGCCAAAAAGGATGCCATCAAAAGGCATGGGTGGCTGATTGTACTTGGACGCCCATGAACCGGTCAGGTATGGATAGGTGTCATCAGCTCCACCGAATCCTGAGCCGCCGACGAGTATGATGTTACGGCAGCGCCTAATAGCGGCATATGTTTGAAGTATGGGCGCGTGGAAATCTTCGGTCGAATGATGACCGCCTCCTCGACCTCCAGTCCACTGCAACATGATGGGAAAGTTGGGATGTTCTTTCGCAACGCGAATAACGGATTGGATCGCCTCGACATTTCCAGGCTTGAATGAGATATGCTTGATGCCGAGATCCGTAATGTAGTTTGTGGCGACTTCGATGGATGGTACGCCAGCACCGAAAGTGATTCCATCGATCAAGGTACCTTGTTGTATCATCTTCTTGATCAAGGGAATCTGCCACCCAATCTGCCGTGGCGCAGAGTAGATCAGATTGATTGTAATGCCTTTTCCGGCAGCGATAAGCTGCTCAATGGTGTGGATCGCCTTCACAAGAAGTTCCTCTTTAGGGTAGCCACCGGCAGCCAGTTCGCAATGATATCCGGCATTGATGACAGCAGCAACGAAATCGGGGTGAACGGTAGTCGGAGTCATTCCAGCAACCATGAGAGGTGGTGTTCCGAGAAGCTGGCTCATCTTAGTGCTGACTATCGTACGCCCGGATGCATCAGTCAGCAAGGAAGGCTCGAAATCATGCAACCAATCCGCTGATCTCTGGTTTGAGTCTGCAGATGGCACGTCGAAGAGGTCGGGCTTGTAGCCCACATGAGGCATGTTGCCTTGTAAGGGACCAGCAAGAATGACGCGAGTGCCAGTGCCTTCCTTCGATCGATGCAGCAGCGTACCAACACCACTTGTCTCGCCCGGGCCGAAGTCGATTATACATGATCGGGTAGGGAAAGTGGTCGCGGCAGGCCAATCCACCATCTCGGTTGTGATGGCAGACGTGAGGATCGGGAACAGCGCTTCCTCTTCCACTTCGCGCAGGTCACGGCCAGTTTTGCTGTCGTAAACGCTGATCAAGAGATCGGAAGGCTTGATGATGATGTTGTGACGCACCATATCATCCACAATGATCTCGCGAGTGTCGGCTATAGACAGTTAGCTTTAGAACAAGCTACGCACAGCTCTCAACACTTACCGAGATAGAATGTGTGGAAGGGCGCACTGATAGGTAAGTACCTCGTTTCCAAGATCTTCCCACTCAGTGGCTTGATCTTCTGCTGCGACTTCTTCACATCTTCCAGCCAGGATACGAAACTCTTGAGCGATTCTGGCGGACCACCGCACACGATGTTGTCCGGCCCATTGACAAGCGCAACTGCGACATGCTGGTATCGAGGCAAGTGGTGATTGAACGCATTTACCTGCTTTTCCAGCTCCGCGCGTGGAAGGTGCTTGATGTTGATCATGGGCGTCGGCTCTTCCACGCACTCAGCATCGTCCTGAACCATCTTTTGCCATGAAGTCTTGTGAGGAAATTGCTGCTGAGAGCGGCATCCGGTAAAGAACAAAGCAACTAGACAAGCTCGGAAAGTGCCCTCGAAGTCATCCCATGTTCTGCATGTAGCTAAACCTGCAGCAACAATGATACCTTGGCTGTGTCCTGTTGAGCCCTGCAAGTTCTCTATGACATCTCCGGGTGTCAAGCCCCAGACCTTGCAAGCAATGTAGAAGCTTGCGAGCTGTCCAAGCGCAATCAGTGGGAAGCTAACGGGTGCTGAAAGTAGATAGTCCGAGTCTGGTGTCGTCTCGGGCTTCTTCAGCCACTTGGCGAAGTCCAGGCCGAGTGGGTATTGGTCGATTACCGTGTCCTCGGCTAGGAGTTGTTCAAAGATCATGCTGCCAAAATCGATGATGTCGTCCAACAAGCACCCGTATGTCGCGTATAGGCCTCGTAGCTCGGTGAAATAATCCTGGGTGTTGCCTTGGCCACCGAAAACCCTATGCTTGTTAGCAGTCGTCTTATCTAGAGTACAAAAGATACGCACGTGTAAGTCGGCACTCGTTCGCTTGGGTGTGAAGCTGCGAAAATGTGTGGTATTCTGCCGCTTAGTGGTCGCTGCATCAAATGCAAGGCCTCGTAGTAGCATTTGATGATATCCTGTTTGCTGCTCAATTCGGTATTCTCTTGCTCGGCGGCTCTAAGATGAATGTCTTTTCCCTGTAAGTATTCGCTTGAGAGCTTTTCTAAAATCTTCGAAAACAGCTCCGAGGACATGCTTGTCGCTTGGTCCTGTCTACCGGCGACATGTCGTGAAAATTGCACGAGCAGATGCAGGTCCGAACGCGGCTCCTGGGCGTTCTTTTCTGAGTATGACGAGAGAAAATCGTTGCGCATGCGACATGCGAATAGCCGTAGATGCTCCTTCACGGGTAGCACGAAACTCTTGCCGCCATGCGTACACTCGACAGAGTAGTCCCCCTCCTGCTCGACGTTCAGTCGCGACGTTGCAAAACCGAAAGTATCCATGGCTGTGGATGTGGAGAGAAATAGTGCTTGGTGGTGAATATGATGTGACGGGAGCGCGTGGAACGATAGAATTACTAGGGTGGGTATCAAATGAAAGCAACTCTACAAAGATACAGAAGAGGCGCGCAATTGTAAGTGAGCGCAAGGCAAGGGAGTATCGCCGATCGTCAAGATTTAGGGCTCGAGAGGTAAAGGTAAGGTAAAATACAACTGTCCATGCTCAGGCCTCTCACAGTTTCGCGGGCGTCTTCCACATTCCCGACGCCGTGCTACCCGCTCGTGTTGGCCGGCTGTCATCGCGCTTACTTCGGCCTCAATGAAGCAAGCGAACAGATGCGATACTTAATGAGGCACAGTCTCGTTCCCCGGAGATGGCTTCTGGTGGTGATGCTAAGTGGTGAAAGGACGCAGCCGTTGTAGCTGGAAAGGACGCTCAGCGCTAACCCGATGAAGCCCGACACTAACGGTGCACGTTCACGACTCTTACTCCGAGACACAGACCAGTTGCCATCCATCACATAATTATTTGATTGGTGTTAATATATGCGTGGACCATAGTACGAACCTCTGGTAGCATACAAATTCACAAGTGGCTTATTCACTAAGGCTAAATCACCACCGACACGGCCCCCACCCCTCAACGAACCCCGACGCCTTGGAAGAGGCCTTCAAATTTGCACACTGCAAACGTACACACACATGGTGGTTGCTAATACTGATCATATTGCCAAGGGTATTCTTCAAGTCACTAGTGCTAAAGAACGACATTTTGGGGCTGGTGGATGTCGCAGCAATTGTAAGATTGAGGAATTCAAGTGTAAGCTACTAAGAGGAGCGAGCATGATGGAATATAGGGATTAGACAATGAATTTGAGCAGTGCATTGCTTTATGGATAGAACTGAATACATAATTACGAGCCTAGAAGATTCTATGTCCAGGAGTGAAAACAGCAAACGCCTAACGCAACGAGGCATCAATGCCTTGCAAAGTACACTAAAGGAATATGAGGTGATGTATGTACAAGAAAGCTTGACTATCTCAATCTCAATCTCACAGCTCCATATCCATCGGAAGCCTGGCATCAGGGTTGGTCAGGAACTCGGTCTCCATCTCTTTACTGTAAGGTGGGTTGTCCTTGGCTCTGAACATAGTGTTCGTCATCATCGACTTGTGGAAGTGATGGTATGCCTTGTCCTGCCTCTTGCGGACTTTGTCTTGATACGTCGCGTATGCCTCCTTGCCGGCAGCGGCGAACAGGTACTTGGGGTGAATGCCTATGGCTTGTGCACCCTTTTGACCAAAGCCAAATGAGCTAACAATGAAAGCCTTGACTTCCTGCGAGGTGTGGATGGTCTCGCTAGGGAAAGCAATGTGGTCGAACTTTTCGAGCTCAATGTCGATGTTGTCTGCGTTGCGATTACCTGGGATTAAGCCGGAGTCCATGATTTGCAGAGCTCCGTTGAGCATCCATGCAGCTGCTGCTCCCTTAGGATGTCCAGTAAGGTGCTTCTGGAAGACAGCAAAGATCGGGTTGCCCTTGGAGCGACCCAGTTGATTCATCTGCTCCTGAATGACACCGCACTCATTCAACTCATTCTTGACAGTTGACGTTCCGTGACAAGATGCGACTGAGACGTCATCAATCGTAAGACCCCATGTGGCAAGTGCACCGCGCATTGGTGAAATTTTCGAATCTCGTTTCCAAAATTCATTTCCGTAGCTATTGAGCACGTCCGAACGTTGCTTCCTGGTCTCGGTGAGCACGGCGTCTAGGCGATGTTGGCGATAAGCATCGATGTCAAAATCGACTGAGCCAGCCTTATAGCCCGCCAGCTCCTCGTTGAGATACGCGATTTCAGATTGCTCGCTCTCCAAGATCTGAGTCATGCGAAGCTCAATCTGGCGCTTGCGATAACTGATGTTCAGCAGCGGTGAATCGAAGTTGCCTTTGGATGCTCCGCTAAAACTGATCGTTCCTCGACCAGGCGCTGGGAGTGATCGGCCTGCTTTGTCACTCGCGGTGCGCGTCAAGGCTATAATGCCGTGAATAGGCAAGCCCATCTCTAGGGCGAGCTTCGCGCTTGTCAAGAGCTGAATACCGCAACCTTCAGACTCGACAAACCCAGCGCGTGTTGTAGTAGCAGGTCGAGACATCTCCGCAGCTGTGCGGCCCCGAGCAAAGTCTTCGTCAGTGTTGATCGTTGCCTTCATATTAGCGAATTCGTAAGCTACATCCTTAGCGAGATAGTCGTAGCCGCCGACAAAGACAGCCTTGGCCTTGCCACTAGAGATAACCTCAACACCAACATCGAGGGATTCCAGTGCGGTGGCACATGCACCAACGGGGGTGATGTTAGGCCCACAAGACGAGAGCAACAGCATGTTAATCCATGCACTACCGGTGTTGATAAAGGATTCAGCCAGGACATCGTTTTGCACGGCCTTGTCCATGAATCTCTCCTTGTAGATGCCTTGCAGGGATGCGGCACCACCGAATCCAGATCCAACACACACGCCAAGCTGCGAGACGTGGACATATTTGTAGAACTCGTACGGATCTGTGATACCAGCTGAGAGGAGAGTTTCAGCAGTGCAGACCAATGCGTACAAGGTTGCCGGATCAACTTGGTTAATGATATCCTCGGCAATACCGTAAACGCGAGGGTCCCAGCCAGTCGGAACCTGGCCACCAACGGTACGGTCGAAGGCCAGAGACTTTGGCACCAAGAGGCGAGCTCCCTTGTGCAGAGTGACAATGCAAGTGTCACCTCCAGCAGCAGGCTTGACGGTGACTTTGTTGCCGTTCTCACGAAGCAGATCGGCGGCCGTCTCCTTGGAGACCTCGAAGGGTGCGAAGTCATGCTGAAGATCGATTTCGTGAAGGACTTGTCTGGCCGCCGGATCAGGACCATCGAGCGCGCGAGCATCTAGAATTCGAACTCCGCTATGCTTCAAGATGTGCTCCTCGTACTTCTGCTTGATTTCGTCGTCGTTGACAGGTTTCTTCGTGCCCTTTTCAACCCAGCCACTGTAGGGTTGTCCTTCACCGGTCTGATATTCGATGAGACCCATCATCCAGGCCATCTCGATGAAGCCTTCCAATGTGAGGTGACCAAAAGACTCCATCTGCCAACGGGTGCGAGAGCTGCCATGAGGACCAACCTCACCAAAGCCAGTAACTACCACGACCTTGTCAAGATCGATCATGCCTTCCAAAGAAGATAGATGCTCGATTTCAGAACTGTAGTCGGCAAGCCGAGGGAATTCGAACTTGATGTTGGCACGCTTCTTGAATGGAGCGAGAGTTGTGGGCTTCGCATTGACGAGTGGCATGTCAAACTCAGCTTGCTGCTCTTTAACGAGAGCACGGCGGCTGGAACTGATGTCAGACAGCTCCTTACGGATGTCAGCAATCTGTTCTTTGAGATTTGGTACTGCGCTCATCCCGCCGCTCAAGTCAGCAAGGACGGGTTCTTCATGAGTGAATTCCAAGACAGGCGAGACCATCAAGCCCATGATGTTGATAGCCATCTCGTCCTGAGAAAATGTCTTCAATCCGAGCGCCTCAACACCTTCAGCGACTATGTTGTTGTCGTTCATGAGGCCAGTGCCGCGCGTCCAACCAATGATTGCGCCACACACGGAAAGGTATTCGGACCAGTCTTCCGTGTGCCACTTGTTCAGAAGACCTTCAAGTCCAAGCTTCGACTCGGAGTAGAGACCATCTCCACCAAAGACGCCATGATTGGGTGATAATGGCAAGATCACTTGAGCTGGTCGAGTAGTGATGTGGCGAGCTTCCTTTGCCTTCTTGACGGCGCCAAGCAAGCGAAGAGTGTTTGTAAGCATCATGCGGTGCGCCAGCTCTGATTTAGGACCCAGCTCAATTCCGTTGGCAGTTTCAGAAATGGCCGCAAATGGAATGATGTGGTCCAGATCCCATTCGCCATCTGCAAGGCTGTAGATGTACTCTATCACTGCTTCGGTGTCTTGATGGCTACCCGCATTGTATGGAACAACCATGAGACAAGAAGTCTTGGAACCATACATGCGGAATAGCTGCTGGTAGAACTTGGTCGCTTTAGCATAGGAGCTTGTAGTAACGATGACTCTGGCACCCCCAGACAATAGTCCTTTTACAATGTTCGCGCCAATTGAGCCCTTTCCGGCGCCGGTGACGAGGACTGACTTTCCCTGAAAGGCAAGACCTGAAGAGGTCGCTTGATCAAGGACATCGGCATATTGCATACTGAGGTCTTCCGCGTCGTTCCAGAATCCGTTTGTCTTTTGCTGGATCTTGGGGTAGTATGTATCGCGAGAAGGCGCAGTTCCTGAGATCGATACGGCGTCAGATTCAGGCGACCTGCATGAAGGACTCATGGACAGGTCAGGAGTCAACGATGGGGTGGGAGGCATGAATCCAACGCCTCTCTGGGTCGGTAGCGGCCCCTTCCCGTTCATGGAAATAATGCCATCCTCGAAATCCTTGCTCTTGGTGAGTACGCCTCCAGAAGCACGGGCAACCCTCTGCACACGCGCGATGGATGTCTCGGTGAAGTTGATGGAGCCTTTGGCATCGATTGTCGTACGAGGAGCCGTGATCTGGTTATCGGCCACATATGTAGGCGCTTGTCTCAAGGCGGCGGTGCAGTCGTGGAGAAGATCCTCATACCAAAGCTCGGTGGCGATGGAGCGTGCTGACTGCGTCTTCATATCTTGAATCATATGCATTAGGACATTAGTCAAGCGCTTGCTCGATCGATTGAGAAGATGATGGCGTCTTCGCGTGACGTCGTCCGATTCGAGACGCAAATATCCCTGACGGATGCCATGGTAGATCTTGAAGACATCCTGCAGAGCCCAGTTCCAGAAAGAGTCGTAGACTCGCGCTTTCCGCTTGTCGAAGTACGGTTTAATGCCATTAGCATACTCATTTCCATGCTCCAGGTTCCATAGGTCGAGCTCATTTTGCATGTTCTGCATATCGCTCTTTAGCTGAGCAACTTCCTCAACTGCAGCATTGCTGTCGTCCCCAAGATGGCGCGCATACGCTTCGTAAACTTCACGATGGAAGTTATCGGAGCGCTTATTCAGCGCATCTAAAGCCTTTGAGTCGACTGCCACAGCAACGGCTGCGGATCCAGGTGCGCCGACAGTAGCCCTATTGAGCTCGAGTCCGGCAGCAGTTACATATGAATTCACTATGCTTGACCAGAAGGTCTTCGCGTCTGCATCGGATCCCAAGCGGGCTGGCGGCGGACTTTGCAGTGCCATGAGCAGGATTGAGTCTTGTCTGCCTGGGCCAAATCCATAGTCGCTCTGCAGCACCTCACGGACTTTAAAGCCTCCAGGCATCTTCGAGCCAGTGAATTTTTCCACTAGCGACTTGGTGCGCTTACCCAGTGAGCCTGAGAAGCTTTTCTGGAGGATAGAGGCAAGCTCCCCCAGCGGCAATTCTTCTGCACCATCCGGCGCTGAGCCGAACTCAGCATCAAGATCTCCTGTAATCTCATTCTGGAGAGTGGAGCGCCCTCCAGCTGTGGATTGTTAGCCATGAAGTCGAGTCGCGTCGATACGCGTCACTACTTACACAGCGCCTTGACGGACTGGTCGAACGCGACATCCTTCGCAGGCTTCTTCAACGCAATCGAAACGATGGTACGAATGATCTCGCCCGTCTGGACAGGCGCGTCTTCAATGGGTCCGGCTGAGATGGGGGCTTGCTGTGGCGCGACTGCTGGGGCGGCCTCGCTTCGGGCGGGGCTCGGCGCCGCTTCCTTCTTCGGCGATGCCTTCACCTCTTTCTCCTGACCAACGTAATACACTTCATCGCGATTCTTCTTCAGACTCAAGAAGTCACGCGTCACCGAGTTCGCGGTATCGTATGGACGATACACCAGGTCTCTTGTGCGCTTCATCATCGTCGTCAATGTCTCCGCTGGCCCGATTTCCACCGTCTTTCGTGTTCGGAACCCGGAGAGAAGCAGATCTTGTGTTTCCGTCCATCTCACCGGCGAGCAAAATTGATGTCTACGAGGAGTCAGCCAGGCACAGATACCACAGAAAGAGAACAGACATACGCTAGAAGCTCTATTAGGAGCGTATGGCACAACTCCTGCCGCTGTGTGAAGTTTTCGTATGTGTCGGTCATGTTTGCTGGATTTTGGCTGATACTTTGAAGCAGTCGTGATAATGTAGATGAGGTTGGGCGACTAGTGGTGGTTGACGTGGTGTAAAGAGCGACAAAGATCGGCAGAAGAGCACCCTGGGATTCGATTGTGGACCTTTGGAGTTCTGGAGGAAGTTATCTCTTCTCTCGCAATCCCGAGCGCCCGCGCTTGGACTCCACGGTGAGCGCGTTTGTAGTGAAGGTCTGATCTCGTCGTCCCCAGGCTAGCCCCATTGGGTCACTATGCTTCTCCCACCCCCGAGTTCCGCCGTCACTGACTTCTCCAGCTTGGCTCCGCCACGAATCGCCCACTGGATACGACCTGAAACTCGCTAAGACCTTATGATATCACAAAGTCCGACCTCAGGATCGCGCACTCACCGGGCAAACCAGAGTCGGGTTCCTGCGCCTCGCTCGTGCACCTTACAGCATCGCTCTAAGCTTTAGACGTGAATAGGCCATACTACTCGCTCGGGTCATGCATCGCAGCTATCCACTGCTCTACAAGAGCTAGCGTTGGGCCCGGCCGTACGTCACATCATACGTAGATCACATTCGGTCGTGATGGGCGATATCACCTACGAACGCCCAGTCGATTTGAACCTCCAAGCGTGGCTGTCAACATAATGCGAAGTTCTAATGTTGCATATTCTCAGACTCTACCACATGTGCAATGTGGAATGCTGGGCTGTTGAGTCAAACGGAGCGGTCTGTGTTGTGCGACACACACAGCAAGTGCAGCCTACACTACGGACTTCGCGTACTACGGCGCAAAGTGACGGCGCTACTTCCGTACAGCAATGATAGTCACTCGGCTCAGCTGTTGGCGGCCGAACACGAATCTCAAAGCTCTATTGTCCGTAACCAACTTTGCACATCGTGGCTCAGTCTCAGACAACTGTGCAGTATTCGACTAGTGAAGAACTCAGGAGGCGCATGATCGGCCATATAGTTTTCCGCGTGTATGTGTTGCAGCCAGCAACCATATATTGTAGAAAACATCACAACAGGCTTCCTGGGTAATCGGCGCCTTTAAATTTTTATTGTCTTCATACGGCTTGATTATTCTAGCTCATACTGTCTCCATCCAATGTCAACTACGCTCGAGTTCGGGACATCTGTCCCTGCCGTACTATCGTTGCGGAACATTGCCTCAGCAGCCGAACGGTTCTCCACTGTGGGCAGTCTGAAGCTTCCATTAGCAATCTTCGGCACCGGTCTGATTTCTTATTTCGTCTGCAATGTCATCTACAATGTCTACTTTCATCCTTATGCCAAATATCCGGGCCCATATCTAGCCAAGTTCACCGACTTGTACGCAGGCTATCACGCATGGAAAGGTGACATCCATCTCGACATGTGGCGATGCCATCAAGTCTACGGCGACAAAGTACGATATGCTCCCAATCGTCTCAATATCAACACAGTCACGGGCTTAAAAAGTATGTGCGGCGTTTATTCCCGTGTCGAACCCACGCTGATGCCTACATAGATATCTACAAGGATGGGAAGCCATATCTCAAGAGCAAAAACTATGCCGCAATGGTCCATCAGGCGACCAATACGCTCACTGTCCGCGATCGAAAAGATCATGGTCGTCGCAGACGTGTCATCCAGCAGGGCTTGTCAGACTCTACCCTTCGCGCCTTCGAGCCTTACATGTACGAGATCATCAATCGATTTTGTGACCGGATGATTCAGACCGTCGAGGAAGAAGATAAAATCAGGGAGTGCGGGCAGTCGCAGAATGCTCTTGAGAACGAGAGATGGAATGCCTCACGAAACATGTCAGAGTGGTGTAACTACCTTGCGTTCGATCTCATGGCTACTTTCATCTTCAGCGGGAAGTACAACATGCTCGAGCGTGAGCAATACCGCTACGTTGTCCAATGCATCGAGCACTCGAACATTCGCGTCTCTTCAATCCTTCAAGCACCCATCCTCAAGGCCTTCCGCATGGACAAGCTCCTCTTCCCTCGCGCCATTGTAGCGCGCAATATGTTCCTCGGCTTTGTTGGAAAGCTGCTTCGCGACACAAAGAGGAACGACCGCAGCCAGCGCAAGGATCTATTTGAGATGCTTTCACGCGCAAAGGACCCTGAGTCTGGCAATGGCTTCACTCCCGAAGAGATCGTTGCGGAGAGCGTCACCCTTGTTGTTGCCGGTGCCGATACGTCCGCCACGGCCATGGCAGCCATCTTCTTCTATCTCTCTCGCAACCCCGACGCGTATGCTCGCGCCGCCACCGAAGTCCGCTCTACATTTGACTCAGTCGAAGACATCCAAGGCGGTGCCAAACTGAACAGTTGTCGCTACCTCCGCGCCTGCATTGACGAAGCCATGCGCATGTCTCCTTCCGTCGGTCAAACGCTCGCCCGTGAAGTACCGGCTGGAGGAGCCATTGTCGATGGCGACTTCATTCCCGGCGGTTGCGACGTCGGTGTGCCCATCTATGCGATCCACCACAAGGAAGACATCTACGCGGATCCCTTCAACTACAACCCAGAGCGATGGATGGTCGAGAAAGACGGAGCCAGCCAGCAAGTCTCCGACATGTATGCTGCGTACAATCCCTTTTCTGTCGGTCCGCGCTCGTGCATGGGTAAGGGTGTTGCGCTTGTTGAGATGATGGCCACTTTTGCTGTGGTACTATTCAGAATGGACTTCAAGATGGCGGACACGGACACTGCAGGCGGAAAGCCTGGGAGTGTTTATGGAAGACACAGGGCAAGTGAATATCAGCTTAGAGACCACATCACTTCAGCAAAGGAGGGCCCGATGTTGAGGTTCAGGCCGAGGGTCGTGAAGACAACTGTAGCATAAGCTGTTGGGCTCGGTTCGAAAGCTTTTTCCCTCATTTTTTCATCCACTAGACTTCCCGTAACATGTATACTTTCATAGACACTTTGCATAAAGCGGTTCGGCACATTCAATGTACTTTTGTTAACTAGATGTTGGTCCAAGTACACATCTGAATTTGCTTCACTATGAACCTATGTGCATTGCGCTAGCGATCTTGAACAACGATTCCAATGAATAGCGAAACATTTCATTCCGCCTCGACTATGGAATTTCACCATCACCAATGAGATGCGGGCAAACTAGGCAGGTGCTTCGGCC
>Ga0265780_10001657_pt1 | contig 30981 bp, 25 predicted proteins | sample P1T30metagenome_FD_192432 | JGI IMG/M metagenome (GOLD analysis project Ga0265780, IMG submission 192432) | Plant litter microbial communities from East Loma Ridge, Irvine, California - P1 T30 | ecosystem: Environmental > Terrestrial > Plant litter > Unclassified | place: USA: California... | reverse complement strand
TGGCCCACCAGCTCGTACTCGCCCACCGGCACGTTGCGGATGGCAAACGTGCCATCGAGCTGCACCTGCCCGCTGTAGCTGGTGCCTTGCAGGTACACCACCGCGCCCACCAGCGGCTCGCCGGTGCGGGCATCGGCCACGCGCCCCCGAATGGTGCCCGCCAGCGCCACCCCAGGCACTAACAACATCCCAACTAAAACCGAGTAACAACGACCCATCTACAGCAGATTAAGAAACAGCAACTTTGTCGGTGCAAAATTCCCGCTGCTACTTCCCGGCCACCAAGCCAAGTGTATTATCAAACTGCTTCCTCCGCCAGCACACCCTACTTTATACTGACCTACAATAAAATTATAAGTAGAAAATGATGGGTTTTCGCCGCTTATAATTTGCACTCACGCTGGGCGGTTATCAATTTATTAGGTCCGGTTAGCTTTGGGTAACATTCTGGTAGCAATTCAGTATTTGAATCTATTAAAATACTGAGTATAAACTTTCTCAGCCCGCCCATTCTCAGCCTCACAGGTACAGCTGCACCATGTGCTGCCAGGCGGCGGGGGTGTGCGCCTCACCCGACCATACGTGCAACTCGTGCCCGATATCCTTGGCCTGCAATTGCTGGCTCAAAAAGTGGTTGTCGCAGCGAAAGGCGTCGTTTTCGCCCACGGCCAGCTTGATGTCGAGCCGGCGCAGGTGCGCCAGGTAAAAATCGTCGTGCAAATTGGGCAGAAAGCGGTTGGGCGTGTTCAGGTATACGTCTTGGTCGAGGTAGCCCTGAAACAGGTCGCGGAAGCAGCCCATGGCCTGCGTCAGGTCGTAGCGGCCGCTCAGGCCCACTACTTTATCGAACCGCTGCGGGTGCCGAAAAGCGATGTTAACCGCGTGAAAGGCCCCCATGCTGCACCCGGCGGCCATCAGGCAGGGGTGCGGATTGAGGTGCTGGCTCAGGGGCAGCACTTCATCCAGCAAGTACTGCTCGTATTGCAGGTGCCGCCGCACGCGCTCGGCGGGGGGCCGCGCCGCGCAGTACAGGCTTTCGGCATCGAGGCTATCGACGCAGTACAGCTGTAGCTCGCCGCGGGCGAGCCGGGGCCGCAACGCTTCCACCACGCCCCAGTTCTCGTAGTCGTAAAAGCGGGCCCGGCGCGTTGGGAAGAACAGCACCCGCGCCCCGGCGTGCCCAAACGTGAGCAGCTCCATTGGCCGACCCAGAGCCGGGCTCCACCACTGCCAGTATTCTCGCTGCATCTGCTTGCCTGCTAAAGTGATAGAATACCTTTCTCCTACTGTGCCAATGCCCATATTTCCGGGCCGCGCCAATGCCCCTTTGCCCGGCCGCGCTACGCGCCCGGCAGCCCCATCCGCGCCAGTTGCGCCGCGATGGCCTGCTGCCACAGGGCATAGCCGGCCGGCGACAAATGCAGCCCGTCGGCCTCGAACAGAGCCCGGCGCGGGTTGCTCTGCTCGTCGAGCATCAATGGGTAGAGGTCCAGAAAGGAATGGGGCGGCCCCAGCGCCGCCAGCCGCCTCGCAATGCAGGCATTGGCGTACAAGATGTTATCGCGCAAATACAGCCGGGCCGGGCTGGGCTTAATCGAAATAAAGCACACCGGAATGGCCCCCAGCTCGGCCGCGATGACGGCCAGCAGCTGTTCAAAAAAGAGGATTACCTCTTCCGGCGTACGGCCGTCGCCCAGGTCGTTGTCGCCGGCGTATACTAGCAGGGCGGCGGGCTGCTGCCGGGGCACCACCTGCTCAAAAAACCAGGCGCAGGCCGCCAGCGTCGAGCCCCCAAAACCCAGGTTTACGGCCTGCACCTGCGGGAAGTCCTGCGCTAGGCTGGCCCAGCGCGTAAACGTAGAGCTACCATAAAACACGACCTTGGGCCGGCCCTCCTGGCTGACGGGCAGCTGCGCCAGCCGCTGAATTTCCTCCTGGTACCACTGCATACTCAAAAGCTAAAAGGCGGCTTTTTGGCCCCCGGCTCGCGGCAAAGGTCGGGCATGGACCAGGCGCGCGGTTTACTCCAACATTATGTCTACGTGTCTTTTACAATTTTCGCCAGCAGCTTTTGCGGGGCTAGTAGTAGACAATGCCGCTACCCACACCAAAACCGGCAACCCCTCGCACCACCCGCTGAGCCGGCGAGGCCGGTTACCAGCAGTTAAGCGGCATAGTTGAACGATTGGTCGATGAATAGCAAGGGCTTCAAACAAGTAATACATTATTAATCAATAGTATATAAAAAAAGCCGATTTAGCCTGCGCGGGCCTGGCATCGTGCTTGCCTTGAGAAGGGCAGACGCGTCGCTCTTTTTCTTCTCCCTTTTTAACTCTCTTCTCCGTCATGAAAGCCGCCCTCTTTTCCTTCGTTGCCGCTGCTGCCCTACTCGCCACCACCGCCGTTTCAGCCGCCCCTATCGACCACGACCGCGACCTGCGCCGCCTATCGCCCCGCGAACGGGCCCGCTATGAGCAAGCCCAACGCGACCGCGCCCGCTACGAGCAAGCCCAGCGCGAGCGTGAGCGCCAGCAGGCTATTGAGCGCGCCCGCTGGGAAGCCCAGCACCGTAACGACCGTGGTCGCTATGGCCGCCACTAGGCGCTAAGTGCTTCCTATAACTACCACAGCCCCGACCTTTTACAAAAGGTTGGGGCTGTTCGTTTTGGTGAGTGATGCAGTTGAGGCGGCCTGAGTCAGGTAGACTTTCGAAAGTTCGGCGGCGGCGTCATCGGCGGGAGTAGCGTACACTTGGTCGGCATAAAACGCGAACAAAACGCCCGTTGCCGTGCGCAGATTGGGCGTATTGAAGGTCGGCCCACGCTCTAGGTGGTATGCGATGGCGGCAGCGTCGAGGGCCGCTTGCACCTGCCCGAGAGTGAGCCCTTTGCGCAGCCACCCGTAGTCAAAATACGCCGATGCATCGTGCGGAGCGATGGCCCAGGCCTTGATAACAATCTCGCTCAACTGGGCGAATTCATTTCCCTCAACTCCCTCAAAGTAGAACTCTACTTCATCTAGGTGAGCAAACGGATAGCCGCGCCGCAATTGCTCATCTACCTCGGCCTTCGCTTCGGGCCAGTGGGCTCCTACGGCCGCCAGCGGGTCGCCCCACCGCAGGGGCGCCGGGCTGCCCTGCGCCAGCCAATCAGCTAGTTGTATCCGCATAGTCTGAATTAAAAACCCCGCCCCTAAAACTGCACCTGCGCCATATAGGACGCCCCCACCGGCACGTAAACCCCGGCTATGCGCACTTGGTGGCGCTCTACTTTGTCCACCTTGTTATTGGCTACCACGAAGGAGCGGTGCACGCGGGTAAAGTCGGCGGGGGGCAGCAGCTCCAGCGCTTCCTGCATGGGCAGGCGGGTGAGCAGGCGCTGGCTGGTGAGCACGAAGGTGACGTAGTTGCCGGCCGCTTCGAGGTACAGAATCTCGTCGTAGCGAACCCTGATTTGCTCGTAGCCCGACTTGAGAAAGACGTAGTCTTTGGCCACGGCGAGCGCGGCAACCCGCTGGCTGCGTAGCGCTTGCAGCTCGCGGGCTTTGGTGCAGGCCTTCACGAAGCGGGCCAGCGAAAAGGGCTTGAGCAGGTAGTCTACGGCATCGAGCTCGAAGCCCGTGACGGCGTGCTCGGCGTAGGCAGTCGTGAAAATGACGAGCGGCTTTTGGGGCAGGCTGCGCACAAACTCCAGCCCCGAAATGTCGGGCATGTTGATGTCTACCAACAGCAGGTCGACCGGCTCGCGCTGCAAGTACTCCAGCGCCTGAAAGGCATCGGTAAAGCAAGCTTGAAGCGCCACAAAGGGCACTTTGGCGGCCAGCGAGCGGACGACTTCCAGGGCCATGGGCTCGTCGTCGAGGGCGAGGGCTTTCATCGGGGGCAGCTACAATGCGAGGGTTAGGTGCACAAAATACTCGCCCTGCGTTTGGCGAATCACCAGCTCGTGCCGGCCAGGATACAGCAGGGCCAGCCGGTGCTTCACGTTGGCCAGCCCGATGCCGGAGGACTCGGCCAGGTGGGCGGGCTCGGCCCGGACGTGGGTGCTGTTGTAAATATCGAAGTAAAGCTGGCCCTGCGCATGGTGCAGCGACACCTTAATCCACGATTTTTGCTGCAAGCTAATGCCGTGCTTAAACGCGTTTTCCACGAACGGTATCAGCAGCATGGGCGCAATCCAGTGGGCGTCGGGCACGTCTTCAATATGGGCTTCGAGGGTAATGCCGGGCGAGGCCGCGATGCGCAGCGACTGCAAGTCGAGGTAGTGGCGCAGGTACTCGATTTCGCGGGCCAGCAAAATGCGGGGCTGCTGGTTTTCGTGCAGCATAAAGCGCATCATGTCGCCCAGGCGCTGAATGCCCTCGGCGGTGCGCTCGCTATTTTCCTGCAACGCCATGCCGTAGAGCGTATTGAGGGCATTGAAGAGGAAGTGCGGATTAATCTGCGAGCGCAGAAAATCGAGGTTGGCGCTGGTTTGGCCTAGCTCGGTTTCCAGGCCCGTTATTTCCTGGGTGTGCCGCACCTGCCGCTGGTAGAGCGCCCAGGCGAGCGGCGCGGTTACGGCCAGCTGAAAGAGGCTATTCAGGAAGGCGAACCCCGCGCACTCGTCCGGGTCGCGCGCTTCGGTGACGACCATGCAGCTGCCAAACAGCACCGGCCACGACAGCAGCACCAGGCCAAAAACGCGCAGCATAAACCCGCCAAAGCGCTTGCCCTTGCTGCGGAGGCGGGGCAGCAGGCGGAAGGAAAAGAAGCCGTGCAGCAGCAGCCCGTGCAGGAGCAGTAGGCTCACGTAGAGCGCAAGTAGGCCCTGGTCTTCGTCGGCGAGGCGCAGCAGCACGCTCACCAGCAGCCAGCTCACCAGGCCCACTACCCAATAGCGGGTGGTGCGGCTGGCGTGGGCCGCGGCGGCGGCGGTGTAGTCCCACAGGTTGGTAGCGAGTCGTTTGCTGGAATAATACATGGTGGCAAAGCCCAAAAAGGTGGCTGGGCAGCGCGCTAGCCGGGCAACCGGTGCCGCGGGGCGCTCCCATCGGGCACAAGATTAGCACCCCGCGGCGGGCCCCCAAACCAGCTGGGACGAGCAGCCCCAAAAATGGGGCGAACACGGTTTTTGGGGGATGATTAGCGTGGTGTACAGGTAGGTGTAGAGACGCATAGTCTCTCATTCGGCGAGCTCAACAACGACGAGACGCAAGTATGCGTCTCTACACCCGCCATTCAAGAACTGCTATATGGGGCGGTAGCGCCTCTATTCTCGCCCGAAGGGCGGTGATTTCACGCTTTTTTGGGCAACTGGCTGGTGCCCAAATCGCCCCTTACCGGCACCGGGCTGGGCGCAAAGGTGCCGAAAAGGTGGTCCCAGAGCGAAGTGTAAAAGCCGAAGTTGTAGCGGGCATCCTGGTGGTGCTGAAAGTGGAAGCCCGACGAGCCCAGATACTTAAGCAGCGGCCGCCGCTGCCAGGCAGTCGGGAAAGGCTCGACCCCGGAATGGCCCAGCGCCCCAAACAGTACGTTGGCCGCCAAATAGGCGCTGATGGCCAGAAAATTGGCGGGGTATACAATCATCAACAGCAGCCAAAGGGCGCCAAAACCGAGGGTTTCGGCGGGGTGCAGCACAAATAAATCGATGGGCTGCGGCTCGGTGTAGGCGTGGTGCAGCCCGTGCACCCACCGGTAGAGCGGCGTGTGGTGAATAGCGTAGTGGAAGACGTACATCAGCAGGTCCATGCCCAAAAACAGGACCACGAAGTCGAGCAGCATGCGGTACGAAACCCCTTCCCGAATGGCAATAACCCCATGCCGCCACAGCAGGAACCCCGCGAAGGTGATACCGGTATTGAGCAGCAGCGTGTACGTAGCGAATTGTATTTGCTGGCCGCCCGGCGGCTGGTACAGCGGCCCCAGCGCCTGCCGGCGCCCAAAACCCGCCTGTAGCACGTAGCCAAAGCCCACGGCCAGCAGCAGCACCAGCAGGTTCTCAACCAGAAAAAGCGGCAGGGCCACTTGCCAGCTGAGCGTTTTGAAATAAGCGAGTACTTGCATACGGGCGAGCGGGCAGTTGGCCCCCGAAATATACGCTTATTAGCCGCCGCTTAGCGCGCCGCTTTTCGGCGTTGGCCAGCGCGGCCGGCGTGGGCTTACAGCGGGCCGGGGTAGTAGTCGGCCAGCATCCAGCGCAGGGCGGCCAGCCGGCGGTCCACGGCCTCGAGCGCATCGGAGGGCACGGGGATGCTGGTGCGGGAGTAATTGCCCAGGTAGCGCACCAGCGTCATCAGGGCGCGCACCTCCTGCTCCAGCTCGGTGCGCACCAGGGCCCAGTGCTCCTCTTGCTCCTGGCCGGCGCGGCAGTACTGGCGCACGGCAATGAGCCGCTCGACCACGTGGGCAAACTGCTCGAGCACCCGCTCTTCGGGCGCGCTGAAGGCACGGACCTGCTGGTCGATGATGCAGAGGGTACCGATGCACTGCCGGTTGGGCATACAAAGGGGCACTCCGGCGTAGAAGAGGATGCCTTTGGCCCGCGCCGCGCTGGCGGCTTCGGGCGTCAGGGAGTCGGCCCGGGCCAGGTCAGTGAATACGATGGCTTGCTGCTGCCCCACGGCCATCGAGCAAATGGCCTCGACGCGCGGCTGGCGGTGCAGCTCGGGCAGGCCATAGGTGGCCTTGTACTCCACTTCGTCGGCATCCACGAGGGCTATCAACGAAATAGGCACGTTAAAAAGTACGGCTATTACCTCCACTACATTGGTAAAGAGCGGCTCCCGCAGCGAGTGCAGGATATCGTAGGCACGAAGCGTTTCTAACCTTTTGTTTTCATTGGGAGGCAGCAATGAGGCGGGGGTAGGCGCCATGGCTGGCAGAATATAGTCAGTAGCTTGAGAAGGATAAAGTTATAACACATTGGCGTAACAAAAAATTATTGGCTTGTATTTAATCCAGCCAGCACACATACAGCGGCTCTCATCAAGCAAGCTGTATATCCTTAAAAAAGGCTTTAATAATTAAAAAAAAGGCTTTTTTTATGCATATCCACGAAAAATAAACCTCATCAAAAACAACTACCTGCCTGCACTTTTCTTAGTTTTTGCAGTATTCCTATCTCACACACAAAAATTGATTTATTCATAAATACAGAAGCAATTGCAGTTAATTGAGACAAGTAGAAAGGGCCGGTTAGCGCTGAGCTTGCGTAAGCCTGGGTTTAAGCGGTTTGTGGCCAGCGGGCTACCCGACGGGAACGGCCACGCCGGGGCTCGCCAGAAAATCCTGGATGGCGGCCAGCGTTTCGAGGGGCGCGCTTAGGTGCGGGCAGTGCCCCGCTACGGGCAGCGTCACGAGGCTGGCGTGCGGCAAATGCTGGAGCAGGTACTCCGTTACTTCGGTGGGGGCCACCACATCGTCGGCGCACTGCACGAGCAGCGTGGGCAGGTGCAGGCGCGGAATGTTGGCCCGGTTGTCCGAAAAGAGGCTTATCTCGATAAACTGCCGGGCCGTGCCCTTGTCCAGCGCGCAGAAATAGTCGATAAGCTCTTCGCCCAGCGAAGTGGGGTGGCCCTGGCCCATCACCATGGAGGCAAATAGGGTGGCCCAGGTCTGGTAGTCGGTTTCCAGCAGGGCTACCATCTGGAGGGCGTCGGCCCGCTCGATGCCGCCGTAGTAGCCGGGCTCGTTGAGGCAGTAGGGCGTGGCCGTGAGCAGGATGGCCTTGGCAAAATGCTCGGGGGCCCGAATGGCGGCTTGCAGGGCAATCATGGCGCCCACCGAGTGGCCCATGATGATGGCATCGCGCAGGGCCAGGGCCTGGCAAATTTCCACCACATCTTGCGCGTAGCCGGCCAGGGTGCTGTACTTGTGCGGGTCGTAGGCGGCGGGGTCGGTTTCGCCCGTGCCCACGTAGTCGAACAGCACCAGCTGATAGTGCTGGGCCAGGCTGGGCACGAGGTAGCGCCAGATGTGCTGGTTGCAGCCAAAGCCGTTGCAAAGCAGCAGCGGCTGCTTGCCCTCGCCAATAACGTGGACGTTGTTGCGCGGCAGCACGTCGCTACTGGCTAGGGAAGTTGAAGCAGAACGGGAATCCTCAGAATAAGAAAAACCTTCCATATTATAGTACAATACTATTGATTAGTAGTTAGTTAATTATCTTGCAAAATACTTTTACCCCGTAGGTTTTGCCATCCCAACAGGTGATAAATCAGTAGTTAAACTTAGTTAAATACGTAGTATACACAGCCCATCTACTAACCAAAAGTGGGGCCACGCCTTGCCCTATTATTTCAATTTAATATACTAGAATTCGCATACGCAGTAAGGACACTATCATTTCACAAAAGTATAACTTTTCAAGGCTGCGAGCCATAGCATCCGGTGCGACCTTTGCCGCATGAAAAATGAACAAGCTCAGCGCCGAATTATCGCGGCCGCGTTATTTTCGACTTATAGCAGTGCCTTGATACCCAGTACCTACGAGCAATTATTGGCCGAAAGCTACATTACCGGCACCCTCACCATCCGGCACGCTATTGAACTATTAGAAGATTACAAGGTAAAGCAGGTTGCTACCTGCCCCGTGAGCCTGGGCAAGCCCCACGCCGCGGCATAGGCCGCCCGCGCTTTCAATCTGCATCCCAACTGCGGGGTTGCGCCGCCGGCAATGCAAGCCCGCATTCAGCTACTTATTCCCTAGCTATTTAGCACCCAAAACGCACCCTTAAGAACACTGAGCGCGGTAGAAAATAACAGCAATTATCGGGGACATTCAGGTAAAAAGCAGTTGGTTGAGGTAGGTTTGCAGCTTATTCTTACCGTTGGGCTTACCCTATGCCGGAGAACATTGCTAGTTGGCCCGAGCCGTTGGGCTTACTTCGCCACTATTGGCCGCTGCTGCCCACCGCCAATGGCCACACCCCGCACGACTGGACTATGGCGCGGGCACTTTGCGGCATCGCCGAGCACGCGGTGCAGGGCACTACGCTCGCGCCCGCCGGGCCCCTGAACGCACTGGAACTAGCTGAAATAGTGGCCGCTACCGACGAGCTCGGGCGCCTGCTGCTGCTGCACCTGCCTTTTCGCGACGCGGCGGCCCAGCAAGCCTGGCCCCAGGTGCAGGCCTATTTGCTACTGGTGATACCAGCGGTAGAGCGCCTGCTGGTGGCGGAGGCGCCCCGGCCGGGCGCGGCGTAGCCGCTTTTTAGGCGCGCCACGGCCTCTCCACAACGTGAGGCCGAAAAAGGCGCCGGGCAGGTCGTTTTTCACCTGTTCCTTGGTTGCGGGCAGCAACCCATGGGCTGGCTGCAGAGTACGTTAAAGCCGAAAAGCCGACCGAGCCACTGCCCATGAAACGCCTGCTCCCCCTACCCGCCCTGCTGCTGGCCGCCGCGCTGGCGCACGCCCAGCAAGCCCGCAACTTTGTGCAGTTCGACGGCGGAATCTATGCCTTGGCCCCCGGCGCGGGGCAGGCGCTGCTTTATACCAGCCTCGCTGATACGGCCGCCAAGCCTTCGCTGCGCCTGGCCCGCACCAAGCAGGTGGTTATCGTGGGAGAGTTTTCGCCCCGCTGGGCCGCCGTGCGGCGCGAGGGCATCTGCTACTTTGTGCGGCAGGCCGACCTGGCTGGCCTGGGTTTTGGGCAAACCGTGCGGCAGGTAGCAGCCACCCTCACGGCCCCGCTCCCATTTGATACTGACACGCACCTCATCGATTTTGCGAAGGTGGTGCCGGCCCCCGGCGCCAGCAAAGACGAGCTGCACGCGCGGGCCAAAGTCTGGCTGGCGGAAACCTTTAAACTACCCAGGCTAGCGCTTCAGGTCGATGATAAGGACGCGGGCGTGCTGATTGGCAAAGGCTGGCAGGCGGCCTACGCCCCCAACGCGTTCGGAACTACCGACGAGCTAATTCTCTGGTACACTGTCAAGTTTGCATTTAAAGACGGCCGCTACCGCTATAACCTGACCGATTTTCAGTTCGAGTACCCGGCTTCGCAGTATGCGGCGAGCGTTGGCTCTTTTCGGGCCGAAGCCGCGACGGCGGCCACCCGGCGCGATGGCACGCCCACCACCGAGGCCAAAGCCTACGCCCGCGCCCTCAGCCAGGCCGCGCACGTGGCCGGCGACAACCTGGAGCGGCGCCTGGCCCAGCCCGCTACTGGCAGCGACTTCTAGCCGGGCCAAGTTGCGGCATAGCCCCAACGGGGCGACCCGTCGATAGCAATGAGGCAGGAAGAAGCGGTTAAAATCCCAGTGGGGCGGCCCATTTGCCCGTAGGGTCGCCCCGCTGAGGCTTTGTGACCTCAGCGCTGACTAGTGCTACCGACGGGCCGCTGCTACGCGGCTACTCGGCAACTTAGGGTAGCCAGACCATTACGCTACTCGGCAGGCTTTTATATCTTACAATCAGGTAGTTACTCTCGAAAACATCTTGCGGGCACAACGATGAAGCGGAGGGCTTTTTCCTGCTGGACAAGCCAATGGAATGCACACGACCCAGAAACGTCACGTCGTGCCCCAAAAAACAATCCAACCTACTGCAAATGCAGTAGGCCAGGCGCTTGATAATGGAAGTAGCAAGGAGGAACTTTGTATTATCCGCTCTTTCAATTGCACTGTATGAATTCAGGCTTATGCCTGCCCTGCCACGCCATTAGCCTGGGGCGATGGGCTAGCGACCGCGCCACGGGCACCCAGGCGCCCGCCAGTACTGGCGTACGCTATGTACGCCACGCGCCGCTGGCCAGCAGCGTAGCGCTCATTCCGAATTGGTTTTCATCCCTAAAGACCCACCCCTTCTCATGAAGCACCTTTACCTTTATTTACGGGCGGCCTTATGCCAGCGCGGCCCGGCTGCTACTAGGTTGGCCGCGCTGGTCTTACTAGGCCTGAGCACCTTTGTTGCGCAGGCGCAGCGGGCGGCCCCCCTGCTGTTTCAGGACGATGCTGCGGCCCGGAGCGCGGCGGCGCAGTCGCCGCTGAAGCTGGCGCTACGCCACAGCCGCCCCCTCACCCTGGACCGAGCCGCCCTGCAAGCTGCCCTGGCTACCGCGCCACTCGAAGGCCGGGCCGGGGCCGCGGCGCTGCTGCTGGCCCTACCCCGGCCCGATGGCGGCACCGCCCATTTTCGGGTGGTGGAGTCGCCCATTATGGCGCCGGCCCTGGCCGCCCAATTCCCTAATATAAAGACCTATAGCGGCGTAGGCGTGGACGACCCTACCGCCACCCTGCGCCTCGACTTTACGCCGCAGGGCTTTCATGCCCAGGTGCTATCGCCCAGTACGGGCGGCTTTTTTATCGACCCGGCTTCGCGTGCCAGTCTCACGCAGGTGCTTAGCTTCTGGCAGCGCGACATGCCGGGCGCGGCCTTTATCTGCGACGCCACGAGCGCCGGGGCCGCCGCCAAAATAGCCCCGACGGTAGCCCTACGCACCAGCGGCGCCACACTGCGCACCTACCGGCTGGCCGTGGCGGCCACCGGCGAGTACACGGCCGCCAAGGGCGGCACGGTAGCGGCCGCCCAGGCGGCAATCGTCTCGACCATCAACCGCGTGGTGGGCGTGTATGAGAAAGAGCTGGCCGTGCGCTTTGTGCTGGTGGCAAATAATTCGTCGCTGGTGTATACGGATGGCACGACTGACCCTTACAACAACGCCAGCCCCAGCACGCTGCTGACTCAGAATCAAACGAACGTGGACGCCGTTATCGGCTCGGCCAACTACGATATCGGGCACGTGTTCGGCACGACGGTGGGCGGCACGTCGAACCGGGGCGGGGCCATGTGCGACCCTGGCTTTAAAGCGCAGGGTACATCCGGCATCGGCAGCAGCAACCGGGTGGGCGATGCCTTCGATATCACCTACGTAGCCCACGAGATGGGCCACCAGCTGGGAGCCAACCACACGTTTAACAGCGTGGCGGGCGCCTGCCAAAATACCCGCTTCGCCGCCGCCGCTTACGAGCCGGGTTCGGGCACCACGATTATGTCCTACGCCGGCATTTGCTCGACCGATAATGTGCAGACCGTGCCCGACGCCTACTTCCACGTGGTAAGCTACGAGGAAATTCAGGCCTTTTTGGCCCGCTCTACTACCAACTGCGGCTCGGGTACTACCACCAGCACCGGCAACAACCCGCCGGCCGTAGCGATGCTACCGGCCAGCGGCAAGGTAGTACCCATCAGCACGCCTTTTCGGCTCACGGCGGGCGGCTACGACGTGAACAATAACACCGTGACCTACTGCTGGGAGGAGTTTGACCTGGGCAGCGCCGCCACCCTCACGGCCCCCCAAACGTCCAATAACGCGGTGCCGCTGTTCCGCTCCTTTTACCCCACTACCAGCCCCACGCGCTATTTTCCCCGCCTGAGCGACGTCATCGCCAACACTGCCAGCCCGAACGAGCGCCTGCCCACGGTCACGCGCCCGCTCAACTTCCGGGTGACGCTGCGCGACATGTTTACGCCCGCCAATACGGGCCTGGGCGCGGTGGGCGGCGTTAATAGCAGCGCCACGGTGAGCCTGAGCAGCACCAGCGCGGCCGGCCCCTTCGTGGTAACGGCTCCTAATACGGCCCTGGCCTGGGCCGGCAACACCAGCCAGACCGTGACCTGGGACGTGGCCGGCACCACCGCCAACGGCGTGAATTGCGCCACCGTCAACATCCGTCTCAGCACCGATGGCGGCCTCACTTACCCCACGCTGCTGCTGGCCGGCACCCCCAACGATGGCACGCAGGCCATCACGGTGCCCAGCGTGGCTACTACCACGGCCCGCATCATGGTTGAGGCGGCCGATAACTACTTCTACGACATTTCCAACGTCAACTTCACCATCAATTCGGCCGCGGTGTGCCCCGCGCCCACGAGCGTGGCGGTGAGTAACATCACGCTCACGTCGGCCACGGTGAGCTTTGCGGGCGGCAGCCCGGCCACGAGCTACGTGCTGACGACCTCGCCGGCCACCACCACGCGCACCGTAACCACCTCGCCGGTGAGCCTAACCGGGCTGACGGCCGGCACCACCTACACGGTGTACGTGCAGAGTAATTGCGCAGCGGGCGCGGTGTCGGGGGCGGCGGCGGCCACGTTTGCCACGCGCCCGCCGGCCGTCTGCAACCCACCCACCAATCTGGTAGCCAGCAACGTAACCGCTACGGCGGCCACGGTGAGCTTCACGGCCAGCACCTCCAGCCCGACCAGCTACACGGTAACGACCTCGCCAGCCACTACTACCCAAACCATTACGGGCACGTCGGTGAGTTTTTCGGGGCTGAGCAGCAGTACCAGCTACACGGTCACCATCCGAAGCAACTGCGCCGACGGTGGCTTCGACGCGGCCACGGTCGTGGTCCGCACGAGCATCACCAACGATGAATGCGCCAATGCCATCACCCTGTTTCCGGGCACCTCCTGCAATGCCACGGCGGGCACCGTGGCCGGGGCCACCCAGTCGCAGGCCCCCACCACGTGCAGCGGGTCACTCAGCTCGTCGGCTAATGACGTGTGGTACAAGTTTCAGGCGACGGGCACGGCGCACACCGTGCGGCTGACGAGCACGTTCAATGGGTTGCTGGAGGTGTTTAACGGGGCTTGCGGCAGCCTGGCCCTGCGCACCTGCACCAATACCGTGGGCGCGGGCGGCAGCGAAACCATTGTGCTGGGCAGCCTCGCCCCCGGCACCACCTACTACCTGCGCGTGTATCCCTTCGGCGGCCTTCCCTCGGCGAGCACTTCGGATTTCAGCATCTGCGTGACGGGCCCCTCTACGTTTTGGAATGGCAGCGTGAGCACCGACTGGTACAACGCCAGCAACTGGGGTGGGGGCGTGCCCACGGCCGCGCTCAGCGCCATCATCCCGGTGGTGAGCAGCGTCCGCTTCTACCCGCTCATCAGCGCGAACACGGCCACGACCCTCAACCTGACCATCAACCCTGGGGCCACGCTCAACCAAAGCGGCGGCACGCTCAACATCCGCGGCAACCTGACCAACAACGGCACCTTCAACCCCACCGGGGGCACGGTGGTACTGGGCACTTCGGCCAGCGGCGCTATCGCCGGGCGGCCGACCGTCGTCATCAATAGCGTGGAGCTCGACGGCAGCAGCAGCACCAGCTTTTGGAACCTGGTGGTGGAAAGCACCGGCGTACTACTCAGCGCCGCCGACGGGGCCAGCGTGCAGCAGGTGCTTACCCTAAATGGCGACCTGGCCACCCAGGAAAACCCTTTCACCGTGCTCTCCAGCTACGCCGCCGGCCAGCCCCGCGATGGGCTGGTGGTGAACAGCGGCGGCGTGGTCGTGGGCACGGCCACCGTGCAGCGCGCCATCGACCCCAGCCTGAATGCTGGCCTGGGCTACCGCCACTACAGCGCCCCGGTAAGCAACTCGACCGTGGCCGACCTTACTACCCCCAACTTCACGCCCGTGGTAAACCCGAGCTACAACACCTCGGCCACGCCCAATGTGGAAATGCCTTTCCCCACGGTATATGGCTACGATGAAAGCCGGGTGCTACTGACCAACAACCTCAGCGGCTTCGACAAGGGCTTCTTTTCGCCCAGCGCGCTGGCTGATGCCCTGGCTATAGGCCGAGGCTACACGGTTAACATCAGCGCTTCGGAAACCGTGGACTTTGAGGGCACGCTCAACAACGGCGACCTCACGGTGAGCCTCTCCAGCCAACGCCTTGCCAATGCCGCTGGCGGCTGGCACTTGCTGGGCAACCCATACCCCGCGCCGCTCGACTACCGCCTGGTGCAGCCCACCGACCGCACCGGCCTAGAGGCGGCCCTGTACGTGTATAGCAGCACCAGCCAGTACCTGGGCCGCTACCGCAGCTACATCAATGGCATCGGCAACCCGATTATTTCGATGGGCCAGGGCTTTTTCGTGCGGGTAGCCAGCGGCCAGGCCAGCGGCACCATGAGCTTCCACAACACGCAGCGCCTGACCGCCCCGACCACCACGACCTTCCAGCGCCCTACGGCCGAAACCCGGCCCCTGGTGCAGCTCACGCTGCAAGACGCGGGCAATTCGCTGCTCGATGAAGCCACCGTATACTTCGAGAATGGGGCCACGACCGGCTTCGACGCGGCATTTGATGCCGAAAAGCTGCCTAATCCCACCGGCCTGAACCTGAGTACCAGCCTGGCCAGTGGCCGCCAGCTCAGCATCGACGGGCAGCCCGAATTGGCTGCCAGCCAGCGCGTAGTATCGCTGGCCGTGGGCGTGCCTACGGCGGGTGTGTACACCTTTACCGCCAGCCAGCTGCTGAATCTGAGCGCCGTGCCCGTGTACCTGCGCGACCTGCAATTGGGTACCCTCACCGACCTGCGCCAGCAGCCCAGCTATCAGTTCACCATCAGCAATGCGGCGGCGCTCAATACTACGCGCTTCGAGCTGGTGTTCTCGCCTCAGCAGCCGCTGGCCACCGTGCCCGCCGCCCTGGCCCAGCAGGTAGCCGTGTACCCAAATCCGGCTAAAAATCAGGTTTCCATTGAGCTGCCGCTCAGCCTGAGCCGCCAGCCCGTAACAGCCACCCTACTCGACGCGCTGGGCCGGGTAGTGCGCCAGCAGGTGTTGCCGGCCGGCCAGCTTACCCACACCCTGCACCTTGCCGAACTGGCCCCCGGCGTGTACTCCCTGCGCCTAACTACCGAAGTGGGTACGCTTGTCAGGAAGTTGGTAATAGAATAGTTACCGCCCCCGCGAAAGCAACTGTCGCGGGGCAATAACACGCCTTTTTGGCCCCTGCTCTACCAAGGAAAGCGCCTACCGCATTTGCAGTAGGCGCTTTCTTATTTGCTCTAGCCCTGCCCGGCGTTCCTTTGCGCTATGAATGCGATTCGGCTGGCCATTATCGAAGACGACCCCGAGGTGCGGCAGCTACTGCAACAGTATCTGTGCCGCCAGGAAGAGTTCGAGTGCGTCATCGTGGCCGACTCGGCCGAGGCGTTTCTGCGCGAGCTGGCCGTGGCGTTGCCGCCGCAGGCCATTCTGCTCGACCTGGGCCTGCCCGGCATGAGCGGCATCGAGCTGCTGCCGCTACTACGCCACAAGCTGCCCGAAGCCGAAATTGTCATTCAAACGGCCTTCGATGACCCCGACCGTATCTACCAGGCGCTCTGCGGCGGGGCCAGCGGCTACGTGCTCAAAAACACCCAGCTCCCCCAAATCAAAGCCGCCCTGCTGGAGGTGATGCGGGGCGGGGCCTTTTTCAGCCGCTCGGTAGCCCGGCGGGTGCTTCAGCATTTCAAGCCCACTCCGGCCACCCAGCCCACACTGCTCTCTGAGCGCGAGCATACCGTGCTGCGCGGCATCGTGGATGGCCTGGCCGACAAGCAAATAGCCGCCCGCTTGGAGCTGGCCGTGCCCACCGTCCGCACCCACGTCCGCAATATCTACCGCAAGCTGCAAGTCAATAGCCGAGGCGAACTACTGAGCCGGGCTGCTAAAGGCGAGTTGTGAGGTGGGGTAATTTGGGTAATGGGTAATTGGAGTAATGAGGATGATAGTACGTGATGCCATTACTCCGATTACCTATCACTCCAATTACCCCCATTCAAACTCGCACCCATACCCGAAAACCAGGCCGGCCATCGGGTCGGCCGCCAGTGCGTAGCTCGCCCCCAATAGCCTGGGCCCGCTGCGCCATGTTGCGGAGGCCCAGGCCGCTGGGGCGATGCAGACCATCGGCCGGCGTCTGATACGGGCCATTGTCTAGTATTTCCAACTCTAGTACCCCGCCCGCCCGCACCAGGCGAGTTTGAATTTCGGTCGCGCTAGCGGCGTGGCGCACGGCATTGGTAATGGCTTCTTTGAAAATGAGGTAAAGCTGCTGGCGCAGGGCCGGGGCCAAGGCCAGCTCGTCGGGCAGGCCGGCGGTGTGTAGCGTCAGGGCCGGTCCCACAAAGCTGCCGAGCTGGTCGAGGTAGTCGCGCATGCGGTCGAGCAGCGCCCCGGCCGAGTCGGCGCGGGCATCGATGCTCCACACCACATCGCGCATGGTTTGCACGGCCGCCGCGCTGTTGCTCAGCAGGCGGTCGAAACCCACCGCTTGGTCGGGGCCATCGGCGGCGGGATATTGGTGCTGGTCGCGCAGCAGCTGGGCCTGAAAATTGATGCGCGTGAGTAGCGAGCCTACCTCGTCGTGCAGGTCGGCCGCCAGCTTGGTACGCAGCTCGTTGTCGTGCTGCACCCGGCGCAGGCGGCCGCGCTGCCAACCGTATACGGCCCCCATGGCCGCCAGCGCCCCCAGCAGCCACACGCCGGGGCGGTTCCACCAGGTGGTCCTCACCGTGAGGGGCAGGCGCAGCACGTTGGCGGCGGGTACGCCTTGGCTGCTGGCCGCCCGTATCTCGACGGTGTACTCGCCCGGCGGCAGGCCTTGCAGCCGCAGGCGGGGCGTGGTGCCGAGGCCCAGCCAGCGGTCGGCCAGCCAGCCACGCACCCGGTAGGCATAGCGGGCGCGGCTGGCATCGGGGCTGTTGGTGAGGGCCAAGTGCAAGTCGATAATAGGCCTGTCGGGAGCCAGGCGCAACGTCGGCAACGCCTCACTAGCGAGCAAATAGTGCGTGCGGCTAGCCTCGGCCGACGCGCTGAGGGCCGTGAGGGCGGTGAGTAGCAGCCGGGGCCGCTCGGCACCGGGGCCGGGCACCTGCCGGGGCACAATGCGGTGCAGCCCGCTCACGCCGCCTAGCAGCAGCGAGTTATCGCGCGGGTCGACATAGGCGGCATTGGCATTAAACTCATCCGAGGCCAGCCCGTGGGCCGTGGTGAACACGGATAGTTGTCTGGTGGTGGGCTGGTAGCGCACGAGCCCCTGGTACGTACCCAGCCACAAAAAGCCCTCCGGCCCCGGCAAAATGCTGGCCACTGACGGGCTAGGCAAGCCCTGGCTGGGTGTAAGGGCCGCGTGCATACGGCCATCGGGCTCTAGCACGGCCAGGCCGTGGGCGCGCGTGCCCACCCACAGCCGGCCGCTGGGCGCCAGGTACAGGCAGCGGGCGCCCTCCACGGCGGCGCGGCGCGGTGCGGGCTCATTGGGCCCGTACAGCTCCCGTGCTCCGGTGGTCAAGCTCACGCGCTCCACGCCTTTGGGGGTAGCCAGCCAGAGGTGCTCCCGGCCAGCGGGCCACACCGCTTCTACAATGCTGCCACTAAAGGGCGGCTGGCGGCCCGCCGGCCAGCTCGTGGGCACAAAAGGCCGGAAGGTTTGCAGCCCGGCATCGTAGCGGTAGAGCCCGGTGCGGGCTGCCCCCCACACGGCCCCGGTGCGGGCATCGTAGGCCAGCGCCAGCACGCCCGCCGTGGTTTGCACCGCGCCCGGCACCGGCAGCTCCCGAAACTGCCCGCTGCCGGGGTTGAAGCGCAGAAAAGGCGCCACGCCCCCGGCCAGCCAGTCGCCCTGCGGCCCGAGCGGCCGGGGCACAATGCCCATCAGCACGGGGGCCCGACCTTGGGGCAGCCGGGCCTGGGGCCAGCGGCGCAACGGGGCCAGCGGCGAATCGGCAGCCTGGGTCAGCAGGCCGCCGTAGGTGCTCACCAGCAGGCGGCCATCGGGCAGGCGCACGCTGGCACGCACGCTGTAGGGCTGGCCACCGGGCCCCGGCAGCGCCTGAATAAAAACCGGGGTGGCCTCGCGCTGCCAGCACCCCCGCGTGCCCGTATCGAACACCCACCAGTGCCCGCCGTGGTCGGCCCACAGCCGGCCGCTCCAGTTGGCCGTGGGCCAGGGCGGCAGCCGGATGGCGAAGCGCACGTGGGGGCGCGGGTCGGGGCCGGGCGTCCACTCCAGCTGGCGTACCAGCTGCTGGCTGAGCAGTGTGGGCGCGCCGGGGGTGGGCAGCAGGTCCACTATTTCCTCGGAGCCGGGCTGCTCCCAGCGCAGGGCTTCTACCAATTGGCCGGCGGGGCCGGGCCGGTAAGCGGCCCGGTCGCTGAGCAGCCAGGCCCGGCCGGCGGGGTCGAGCACGGGGCGCAGCCAGCGGCCGGGGTGCTCCCATGTACCCAGTACCGCGCCGGTGGCGGCCAGGTGGCGAGTGCGGCCGTGCTGGCTGCTCAGCCAGAGGCTGCCATCGGGAGCGGGGTAAATATTGGTGAGGGCGGGGAGGCTGGCCAGCACCGGCCCGGTGGGCTGCCCAGCCAGGGTGTAGGCTTGCAGCGCGGTGCGGCCCTGGCTCACCCACACGCGGCGGCCATCGGCAGATAGGGCGAGCGCGGGCACTTCGGGGGTGGCGCTGGCGGGCACGGGCACGGGCAGCTGCTGGAGCGTGCCCGCGGGCGAGAAGCGGTATAGGCCAGTATCGGTGCCCAGCCAAAGGCAGCCATCGGCGGTAGCCAGCAGGGCGTTGCAAGGCACCGTGGGCAGGGCCGCCCCCCGGCGGCGCAGCGCGTTCAGCGCTACCACCTGGGTGCCGTCGAAGCGGTATACGCCTTCGTCGGTGCCGGCCCAGACCAAGCCGTCGGGGGTTTGGGTTAGGGCGCGCAGCATCAGGCGACTCAGCGCGCCCTCGGGTTGCCAGCCGGCCGCCGGGGCCACTTGCCCCGCCAAAATCAGCGGCAGGAGCAATACCCATACGCCAAGCAATAATCGCCACGCTATCATTGGGGCAAATTACGTTCGGACAGCCACTTCCGGATTTACACCAGAAGCCTCAACTGCATTGCAGACTATTATTAAATAAAGGCATAGCAATCAAAAAGCAGGAAACAGAGGCAAATTGCGAAGCAGTATAATCCAGAAGCCGACTGGCTCAATGGTATTGGTTTTACGACCCAAAGGCTACTTACGTCTATTTAAACCCAATCAGTGCCCTATGGGCAAAAGAAAGGCCGCGCCACCCTGACCTCCTCCTGTACGCTTCCCCGAAGCGAGAGCCGGTTTTGAGTAGAGAAAAGCGTATTTTCAGTACCTGACAACTGCGCAATGAAAAAGGGACGATTCAGCGAGGCCCGGATGGTGGCTATCTTACAACAGCAAGCTAGCGGCCAGACCGTCGCGCAAATCGTGCGCGAGCATGGCCTGAGCGAAGCGACGTTTTATGCCTGGAAAAGCAAGTATGCCGGAGCCAGCGTGGCCGGGCTCACCCGGCTCAAACAGTTGGAAGAAGAAAATCGAAAGCTGAAGCAGCTATTCGCCGACCTGAGCTTAAAAAACCAGACTATCAAGGAGATACTGCGAAAAAAGTAGCTAGCCCTGCGGCGCGGCGCCAGGCAGCGCAGGGCTTAGTGCGTAAAGGCTGGAGTCAGCGGCGGGCGTGTGCCTTGGTCGGGCTCGCACGTGGCAGCTACCACCCGGTGGTACGAGGGCGCAACGACGAGCCGTTACAGGATGCCTTGCGCGTCTTAAGCGGTTGGCATCCCGGCTGGGGGTTCTGGAAGCTGCCCCACCGCTTGCGCAAAAACGGCTTGGTAATCAATCATAAGCGCACGCTACGTACTTATCGGGCACTGGCCCTGAACCTACCTCGGCGGCTCAAAAAGCGCCTACCTGCTCGCGTCAAGCAGCCGTTAGTCGTGCCCTTAGCAGCCAACGTATGCTGGTCGCTCAACTTCACGAGCGACGTCTTGACGGATGGCCGACGCTTTCGGACGCTGAACGTGCTCGATGATTACAATCGCCAGTTGCTAGGCGTTGAAATCGACTTCTCTTGACCGGCCAGCCGCGTGGTGCAGGTGCTGACGCGCTTAGTCAAGTGTCATGGCCAACCGGCACAGCTACGCACCGATAATGGGCCCGGGTTTAGCAGTGCCCGGTTGAGCGAATGGTTTAGGCAGCAAGGCGTTACGCTGCATTGGATTCAGCCCGGCAAACTAACGCAAAACGCTTACATCGAACGTTCCAACGGCTCGTTTCGCCGCGAACTGCTCGACGCCCACCTGTTTCGCTCGCTGACCCCACGTGCGCCAACTCGTGGACGAGTGGATGCTAGATTACAATACCCAACGGCCCCACCAGGCGTTAAATTTTATGACCCCACTCGAGTTCAAACAAGCTGCTTAATCTCTGCTTACTACTGGCTTACCGAGTGGGGAAGCGTATACATTCACCGGGCACTGGAACTGGGCGTCACCCACCTCGATACGGCCGATATTTACGGTCCCTTTACCAACTAAGAGTTGGTGGGCCGGGCCGTAAGGGGCCGCCGCGACCAGGTCGTGCTGGCCACCAAGTTTGGCCTCGTTTCGCACAGCGGGGGCGGCCCGGGCCACCTCGATAGCCGCCCGGCTAACGTGCGCACCGCCGTGGAGGGCTCACTCCGGCGGCTCGGCACCGACTACATCGACCTCTACTACCAGCACCGCGCGGACCCCAACGCGCCCATTGAGGATACCGTGGGGCTGCTGGCCCAACTGGTGCAGGAAGGCAAAATCCGCCACATTGGCCTCTCGGAGGCCGGGACAGACACCATCCGCCGCGCCATTGCCCCGATTCCCGGCACCAAGCGCGTAGCCCGCGTGGAGGAAAATACCGCTGCCGACCGCCTCGTACTCAGCGCGGAGCAGCTTAAGTGGTTGAGCAACCTTACCCCAGCCACCGGCGAGCGCCACGACGAAGGCAACAGGGCCATCATCGAGCGCTGAGTTACCGAAGAATTGAACAAGAAGGCCTCACACTGACGAAAGCATTCCCTGTTACACAAAAAGCTCAGCCAAATTCGGCTGAGCTTTTTTATTGTCTTGGGTTCAGGCCCTACTCATCGCCCTTAACTAACCTGCTTACACCTGGCAGCTGGTTGCTTGAATTGTGCACAAAGTGGTTTGATTGGTATTGTGAGGCCGGCCTTTGGATGGGGGACCTTTGTCTTGTTGCAGAAGGGAATAACAGCCCACGGGCACCCGTTCGAAAAAGCTGGCTTTCTACTGCGCTGTTCCACGCAAGCTTCTGACTTAGAACGCCTCATTAAATCACCAACAACCATCATGGCAGACAAGAAAGTATGGCTGATTACCGGCGCGGGCCGGGGTCTGGGCCTCTACATTACCAAAGCCGCACTGGCAGCCGGCCACGCCGTTGTAGCCACCGGCCGCAACAAGGAGAAGGTGGCCCAAGCCATCGGCGAAGCAGCTGACCTGCTGGTGGTGACGCTGGATATCACCAAGCCTGCCGAGGCGGAGGCCGCTGTACGCGCCGCCGTAGACCGCTTTGGGCGCATCGATGTGCTGGTCAACAACGCCGCCAACTTCTACGCTGGTTTCTTTGAGGAGCTAAGTCCCGAGCAGATGAACCAGCAGCTAGCCACCAGCCTCATCGGGCCGATGAACGTGACGCGGGCCGTGCTGCCCGTGCTGCGCCAGCAGAAAGCCGGGCGGATTCTCACCATTTCCTCTACTGCCGGCCTCGTGGGCTTTGAGTTTGGCGCGGCCTATGCGGCCTCCAAATTCGGTCTGGAAGGATGGATGCGTTCGCTGGCCCCCGAAGTAGCTCCGTTTGGCATCGACGCCATTACGGTCAATCCGGGTTTCTTTCGTACCGAGTTGCTCACCGACGAGTCGACCAATTTCGCCGATAACCACCTGGCTGACTACGCCGAGCGGCGCGCCGGCCAGGAGCAGTTCTGGAAAAGCTACAACGGCCAGCAGTCCGGCGACCCGGCCAAGCTGGCGCAGGCCCTGCTCACCGTGGCGGACGAAGCGGCACCGTTGCGCCGCTTCATCGCCGGGGCCGATGCCATTGGCACCGCCCAGCAGGTGATTGCGGAGTTGCAATTGGATATCGACTCGCGCAAGGAACTTTCCAATTCGCTTGCCTTCGACGAGCCGGCCGCAGTCAGTGTGTAGCGCTTATTCTTTTTGAGGTACTAGCCAGCCTACCCGTGGCCGGCTAGGAACGACAGGGGCAGCAATTATTACGATTGCTGCCCCTGCTATTTTATCGGGCTTCGGCTGCTAGCCCAGAGGCAACGACTATCAGTGCGGCTAGGCCGGTAGCCTAGTGTGGCAGCCTGCGCTGCTCTCATCCCTCTTCTCCCGTGCGTAACCGTGTATTTTTCAGAATAGGTGCCCTCCTAAGAATATTGCTTATGACGACTGCCGGAATCCTAGGCATGCTGCTGCTGACCGCCGTTACTTTTAATTTCCTGAGCCCCGAACTGGGTGGTAAGACCAGCAAGCACGAGCGTGAGCAATTCGCTAAGACCGGCCACTACCAAAACGGCGAGTTTCAGAACCTGCAAGCCACTCGGGCACTCACCGGCCCCAGCCTGCCGGGTTTGTATTGGAAGCTGCTCACTCATCCCGCCCCACCCACTACGCAGCCGCCTGGCCCGCTGCCCCTGCAGAAGCTGGATTCACTTACTATCACCCGCAAAACGCCCGAAATGGTGCGGGTAACGTGGTTTGGTCACTCGGCCAGCCTGGTCGAAGTGGCCGGTCAGAATATTCTGCTTGACCCCATGCTAAGCGTGAAGATGGGGCCCTCCAGTTTGGTCACGCCCAAGCGCTACAACGCCGAGTTAGTCATCCGACCCGAGCAGCTACCGGCCATTGCAGCGGTGCTGATTTCGCACGACCACTACGACCACCTTGACTACCAGACGGTGCAGAAAATCAAGGACAAGGTGGGGCTGTTTTGCGTGCCGCTGGGCATAGCAGCGCACCTGCGCCGTTGGGGGGTGACCCAGGCGCACATCCGGGAAGTGAGTTGGGGCGACACGGTGCGTCTGCCGGGCCTTACGCTAGTGAGTACCCCCAGCCGCCATTTTTCGGGCCGCGGCCTCGGCAATCAGAATTCGACCTTTTGGACGTCCTGGGTGGTCAAATCGGCTACTAAAAGCCTTTTTTACACCGGTGATGGGGGCTACGGCCCCCATTTCGCTGCCATTGGCCAGCAGCATGGCCCCTTCGATTTGGCCCTGGTGGAATGCGGACAGTACAACGAGGACTGGGCCGAAATCCACATGTAGCCCGAGCAGAGCGTGCAGGCCGCGCTTGACGTGCGGGCCCAGGCCATGTTGCCCGTACACTGGGGTGCCTTTACGGAGGCTCGCCACCCGTGGAACGAGTCGGTGCAGCGAGCCACAGCCGCCGCCGCGCCGCACCCCGAACTGCTGCTCACTACGCCCCGTTTGGGCCAGCCGGTGGTACTGGGCACTGCGCTGCCGCAGGAGCGGTGGCGGTAAAGACGACTTTGCTTTTACGATATCAGGTAGCGAGGCACGTGCTGTCGCTACTTTGCCACCCTGGTGAATAATAGCCTGATGCCTAATCTCTTTACTCCCACCCCCATGAAAGTCCACCTCTTCCTTTTCCTGAGCTTCACGGCCACAAGCTGTAGCCAGTCAGTAGTCGACGAACCTGCCGCCATCAAGCACCTCTTGGAGCAGGAATCGGCCACTTGGCGCGCCGGCGATGTGGCGGGCCATGCCGCCTGCTGGCACCTGCAACCGTACAGCCGCGTCCTGATTTCAACTATTGACGGCAAGTTTTTGGATGTGCCGCCCGCGCTGCTGGTTGCACCCTCAGCGTCGATGGGGCAAGGCGGAACTTCCGTCAATAGCAACTACCGGATGAACATCGCTGGTAACGCGGCCTGGGTGAGCCATAAGGAAGAATCAACGGCCAAAAATGGGCAAAAGAGCTATTCCACCGAAATCCGGCTCCTGGAAAAGGTGGATGGCCACTGGAAATTGGTGGGTCAGTCCATCCATCTGCACAGCCCGCAATAAAGCTAGGTACGCACCTAAGCTACGGAACTGCTTTTGATAATTCAATCGCCTAGCTGGCACACGCCTACGAGTAGTAGGCCTAAACAAGCTCTTTCTAGCAAAAGCAATACATAGCATTGATAGCCAAAATTTTACAAAAGCTATTTTGACTTTCGCTGTAGGTGATTGATTTGTGCACAAAGTAGTTTGAATAGTGTTGTGAGGCCTTTTTGCCGATGGGGACCTTTGTGCTGCTTCCTACTGGAAGCGACTGCCTTTTCCACCACCCTGTCGCACGCAACACAATGGATTATATCAAATTTGGCAACACGGGCCTGCTGGTTTCGCCTATTTGCCTGGGCACCATGAGCTACGGTGGACCCACCAAGCAATTCTCCTGGGCTTTGTCTGAGACCGATAGCCATCCCTTTATCCAGCAGGCGTTGGAGCTGGGTATCAATTTCTTCGACACAGCCAACGTCTACAACGAAGGCAACTCGGAGAAAGTAGTGGGTCAGGCGCTACGCGACTTCGCCCAGCGCGACGACTACGTGCTAGCTACCAAATTCACCGTTGGGACGAGAACCCGCCCATCGAGGAAACGATGGAAGCGCTGCACGACGTGGTGAAGGCCGGCAAGGCCCGCTAATCGGCGCCAGCAGCATGTACAGCTGGCAGTTTGCTCAGGTCCAGTATACAGCCGATTTGCAACACAACACCCTGGTTCAGGCCTTGCGTCAGGTCACGCCCCTTTCTTAACTCCCTGCCTTATGAACGATTCCGCTGCCGCCCCCGTACCGGGTGGGGTGATAGGCCAGCCCCTGAGCCGGGTGGATGGCTACGCCAAAGTAACCGGCCACGCCACCTACGCCGCCGAGTACGACCTGCCCGGCCTGACTTACGGCGTGCTGGTGACCAGTACCATCGCCAAGGGCCGCATCCAAAGCTTCGACACCGTCGCGGCGCTAAAGGAGCCGGGCGTACTGGCCATCCTCACCCACGAAAACATCCCCAGGCTGGCCAAAACGCCCAACGCCAAGGCCGACCAAAAGACGATGGAGGGCATCATCATGGGCTTCATGCCCCTGACCGGTGCGGAGATATTTTACGCTGGCCAGCCCGTAGCCCTTGTGGTGGCCGACACTTTCGAGCGGGCCACCCATGCCGCCGCCCAGCTGAAAGTGAGCTACCAGGCTGAGGCGCCGATTGCGTCGTTTCGCAGCCCGCAGGCCCAGGTCTTTACCATGCAGGAAGCGGGCGACAGCAGCGACCTGCGGCGCAAGGTGCGGGGCAACCCGCAGGCGGCACTGGCAGTTGCGCCGGTGAAGGTGACGGCCACCTACACCCACAGCATCAACCACCACAACCCCATGGAGCCGGGCGCCACCACCGCCTACTGGGAAGCCCCGGACCGGCTGACGGTATACGACTCGACCCAGTCCGTTACGATGGCCCAGCAGACGCTAGCCGCCCTGCACGGGCTGCGGCAGGAGCAGGTGCGGGTGGTGTGCAGGTTCATCGGCGGGGGCTTCGGCAGCAAGTACAACGTGTGGCCCCACACGGTGCTGGCTACCCTAGCGGCTAAGGCCGTGCAGCGCCCGGTAAAGCTCGTGCTTACCCGGCCCCAGAACTTCACGGGCCTAGGCCACCGCGAAGACCAGACCCAGACCATCACGCTAGGCGCCACGCGGGCGGGCAAGCTCACTGCCATCGTGCACGAGAAAACGTCCACCACGTCGCCCTTCGACAACTTTGCCGAGAGCAACGGCGAGATACTGAGCTGGCTATATGCCTGCGACAACTTCCAGACCTCGTACCGCCTGGCCAAAGGCAACACCATGACCCCGACTTACATGCGGGCACCGGGGGAGTCGCCGGGCTCGTTCGCCATCGAGTGCGCGCTGGACGATTTAGCTTACCAGCTCAGCATAGACCCGCTGGAAATCCGGCTGCGCAACTACGCCGAGCGCGACCCGGAAACCGGCCACGCCTGGAGCAGCAAGAGTTTGAAGCAGTGCTACGCCCGGGGGGCGGAGCTCATCGGGTGGAACAAGCGCAATCCTAAAAACGGGATGACCCGCGATGGCAAGTACCTGGTCGGCCTAGGTATGGGCACCGGCAGCTACCCCGTGTGGCCGGGGCAGGGCACGGCCCGCGCCCGCCTCTACGCCAACGGCCGTGCCGTGGTGCAGTGCGGGGCCACCGACCTGGGCACGGGTACCTACACCGTGATGACGCAGGTGGCGGCCGACGCGCTGGGCCTGCCGCCCGAAAATATTCGCTTCGAGCTGGGCGACACCAACTTGCCCACCGGGCCGGGCGCGGGCGGTTCCAAAACGGCGGGCATCGTTTCGTCGGCTGTGCACCTGGCTGTGCAGGATTTGTGGGAGCGGCTCATCAAACTGGCGGTGCGCGATAGCAAGTCCCCGCTGTACCGGGCGCGGCCCGAGGACGTGGTGCCCGAAAAAGGCCGCCTCGTGCTGCGCCAGGATAAGGCCAAAGGGGAAAGCTTCGCCGCCATCATGCAGCGAGCGCAAATTGCCGACATCGAAGGCACGGCCCTTAATCAGGTAGGGGATGGGGGCCAGCCGGCCGAGCCCACCCCGGGCAGTCCGCCGCCCGCCACCGCGCCCCGCGCCATGTATTCGTTTGGCGTGCATTTCTGCGAAGTGCGAGTCGATACGGAGCTGGGCACTATCCGCGTGTCGAAGTGGGTGAGCGTGATTGCCGGGGGGCGCATCCTGAACCCCAAGACGGCCCGCAGCCAGATTATGGGCGGCAGCATCATGGGTATCGGGGCCGCGTTGATGGAGGCCACCTCCCGCGACGAGAAGACGGCCCGCTACACCAACGCCAGCTTGGCCGACTACCACATCCCCGTCAATGCCGATATCCCGGAAATGACCGTCGAATTCATTGACGAAAAGGATTTGTTCGTCAACACCCTAGGGGTGAAAGGCATCGGTGAGGTGGCCATTGTGGGCGCGATGGCGGCCGTGGGCAACGCTGTGTTCCACGCCACGGGCAAGCGTCTGCGTGACTTGCCCATGACACCCAACCAGGTATTGGCCGCGATGCGGCAGCCCGCCTAGGGCGTAAATTCAAGCCCGCCCCTACGCCCACCCGGCTGCCAAGACGCTTCTGATTTCGCTCGCCTTTTCCTATCCAACTCCCTGACTACCTGCTATGGCAACGATTCCCTCCACGTCGCAGTCCACGGACATCTACCCGAGCATATCGCCCAATGGCGGTGAAGTCACCGTGCTGACGATGCGGGAGGCAAATTGTGGCATGGGGCACTACGACCGGCGCGACGTGTTCAAGTGCATGCTGGTCAGGAGCGGGGCTAATGAGCTGCGCTATGCCACCCGGGGCTACCTCATCGACAAGCCCGCGTTGGTGTTTACTAATAGGTTGGTGCCTTTCTCCTGGGAGCCAATAGCTGGCACCGACGAAGGGGATGGCTTTATCGTGGCTTATACCGAGCCGTTTCTGCGCTCGGCCATGCGCGGCGTGAGCCTAAAAGACTCGGTGCTTTACCGCGTCGATGGCAACCCGGTGTACTTTCTCAATGAGGAGCAGCTGCGCTACCTAGGCGAGGTGTTTGGCCGCATGCGCCGCGACTTCGACACGGACTACGCCCACAAAGACGACGTGCTGCGTAACCAGCTCTCCCTCATCATCCACGAGGCGACCCGGCTGGAGCCCGCTAGCCCCTACCCCGCCGTGGCGACTAACGCGGCGCAGCGCGTCACCAACCTGTTTTTGACCCTGCTCGAAATCCAGTTTCCGGTTACCAAGCAGTACCACGAACCGCTGCTCAAAAACGCGCAGGACTACGCCGACCGGCTGGCCGTGCACGTCAACAGCCTGAACCGGGCCGTGAAGGAAGTAACCGGTAAGCCCACCACGGCTCACATTGCCGAACGCCTCACCAGCGAAGCCAAGCTGCTGCTGCACCAAACCGATTGGAGCGTGGGCAAAATTGCCGACAGCCTCGGCTTTGAATACCCTACCTATTTCCACCGCTTCTTCAAGCTGCACGCCGGCACTACCCCCCTGTCGTTTCGCCAGACTGTGTAGCCCCTAGGCAGCGCCCCGATAATCTGACCTTTGGGGCTTGTATTTCCTTTTTGTAGCCCAGCCCCCGGTACCTAGGGGCTGGGCTATTTGATTTGTGCACAAAGTGGTTTGATTGGTATTGTGAGGCCTTTTTTAGCTGGGAGACCTTTGTCAGGCGCTACCAAAACAGCGCCTTACCGACATGACACCCATTGCAGAAAAAATTGACTTGCTATTCCAGCCGTTCGCCTTTAAGCGCGGTATCACCCTGCGGAACTCGGTGGCGATGGCCCCGATGACCACCTGGTCGAGCAACGACGACCTGACCATCTCAGACGAAGAAGCGCGCTACTACGAGGCCCGCGTGGGTAGCGTCGGGCTGGTCATCACCGGCTGCTCGCACGTCACGCCCAACGGGCAGGGCTTCACCGACGAGTTCGCCTCTTACGATGACTCGTTCATCCCAAGTCTGCGCAAGCTGGCCGATGCGGCCAAAAGCGGCGGCGCGCCCGCCATCCTGCAAATCTTCCACGGTGGCAATAAGGCGTTGGCCGCCCTCGTGCCCAACGGCGACATTGTGAGCGCCAGCACAATGGCCATTGACGCTACGCCCTTCACGCCCGCCGCCGCTTCTCGCGCCCTGACCGAGGCCGAAATCCAGGGTATCATTCGCGACTTTGGCCAGGCCACACGGCGGGCCATCGAGGCTGGCTTTGACGGCGTGGAACTGCACGGCGCGCACGGCTTCCTGCTGCAGAACTTCCTCTCGCCCTTCTTCAATCAGCGTACCGACCAGTGGGGCGGCTCGCTCGAAAACCGCCTGCGCTTTCCGCTGGCCGTGGTGGCCGAAGTCCAGCGCATTATCCAGGAGCATGCCACCGGGCCGTTTCTGCTGGGCTACCGCATCTCGCCCGACGAGCCCCAAGCAGGCGGCCTACGTATCGCCGAGGTATACGAGCTGCTCGACCGCCTCATTGCGCTCGACATCGACTACGCCCACCTTTCGCTCCCGAGCGTGCTCACCGCCAAACCCGTCGATGACCCGGACGGCCAGCTAGTAATTGCAGGCATCCTAGCGCGGGCGAATGGCCGTCTGCCCCTCCTTGCTGCCGGCCATATTCGCACGCCCGCCGAGGCGCGCCAAGCGCTGGACCTTGGTCTAGCGGTGGTAGCCGTAGGTCAGGCCCTGGTAGTGAACCCCAATTGGCTGGAGTTGGCCACTACTGGTCACGAGGAGGCTATCGAGGTAGCGCTGCAGCCTTCCAAAGTAGCGGAGAAGCGCATTCCCGCCAAGCTCTGGGGCATTATTCAGGTGGCCACCGGCTGGTTTACCGTGGCAGCGGAATAACCACGCTCGGATTGGATAAGCCATCTTTTGAAAATCTAAAAAATGTCGCCTTATGGAAAGAAGCCCTTCGGTCCTTTCCTAAGTACACCCTTATAGCATCATGGAAAACAAGCAAGTATGGCTCATCACCGGCGCGGGCCGGGGCCTGGGTCTGGCTATCGCCAAAGCGGCCCTGGCAGCGGGCCACGCAGTAGTAGCCACCGGCCGCAACCCAGCCAAAGTAACCCAGGCCATCGGCGGCGCCGATGACCTGCTGGTGGTGAAGCTCGACGTGACCCAGCCCGCCGACGCGGAAGTGGCCATCGCCGCCACTGTAGCCCGTTTTGGCCGCCTCGACGTGCTGGTCAATAACGCCGCCAGCCTCTACGCCGGCTACTTCGAGGACCTGCACCCGGCCCAAATTGAAAAGAACCTGGCCACCAATCTCTATGGCCCGATGCATGTGACGCGGGCCGCGCTGCCGGTGCTGCGCCAGCAGCAGGCCGGGCTGGTTATCACGGTGTCCTCGCTGGCTGGCCTCACCGGCTACGAGTTCTGCACCGCCTACGCTACCGCCAAATTTGGCCTCGAAGGTTGGATGCAGTCGCTGAAAAACGAAGTCGCCCCATTCGGCATCCGCACGATGCTCGTCAACCCCGGCTTCTTTCGCACCGAATTTCTCACCGACGACTCGACCTACTACGCCGACGAGCACACTGACGCCTACGCCGCGCGCCGCACCTGCCAAATACAGGGTTGGCAGGGTGCTAATGGCCACCAGCCCGGCGACCCGGCCAAGCTGGCGCAGGCCCTGCTCACCGTCGCCGCCCTACCCCAACCGCCCACCCGCTTCCTAGCCGGGGCCGATGCCATCGCCTGCGCCGAGCAGGTCATTGCTGACTTGCAGCGGGATATCGAGGCCCACCGGGCGCTTTCCAGCTCACTGAGCTATTAGCTGTACTAA
>Ga0265780_10001656_pt1 | contig 30984 bp, 18 predicted proteins | sample P1T30metagenome_FD_192432 | JGI IMG/M metagenome (GOLD analysis project Ga0265780, IMG submission 192432) | Plant litter microbial communities from East Loma Ridge, Irvine, California - P1 T30 | ecosystem: Environmental > Terrestrial > Plant litter > Unclassified | place: USA: California... | reverse complement strand
CACTTCGACATGGTGCTGTCGCGCGACAATCCGGCCTATATGGATTTGCCGGGCATGTCGACCATCATCGGCGGCATGCTGATCGTGAACCTGAATTACTGGGGCTGCAACCAGTACATCATCCAGCGCGCGCTCGGCGCCGACCTGCACACAGCGCGCAAGGGCCTGCTGTTCGCGGCCTTCCTGAAACTCCTGATGCCGATCATCGTGGTCTTGCCAGGCATCGCCGCCTATGCGCTCGACCGCTCGGGCACCCTGGGCGACGCCATGCGTCCGAACGGCGAACTCAATCCGGACCGCGCCTATCCGACCCTGCTCGCCCTGCTCCCGGCCGGCATCAAGGGCCTGGCCTTCGCGGCGCTGACGGCGGCGGTGGTGGCCTCGCTGGCCGGCAAGGCCAACAGCATCGCCACCATCTTCACGCTCGACATCTACAACAAGCACTTCAACCGCGAAGCCAGCGAACAGAATATGGTGTGGATCGGCCGGGTGTCGGTGGTGGTCTCGATGGCCATTGCCGTGCTGCTGGCGCCACTGATGGGCATCGACAAGAAAGGCGGCTTCCAGTATATCCAGGAATACACCGGCTTCGTCTCGCCCGGCATCCTGGCGATGTTCCTGCTCGGTTTCTACTGGCGCAAGACCACGGCGGCCGCGGCGATGTTCGCCACCATCGGCGGCCTGGTGTTCTCGGTGTTCCTCAAGTTCCTGCCGCTGGCGATGGACCTGTCGTTCCTGGCCCCGATCGGCTTCGCGGTCGACAACGGCGCCGGCGTGTACGAAATCCCGTTCCTCGACCGCATGCTGATCGTGTTCATCATGGTCGTCATCGGCATGGTGGTGATGAGCAAGATGGCCGAGCAGGACGGTACGCTCAAGCGCATGCACATCGACCGTTCGCTGTTCCGCGTCGATGGCGGCTTCGCGCTGGGCTCGGCCGTGATCTGCGTGCTGCTGGTCGCCATCTATGGCATCGGGTGGTAAGCTCCAGACCAACCGACCATGACGAGGAACGCGATGTTCAATCCTACCGACCACCCGCACCGCCGTTACGATCCGCTCGGCGGCGACTGGGTACTTGTATCCCCCCACCGCGCCAAGCGACCCTGGCAAGGGCAGCAGGAAGCCCCCGACCGCGCGCCCAGGCCGGCGCACGACCCGGGCTGCTACCTGTGCGCCGGCAATGTGCGCGTCAATGGCGAGCGCAACCCCGACTACCCGGGCACGTATGTGTTCGCCAACGATTTCGCGGCCCTGATGCCCGACACCCCGGACGTGCCGCCGGGCGCCGATCCGCTATTCCAGAGCATGAGCGCGCGCGGCACCAGCCGCGTGATCTGCTTCTCGCCCGACCATGCCAAATCGCTGCCCCAGCTGCCCTTGCCGGCGCTGCGCGAGGTGGTCGACACCTGGTGCGAACAGGCGGCCGAGCTGGGCGCCAGCTATCGCTGGGTCCAGGTGTTCGAGAACAAGGGGGCGGCGATGGGTTGCTCCAATCCGCACCCGCATGGCCAGGTCTGGGCCACCAGTTTCCTGCCCGACCTGCCCGCGCGCGAAGACCGCCTGCAACGGGCCTACCACGCCGAGCATGGCCGCCCGCTGCTGCTGGACGTCGCCGAGCGCGAGGCCCAGGTGCAGGAGCGGGTCGTGGTCGAGACCACGCACTGGCTGGCGGTGGTGCCCTACTGGGCGGCCTGGCCGTTCGAGACGCTGCTGCTGCCCCGGTTCAAGGTGGCGCGCCTGGAAGACCTGGGGGATGAGCAGCGCACCGACCTGGCCCTTGCCCTCAAGCGCCTGACCACCCGCTACGACAATCTGTTCAAGACCTCGTTCCCCTATTCGATGGGCTGGCACGGCGCGCCGTATGCCGACGGCGAAGCTGGTGACACCGGCGCCCCGGCCTGGCAGCTGCACGCCCACTTCCATCCGCCGCTGCTGCGTTCGGCCTCGGTGCGCAAGTTCATGGTCGGTTTCGAGATGCTGGCCGAGGCCCAGCGCGACCTGACGCCGGAACAGGCAGCCGCCATGCTGCGCGCCGTCTCCGACGAGGTGCACTACCTCGACGTAGCCGATACCCCTGCTTCCAACCCTTGAGCGTACGATGAACGATCCTTTGACGGCCAGAGCGGCCGACGTTTTCCTGGCCGCCTTCGGCCAGCCGGCCACGATCCGGGTCCAGGCCCCGGGCCGGGTCAATCTGATTGGCGAACATACCGACTATAACGGCGGCCTGGTGCTGCCCTGCGCCATCGGCTACCGCACGGTAATCGTGGCGCGGCCGCGCCCCGACCGTGTGCTGCGCGTGGTGGCCGCGGACTACGACGACGCCATCGACGAGTATTCACTCGACGTACCGATCGCACGCCTGGCCGCGCCGATGTGGGCCAATTACGTGCGCGGCGTGGTGCACGAACTGCTGCAGCGCGAGCCTGGGGGCCAATCCCTGCGCGGCATGGACATGGTCATCGCCGGCGACGTGCCGCAGGGCGCCGGCCTGTCGTCCTCGGCCTCGCTGTCGGTGGCGGTGTGCACCCTATTCTCCGCCCTTCCCGACTACCCGGGCCTGGCACCGATCGAGGCAGCCCTGGTGGCCCAGCGCGCCGAGAACGACTTCGTCGGCTGCAAGTGCGGCAATATGGACCAGATCAGTTCCGCCTGCGGCCTCCAGGACCATGCGCTGCTGATCGACTGCCGTTCGCTCGAGGTGCGCCCGGTGCCGATCCCGGCCGGGGCAGCGATCATGATCGTCGAATCGCGCATCACCCGCGGCCTGGTCGACAGCGCCTACAACACGCGCCGCTCCCAGTGCGAGGAAGCGGCGCGCCACTTCGGCGTGCCGGCCCTGCGCGACGTCGACCTGGCCACGCTTGCCGAGCAAGGCGGCGGGCTCGATCCGGTCACGCTGCGCCGCGCGCGCCACGTCGTCAGCGAGAACGAACGCGTCGTCGCGGCGGCACAGGCGCTGGCCGCCGGTGACCTGGAGCGCATGGGCGAGCTGATGGCAGCCTCGCACGCATCGATGCGCGACGACTTCGAGATCACGGTGCCCGCCATCGACCGCCTGGTCGACATCGTCAAGGGCGCGGTCGGCGCGGCCGGCGGCGTGCGCATGACCGGCGGCGGCTTCGGCGGCTGTGTGGTGGCGCTGGTGCCGGAACAGCTGGTGGAGTACGCGCGCCAGGCGCTGGCGCGCGACTATCGGGCGCCGAACGGTGCGCAAGCCACCGTGCACGTGTGCCGCGCGGCGGCCGGCGCCGGCAGCCTGTAAGGCCTACAGCGCCGCTTTCTTGCCATTGACGATCACGTTGTCCAGCCGTACGCCGCTGGCGCCGGCGATATCGAGCCTGGGGTCGCGCAGCGCGAGCTCGATGTCCCTGAACACGATGTCGCTGATCTCGGTCTGCCCGGGATTGGGCCGGATGCGCCCGAATCCGCCATAGCGGCCCTTGATGCCCTCCAGCCGGATATTGCGCACGATCGACTTCGGCGGCGGCGCGCCCTTGAGGTCCACGTATTGCGTCCACGGCTGCACCGACATGATGGCGCCGCGCTCAGACTGCAGGGCCAGGTTACGCAAGTGGACGTTCTCGTAGTGCTGGGGCGTGTCAGGACGCAGCTTGAGCACCGCCACGTTGAGCACGTGGCCCGTCACCCGGCAATCCTCGACCAGGATGTCGCGCACCAGGGTCGCTTCGCTGCCGAGGGTGATGACGCTGTGGCCGCGCCTGAATTCGCAATTACGCACCCGCACGTCGGTTACGGGCGGGCTGTCCTTGTCCTGCAGCGCGAACGGCCCCTTGGAGCCCTTGGCGGCGATGCAGTCGTCGGTCACCGAGAAATAGCAGCCGTCGATCGTCACCCGCTGGCAGCTGTCGAGGTCGATCCCGTCGGTGCTCGGCGCCTGCTTGTAGTCGTCCGGCACCATGAAGCGCGCATGCTTGACCGTCACGTCCTGGCAGCGGTACAGGTGCAGATTCCAGAACTGCGAATCCTTGAAGGTCACGCCCTCGACCGTCACGCCGCGCGAGCGCTCGATCAGGGCCAGGCGCGCGCGTGGGACGCTGATATTCGGGAAGTTGGCCGGGTCCTTGTAGGCATTGCGCAGCTTCCAGAACCGGTCCCAGATCGGGTGCCCGGCGCCGTCGAGCGTGCCCTCGCCGCCAAGATGAAAGCCGTCGCAGCCGTCGGCGTTGACCAGCGCCGGGTTGAAGTTCTCGGCGAAGTGGCCTTCGATCCGGGTGCGCCGCACCGGAAAATGCTTGAGGTCCGTCGAGCACTTGAGGACCGCCCCCTCGGCCAGGTACAGGTGGACGCCGGGCTTGAAGAACAGCGCTCCGCTGACGAAGACGCCGCGCGGCACGACCACCGTCCCGCCGCCGCGCGCGGCCAGCGCATCGATGGCCTGCTGGATGGCGGCGGTGTTGACGGTCCTGTCGTCGGCCACTGCGCCATGAAAGGTGATGTCGGCCAGCCCGGCGCCCGCCGCGAAAGCCGGTGCGGCGCCGGCACAGAATGGCGCAGCCATGCACGAGAGCGTCAGGCGCCGGCGTTGCGAATGCGTGTGCGGCATGGGCTTGTCTCCTTGTATGTCATGGTCCCACCAGGCCGGCGGCGCGCGCCGCCTCGTCCAGCGCATCGCCGACCAGCGCCATGTTCTGGATCGCGGCCAGGCTCCACTGGGCCGAGCCGTTGGTGCCGATGTTCGGCAGCTCGTGGAGCTCCCGCAAGACCGCCACACCGCCCACCTGCCTCGTCGCCGCGTGCGACTTCATGAAGTTCGAGGCGAACAATTCGCGCCAGGCGCGCAGGGCCAGCGCCCGGTCGCGCTCGTGGTGGGCGGCGTAGGCGGAGAGGCGCGAGTGCGAATCGGGCTGGGCCCGGCCGCGCGGCTCGCTGCCCAGCAGTGCGATCAGCGCTTCCTTCGGTGCGTTGTAGTAGCGGCAGTACTCGAGCCAGGCGTTACGGTAGCCGGGCTCGTCGACCAGGGTGATGAGCTCGGAACTCATCTCGACCACGCCGAACACGCCATTCAGTTGAGAGATGCCCGCCTGGTCGCCCGGCCCGCTGAATTTTCCAGTCTTGGGATCGTAAGGCGCGCTTGCTGCGAACCAGCGCCGCTCGAGCGCGCCGATGGTGCGCATGCCGTTCACGATCCTGTCGCGCCAGCGGGGCTCGCCCGTGCGTTCCCATTCGGCCAGCCAGGCCGCCACCAGAGAGCCCCAGACGGTGCCGAACGAGGCGTCAACCAGCGCCGGTGCATCGGCCGACCTGCCCGCGGACGGCAGCGCGCCGGATGTGGCGCCGGGACGCAGCTTGCGGCCGATGTCGACCTTGTGCAGGTCGGCGTCGGAATCGAGCAGCTCGCGCATCAGGTCGCCCGTGCGTTCGTCAGCGGTGAGGAAATAATGGATGCGCCGGTAGGCGGCGTTCGATACGCGCGGCTGCTTGGACGAATCGGACCAGTGCTGCACGCCGTGGCGGGTGCCGAAGCCCTTGAACGGCCCGGCGTGATACACGTCCACTTCTCCCGTGTGCCGCGTCATCGCCTCGGCGAACTTGAAGATGTCGGCGCGGCCGGTGCGCAGGTAGCTGTACCACAGCCACAGGTCGGTCGACAGCTCCGAATTGTCCCAGGCATAGCCGCCGATGTCGTAGCGCCACATGTGGCGGTCGTTGTCATAGGCGTGCATCACGTCGCCGTAGGACCAGAAACCATACCAGCGGTGCTGCTCGACCTCGCGCAGGTACTGGTCGAGCCTGAAGGCGAGATGATCCTCGATCAGCTTGCGCGCCGGCGTGCTGCGGTCAACCACGTCCCAATCGCCGAACACGCCGCAGGCGTGGATGCGGGCCGGTTCGAGCACCAGGCGCGCCGGATTGGCCACCTGCTCGGCCATGCTTGAAAAATCTTGGTGCGAGGGCGTGGCGCCCAGCACCCATAGTTGCAGCTCGGTCGTGCGCGCCACGCCGGGCGACGCATCCCAACCCGGCTCGTAGTCCTCGTAGGTGATGTTCAGGCCCGCGATCTGCGCTTCAAAGGTGTCCATGCCGTCGGCCGAGCGGTAGGAACGCATGTCCATCGCCGGGCCTGATGGCGACCACATCCAGGCAGTGACGTCGGCCATGCCGGTCGAGGCCTTGCGCACGTCCAGCTGGCTGGGCGCGCGCTGCCAGAAATCCTTGAAGCCGAGGGCCACGCCGCCCGTCGCGCCGCCGGCATACACCAGGCCCTTGGTCCTCGTGCCGGCATTGGCGTCGATCCAGGCGTGGCCGCTGCGGGTGCGCTTGCGCAGCACGAAGCCGTCCGGCGTCGGTTGGGTAAGCGAAAAGTCGCCCCACTCGCGAATCCAGCGCAGGCCGTCCTGCACCGGCTTGGCCATGCCGGACAGCGGCGGCAGCGCCCTGCCGGCCACCTGTGCGTCCTTGTATTCCTGGCCGGGATCGCGCCGCAGGCCGGTCACCGGCCGCACCGCCTCGCCCCACACACCGACGCCTTCGCCGGAGAAGCGCACGTGGCGGTCGTGGGTGGCGTCGTTCATCGGCACTTGCGCCGTCACGCCGAGCCCTCCGATGAAATCCCGAGCCGGGTCGCCGTCATAGATGAAGGAGTGGACGATGCGCACGCTGTCGGAACCGGCATAGAAGTACAGGCGCACCGAGAACGGCAGCCAGTCGCGCGTGCTGCCCGCGCGCGCCGCATGCACGCCGTCGAGCTTGACGACGGCCCGCACCGGCCCCTCCTGCTCCAGCGTGACGCGCGTGACCTTACTGGTGAAGAGTTCGCGGCGCACGCTGCCCACGCCTTCGGGCTCGGCCCCGTCCTGGCGCAGCGAAACCAGGCGCAGGTGCTGCATCGTCACCCGGCCGGCGCGGGTCGCGCACTCGACCAGGTATTCGCCGCTCGTCGGCACGGTCCACGCCAGTTCGCCTGCGCGCACCGTGAGCGCCTCGGCAGACTGCCTGACCGATACGTCCGCCACTGCCGCCCCGGCGCCCGCCTCCAGACGCCAGCCGGAGGCGGTGGCGCCGCCGGCCACCGCATGCGCCGTCCATTTCAGCGAGCCGTCCGGCCAGTAGGCCAGCGGCCATGATTGCAGCGCGGGACCGCCGCTGCCCAAGGTGAAGCGCAGGCTCTTGTCGATCGGCAGGCGCAAGGTGCCGCGCGGCCAGGGTACGCCCAGGGTCGCGCCTTCGAAGCGCGCCGGCGGTTGGCCGTCGAGCCAGCGCAATGCGGTACCGGCGACCGGCCTGCCCTTGCCGCCGACGTTGGCGGTGGCGGCGCGGGAGGCGATCGGTGCGCCCGGAACGGCGGCCAGCGCGGCCGCCATCTGCACGAAATGCCTGCGGGATGGTTGAAATGGTGGCAAGCGCCGTCTCCATCTGATATTTCAGTACGATGGATTATGCGGCTGCGTGCCGCACATTGGGCTTCACCGCCAGAAATAATCAGGCAATGGATCGATTCACGCGCAAGCTGCCGTCTCGCAGAGCATCTCAGCGAGCAAGCGCGATCCTTTCATCATCTCCTTTTCAATTACGTTCTCCGACAGCCCGAGGAAGGCCGCGGTTTCGATCTGCGACAGGCCCTGGATCCTGCGCGCCCGGTACACCTGCCGGCAACGATGCGGAAGCTGGTCGATCAGGCCCAGCACCCAGCGCAGCTCCGAGCGTGCCATCGCAACACGCTCGGTCGAGGGGCTCGCCTCGGGTACATCGAGGTCGTCCAGGCTGGCCATGATGTCGATCCGCAGCACGCTGTCACGACGTAAGCGGTCCAGCATGATGTTCTTTGCGACCTGCATCGCGAATGCCCTGGGCGTCGCGATGTGCTCGACCGACGCGCTGCGCAGCAGGCGGCAGTAGACCTCCTGGACCAGGTCATCGACGTCGTCCGGCGTCGTACACAGCCGCCGCATGCTGGCGCGCAGCTCCGCCTCGAACGGCAGTACGTTGATGCTCACCCACCCGCTGTTCAACGGCATAGTTCGTCGGTTCCTCACATGGCTTGAACGCTCCTCAGTATTTACACCTTCTGGTTCCGTTGATCAACAGCGCATCGGGCCGCGCTTGACCTGATGGGCTCTCCATCGCCATTCGATCAACAACTTGATCTTTACAGCCGACGGCGGCGGGAACCGCGTCCGGTTTCGTCATTGAAGCGGTAGATGGCATATCGCCACCTACCCTGAAAACATAACATCGATATCGGAGACAGCGACCATGAGATCCAGACACCAGCTTTCCACCAGCACCGCAGTCCTGCGCCGCACCCTGACCAGCCTCGGCGTGCTCGGCATGCTTGCCACGCTCGATACGCAAGCGCAGGAGACCGCGCCGCCCGCGGCGAGCGACCAGCCTATCGAAACGGTGGTCGTCACCGGCTTTCGCGCCAGCTTGAACAGCGCGCTAAACACCAAGAGGAATGCGGACGGCATCGTCGACGTCATCAAGGCCGAGGACGTCGCCAAGTTCCCCGACGCGAACCTGGCCGAGTCGCTGCAGCGCGTGCCGGGCGTGTCGCTGGTGCGCGGTGACGGCGGCGAGGGCAAGCAGATCAGCGTGCGCGGGCTCAATGCGGGCTTCACCCGCGTGCGCATCAATGGCATCGAAGCGATTTCGGCAACCGGCGCCTCGGACATCAACGGCAGCACAAACCGCTCGCGGGCCTTCGACTTCTCGGTGTTCGCCTCGGAACTGTTCAACAGCCTGGAGGTGCGCAAGACGTCGCAGGCCGACATCGAAGAAGGCTCGCTCGGCGCCACAGTCGACCTGCGCGCAGCGCGCCCGTTCGACTTCAAGGGCGAGACCATCAGCATCGGCGGCCAGCAGGCCTACAACACGCTTGCCCACCGCCCGGCCCCGCGCGCGACGGCGCTGTACTCGAACCGCTGGGATACCGGCATCGGCAAGGTAGGCTTCCTGGTCTCGGCCGCCTACTCGAAGCGGCACGCGACCGAGGAAGGCTATGAGGCGGTCGAACTGCTGCCGGCCGACTCGGACGGCGGCTTTTGCTCGCCGCCGGGGGCGACGCCGCAGAATCCCGCCAACTCGGGCGTCAAGGGCATCACACCGGCCAACTGCGGCTTCAATCTCCCTCGCACCTCCACCGGCGCCGCCTACGACGACGTGTTCGGCCGCACCGACAGCTATGGCAATACGGTGGCCACGCCGGCGCCGGGGTCAGGCGCCTTCCATCCGCGCATCCCGCGCTACCGGCGCTCGGTGGCCGAATACGAACGCGCGGGCCTGACCGCGGCCTTCCAGTGGCGCCCCGCCGCCGGCACCGATCTCAATCTCGACCTGCTGGGCGGCGACTTCAAGAACGACCGCTATGACAACTACATCTCGGCGATCTCGTTCGGCCGCAGCCTCGCCGCCGCCAACGGCAAGCCGCAGACTTCGATCGTCGAGACTTCGTTCAACGGGAACGGCAGCTGGGAATACGGCCGCTTCGACGGCGTCGACGTGCGCTCTGAGGGCCTGCTCGACGTGAACGATACCGCATTTCGCCAGCACGTCTTCTCCGGCACGCACAAGCTGACCGACACCATCAAGCTCGATTTCATGAGCGGCATGTCACGCTCGACGCTGGATTCGCCGATGCGCGCCACGGTGCAGATCGACGCGCCCAACGTCAACGGCTTTTCCTATGACTTCCGCGGCAACCGCAACGTCCCGACCATCGACTTCGGCATCGACGTCGCCAATCCGGACAATTTCAGCTGGGGCCCGGTGGACCCGGACGGCACGGTGCACGGCCAGTTTGTCGGCCGCAAGCTGGAAACCGGGAACAAGCTCAAGACCCATGCCGTGGGCGCCAGCTGGGACGTCAACGACAATCTCACCTTGCGCACCGGCTGGTCGACGCGCGAGAACACCTGGAGCAATTTCGAGGTCGGCTCGGGCGCGCCGAACGGCCTGCCCAATCCGGCGGGCTTCCAGATGGGCAGTGTGACGCGCATGATCGGCGACTTCGGCCGCGGCCTGGAAGGCAGCGGCTATCCGAGCCAGTGGGTAGCCATCGACCTCGACAAGTTCCGCAAGGTCTGGGACATCGAATGCCATTGCGCCGCGGTCCCCGGTTCCGAATACAATCTGCTGAACCAGTCGAACCGCCGCGTGCGCGAGAAAATCGATGCGCTCTACCTGCAGGCGGACTTCCACTACGACGTCGGCCCCGTCACCTTGCGTGGCAATGCCGGGGTGCGTGCCGCCGAAACGAAAGCCACGGCGGCGGCGCTGGTCAATGCCGGCGGTCGCCTGGAAGAAATCAGCTTCGACAAGACCTACCGCGACTACCTGCCGGCGCTGAACCTGACCGCGCAGCTGCCGCGCGACGTGTTCCTGCGCTTCTCGGCCGGCAAGACCCTGTCGCGGCCGGAATACATCGACCTGGCGCCGTCGGCGGCCGTCAATGTCCAGGCGCAGACGGTCGGCATCGGCAATCCCGCGCTGGACCCAATCCGCGCCAAGACCTATGACCTGCAGGCCGAGTGGTACTACGACAAGGGCGCCATGGTGTCACTCGGCTTCTTCCGCAAGGAGATCGACACCTATATCCAGAGCGTCGGCGAGCGGGTTCCCTATAATTCGCTGGGCCTGCCGGACGCGCTGCTGGCCGGTCCCGGCTGCTCGCTCACGGGCGGCACGCCGGCCTGCCCGACCCTGCCGGATTCGCTGGTGACGGTCAGGCGCGCGGTGAACACGCCGGGCGGGCCGCTCAACGGCTTCGAGTTCAACCTGCAGGCGCCGTTCAACTTCCTGCCCGGCCTGTGGAGCAACTTCGGCCTGCTGGCCAACTACACGCGCGTGAAGTCGACCATCACCTACATCACGCGCACCGCAACCGCCACCCTGCCCCAGCTCTCGATGGATGCGAACCTGGTCGGCATGTCGCCCAAAGCGGGCAACCTGACCCTGTACTACGAGGATCCGAAGTTCAGTGCGCGCATCTCGGCGGCGCATCGCTCCGAATACCTGTTCAACGTGCTCGGCGACGTCAACGGCCACGACTTCACTTTCGTCGATGCCGCGACCAACCTGGACTTTTCGATGTCCTATAACCTCACGCCGCAACTGCGCATCACGCTCGAAGGCTCCAACCTGACCGACGAGCCGCTGCGCTATGGGCGCGACTCGCAGCGCAACGACACGCTGCTGTATGCGCACTCCGGGCGGACATTCGCGTTAGGGATGGCGTACAGGTTCTGAGGCGCCTGGGGTGCCGGCGAGCGTGCCATGCAGCGCGCCCGCCTGCGCCCGCGCCTTGACGCCGGCGCGCGGCCCGTTCACGCGCACCAGCACGCTCGCGATCCCCGCCTCGGTTGCCACCACGTGACTGCCGACGATCCGCGCGCCCTCGATGCCGCCGAACGCGACGTCAAGGCCGCTCGCCGGCACCGTGGTGCCGTTGGCGTCCCGCAGGCGGGCGCGCAGGAAGACCAGGTCACCCTCGACCGCGGGTACGCCGAGGTCATCGAGGGCCAAAGCCAGCGTCACCGGCTGCTCGGGCGTGCGCACCCGGTGTTCGGCCACGACCCGCCCGCCGGTATAGGCCAGCGCCACGAGTTCGCCTGGCGCGTAGCCGCCGGTGTCGAATTCAAGCGGTGGATGCGCCAGACACGGGTGGGCCTTCGAAGGCGCGCTTGCCTGGCGGCCGAGCGACTTGCCGTTCAGGCGCAGCTCGACTTCCTCGCCATTGCTGAACACGCGCACCCGCGGGTTCGAACCGTCTTGCCAGTAACTGGCGATGAAGACCATCGGGCCGCCGCCCCAGCGGGGCGAACGCTCCGCAGCGCTGCGCTGGGAGCGGAAGAACTCGGCCGCGAACTTGGGCAGGCGCTCGATGCTGAGCAATCCCGATTCCTCGAGATCCGGCGCATAACCGCGCGCGTAGTCGAACATCACCCAGTAGCCGTCGGCAAAGGCCGGCGCGGCGGCGTTGTCGTCGTGGGCCTCGGCCACATTGCGGGCCTGCTGCAGCAAGCGCGTTTCGCCGCTGCCCAGCGCCTGGCGGCTCGAGCGGTCGACAGGCTTCAGGTCCGCCCAGGCATCCTGGTTCAGGCCCGCATTCATCGCATAGTATTCCCAGTCGCCATATTCGGACACGATCAGCGGCTTGGCCGGCAAGGCATGCTTGCTGCCGATCCTGTGCTGGCGCGCCTGCAGGTAGAGGTCATAGGTCTGCGGCACCCAGCCGGCGGACCAGGCCTGGTCGCCCGGATACTCCTGGTGCACGGTGGCGTGCAGCGCCTGCACCAGCGGGGCCGGCATATCGGTCTCGTTGAGCGAGCATTCCCAGGCCACGACGCTGGCGTGGTTGCGGTCGCGCCGGATCATGTCGGCGCAGGTGCGCAGCGCCTGGCGCGCGAAGGCCGGGTCGGGATTGTGGAACTGCCAGCCGGGGATGGCCGGCAAGACCATCAGCCCCAGTTCGTCAGCCGCCGCCATGAAGGCCGGCGACTGCGGATAATGCGACAGGCGTACGAAGTCGAAGCCGTAGCGCTTAATCAGCAGCGCATCGCGCGCGTCGGCCTGCGGCGACAGCGCGTAGCCGACATAGGGGTATTCCTGGTGGCGGTTGACGCCGCGCAGGCGCAAGGGCTCGCCGTTGAGCAGCAGACGGCCGCCCTCGAAGGCCAGGCGGCGCACGCCGATGCGGGTCGCGACCACGTCCTCGCGGCCGGCGGCGGAGACCCTCGTCTCCAGCCGATAGAGGTTCGGCGACTGCGGCGACCATAACTTTGGCGCGCGCAAGGTGAGCGGTATGGTGACGTGGCGGCGTTCTCCCGCCGCCAGGCGCAGCTGCTGCTCGCCCAGTGCCACTTGCCGGCCCTCCCATGCCAGCGTGTGGCGTACGGAGACCGCCTGCGCACTCATCGTCGTATTGCTGACCTCGGCCTTGACCTGCACCAGCGCCCCGTCCTTGCTGGCGCGCGGGTAGGTCACGAACACCCCGCCGCCGCCGGGCGTGGCCGAGAGCATCTCGTCCGTCACGTGCACTGGCGGCTTAATCGCGAGCCGCACGTCGCGGTAGATGCCGCCATGCTGGATGTAGTCGAGCTGCTTGAGCGGCTTGGGCCCTGTAATCGGATTGTCCTCGTTATTGGCGCGCACCACGAGTTCGTTCGCGCCCGTATCACGCAGAACATCGGTGACGTCGAACGCGAACGGCAGGTAGCCGCCCAGGTGCTGCCCCAGGTGGCGGCCGTTCAGCCAGACGTCGGCCACGTTCATCACGCCCTCGAAACGCAGGATGGCCCGCTCGCCCGGCCGCAGCTTGACGTCCAGGCGCTTCTTGTAGAACACGGTTCCCTGCCAGGGCGCCGTTGGCACCCGCGGCTCGATGCGCGCCGCGTGCGGGAGGTTCACCTCGGTCCAGGCGCCGTCCGGCACCTGGTCCACGCGGGCAACCTGGCCGCGCTCGTCGCGGTAGAACTGCCAGGACGCGTTCAGGTTCAGCTCCGCCGCCTGTGCCGGCGCGCCCAGCGCCAGCAGCAGCGACAACGCGAGGCAAGCCGCGTGGATCGGGATTATTGTGATCTTCATCATTCGCGCACCAGGCTGAAGTCGTCGAGGGTGAGCCAATCGCCGTCCTTGCCTTCCGAATAGACGCCGACCTGCACGCTGCCGGTGGCGACCTCGATGCCGGGCAGCGTCACCTCGGTCCACTGCGCCAGCGGGTCCGGCAGCGAGCGGGCGATCTCGGCGCCGCCGTGGCCGGACGCGTACAGGCGCGCCACGCGCTGGCCGCCGCTGCTTTTTATCCACGCCCTGAGAGTGTAGCGGCCGTTGGGCAACATGACGTTCTGGATCGCACTGCCCATCGTCTGCCCCGCATGGCGCAGGCTCAAAGCCCAGCGTCCGGTGCGTCCGTCCAACACGTTCATGAACGGCGCATCGCCCTTGATGCTGGTCCAGCTGCTCACCCATCCGGCGATGCTGGTCTGGCGCACACGGTCCGCCTCGAAGCCGGGGTTGAGCACGTAGTTATTGCCCTTGCCGACGGCCCAGGTGCCGCGGGCGGCGTCCAGCGTGAACTCGCTGAGCGAGTTGAAGCGCGGCGCCGTGCCCTCGAACGACAGCGGTGTCCAGATATGGTAGCCATGCCCGTTCCCGGCAAAATTGCTCCAGCGGTCACCCGCATACAGGACGGTGGCGCCGGCGCTGCCCTGGACCGGAATGAAGAAGCCGTTCTGCGACACGTGTGAAAAGTCCGCTTCGGTGCCCTCGAGGATACGCTCGGGCGTGTACGGCCCGGTGATGTTCGGCGACGTCATGTAGAAGCTGCGCGAGGCGTTCCAGCCATGCAGGTCGGACGAGCAGAAATAGTACAGGCCTTTGTACTTGAACATCGCATTGCCCTCGCGCCCGCCCGCTGGCGCGCTGTGGATGTTCGTGGCCGCTTCGACCTGCAGGAAATCGGATGGCCGCAGCGGCGCCACATACAACTGGCGCCGGTCGCCGTTGCTGCTGAAGATCAGGTAAGGCTGGCCGTCGTCGTCGGTGAACACGGTCTGGTCGCCCGAGGTAGGCGTGGCGACGTTCTCGATCTTCGCCTGCAGGCGCTCGAACACGAAAGGGCCGTTGGGATTTTCGCTGGTGGCGAACAGCACGCCGCCGCCCGTGCCCTTGCTGCTGTACTGAGTGAGCAGCACGTACTTGCTGGTCGCCTTGTGGTACGCCACGCCCATGCGTCCCAGCCAGGCCTTCGGATCGTAATGGTCCCCCAGGCCCGCAGGCGTGAGGACGTCGCCTTCGAAAGTCCAGTTCACCAGGTCGGTCGACGAGTAGGCGGTGACGGCGCTGAAGTGCGGCTGATCGAGTGCCTTCCCCGGCGCCTTGGCGTAGCTGACTGCCTCGGCATATTTCGCACCATACCAGTAGTACTTCGCGCCGACCTTGAGCATGCCGCCGCCCTGCGAGTAGATCGGCGTGCCGGCGGTGTCCTTCCAGAAGGCGCCGTTGCGGATGGTGGCCTCGGCGGCGACTGCCTGCTGCGTCACGCCGGCAAGGGCCAGGACCAGCGCCAGGCAGGCGCGCCGGCCGCTGCGGCGAAAATATTCGATCATCGACTCTCCAGTGTGGCGCCCGACGCGTCGGGCATGCGGGAACGTCGCGTCCCGCCCGGCAGTATAAGAGTGCTCTGCCGCCTGCGACGACGGTCATCCGATCAACATGCTGAGCAATCCTGGCCTGGCCGGTCTCGCACCGGACCCATCGCCGATAATCACAGTCCGTCCACCCCGCCCGGAGATCGGCCCGGCATGCGTGGTCTCGTGTCTCCGCTCATCACCTTCGCGGCCAGGCCGTGGCCGATGGCAGCGCTTACTGCACGCAGGACGTCGAGGTCTCTACCCACTGCGGCACCGCTACCGTCTCCCCGCGCGGTAGGTAGCTGATATCCATCACCTTGCCGGCGCGGCCGACCTGCAGGCGTAGCAAGGCCTTCTGGTCGCCCTGGATCGCATCTTGCGGGACTGGCTTGAGGATCTCGTCGCCATTGCGGATCCCGGCTTTCTCGGCCGCCGAACCCGGCACCAGGCCCTGCACGATGCGGCGCGGCTGGATCAGCACATCCGGCGTAAAGCCCAGCTCATAGCGCCGCAGCGTTGCCTCTTCAATACGGTAGCAGGGGCCGAAGGCCTGCGCGCGCAGCACGATCGGCTGGCCACGCATCATCGCCGCGAACTGGCTGCGGCCCTTCTCGCCGATCTCCCTCACCACGGCATCCACCCAGGCCTCCTGCGTCGAGGGCTGGCCGCCGCGCCGGGCATCGAGGAAGGCCAGCAGCAGGTCGTCGAGCGAACGTTTGCCTTTTGAGGCAAGCACGATCTCGTCGTTCAGTTGGGCGAAGTACAGGGCGCCGCGATCGTAGGGCAACACGCGCACCCGCGTATCGGGCCAGAAGCGCGCCGGAATGTCGGCATTCGGCGTGGTGTTCTTGATATTGGTGTAATACCTCGCGGCGGTCGAGTTGAGGTCGGCCAGGAAGTCCGCGCGACTGATCTTGCCGGCGCGAAGGGCCAGCAGGCGCGCATAGTAGACGGCAATGCCTTCGTTGAACCAGCTGGTCTCCAACCCTTCGCCGTCGATCGGCTGCACGAAGGTGTGCACCATTTCGTGCGCCAGCGTGACCTTGAACTCGTCGACGTCGGTGTGCTGGTCGAAGGTTCCGACGAAAGAATTGCCGATCTCGACGCCACCGCCCGGGTTGATCGGATTGCTGCGCAAGAAGACGTTGTAGGTCGCGCTTGGGGTCTTGAAGAAGCCGAGGTAATAGTCATACAGCTGATGCGTCCAACGCATCAGTGCGCGCGCATCGAAGGCGGGTTGGCCCTGCCATGCAGCGAAGAAGCCGTCCGGAGCCGGGCTGGCCGGCTCACGTCCGACCTGCCCACCCATCACGAACACCGACTCCCACCCCTTCGATGGTCCGGCCGCCGGCGCCAGCCTGCTACCCACACCCAGGGTCGACACACCCAGGGCGCCCTCGCCCAGGGACGAAAGATTCCAGTCCAGCTTCAGGCGGTAAGGCTCGTCGTGGTCCGGGAGAACCAGGAAGGCGCCGGTCGCGCCCGAAAACGCCGCACCCTCGCTGCGCAATTCGAGCGGCGGTGCGGCGCCCCGCGGATTGGGGACGTTGCCGATCGGGACCGCATAGCTCACATGCAGGGGCCCTTGCACGGCGCGCTCGGCCACCCAGCGACGATATGGCGCGGGCCCTGGAGCGTCGTCGCGGTACGACAGGGCAAGCGGCCCCTTGTCGTCGCGTGCCTGCAGCTCGCGCAGGTCCTCGGCAGAGGTCTTCACATTACTGGTCACCAGGGGCAGGCGCAGCAACGGTGCGCCTGCCTGCACACCCGACGCCGGCATGCGCACGGAGACCGTAGCCACCTTCACCGGCTCGCCCTTGGCGACGGCGTCGGCGCCGAGCACCACGGCGACGACATCGGCCTGGCCGGCCAATGCCGCGCCGCTGCCACCGGCCAGTGCGAGCCATACCCCCGCCACCATCCGCTTCCCTGCCCGCGAAGTCCACGCCATCCCTGTTCCTTTCAGTATCGTCATCATGGTGGCCGCACCCTCAGGCTACCATGGCGGCATGCGCCGCAGGCGGAACGCAGGCAATGCAATCGATCTCGACCTGGGCGCCGATGGCCAGCGCATTGGCGCCGCTGGCGCAGCGCGCCGGCAGGCGCCGGGGATCGAAGTACTCGACATAGATGCGGTTGAAGTCCTGCCAGCGCGACATGTCGGTCATGAAGACGCTGCACTTGACCAGATGCTCCATGCCCAGCCCCAGGCGCGCCAGGGTGGCGGCCACGTTGTCCATCATCTGCCGGACCTGGCCGTCGAAATCCGGGACCAGGCCCTGCGGGCCGAGGCCGATCTGACCGGCCAGGTAGATCGTGTCGCCGACCCGTACCGCCTCCGAAAACGGAAAGGGGTTGTCGGCCGGCGCGTAGAAATCGGCCACGACGCCGCTGGTCTTTTGCAAACTATGCATGGGGTCCCTTGTTCTGGAAACTGGTGAGTACATCGATCAACGACTCGATGTCGTCCATCGTATTGAAGACCGATGGAGAAACGCGAAAACGGTGCGGATACAGCTGGATTCGGATACCGGCGGCGTCCAGCGCCGGCGCGAGGGCCAGAGCGTCCGCGCATGCGAAACTGGCGATCGGCCCATCGCTGGTGCGCGGCGTCAGCGGCGTGAAGCCGAGCGCGGGCAGCGCATCCTGCAGCCGCGCCATCATCGGCCGGCGATACGCCTGCAATGCGGCCACGCCGGTATCGAGCAGATAGGATAGCGATACCTTCAGCGCCGCTACGGCGGCGCTGCCAAGGGTGCCGACTTCGAACAGCGCTGCCGCATCCGCGCCGCGCTCGAAGCTTACCGGCGCGGGATACGGCGCCTCGTGCGGCAGGAAGTGCGTGCCGAATGCACGCAACTGGCGGTAGCCATATTGGGTACGGCGCAGGCGCGCAATCCAGTCGCTGCGGACATACAGCAGGCCGACGCCAAAGTCGCCCATCAGCCATTTATAGGTGGAGCAGGCGCAGAAATCGACGTTCGATGCGCGCACGTCGATCGGGATGGCGCCGGCCGCCTGGATGATGTCGGCATATACCGGCACGCCGCGCGCATGGGCGAGCGCGCAAACGGCGGCCAGGTCGTGCTCGAAGCCATTCAGGGCTGATACCAGCGACAGCGCCACCAGCCTGGTGTCTGGCCGGATCGCCGCCGCGACGCGCGCGGGATCGATTCCGTCATCTTGTAGCGGCAGAATCGTCACTTCGACGCCGCGCTCCTGCAACGAGCGGTACAGATAGAGCGAACCCTCGAAATGGGCCGCATCGGTAACGACATGCCCGCCCCGCTCCGGCAGGCCAAGGCTGGCCAGGACCAGGTTCTCGCCCACCATCGTGCTCGGTATCCAGGCCAGTTCGCCTACCGCGCAGTTGACCAGGCGCGCGAACAGACCGCGCGCCTCGTTGCGTTCGGCGACGATGTCGTAGGCGCCATCCCCGCCCTTGCCCATGCGCTCGTGCAGGTAGCGCTGCACCGCATCGGCCGATGCGATGCTCATGGGGTGGGTATAGGCGCTGTTCAGGTAGATGCCTTCGACGTTGAAGCGCTCGCGGTGCGGCAATGCATTCATTCCTTGACCTTGCTTGTGTTCGTCATCGCCGCGCCCGGCGGAACGCTTACCTTCGGCGCCGCGGCGAACGGCCTGATGTTCAGCGCGGCATGGATTTCGGCAGGATAGAAGACTGCCCCGGCCTTCATCACCATGCGCGGCCGCTTGATGGCCTTCAGGTCCGTCAGCGGGTCGTCCGCCACCAGCACCAGGTCGGCGAGCTTGCCCCGCTCGATGGTGCCAAGCTCGGCGTCGCGCCGCAAGTACTCTTCGCTGCCCAGGGTGGCGGCGCGCAGCGCTGCCGCATTCCCATCCCGGAGCGTGCGTACAACTCGATCTCGCGCAGCAGCAGGAAGCCGTTCGGGTCGTCGGTGCCTGGCAGCAGCGCGATGCCATTCCGGTGCAGCAGGTCCATCACCGCCAGCATCTTGTCGAAGGCCTGGCGGTAGGCCTCGTCGTCACCTGCTTGCTTGAGCGGCACGTAGGTGCGCTTGACGTAGCGCTGATAGCCGATCGGCAGATGCCCGACGAAGTCGCGGTGCCAGTCCGACACCTGGCCAGCGCGGCTGAGCATCAACTGCTCGAGCGTGGATGCCGAAGTGTCCATCGAGGTGCGGTGCTGCTTCATCAGGGCCACCGTGGTGGCCACCTTCGGGGAGCGCAAGTCAAGGTTGGCGGTGCGCGCCATCGCCGTCAGCCTCAGCGGGCTGCGGGTGTCTTCCCCGGGGTTGAGCACCCACCCGAGTTCGAGCTGGTTCAGGTGGGCGATATTGTCGTAGCCATCCCGGATCACCTGGTCGGCGGTCGTGAAGGCGGGCACGTGGCCCGTGACACCCATGCCCAGGCGATGTGCCTCGGCGGCGAGCGGCTTGATGAAGGCCGGGTTCATCGAGTTGTACAGCTTGATCTCGAAATAGCCCCGGTCGGCGTACCAGCGCACCGCCTCCAGGCCTTCATCGAGGGTCGCGACGACGAAGCCGTTCCTGGCCGAATAGGGGCTGCGCCCTTCGATGAAGCCGTTGGGGGTGACGCGCGTGCCGGCGATCTCGCCGCTGTCCAGTCGCGGCAGCAGGTCTTGCAGGAAGGCGTTGACATTGCCCATGTCGCGGGTGGCCGTCACCCCGGCCGCCAGGTTGAACAGGCCGGAAGTGAGTGTCGTGTGCGAGTGCATATCGTGCAGGCCCGGGTAGACCACACCTCCCTCACCCTCGACGATCACCTGGTCGGCCGGCGCGCTGCCGCCGTCGCCCGGCAGGATCTGCGCGATCCGGTCGCGCATCACGACGAGAGTCGAAAGCTGGCCATTGGCGCCGCTGCGCGGATCGAAGATACGCACATTGCGCAAGCGTACCGGCACCTGGTAGCGGTGCGTGACCGCTGCACTGATCGCGCGCACGCGCTCGACTTCCAGCTCGCCGCCCAGCGCCAGCAGGGCTGCGGAATGCGACTCGTAGCCCTGGCGGATGGCGACGCTGCTGGCGCTGAAGGTGGCGAACAGCCGCTGCGCGCGGTCGAGCATCAGGTAGCTCGGCTCGAGCTGCACACCGTCGAGGCGATAGACGGTGACGGGCGTCGCGGCCGGACCGTGGCCGATCGCCATGTCGCGCAACCTGGCCAGCGCGATGCGCCCGGCCGGCAACACCTCGAGTGTGCGATCGGGCCTGGCCAGCGCCGCGCGCGCATAGACGCCAAGCGCCCACGGACTATCGTCGTTGACGATATACAGCTGCGGATCGGGGGCCGCCACATTCCCCTTGTCGGCCTGGCTCGCCCAGCGCGCTGCGCCATCCGACCACGCATAACGCTCGTCGACGGCGGCGCCCATCAGGGAGCTGCCGCGTACATGCCAGAGGGTCGGGATGCCGTTCGCGCCCAGTACGATGTCCTCCCGGTGCTTCGGGCCGCGACCGTTGTTGTCGACCCGGTAGTCGACCGAGACCCGGCGCCCCTCGGTGACTGCCACGATGGCGCCCACCTGCTCCCCATTGCTCACGATGGACAGCGTTTCCGTGGTCTGCGCGCCGGCGCCGGTGACCACGCCGGCCAGTAAAAGGAAGCATAAGGAGCGCAGCAGGCAATGGGGCATGGGTGTCACTTTCTCGAAAACAGCGCTTGGAATCAGAACGAATACGTCGCCGACACGCCAATGGTACGCGGCCGGATCAGCAGCAGGCCATTCGAACTGACGCCGGTCGTCGCATTCTGGGGCGTCGCGGACAGGAAGCCTCGCTTGTTCGTCAGATTCTGGGCATACAGGTTGATGTGCCAGGCGTCCGAACTGATCCCCGCATGCAGCGTCGCCGTGGTGTAGGACCCCAGGTTGAAGCGGGTGGCCGCCGCCGACGAGGTGAAGCTGGACAGGCGATCGCCGACATACGAGACCGCGCCGCCAATCTCGGCGTTGAAGGTGTCGCTCAGCGGGAAGGTATAGTCGGCCGACACCGTGCCCGACCAGCGCGGCGAGAACGGCAGGCGGTCGCCCGACTCCCCGTAAGTGCCGAACGGGGTCGGCTCGGTCAGCACCGCATGCGTGTACGCGGCGCTGCCCGTGATCATCAGCTGCCTGACAGGACGCCAGCGCAGGGTCGCTTCCGCGCCTTCGCTCTTGGCGCTGCTGGCGTTGACGGTGTAGCTCGTCGACGACACCTGCGACACCGTATTGAGCTGGATGTCTTTCCAGTCGATGTAGAACAGCGAAGCGTCGAGCGTCATGCGCTGGCGCGGGAAGGCGCCCTTGAAGCCCCATTCGTAGCTGGTCAGCGAATCGGTATCGTACTGGCCCGGGAACGCACCCTGGTCCATCGGCAGGATGCTGTTGACGCCGCCGGCGCGATAGCCGGTGGCGACGCGTGCATAGGTCATCATGTCGGGACTGATGTGGTAGCGCGGGCTCACGCTATAGGTCCAGATATTGCTGCGCGCCTTGTTGCTGGTTGCATCTTCGCCACCGGCCAGCGGCCCCGATACCGTGTTGTCGAACTGCTGCCGCACGGCGCTGAAGCGGCCACCGACCTGCAGGTCGAATTGCGGCGTGAACGCGTAGGTGACGTTACCGAAGACGGCGGTTTCCTTGAACCGGGACGGCGAATCGCCGTCGTACAGGAAGCCCGAGGCGAGCGGCTCGCCGGTGCTTCCGTTCACCGCGCGGATCCCCTGGTAGGCAGAGGCATGCTCGTTGGTGAAGAAGGCGCCGGCCAGCCAGCTCAGCTTGCGCCCGTCGTCCGGCGACGCCAGGCGCAGCTCTTGCGAGAACTTGCCCACTTTCGCGTTATTGATGATCTTGACGCCGGCGCCGTTCACCCCCAGCACCGCCGCCGCGATGCGCGAGAAGGTGCCGGTCACGTCCTGCGGCCCGATCAACTCATAGCGGTTGTAGCTCGAGACCGAGGTGAAATCGGCCCAGCCGAGGGCGCTGTCGATCTCGAAGGTATATACGCGGGTCCTGGTCTGCGAGCCGTCGGTGCCGGGCAGGCGCCGATGCTCGTAGGCGCCGTACAGTGGAGTATAGCTGTTGGGCCGCATGTCCACGCGCGCCGAGGCGCCCGTCTCGTGTTCCTGGTTCATGACCGACGCGCGCACGGCAGTGTGCGCGGTCGGCTTCCACAGCGACGAGAGCCGGAAGCCGTCGACATTGCCGTCGTTGACATTCTTCTTCTGCTGGCCCGGGTCGTCGACATAGCCGGCGTCGCGGCGCTTGAACGCACTCAGGCGGATACCGAACTTGTCGCTCACGATCGGCGCGTTGACCGCCGCCCGCGTGACGTAGCCGACGCCGCCCTCTTCGGTGCTCGACACGCCGGCCTGCACCCGCCCGCTGACGGCGTCCAGGGTCGGCTGGACCATCACGAACTTGATCAGGCCACCCATGCTGCTGGCACCGTACAGGGTGCCCTGCGGACCGCGCAGCACCTCGATGCGCTCGATGTCGAAGGGGTCGAGGTTGGAAATGGCATAGTCCATCGTCGATGAGCCATAAGGGACATCGTCGATGCTGACGCCCACGGTCGGGTTGAGCGAATCGCCGGCCGAAATACCGCGCACGACCAGGTTGCTGCGACCGGAACCGCGGTCGTTCATGCTCAGGCCCGGCACCGTCGCATAGTAATCGCTGAGGCTGGACTGGCCGCTGTCGAGCAGCTTGTCGACCCCGATGACCGACATCGACATGGGCACGTTCTGCAGGCTGTCCGAACGCTTCTCGGCAGTCACCAGCACGGTCTGGATGCCATCCGCGCGCTGGTCATCGAGGGAGGAAGCGCCCGCATCGTTCGCGCCGGGCGTGGCCTGGGCGTACGCCGCCGGAGCGGCGACCAGCAGCGTGGATGCCGCCGCGCTGAACATTGCAATGCGAACTGCTTCGGCCAGCCTATTACAATGCAGTGAACCAAGTTTTTGCTGCTTCATCGACGCCCCTGTAAGTGTGGTTGGTGGTGATGCGATAGCGGACGATGGCTTGCCCCGAGCACTCGTACTGCCGACCACTCTTTATTAGTTGGCCCGAGCACGGTTCAACAAACAATCTACATTTCAACAATATGTTCATTACAAATTGATGTCAACATCTAGTTGATGCCTTCGACAAAGTAACGAGACCACTGCCTATATGTGTTGGAAAGATGCAATAAATCGATGAATGCAACAAAAGGTATATTAAATCCACAAAACGTTGTGTATTCTTTCTTGCACATCTTGGATACGGCGGTGAACTATGGATCAGGCAGTGGTGAGCGAAACGAAGGGTGGACTACGGCGCAACGTCGACCTGTGGGGCGTGGTGGCGTTGGGACTGGGATCGGCCATGGGGGTGTCGATCTTTTCCGCCCTCGGCGAGGCGACCCGGCTGGCCGGCCCCGGGCTGCTCGTCGCGGTCGTGATCGCTGCGCTGCCAATGGCCTTCATCGCGGTGGCGTATGCCTTCATGGGGACGGTATTGCCGACCTCCGGCGCATCGTATGAATGGCCGCGCCGCTACATCCACCCCGCCGTGGCCTTCGGCGTGGCCTGGCTGAGGATCGCGGCGAACATCGGCGCGCTGGTGATCCTGGCCCTGGTCATGACACGTTACGTTTCGATGATCGTGCCCCTGCCCGAGAAGCCCGCGATGTTCGCGGCTTTCGTCGTCTTTTTTGTCACGAACGTCGTCGGCGTCGGCGTCGCCGCCAATATCCAGAAAACCATGATGGCGGGTTTGCTGCTGCTGTTCGGCGTGTTCTGCCTGCTCGGCCTGACCGGCGGCGAGTGGAATGCCGGGTTGCTCATGCCCTTCTTGCCCAATGGATGGAGCGGCGTGCTGGCGGCGCTACCGCTTCTGATCACCCTGTTCTTCGGTATCGAGTCGGCCACCGAGCTGGGCGACGAGATCAAGGACAGCCGCAAGACGGTTGCGCCCGGGATCCTGATCTCGGTCGGCACCGCCGTCACCGTCTATCTGCTGGTCGCGGCGACCTCGCTGGGCTTGCTCGGCGCGCCGCTGCTCGGGACCAGCAAGGCGCCGATCGCCGATGCCGCAACGATCGCCATGGGCAGCTGGGGCGCGCCGCTGGTGGTCGCGGCGGCGCTGATGGCGATCCTGAAATCGATGAACGGAATCTTCATGGTGTTCAGTCGCAGCCTGTACGCCATGGGCAAGACCGGCGCCCTGCCGGCGGCGTTTGCCCGGGTTCACCCGCGCTTCAACACCCCGTATGTGGCCTGCTTCTCGGTATTTGTGCTGGCGACCGCCGGCCTGTTGCTGCCGACCGAGCTGACCTTCCTGTTCCTGGCGGTCGGCATCCCGTCGCTGATCAAGTATTTCTGCATCTGCGTGTGCGCGCTGCGCGTGTCGAACGCCAGCCCGTCCCTGCATGCCGGTTTCGGCATGGGCCGCCGGACCGTGGTCGGGTGCTCGGTCGTCGGCGCACTGCTGGCGCTGTGCCTGATCGCGGTCGGCTTCGAGACCGACTGGCGTCCCTACGCAGCGCTGGCCGCATGGGGGCTGATCGGCGCGCTGGGCTATCTGTGCTGGCGGCCGCGCTGAGGGTTCGGGCCCGGGCCTGGGCTACCCCTGCTCTTCCTGACGCAGGGCTTCCAGGTAGTTATAGATCGTGTAGCGCGACACGCCGAGCGCGGCGGCTGCGCGCTCGACGCCGCCTTTTACGATGAACAGGCCGCGCTGCTGCATCTGCTGCACTGCGAGCGTCTTCTCGCGCTTGTTCAGCAGGCTGATCGGTTTTCCGTTACGGCGCACGGCGTCGCTGATGATCTCTTCCATCAGGACGTCCATCTCCGGTTTCTCCATCTCGGCCTGGGACGGCTGCTGCAAGGGCTGCAGGAACTGCCCCAGCCAGGCATGCACCATCTGGAAGTTGCTCATGTCGGCATTCAGGCACAGCGCGATGAAAGGTTCGCCCGATGAGTCGCGAAACACGACCGTGCCCGATTTGAGCACCCGGTTATCCTCTGTGACGGTGAGGTAGTTCTCGATGACCGAATGGACCGGGGCGCCGCTTTGGGTCAGGGCCGCGGTCGCGGAGACGAAGCCCTTGTCGCCCTTGGGCCCGGTCAGGATCGAGGCGCCGATGGTCCGCCCCGACACATGGCCGTTGGCGATGGCGATGACGGATGCCTCGGGCCGGGTCAGGTCGTGGAGGACGACTTCGACGTGCGGGCCGGTAATTCCGCCCAGCATCGGGACGATCGCGTGGAGAGCGCTCGACAGCAGTTTACGCTCCGCGACAATTTCCGGTGGCAACTTGCTGCGTTTTGAGGTCATGATAAAGGCGCCAGGATTGTCGACGGGTGTAGATCATATCAACAATTTGTGGCGCTTGTGTGTCGAGATGAAGGGATAGATTCGTCTTCATCGACAAGAATGCTCGATTGCCAGTCCCGCCCCTGCCCGGCCGCCGAACCGGCGCCAGGCTGCAGGACCAACAAGCTCGGGATCAGACCCCGACCATCGAGACGGCCTTGGTATTGAGGTAGGATTCCAGCGCCTCGGGACCGCCTTCGGAACCGTAGCCCGAGTCCTTGACGCCGCCGAACGGCATCTCGGCGCTCGGCGTGGCCGGCTGGTTGATCCACAACATGCCGACTTCGACGCGGTTCATCAGGAGCTGGGCGTTCTTGATCGAGCTGGTGAACGCATAGCCGGCCAGGCCGAACGGCAGGCGGTTGGCTTCCGCGATCGCATCCTCGAGGCTGTCGAAGCCGCGGATCGCCGCCACCGGGCCGAATGGCTCGTCGTTGAACACGCTTGCCTCCAGCGGCACGTCGGCCAGGATGGTCGGCGCGAAGAAGTTGCCGGCGTCTCCCACGCGCTCGCCACCGGTGGCGATCACCGCGCCCTTGGCGCGCGCGTCGTCCACCAGCTGCGACATCGCCGTCAGGCGGCGCGGATTGGCCAGCGGCCCCAGGGTGGTGCCTTCCTGCAGTCCGTCGCCCAGCTTGAGACTCTCGGCGTGCTTGACCAGCGCGCGGGTGAACTCGTCCTTGACCGCGTTGTGCACCAGGAAGCGGGTCGGCGAGATGCACACCTGGCCCGCGTTGCGGAACTTGGCGCCGCCGGCGGCCTTGACCGCCAGCGCGACGTCGGCGTCGGCCGCGACGATCACCGGCGCATGACCGCCCAGTTCCATCGTCACGCGCTTCATGTGGGCGCCGGCCAGTGCGGCCAGCTGCTTGCCGACCGGCGTCGAGCCGGTGAAGGTGACCTTCCGGATCACCGGGTGCGGGATCAGGTAGCCCGAAATCTCGGCCGGATCGCCGAATACCAGGCCCACCACACCCGGCGGCACGCCGGCGTCGACGAAGCACTGGAACAGCGCGGCCGGCGACGCCGGGGTTTCTTCGGGCGCCTTGCACAGGAAGGAGCAGCCGGTGGCCAGCGCAGCGGCCAGCTTGCGCACGACCTGGTTGATTGGGAAGTTCCACGGCGTAAAGGCGGCGACCGGGCCGACCGGTTCCTTCAGCACCAGCTGCTGGGCGGCCGGATTGCGCGATGGGACGATGCGGCCATACACGCGCATGCCCTCGGCGGCGAACCAGTCGATGATCTCGGCGCCGGCCATGGCTTCCATCTTCGCTTCGGCCAGCGGTTTGCCCTGTTCCTGGGTCAGGAGGCGCGCGATGTCGCCGGCGCGCTCGCGCAGCAGGTTGGCGGCGCGGCGCATGGTGGCGGCGCGCTCGGCGGCGGGAACGACGCGCCAGGCCTCGAAACCTTTCTGGGCGGCGGCCAGCGCGCGGTCGAGGTCGGCGATGGCGGCATGGGCCACGCTGCCGATCGGCTGTCCGGTGGCCGGGTTGACCACGGGGATCGTCTTGCCGCCGGTGGCGTCGACCCATTCGTTGGCGATCAGGAGGCGGATGTCGGGATAGCTGGAAGTCGTCATGAGCATCAAGGTCGGGTTGGTAAAGCGGTCATGATAGACCTTTTCGCGAAGGTTGGCCGAGAGCGCCACGATATGGGCACCGGCGCTTGCCTGCCGCCCGCCACGGTCCAGCCGGGGACACGGCCTATCGTGCGCCCGGTCGATATTTGCGTTCAGGTGGCATGGAATCACGCGGCATTCGCACATGATTCACATGTCCACGGAGCGCGCATACTCGCGGCCGGTGGACCGCGGAATACTTGCCATGTTCATTCCTCAAGCCCGCATCGCGCCAGCTGCAAACCAGGCGGAGCCAGCGATCCTGCTGGTCAATGACGACCCGGGCGCGCTGTTCGCCCTGCGCAGCGTGCTCGGCGACCTCGACGCCGACCTGGTCACCGCCAGCTCCGGCGAACAGGCCCCGCTGCGCCTGCTCTAGCAGGATTTCTGCGTGATCCTCATGGACGTCAAGATGGCCGGCCTGGACGGCTTCGAAACCACGCGCCTGGTGCGTGCCCGGCCGCGCTCGCGTTCCACGCCAATCGTATTCCTGACCTCTCACCGCGCGAGCGACCTCGATCGAAGCCACGGTTTCGAGGTGGGCGCGAGCGACTATGTGTTCATGTCGGTGGCGCCCGAGGTGCTCAAGGCCAAGGTGCAGGCCTTCATCGATGACGCGCCCGAGCGCCGTCCTGTTCGCACGATGGGCACGGCGCGTGCAGTGGGCAGTGGCGCTGGGGACGACGCGCCGGATGCCGGCATCGAACGCCTGATCCTCCAGCACGCTGGCGACTACGTCGCGCTGCTCGACCCTTCCGGAGGCTGGCTGTACACCAGCCCCAGCTACCGCGCCGAGTTCGGCGCCGCCGTCGGACCCGGCGCACGCCACCTGGACATCGTGCACGTCGACGACCGCGACCGGGTGCGGGCCCTGGTCGAGCACCCTCCCGCCGGCGAATCGCACTGGCGCCTGCAGTACCGCGTGCTGGGCCGCAGCGAGCGCCATTTCGAATCCGACGCCAGCCTGATCCGGGCGCCGAAGGGGGTCGTCTCGCAATTGGTGCTGATTTCGCGCGACATCACCGAGCGCAAGGTATGGCATTTCTAACTCAGTACCATTCACGCTACCATACCTAGGCCTTCGACCCATGGGCCCGGCAACAACGGGCTTTATCTGGATCTTATTCGTCCCGCGATCACCATCTCCACCACCTCGCAAGTTGAGCGCTCCACGTTAACGGTATCGCCAATGATCTACCGCCAGCCAGTCCCGAACAAATCGGCCTCTACAACGGCCGAGGCGGTTCAGTTCGTCGCCGTCTACCGGCTAACCCTGGCTACTGTAGCAATGAACTGATCAAAATCAACCGGTTTTCGTATATGCGTCTCGAACCCTGCCGCGAGCGCACGGCTCACATCGATGGGGCGGGTAAAGCCGCTGAGTGCGATCACCGGGGTGCTTGCGCTAGCGGGCAGTTCACGGAGGGCAGCCAGTAAAGCGTACCCATCCATTTCCGGCATGCCAATATCCGAAATAATTAAATGATAGGTTTCCGCGGCACTACCCGCAAGTTCCAGAGCCTGGGAGGGGCCAGGTGCCGACGTCACTTGCGCCCCTTCGGTTTCCAATAGGGCCGCAAGCGCTTCCACCGTCTCGACGGCATCGTCTACGAGCAGGATACGCTTGCCAACCAGGCCTCGTGTATTCAAGGTGTCGGTCAGCGGTAGCGACGACCCCGGGTTCGTGACCGGGAAGTAGACACGGAAGGTGGCACCCAGGCCCGATCCCTTGGACTCGGCCTCTACCCGGCCCCCATGACTGTCGACAAGCTCTTTGACGAGCGCCAGGCCAATGCCCATGCCTCCGTACTGGCGGGCAGTACCGTTGTTCCCTTGACGGAACATGTCGAATACATGAGGAAGAAGCCCTGGGGCAATCCCGCTTCCGGTATCCATGACCTCGATGCACGCCATGTCATCCAATTCACGTCTAACCTGGACGCGCACCGCTCCGCCCTGTGGGGTAAACTTCAGTGCGTTGCTCAGCAAGTTCCATACGATCTGCTCGATCCTGACAACGTCGCCTTGAACGATCAGCTCGCCACCGCAGACATCAGTGTGAAGCGTCAGTTTTTTTTGCCGCGCCTCTTCCTCCATCAGTTTGACGACCTGGCTTACACTTTCGGAAAGGTCGAGCTGCGAGTAGGTCAAGGTCAGTTTGCCGGTGTGCAAACGCGACAGGTCCATCAGGTCGTCAATGATCCGTGCTTGCCCCGTCACCATGCGCTTGATCGTGTCGGTCCCGCGCCCGATGGCGGGAAGCGTAACGGCTTCGGGAAGACGGCTCAGCATTTCCGCCGTCAGCTGGATCAGATTCAGCGGCTGCTTGAGTTCGTGGGAGAGCACGGCAAAGAATTCGTCACGCACCCGCGCAGCTTCTTCCGCCCGGATTCTTTCCTGCTTTTCCGATTCCAGCCTGGCGTCCTGCTGATCGTGCCGCCACTTCGAATCGGTGAGGTCCCGGGTAAATTTGACGAAACCGCCGATGTCTTCATCCACCAAAGGAGAGGTGATACCGCTGCAAAAGACGCGCGTGCCATTGCGGCGCACATACCAGCGGTCGTCCCCGGCACGGCTGTCGACTCGTGCGCGGTGCAGCTCTTCCGGGAATATGCCCGCGGCGCGGTCTTCAGGCGTGTACAGTATGTCGCTACTGTGGCCGACGATCTCCGATTCCAGATAGCCGAACAGCCGCTCGGCACCACCGTTCCAGCTGGTTATGATGCCATCGCCGTTCATCGTCGTAATCGCATAGTCGCGCGTGCTGGCCGCAATAAGGCGCATCTGCCGCTCGCTGCCAAGCAGCTTTTCTTCGGCCAGCTTGCGACGGGAAATATCGATGAACGACAATACAAGCCCCTCGATCCTGTCTTCCGCCGTGCGATAAGGTAGAAGGCGGGCGATGTACCACATGCCATCGTTCGTGCCCCGCACTTCGCGCTCAACCGGCTGCAGCGTGGCAAACACTTCTTCAATGTCGCGTTTCATCGTAGGATATTCCAGCCGACACGTAATATCAAGGATCGAACGGTCGATATCCGCGCTGATCAGGTTGAACAGCCGCGTGCAGGGCTTCGAATAACGCTTGATGTTGAGGTCACGACCGATAAACAAGATCGCAATTTCGGTTGCCGATAGAAAATTCTGCAGATCGTCGTTGGATTTCGCAGTTTCGTCGACCTTCATCTTCAATTCGGTGTTGACGGTGATGAGTTCTTCGTTAATCGACTGCAATTCTTCCTTGCTGGTCTCGAGTTCCTCAGCAGTTGAACGCAACTCTTCATTACTCGCCTGCAACTCTTCGTTCGAACCTTTCAGATCCTCGAGTGTCGTTTCATATTGCTCGATTGCGGAACGCAAATGCTCCTTCGTCTGTTTCAGCTCCTGCTCAAGGTGCAATGCAACGACGTTGTTGCCATTCTGTGAACCGGTTGAACTGACGTCGATCAAACACTCGCGTTCCTCGAACAGAAGAAGCATGACGCCTGTAGCGGCGTCGCGGTCGCGAGCGGGATGAATGTTGATGCGGACGAAAATTTCATCATTCCCTTCACCGATCGGCATGAAGCCGGTCCGCACATCCACGTGATTTTGTGTCGCCTGAAACAAGGCGGCGCGAAATTCCAGCTGCAGCTCTGGATAGAGGGTCGCCATGATGTCGTGCGAGGGCTCGCCGCCTGAATGGCGAAGGAATCTACAGGCTTGTTTGCTGGCATAGATGATCTGATGGCTCTGGTCGATGAGTATGCCGGGCGGGCCGGAACCTTCCACGAGCTTACGGTATAAGTCTTGCGGAGAGACACGCTGCTGGTCCGCGCCTGTTGCCGTTGCCTTGGTGGGTACAGGTTTGCGTCTGTCGACAAGGAGAGGCACCTGATACGCCCTTTCCGGCCGAGCGTTTATAGGACGGTAAATGCGGTACTTCTTGTCGA
>Ga0265780_10001653_pt1 | contig 30987 bp, 30 predicted proteins | sample P1T30metagenome_FD_192432 | JGI IMG/M metagenome (GOLD analysis project Ga0265780, IMG submission 192432) | Plant litter microbial communities from East Loma Ridge, Irvine, California - P1 T30 | ecosystem: Environmental > Terrestrial > Plant litter > Unclassified | place: USA: California... | reverse complement strand
TTGCGCACCAACCTGCGGCAGCTTGCGCCCCTAACGGCCGAGCAGGCCCGGCGCGGCTTCGACTACGTGGGCAACGGCACGCGCATGTTTATTGCCCCCACGGCCCGCAACCTGCACCGGGGCGAAGGCGAGGTGCAAATAATTGATATTTTCATAGCGGGCATCGATTACGGCATCACCGACAATTTTTCGATTGGCATGCTGGCCCCCATTATTCCGTCCATTGGGGTGCCAGTCGTAGCCTTCACACCCAAAGTGAGTGTGCCGATAAGCGACAAGCTGCACGTGGGCGCGGGCGTGCTCTACGGCTTTGCCACGGGCATCGATGGCACCAGCGGCAGCGGCGGCGTGGGCTACGGCCTGGCCACCTACGGCACGGCCGATACCAACATCACCCTGGGCCTGGGCTACGGGCTGGGCAGCGAGGGCATTGGCGGCTCGCCGGTCGGCGTTATCGGGGCCAACGTGCGGATTTCGCGGCTGTTTTCGCTGGTTAACGAAACGTATATCGCCAACTTTGATGGCGACGGGGGCTTTGGTGGCCTAGCGGGTCTGCGCTACGCCGCGCCCCGCTTCAATGCCGGCCTGGGCATGCTCTACTTTACCTCACGCTATGGCGGCGGCGTTTATCCCGCTTACCTGGGCGTGGCCTACCGGTTCGGCAAAGTTAAGCTGCGGTAAGCTTGGTGCCAGCTTACTTTAGGGGGCCCAGATGACCTGTTTTACCTTCCTCGCATGAAAAATCCTTTACTTGCATTTGCCACCAGCCTCGCTTTGCTCAGCCAAGCCGCTCCTGCCCACGCCACCAGCCGCCCCAGCGCCCCCGCCGATACCATAGCGGGCCACAGCCGCATGGTCCGCCGCATGAGCACAGAGATGTGCACGGCCCTGAATGCCGACCACACCACCAATTTTCAAACCATGACCAAGGAGCAGGCAATGGCTTACATTCAGAAGCTGCTGATGCCCGCGCTCATGAACGACTCTACCAGCCTGATGAAAATGGCCCAGCTGGGCGCCCTGCAAAACATGACTCCGCAGGACATCGGCCGCCAGGTCGGCCAGGATGCTTTCGTTATGCTGCGCCGCGACTGCCCAGCCGTGATGCCCCTCGCCAACCGCTTTGCCCAGCAACCAGCTGCTGCCCCTGTGCCCGCTACCGCCCCCAAGCGCAAGCCTGCTGGCAAGAAATAGTTAGTCGCTGCTATCAACCATAAAAAACCCGGCTAACCAATGGTTAGCCGGGTTTTTTATGGTTGATAGCAGCGACTTAAGCCGCCTCCGCTTTCTCCTTATTGGCCAGCTGGCCGCAGGCGGCGTCGATGTCCTTGCCGCGGCTGCGGCGAATGTTGGTTTGCACGCCGCGGTCGGCCAGGTACTTGTGGAAAGCCGTGATTTTGTCGGCCTCCGCGTTCTGATAAGCCGCATTCTCGATGGGGTTGTACTCGATGAGGTTAATCTTGCAGGGCAGCCACTTCGAGATGGTGTAGAGCTCGGCGGCATCTTCCAGACCGTCGTTAAAGTTCTCGAATACAATGTATTCGTAGGTGACTTTGCGGCCGGTTTTCTGGTGGTAGTACTGCAAGGCGTCCTTGAGCGCGGCGAGCGAGTTGGCCTCGTTGATGGGCATAATCTCGTTGCGCTTGGTGTCGTTGGGCGCGTGCAGCGAGAGGGCCAGATTGGCCTTCACGTCGTCGTCAGCCAGCTTCTTTATCATCTTGGCGATGCCGGCCGTGCTGATGGTAATGCGGCGCGGGGCCATATTCAGGCCATCGGGCGCGGTGATGCGGCGCACGCTTTCTACCACGTTGGCGTAGTTGAGTAGCGGCTCGCCCATCCCCATGTACACGATGTTGGTGAGCGGCGTGCCATATTGTGCCTCGCACTGCTCGCGAATACGCACCACCTGGTCGTAAATCTCGGCCGCGTCGAGGTTGCGCTTGCGGTCCATGTAGCCCGTGGCGCAAAACTTACACGTGAGCGAGCAGCCCACCTGCGAGCTGATGCAGGCCGTCATGCGCGTGTCGTGCGGAATGAGTACGCCCTCCACGATGTTGCCATCGTGCAGCCGAAAAGCCGACTTAATGGTACCGTCGTTCGAGAGCTGCTGGTTTTGCACGGCCACGCCATTGATGACGAAATGCCGGGCCAGCAATTCGCGGGTGCTCAGCGAGATGTTGTTCATTTCCTCAAACGAGCCGGCCGTGTTTTTCCACAGCCACTCCGTCACCTGCTTGGCGCGGAAGGGTTTTTCGCCGTGCTCGACCATGAAGGCTTTGAGCTCGTCGGGCGAGGTTTTGCGGATGTCGCGCTTGGCGGGGGCGAGTTCGAGTTCCAGTAACATAAGTACAAAGATACAAACAGCCAAGGCGTTGAGTTCCGGCCAGCGGCTGAGGAACTGCTATTCTGTCAATTGCCGGATGCATTCAGACTAAACCTCACCGGCATCGTGAGTCCGCTTGCAATGGGTTTACCAGCTTGTTGCACTGGCTTGAACCGTGGTAGTTGCCGTACTGCGCGCAGTGCGGCAGCATCACAATCAGGTCGAAACCCTCTCACGACGTGCGCATTCTTGACTGCTCCCGTTGTCGTAACGGTGAAGCTGATAAAAACACGGCCTTCCGCATGAGCACGTTTTGCAGCTAACGGATAAACAAGATTTTGCTGCACAGCAGCCACAATGTTTACGGCTTTACCAGCTATCCACAGCTCTGGCATTTTTTCAACCGGGCAGATAAGCACCCCTGGCCCTACACTGGTATCATCTTGAGTAAAAGCCGAAGTGATATTGCTTAGGAGCAAGCCGCCAAGCAGTAGCCAGTAAAACAGCAGTTTCATAAGTAGATAGGGAGGGTGGCATCTACCAGATGCTACCTCAGCTGCAATTCCACAAAGGGCGCTCTACCTAATCCAAATTGCTTCGAATAAAATTTCGGTAAAATCGGCCCCATTCAGCCAACACTCAGCTTCGGCCGCCTACCTTCGCCCCGTAAACTTTAGGGGTGCTTTGCGCAAGCAAGGCTGAGACGATACCCTCCGAACCTGAACCAGATAATGCTGGCGAAGGGAAAAGTACTGGTCCGCTCCGCGGCTGCCTTTTGGGGCACGCCGTGGCCGGCGCCGCCTATTGTTTATGGCTTTCTCCTGTCCCAACTACTCTTTAGTTGCATGGTCTGCTACGTAAACAATTCGGCCCACGAGGCCACCGAAAACCAGCCGCTCGCCGACTTACTCACCGCCCTGGGCCAAGCCCAGACGCGCGGCCTCGCCGTGGCCGTGAATGACGCCGTGGTGCCCCGCGCCGAGTGGGCCACCCACGCCGTGCGGCCCCACGACCGCATTTTGCTCATCCGCGCTACCCAGGGGGGCTAGGCGCGTGCCAGCCTCTTTTCTACCCTATCCCCATCAGATGAAGAAAAAAGACCAAGCCCCCCAGCAAACGCTGGTGGAGCGCCAGCCGCTGACCGGCTCGCGCAAGATTTACGTGCCGGGCAAGCTGCATCCGAACATCCGGGTAGCGATGCGCGAAATCGCGCTGGCCGACACCGAGCGCAAGTTCGACTTCGGCTTTCCGTCGGAGCAGAACCCGCCCGTGACGGTCTACGATACCAGCGGACCTTACACGGACCCGAGCGTTGAAATCGACCTCAAAAAAGGGCTGCCGCGCCTGCGCGAAAGCTGGATTCTGGAACGTGGCGATGTGGAGCAACTGCCCGGCACCACGTCCGACTACGGCCAGCAACGCGCCGCTGATACCAGCCTCGACCACCTGCGTTTTGAGCATATTTCGGCGCCGCTACGGGCCAAAGCTGGAGCCAATGTGAGCCAGATGCACTACGCCAAAAAGGGCCTTATTACGCCCGAAATGGAGTACATCGCCATCCGCGAAAACCAGCGGTTTGATGAGTTGGCGGCCGACGACCCGCTGCGCACGCAGCACCGCGGCCACAGCTTTGGGGCCAACACGCCGGATGGCCACATCACGGCCGAGTTTGTGCGGCAGGAAGTAGCGGCTGGGCGAGCGGTTATTCCCAGCAATATCAACCACCCGGAGAGCGAGCCGATGATTATTGGGCGCAATTTCCTGGTGAAAATCAACACCAACATCGGTAATTCGGCCGTGACTTCATCCATTGAGGAAGAGGTGGATAAGGCGGTGTGGAGCTGCCGCTGGGGCGGCGATACACTGATGGATTTGAGCACGGGCAAGAACATCCACGAGACCCGCGAGTGGATTATCCGCAACTGCCCGGTGCCGGTGGGCACCGTGCCCATTTACCAGGCGCTGGAAAAGGTAAACGGCAAGGCCGAAGACCTGACCTGGGAGCTATTTCGCGACACGCTGATTGAGCAGGCCGAGCAGGGCGTGGACTACTTCACGATTCACGCCGGTGTGCTACTGCGCTACGTGCCGATGACGGCCAAGCGCGTGACCGGCATCGTGTCGCGCGGCGGCTCCATTATGGCCAAATGGTGCCTAGCGCACCACAAAGAGAGCTTCCTCTACACGCACTTTGAGGAAATCTGCGAAATCATGAAGGCCTACGACGTGGCCTTCTCGCTGGGCGACGGCCTGCGCCCCGGCTCCATCGCCGATGCGAATGACGAGGCGCAGTTTGCGGAGTTGGAAACGCTAGGCGAACTCACCAAAATCGCCTGGAAATACGACGTGCAGGTGATGATTGAGGGCCCCGGCCACGTGCCGATGCACCTCATTAAAGAGAACATGGACAAGCAATTGAAGGAGTGCCACGAGGCGCCGTTTTACACCCTAGGGCCGCTCACAACGGACATCGCGCCGGGCTACGACCACATTACGTCGGCCATTGGCGCGGCCATGATTGGCTGGTTTGGCACGGCCATGCTCTGCTACGTAACGCCAAAGGAGCACCTCGGCCTGCCCAACAAGCAGGACGTGAAAGACGGTGTAATCGCTTATAAGATAGCCGCCCACGCTGCTGACCTTGCCAAAGGCCACCCGGGAGCCCAGTACCGCGATAATGCCCTGAGCAAGGCCCGCTTCGAGTTCCGCTGGGAAGACCAGTTTAACCTGAGCCTCGACCCCGACACTGCCCGCGAATACCACGACGAAACCTTGCCCGCCGAGGGGGCCAAAGTGGCCCACTTCTGCTCGATGTGCGGCCCGCATTTCTGCTCCATGAAAATAACGCAGGAAGTGCGCGACTACGCCGCCGCCCAGGAAATGACGGCCGCGCAGGTATTGGCCGAGGGGCTGATGGAAAAGTCGAAGGAGTTTGTAGCACAAGGCAGCGAGATTTATCTGTAGGATGATGAAAAAAGGCTTAGAAATCAGCACCCTGCACTACATCGCCACCACGGCGGAAGCGACCGAGCTGGCTTGCCAGGGCGGCGTGCGCTGGGTGCAGCTGCGGGCCAAAAACCTGCCTGCAGCCGAGTGGAAGCAGCGTGCTCTGGAGGTACAGGCCGTGTGCCGCCGCCACGGTGCCGCGCTCATTATCAACGACAACCCGGCGCTGGCTTTGGAAATCGGGGCCGACGGGGTGCACCTGGGCCAGCAAGACATGCCACCGGCCGAGGCGCGCCAGCTGCTGGGGCCGCAGTTCATTATTGGCGGCACAGCTAACACGCTTGCCGATATCGCAGGGCTGGTGGCGGCGGGCGTCGATTACATCGGGCTGGGGCCATTTCGCTTTACTACTACCAAGGAAAAGCTGAGCCCGATTTTGGGGCTGGCGGGCTATGCCGAGGTGCTGGCGCAGAGCCACGCGGCGGGCTTTGCGGTGCCCATTGTGGGCATTGGGGGCATCGCGCTGGCCGATGTGGCGGCGCTGCTGGCTACCGGTCTGCACGGGGTAGCCGTGTCGGGCGCCATTGGCAGCACGGCCGACCCAGCGGCGGCGGCCCAGCTTTTTGCGGCCGAGTTAGTTACTAATCAAGCAGTAGCCGCTTTATGAAAACGCAACCGCTGGTTATTGCGGGCCGCACGTTTGGCTCGCGGCTCTTCACGGGCACGGGCAAATTCAGCTCGTCGGCCCTGATGGAAGCGGCGCTGCTGGCCTCCGGCTCGGAGCTGGTGACGGTGGCCCTAAAACGGGTAGATGTGGCCGATGCCAACGACGACATATTACGCCACCTGGCGCACCCGCAGCTGCACCTGCTGCCCAATACCTCAGGCGTACGCACGGCCAAGGAGGCCGTTTTTGCCGCCCAGTTGGCCCGCGAAGCGCTGGAAACCAACTGGCTCAAACTCGAAATTCACCCCGACCCCAAATACCTGCTGCCCGACCCCATCGAGACGCTGAAAGCGGCCGAGGAACTGGTGAAACTGGGCTTCGTGGTGCTGCCCTACATCCACGCCGACCCGGTGCTGTGCAAGCGCCTCGAAGAAGTAGGCGTGGCCGCCGTGATGCCGCTGGGCTCGCCCATCGGCTCCAATAAAGGCTTGCTCACTAAGGAGTTTCTAGAAATAATAATTAGCCAGAGCAACGTACCGGTGGTGGTGGATGCGGGCATTGGGGCACCTTCGCACGCGGCGGCCGCCCTCGAAATGGGCGCCGATGCGGTGCTCGTGAACACGGCCATTGCGGTGGCCGGGCAGCCGGTGGCGATGGCCCACGCCTTCCGGCTGGCGGTGGAGGCCGGGCGCGTGGCCTACGAGGCGCGGCTGGCCGCGCCGGTGGCGCACGAGGCGGTGGCTAGTTCGCCGCTCACCGCCTTTTTGGATTAGGTATAATCTGGAAAAACGGTCGTCATGCTGAACGCAGTAAAGCATCTCTACCGCAACGTTGAACGGTGTGGATGAAGCGATAGAGATGCTTCACTGCGTTCAGCATGACGACTGTTTTCTAATAAAGCATTTGTAAACCATGAGCTTTCGCCCCATTTTCGAAGCCCACGCGTGGGAGGATGTAAAGGCCAGCATCTACGCCAAAACGGCGGCCGATGTGGAGCGCGCGCTGGCCGCGCCGCGCCGCACGCTCGACGATTTTAAGGCGCTGGTATCGCCCGCTGCGGCGCCGTACCTGGAGCAGATGGCGCAACTCAGCCACCGCCTCACGCGCAACCGATTTGGCAATACCATGCAGCTGTATGTGCCACTCTACCTGAGTAATGAGTGCCAGAACATCTGCACCTACTGCGGCTTTAGCCTCGATAACAAGCTGAAGCGCCGCACGTTGAGCAGCGTGGAAATGCTGGCCGAAGCGGCCGTACTCAAAGAGTGGGGCTACGACCACGTGCTGCTCGTGACCGGCGAGGCCAACCAGACGGTGGGCGTCGAGTACCTGGAACGCGCCCTGCGGACGCTACGCCCGCACTTCTCGCACCTCTCGATGGAGGTGCAGCCGCTTGACCAGGCCGACTACGAGCGCCTCATCCCGGAAGGGCTGAATACGGTGCTGGTGTACCAGGAAACTTACCACCAAGACGACTACAAAAAGCACCATCCGAAGGGTAAGAAATCGAACTTCGGCTATCGCCTCGACACGCCCGACCGCCTGGGCCGGGCTGGCATCCACAAAATGGGGCTGGGCGTGCTCATCGGGCTGGAGGACTGGCGCACCGACTGCTTTTACACCGCACTGCACCTCGACTATCTCGAAAGAACGTACTGGCAAACGAAGTACAGCCTCTCGTTTCCGCGCCTGCGGCCGGCCGAGGGCCTGCTTCAGCCTAAAGTGGAGATGAGCGACCGGGAGCTGGTGCAGCTCATTTGTGCCTATCGGCTGCTGAATGAGGAAGTTGAGCTGTCACTCTCGACGCGCGAAAACCCGGCTTTCCGCGACCAGGTTATCAAGCTGGGTATCACGAGTATTAGCGCGGGCTCGAAGACTAATCCGGGCGGCTACGCCGTGGCACCCGAGTCGCTGGAGCAGTTTGAAATTTCGGATGAGCGCAGCCCCGCCGAAATCGCGGCTATGCTGCGGCGCCAGGGCTACGAGCCAGTATGGAAGGACTGGGACGCGGCACTGGCGTAGGCCTAATGTGAAACCCCACCCCCGGCCCCTCCCCTCCGGGAGAGGGGAGCCGACCATCAGCGAACGTCATTTCGTCGTCAGGCTCCCCTCTCCCGGAGGGGAGGGGCCGGGGGTGGGGTTAACGCTAGCTGCTGCCACGCCGCCACTGGGTCGGGGCTGCCCCATATGCTGCCCAACGCCGCCGCCCCGGCAAAACCCGCCTGCTGCGCCAAGTTTATGTTTTCAGGAGTGATGCCGCCCAACGCTAGCACCTGCGGCTGGTAGCTAGGGCGGTTGGCTAGCTTTGGCAAGAAGCTTCGTACCAGCGCTAAATCAAAATTGCCCACGTAGCCTGCTTTGCTGATGCTATCGAAAATAGGGCTTAGAAATACGTAGTCGTAGCGGCGGCGGTGCTGCCTGATTTCGGCCAGCGAATGAAAGGAGGTGGAGAGCGTTTGGCCTGGTAACAGGTGCGGGCGGCGCTGGGCCGCTGCCCGCTGGCTGGCCGTGAGGTGTAGGCCGCCTAGTGCGTAGCGCCGCACCAAGTCGGGGTGCCCGTGCAGCACGAGGCGCGCCCAAAACGGCGCTGGCAGCGCCTGAATAAGGGCTTCAACCTGCGCGGCCGGCCAGCCGGGCTTGCGCAGGTGCAGGCGCGCTAGGCCGGCCGCTAGCAGCGCGGTGAGCAGGCGCGACTCATTGGGCAGGGCCTGGGGGGCGGTGATGACGAGGAGGCGGAACACGGCGCGACTAGCTGAGGCGAGCGACTAGCTCGGGCGGCACGCCGCGCAGCTTGCGGGTGTTGTAGTCGAAGCACAGCATGCCGGTTTTAGCCAGCGCGATGAGGCGGTCGTGTTGGTTTTTAACCTGATAGATGATGTCGAACCCGTATTTAGTCAGGTCGTTGGTACCGACTTCGACGTGCAGCACATCGCCGTAGAAGGCTTCGGCTTTGTATTCGATGGCTACGTCGGCCATAATGAAGCCAAGCTGCGTGGCGGGGTCTACTTCCCGCTCGCCCAGCGACGCCAGAAACTGCACCCGTACTTCGTGCAGCAGGCTCAGCAGGGCATCGTTGCCGAGGTGGCCGCCGTAGTTGAGGTCGGTGATGCGCACGGGCAGCACCGTAGTGAAGCGGAAGGTGGCGGGCAGGGCTATTTTTACGCGGGCCATGTTTTCAATGAGCAATTATCAATTATCAGCCGAAGCGATGCAGTCTGACGATACGCCAAAAGTAGAGGTTCGCACCACGGCTGATGGTTCGCCCACGCTCTACGTGCCGGCTCTGAACGAACATTACCACTCGCATCACGGTGCGGCGCAGGAGTCGCGGCACGTGTTTATAGAAGCAGGCTTGCGACCGTTGCTAGCGGCTGGGTTAGGGCAGCGGCCGCCATTGGAGTTGCTGGAGGTAGGACTTGGCACCGGCCTTAATGCCCTTCTGACGTTGAAGGAAGCCATTGCGTTTGACGCACTTGTTGGCTACGATGGCTACGAGACTACGCCACTGCCTGGCGAGACAATAGCGGCTTTGCATCCGCAATGGCACAGCCAGCCAGCGTTGAGCTTAGCATTTACAGAACTGCACGAGGCCCCCTGGAATGAGCATACGGCAATAAGCGAACATTTGATAATTCACAAAATTCAGGAGCCTATTCAATCAGCCGAACTGCCAACCGGCTTCTACAATCTTATTTATTTCGATGCCTTCGCACCCGAAAAGCAGCCTGAGCTTTGGACCGAAGACGTCTTTAAGAAGCTCTACGATGCGGCCGCGCCCGGCGCAGTGCTGGTGAGCTACTGCGCCCAGGGCCAATTTAGGCGCAACCTGCGGGCGGCGGGCTGGCTTACCGAAAAGCTGCCTGGCCCGCCCGGCAAGCGCGAAATGACGCGCGCCCGAAAAGCGTTGTAAAACGGCGTGGCACGCCGTTTTACTTTTCAAGCAAAAAAGGCTATCTTCAGCGCATTAGATACGTTAAAGGGAGTTAGTGCCGGGGTTAGCAACTAGCCCCGGCCTTTATCCTTGCTACTTCTGCGCTTTTATGTCTACTTCTTCCCAGCTTGAAATCTATTGCCCCAGCTGCCACTGGGAGCCCGACGGCGGGGCCCATTGGCAATGCACCTGCGGCTACGTTTGGAACAGCTTTGAGACGGCGGCCGTGTGCCCCAAATGCCAGTATCGCTGGAAAATATCGCAGTGCCCCACCATTCCGGGCGGCTGCGGCGTGGTCTCGCCCCATGTGGATTGGTACCACGGACTCGATGAGCTTATCGAGGAACTAGTGGAGGAAACCGAGCACGCCACTGCGCACGCTGCCGTATGTTGCAGCCCTAATGAGTCGTAAATTTCTCGAAACCGAAAGTCCCGCCTGGGTCACCGAGGGCCTCATCACGGCCGAGCAGCAGCAGCGCCTGCTGGCCCGCTACCCGCCCGAGGCGGTGCAGGCTGTGGGCCTGCTGCCGCTGCTGGGCAGCATTTTGCTGCTACTGAGTGCGCTGAGCGTGGTGGCGGCCAACTGGCAGAGCCTGCCTACGCAAGTGCGGCTGGGGCTGCTGCTGGGCAGCCTGGTGGCCACCTACGCAGGCGGCGAGTACTTTCTGCGGCGCGGCAACCGGCGAGTGGGCCACGGCCTGGTCGGGCTGGGTCTCGTGGTGTTTGGGGTGAGCATCATCCTTACCAGCCAGCTCTACCAGCTGGTGGGCTACGATGTGAGCGGCTTGCTGGCCTGGGTAGTGGTGGGCATTTTGCTGAGCTATTTATATGAAAGCCAGGCGCTGGTGCTGCTCCCCATCGTGATTGGAGCGGCGGTGCAAACGTATTGCACGCAGGCATTGGGCACGTTTAGCTACGCCACGATGGGGCTGGTGGCGCTGGGCAGCGGCTACCGCTGGTGGCGGCGGCCCGATACCATTGTGGCCTCGGTGCTGGCCACCGGGCTGCTGTGGCAGGCGGCGTTGTGGGTGGCGCTGTCGCACGCCAAAATCACCTGGTTTTTCATTCCAGCCATGCTCGTGTACGCGGCGGGCGACTGGCACCCACAGCGCCCGGCGAGCCGGGCATTGCAAGGCCCGCCGCTCATTGCGGCCTACTTGTTTGCGCTTGGGCTAGCGCTTTTTGGCGAAACCGACCAGTACGCGGGGCTACTGCGCCCGCCGGTGCTGGCTTACCTAGGGGCGCTAGCGGCGGTATTTGGGCTCTCGGTGGCGGGCAAGCGGCAGCGGGGCCGGCTGGCCTCGCTGCCCGACTGGCTTTTGCTGCTGCCTGGGTTTTATCTACCGGGCGGGCTGCCGCTGGCCATTGCCACGCTGGTAGTGCTGTACGCGCACGCTGGCTCGGTGCTGGCCCGCGCCCACCGCTCGGGCGAGGCCGAGCAGCTGACGCTCGGCACGGTACTGTTTGTGGTGGCTACGATGGTGGCGTATTTCAAACTCACTTGGGCGTTTCTCGACAAGTCGCTGTTTTTCCTGATTGGGGGCGTGCTGCTGCTGGGCCTGAGCTGGTACCTGCGCCGCCGCAATGCCCAGCGCCTCGCCGCGGGTGTGGCCACCGTGGCCGTGGGCCCCGCCACGCCGCCTACTCCCGATAAAACCCCTACCGCCTAATGCCGACCCGCTCGACTCCTTCTCACCGCATGCTGGTGCGGCTGCTGGTGGCGGCTCAGCTGCTCTACGTGCTGGGCGTGGCCGGCGCGGGCTACGCCACCACCGCCTACGGCCAGCACATTGTACTGGCTACCAGCCCCGTCGACTTACACAGCTTGCAGTACGAAAGCTTCGTGCGCCTGCGCTACACCATTGCCGAGGCGCCGCTCACGGCCTGGCGCGGCCCTACCCCACCGCAGCGCCGCCAAGGCGTGTATGTGCTGCTAACTACCAATGCCGACAGCCTGGCCACCGTGGCGGGCGTGTACGACGCGGCCCCGCGCCCCGCCCCCGGCCAAGCCGTGCTGCGCGGCTGGGTCACCGATGTCTACAACCACAGCCTGGGCCTGCGCTACAACCTGGAGCGCTACTACGTGCCCGGCGACAGCCCCTTGCGCCTCGGCAAAACCAGCCCGCCCGTGCGCGTGCGCGTCAGCATCGCGCCTTGGGGGCAGGCCCGAATCGAGTCGGTGCGAATGTTTAAGCCTACTGCTTCCCGTTAGCCAGTAGCAGCTGGCGGTCAGTTGCGCTGAGGTCGGTGAGTGCGTATTTTCGTTGGCTAGTGATATTCATTTCATCCAGAATATCAACCATATCGCGGTAGTCAGCCTGCGGGCTAGGCTTGATTAGAATGATGGGCTCGGGCTGCTGCCGACCCCGTACAAACAATGCTTGCCGAATGCCTTGCGGGCCAAAATTGGTAGTGTGCAGCGTCGGCACCGGCACCGACCGGTCGGCGGGTGCATACAGCCCGAAGTAGTAATGCACCTGGTGGTTTTTGCCCAGCACAATGGTCATCGCCCGCTTATTGGCTACTAGTGTGGGCTGCTTTTTGTCAGGCACCGGCATGGTCAGCTCCATCACGCGCGGCTTGGCGAAAGTGGTGGTGAGCATGAAAAACGTCAGCAGCAAAAAAGCCAGGTCCACCATCGGCGTCATGTCGAGGTGAAAGCCGTGCTTGCGCGCACGCGGCTTTTTACCGGCTTTGGGGGTGGGTTGTTGGATGGCAGCCATAGCGAAAAGAATAGGAGGTGACCGGCTGCGCCCGCATTGCACTCCGCAACGCTACCAAAGGCAACAGCCTACCCACCCGATGCTTTTCGCTTAAAAATTCCACACCCCGCCCGGTGTAATACAGGCGTGCAGGGCCACATCAGTAGGCAGCACGTCAGCTATTTCGGGCACCGGCTCTTCGTCCAGAATACTCAACCCGATGAACAAGGCCCCCGGTTGGCACTGGGCCAAAAACCGGTCGTAGAAGCCGCCTCCGTAGCCCACCCGGTGGCCGTGCTGGTCGCAGGCCAGCAGCGGCACCAGCACGGCATCGAGCTGCGCGGGTAGCACCTCGGCGGCCGGGTTTGGCACCGGCTCGGGAATGCCCCAGCGGTTGGCTATGAGCGGCGTGGTGGGCGATAGCTCGTAGTGTTTCAGCGATATACCATCGGGCTGTACTACGGACGCGGCTAGGTGCGGCGGCTGGTTTTCGGCCCACAACTGCCGAATAATCGGCCAGGTGTCGGGCTCGTTTTTCGCCAGCAGCGGCAGAAACAGGTGCAGCCAGCGCCACTCGGCCACCGGGAAGTGTCGAAATAAGCCCGCGCGCAGCTGTTCGCTGCGGCGGGCTACTTCGGCACTGGTCAGGGCCTGGCGACGGGCCAGGGCGGCGCGGCGCAGGGCTATTTTGGGCGCGGGGCTCATTGGCATTCGCTTGCGGGGCGTTCTACGAGGCGCTTCCGCTTTTCGCTCCAGCGGTAGCAATGCGTTTCGAGCGGCACCATGCCCTTGTCAACCACCTTGTACACAGCCGTCGTAACGGACGTGCCTGCACAGCAGGAATTGCGCTCGTAAATACGCTTTTTTGACGCGTCAAATTCCAGCGAAACACCTTCGAAACCGCTCTTCTCGAAGTGCTTAGTGGCTGGGTTGTACAGGAAGTATAAACTCGACGTATTGGGGCCAGCGTAGCTGTGCTCGAACACGGCGAAATCGGGGTGCCCGTCAAAATTGTAGTCGCCCACCGATACGCTGTGCAGACCCCAAAGCTGGCAGTCCACGTCGAACGCCTGCACCAACCGGTCGGTTTTCTTTTCGAACAGCCGGACGCGCCTCACGCCTAACCCGTTGGCTTCTTCACTCTTAGCCAAGGTTTCTTGAAAATACACACCGGGTAATGAGGCGGCTTGGCGCAATTCAAGCGGCCCAGCTGGGGCAGGCGTGGTCCAAAGGTCAAACTTGAGGGTGAGCACCAAGGGTAGCTGCTGGCCGGTAGCCAGGTTTTTCCAGGTGCCTGTGTAGCTGCGGCGAGTAGCCGAAAAGGCGGGCACGGTGAAGGTGGCCGTGGCCTTGCCGTGGCTGTCGTGCTCGGTTAGCGTTAGGGCACCGCTCTTCAGTCTGCCGGTCAGTCCGATAGGCGTATCGTATCTGGTGTACACGTACATCCCCGTCTGCTGCGCTTCGGTATTCGTTCCTTCCAGCGATAGCTCGATGGGCACTGAGCCAATCGTGCCCGTGTAGCACGATTGCCCCAGTGCCACGCTGCTCAAGCTTAGCCCGAGCAGCGTGGCAGCTAGCTGACTAGCTATTTGCCTCATCCTCTTTTAGTCTTTCAGCTCGCCCACGCCATCAGCCAAGACGGTCACGTAGGTTTCCAGCTCCAGGCTCAGGCGGTCTTTGTAGCCTTTGGTCATGAAGTCGATGAACGCATCTACCTCGCCGGTCGCTACTAGGTTGATGGTGCAGCCGCCGAAGCCGCCGCCCATCATGCGGGCGCCGTAGCAGCCGGGGGCCTCGTGGGCCAGCTCTACCAGCACATCGAGCTCGGCGCAGCTTACCTCGTAGTCGTCGCGCAGGCCGTTGTGGCTGGCGTAGAGCAGCTCGCCCACATCGGTGAGCGGCTGGCCCGCAGCCAGGCGCTTGGTAGCAGCTTCTACGCGGGCATTTTCCTCTACTACGTAGCGGCAGCGGCGCGCAATTACTTCGCCCATTTCTTCGGCAGAGGCTTCAATGTCGGCCAGCGTGGCGTAGCGCAACGATTTGATTTCCGGATTTTTTTCCATCATAATGCGCACACCTTCGGCGCACTCCTCACGGCGCGTGTTGTACTCGCTGTCGGCCAGCGCGTGCTTCACGCCCGAGTTGCAAAGCACCAGGCGGCACACCTCCGTGTCGAGCGGAAAGTAGGCATATTCGAGCGAGCGGCAGTCGAGCTCTACCACATGCCCGCCCCGCCCAAACAGGCTGGCAAACTGGTCCATGAGCCCGCACTGCACCATCGCGTACTCGTGTTCGGCCTGCTGCGCAATGAGGGCCAGCGCCATCGTATCGTGGCCCAAATCAAGCATTTTGTTCAGGCCCCAGGCCACGCCGCACTCCACGGCGGCCGACGACGACAGCCCCGCGCCCGACGGAATATCCCCCCCAAAAGCGCAGTCAAAACCCGGTATTTGGCCGCCGCGCTGGATTAGGCCGGCTACTACGCCAAGTTGGTAGTTGGCCCAGTGGCCGTGCGGCAACGGCGCAATATCAGCTACCGCCACTTCATAAGACTTGTCAAAATCGAGCGCCCGCAGCCGGATTTTATCGGTGCCATTGAGGCGCAGCGCAAAGCTCACGGCCTGCATAATGGCACCGGGCAGCACTAGGCCCTGGTTGTAATCGGTGTGCTCGCCGATGAGGTTGAGCCGGCCGGGGGCGCGCACCAGTAAGGTGGGCGCGGCGTCAAAGTGCTGAGTAAAAGCCTGGGTGAGGGCTGCGGCAGTCATATGAATAAGGGGCTGAAAAGAGTGGGAAAATGGTCACTACGTTTACGCAGCGGCTGTCGGAAAGGCGAAGGTAGCGCCAACCTTTTGCCTCCGTAGGCAGTAAGGGCAAGCTACCGCTAGCAAGCACGCTGGCCGGTTTTCCACTCTCCGACCTACGCACATGACTACTTCACGTTTCTCCTTCTTTCTGGTGCTGGCAGCACTAGCTACTACACTCACGGGCTGCGAGCTCGCGGGCGATATCTTCAAAGGCGGCATCTGGATAGGCGTCATCGGCGTATTTGTCGTGGTAGCCATCATTTTCTGGCTGGTTACCAAAATGGGCGGCGGCAACAAAACGAGCTAGCTGGTGCGGTAAGCTTTTGCTTACTATTCAAAAGACAAAACCGAGTTTTGCATAAAGAAAGAGGCGCGGCCCCCAGGTGGGAGCCGCGCCTCTTTCGCGTTTTACTAGCAGGCTACGAACTCTGCTTTTTGGGCATGGTGCCAATAATGTGGTCCCAGAGCGTGCTGCTCACGCCGAAGGCTACTTCATCCTGGCGGTAGTGGTGCTGGGCGTGGTGCGTCCACCATACTTTCAGGAAGTTTTTTGGTGGCGCATATACGTGAATGGCGTAGTGCACAAACAGATACATGGCGTAGCCGAAGGTGAAGCCGGCCAGAATACCGAAGGCCCAGTTGCCGAATACAAACCGGAAAATGAAGAACAGCAGCGAGGCCACAAATACCGTCAAAATGGGCGGCATAGCCAGGCGGGTTTCGTCCTTGGGGTACTCGTGGTGCACGCCGTGCATGGTGTACTGAAACTTGGCGCGGCCCGGCGTGGTGGCCGGAATGTGGTACACGTAGCGATGCACCAAATACTCAACGAAGGAGAACAGTAGCAGGCCGCCCAAAAATAAGCCCAGCCCCGACAGCCCCATCACGAAGCCGTGCGTGATGCCGTAGTATAAGCTCACCAGCGCCGTAGCGATAAAGATGCTAACTGGCAGCGCGATGTGCGTGTGCGACAGCCGCTCTAGCACCGGATTTTTAAATAGCTGGGCCGAGCCTTTGTGCTTAGGCCGTACCGGCGCGGCAGTGGGCTTGGTGGGGGCGTCCGTCTGTATCTCCATATCAATAATAAAAGTGGTTAAAACCAGAAGCTAACGCACAAATTTACGAAGCCTCCCGCGATAGGTTGGTGTCGGGGTAAAAGCCGGCCTGGGTTAGCGCTTCTACTACGGTGGCCGGCGTGGCCACCCCAGTGTGCCGCAGTCGGGCCTGCCCGTAGAACCGCTCACGGTCGGCCAGGGTTCGTTGGAGGCGGGTAAAAAGTGCGCTTTCGGGCGTTTCGCCGGCGGGCAGCGTGGTCAGCAGCGGGCGCTGGTTGGCGCTGCGCAACACGCGGCGCACCAGTTCGGGCGTGGGTACATCGAGCCAGAGCGTGAAGCCGGTTTGGCGCAATACGTCGAGGTTATCGTGAAAGCAGGGCGTGCCGCCGCCCGTGGCCAGTACCAGCGGCGGGCCGGGCTGGGCGGCCACGGCCCGCAACGCCGCCGCCTCGCGCTGCCGAAAGCCCGCCTCGCCCTCGGCCGCAAAAATCTCGGGCACCGTGCACCCGGCCTGGGCCACAATGTCGGCGTCGAGGTCGCGAAACTCCCAGCCATAGTGCGCCGCCAGGCGGCGGCCAATGGTGGTTTTGCCCGAACCCGGCATGCCGATGAGGTAGAGGTTATTCATGGTGTAGGGGCACGTCGCCCGCGCCCGCCGTATAAGCAAAAATGCATCCAACGAACGCGTGCGACGCGCCCCTACCCGATTTTCACCCGTGGGTCGAGCAAGGCATACAGCATGTCCACGGCGATGTTGATGAGCACGAAAATGGTGGCTACGAACAGCGTGGCGCCCATCACGACCGGAAAGTCCAGGTTTTCGACGGCCCGTAGCGTCACAGTGCCGAGGCCTTTCCAGTTGAAGATGTATTCGATAAAAAATGCGCCGGCCATGAGCGATGCCAGCCAGCCCGACACGGCCGTGACAACCGGGTTGAGGGCGTTGCGCAGGGCGTGCCGCCACACGGTGCGGCCGCCGCTGAGGCCTTTGGCCCGCGCCGTACGAATGTAGTCTTGGCTGAGGACATCGAGCATGCTAGAGCGCGTGAGCTGCATGATGATGGCCAGTGGCCGCACGCCCAGCGCAATGGCCGGCAGCAGCAGATTGCGCAGCACAAGGTGGCGCTCGCCGCTGAAAGGGTCGGTTTCGTAGAGCTGCCCGGTCAGGCTGAGGCCCGTCCAGTGGCTCCAGTAGAAGCCAAACGTGACCGCAATGAGAATGGCCGCCACGAACGACGGCACCGAAATGCCGAGCACTGAGGTCGTTACCAGCACTCTATCGAGCCACGACTGTGGCCGCAGCGCGGCGGCCACGCCCAACGCTACGCCGCCCACCGCCGCCAGCAGCATAGCCGCCAGCGCCAGCCACATGGTACCCGGAAAGTAGTTGAGCAGCAGCTTCAAGACATCCTCATTGCTTTGAAAGGAGCGGCGCAGGTAGGGCCGTTTTAGCACTACGGCCCGCTCGCCGCCCAGCGGCAACAGCGCCACACCGCCGTAGCGGGCCACGCCGGCCGAATCGCGTCGGTGTACGCCCACCGGCGAGGCGTCATTGAGGTAGCCCAGCAGGCGGGTGGGCAGCGGCTCATCGAGGCCCAAATCGGCCCGAATGGCGGCCTGCGTGCCCACGTCGGAGCGCTGGCCGGCCAGCAGGGCGGCCGGGTCGCCGGGCAGCACGTTGAAGAGGCAAAACACCACCACCGCCACGCCCACCAGCACGAGCAGGCCCTGGCCCAGGCGACGCAAAAGGAAGGAGAGCATGGAATTTTGGTTATTAATTGCGTCCGTCATGCTCATCTGACGTCCGCTGCGCTGCGCGGACGTCAGATGAGCATGACGACCATTAACAGTTGTATCAAAGCGCTTTTTCTATCTCGAACAGGGCCGGAATATCATGGTAGTGGTACTTGGCCATCACGGTGCCGTTGTGCAGCAGGATGAGGCCGGGATTTGAGCGAATCATGGTTTTGAGGACCGTGGCATCGGTAAAATAGTAGGGCGTGGCCAAGTTCATCTCGTGGCGGAAGGAGTCGAATTTGCCCGCGCTGGTGCTCGTGATAGTCATTACGCCGATGTTCTTGCGCGACTTGGCGGCGGCGGCAAACAGCGCGTTGAGCTGCTCGAAGCGGTCGCGGTCGGTTTTGTTGGTGTTCTGGACCACCAGCACCAGCTTGTTGCCGGTTAGCATTTGCTGGGTGGCGTCGTTGCCCTCGGTGTCGGTGAGGGTGAGGTCGGTAATGACGGGGCGCGACTCCTCGGGGTTGAGCAGCGTCATGGCTTTGTACTGCCAGGTGGTATCGCTCGGAAACTCGTCAAACTCCTTGGTTTCGGTGCCTTTGGTGAAGGTGTACTTGTAGCGGGCCGGTTTAGCGGGCTTCATCAGTTGGCCGATGTTGTTGCCCACTTTGTAGGGCAGGAAGTCGAAATACGGCAGGTGGCCCAGCGCCCGCACCCCAATACCAATGGCCAGCGCGCTGGCAAACGTCATGGTCATGAGCCCTGCCATACCCGTTACGAAGCGGTGCCGCAAAAAGCGCTGCCCCGTGAATACCACAAACCACAACACCAATAAAATCAAGTCCTTCACAAACGAAGTCCAGGGCGTGAGCTTGATAAAGTCGCCGAAGCAGCCGCAGTCCGTCACCTTGTTAAACGCCGCCGAATAAAAGGTCAGGAAGCCAAAAAACACCAGTAGCGCCAGTAGCACATACAGCGTTTGGCGCATGTACCAACGCAGCAGCAGCGCCACGCCCAAAATAACTTCGAGCGAGCTGAGCAGGATGCTCAAGAAGCGGCTCTCTCCTTTGAAGAAGTCAAAAAAGCCAGCCAGGCTGGGCAGGTCGATGGCAAAAACCTCGAAATACTCCTCCAGCTTGATGGCCGTGCCCACGGGGTCGTTGAGCTTGATGAGGCCGGAGAAAATAAAGACGATGCCAAGCAGCGCCCAGCAAATGCGGGTGAAGAGGCGCATATGGTAAGTGAGTAGATGAGTAAGTGAGTAAAGTGGGCGACAGTAAATGAGTGGTTAAGTAACTGGGTAAAGTCTTTGTTCAGAAAACCTTACCCATTTACGCACCTACTCACTTACCACTTAAAATGAGGGCGAACACGGCATAGTTCAGCATGTCGCGGTAGCTGCCTTCGACGCTTTCGCTCACCAGGGCCGCGCCGCCGATGTTTTCGAGCTGCTTTACGCGGTGTAGTTTCATCAGTATCAGGTCGGTAATGCTGGATACGCGCATTTGGCGCCACGCCTCGCCGTAGTCGTGGTTTTTGGCTAGCAGCAGGTCGCGGTTTTGGGCGTTTTCGTGGTCGTAGGCGGCGGCTACCTGGTCGGCGGGAAGGTCGAGGGGCGCGGTGGCGGGCAGGCGCAGTTGCATCAGGGCGATGAGGCAGTAGTTGATGATGGCCACAAACTCGCCGTCTACATCATCGGCAATCATTTGCTTGCCAGCCTCCTGGATAGTACGGATGCGGTTGGCTTTGATAAAAATCTGGTCCGTGACGGAAGGCAGGCGCAGAATGCGCCACGCCGTGCCGTAGTCGTGGGTTTTGGCCAGGAACAACTCGCGGCAGCGGGCCAGAATCAGGTCGTAGTGGTCGGCGGTAGTCAAGCGGTAAGTGAGTAGCTGCGTAAATGAGTAAGGGCAGCGTTGCGTAAGGTTCTGCGGCCCTTCTGCGTTTTCTTCTGCGCCTTCCAGGGCAAAAAACCATCTGGCGGGCAACGGGTACAAGAAAGAAAGCCCCGGCAAGTTCGCCCCTAAAGGCGGATATTTAGCCCACCGCACCCCACTGCCTATGCCCACCCCCTCGCTCAATCACGCCTCTACGCATTCCCTTAAAAGCCCCCACGGCCGCCTGCTCGACCTGCGCCACCCGCAGGTAATGGGCATTCTTAACCTCACGCCCGACTCTTTTTACCCCGGCTCGCGCCTGAGCCCCGCCGATGAAACTGCCCTGCTACACCGCGCCGAAGCAATGCTAACGGCCGGCGCCACGGCCCTCGACATAGGCGGCTACAGCTCGCGCCCCGGCGCCGACGACATTGCGCCCGCCGAAGAGTTGCGCCGGGTGCTGCCCGCCATCGTGGCGCTGCGGCGCGAGTTTCCGCAGGCCTTCCTCTCCATTGACACCTTTCGGGCCAGCGTGGCCGCCGAGGCCGTAGCGGCTGGGGCCGACCTCGTTAACGACATCGGCGGCGGCACCCTCGATGCCGAGATGTTTGCCACCGTGGCCCGCCTGCGGGTGCCCTATTGCCTCATGCACCTGCGCGGCACGCCCCAAACCATGCGCGGCCTCACCGAATACCAGGACGACTTGGTGCTCACCATTCTGCGCTTTTTCCGCGACCAGCTCGAAGCATTGCGCCAAGCCAACGGCGGCCACCCACCCGCCGACGTGCTGCTAGACCCTGGTTTTGGCTTCGCCAAAAACGCGCCTCAAAACTTCGAGCTGCTGCGCCGCCTGCCCGAGTTGGCGCCCCTGGGCCACGCCCTGTTGGTGGGCCTGTCGCGCAAGGCCATGGTGCATAAGTTTCTGGGCCTTACGCCCGACGCCGCCCTCAATGGCACTACCGCCCTGCACGCCTGGGCTTTGCAGGGCGGCGCCCGCCTGCTGCGTGCGCACGACGTAGCCGAGGCCCGGCAGGTAGTGCGGCTGCACGAGATGGTAGCGTAGGGTGCGGGGCTTGCCCCCGCCCGGCGTTGTTGAGCCAACTTTCTGCTAACCCGAAAATACTGGCCGGCCGCCGGGCGGGGGCAAGCCCCGCACCCTACTTTTATCCCTGCATGAACCTCCCCTATCCATTTTACTTTCTGCACGTGGGCCTAGTCGATGTGGCCGACGTGCTGCTGGTGACGGTGTTGCTCTACCAGCTCTACAAGCTGCTGCGCGGCTCGGTGGCGCTCAATGTGGCGCTGGGTGGGCTGAGCCTCTACCTAGTGTACCTGTTGGTGAACGCACTGGGCCTGGGGCTGTTGTCCGATATTTTGGGCGAGTTTATGAGCGTGGGCGTGCTGGCGAGCATCATCCTGTTTCAGCAGGAAATCCGGCGCTTTTTGGTGAATGTGGGCAAGGTAGCTCTCGAAGGCGGTGGCCCGCTGGGCTGGTGGCGGCGCGAAAACAGCACCAGCACCGAGCTACCGCTAGCCCCCTTCGTAGAGGCCGCCAAAACCTTGGCCACCCAGGAAACCGGCGCGCTCATCTGCTTCTCCCGCGCCTCCGACCTCAGCGCCTACGCCGAATCGGGCGACCTGCTCGATGCCGAAGTAAGCAAGCGCCTGCTGCTTTCTATTTTTCAGAAAACCAGCCCCTTGCACGACGGTGCGGTTATCATCAGCCAGGGGCGGCTGCAAGCGGCCCGCTGCATCCTGCCCGTGAGCCAGAACCCCGAGGTGCCCGCCGCGCTGGGCCTACGCCACCGTGCGGCCCTCGGCCTCACCGAGGCCACCGATGCCATTGTACTGGTAGTGAGCGAGGAAACTGGCCAGGTAAGCTTGGTGCGCCAAGGCGAAATACACCGTAACCTGACGCCCCAGGAAGTAAAAAACCGCCTCAGCGAGTGGTTGCACCCCGGCGGGCTGGCCGCCACGGCTACGTAACGCCATTCTATAGCAGTTTTTAGGTTAGTGTAGAGACGCATCCTTGCGTCTCGCGTTAGACGAGCTGAATGACGTGAGACGCAAGGATGCATCTCTACACTGACTTTCTGCCCTCGCGAGCGCCGGCTGTGTAAACTCAAGCGCCAACTACTCGGCACGCCTACTATTTCGGCAAATGCGCCGTACCTTTTGGGTTCCTTAAAAAGCCCGAATTATGTTCACGCTTACGCCCGCTCGCCGGGCGGTGCTCAGCGCCATTGCCGATACGTTTGTGCCGAGTGTCAATGACTTGCCGGCCGGCTCGGGGGTTATCGATTTTGAGTTGGCTACGCACGCCATTCGGGCGCAGCCGCTGGGCGCACAGGCCGAGTTTGAGCACTTGCTCGACCTGCTCGATAAACCGCTGCTGGGCCTAACGTGGCTAGGGCCGCTGCGGCCCTTTGCGCAGCTTGCGCCCGCCCAGCGCGAGGCGCTGCTGCTGAGCTGGGCGGGCTCGCGGGTGCCGCCGCTGCGTAAGGCGTTTCAGACGCTGCGCAAGCTGTGCACGTTTTTCTACTACGGTGGCAGTCCGGCCGATGGCAACCTAAATCCGGCCTGGAAGGCGCTGGGCTACCCCGGCCCCGCCCTGCCGCCCGACAGCGGGCCGCCGGTAGCCGCGACGCGGCCCATCCGGCCGCTGGCGCCGGTGGCCGATACTACCTACGAGTGCGAGGTGCTGGTAATTGGCTCGGGGGCAGGCGGCGGGGTGGTGGCCGGCGAATTAGCGCAGGCCGGGCACGATGTGCTGGTGCTCGAAAAAGGCCCCTACTTCCACGGGCGCGATTTTACGCAGCGCGAGGCCGATATGCTGGGACAGCTCTACGACGCGCGCGGCACCCTCAGTACCCAGGATGGCGGTATTGGGCTGCTGGCGGGCTCGTGCCTGGGTGGCGGCACCACCGTCAATTGGGCCGGGGCCTTCCGCACGCCCGACTACATTTTGGAGGAATGGGCCCGCGAGCACGCCGCGCCGCAGTTCACGTCGGCCGCCTTTCAGGCCAGCCTCGATGCCGTGTCGGCGGCCCTGAGCGTGAATACCGACTATCCGTGCCACAACGGCCAAAACCAAGCGCTGCGCGATGGCTCGGCCCGGCTGGGGCAGGCCACGCAGCTCATTCCACGCAACGAGAAGGCACTTACCGACTCAGCCGCGCACTTTCAGGGCCTGGGCTATTCGTCGCTGGGCGATGCCCACGGCATCAAGCAGGGCACGCTGAACACGTACCTACGCACAGCCTTTGAGCAAGGGGCACGTATCTTACCCACTACCAACGTCGAGCGCGTGACCACGGCCGCCGGCCAGGCCACCGGGGCCCAAGCCACGCACACCACCACCGACGGCCGCCAGGTGCGCATAACCGTGCGGGCGCGGTGCGTGGTGGTGGCCGGTGGGGCCGTGCAAACGCCCGCGCTGCTCTTGCGCAGCGGCCTGCGGCACCCGCATTTGGGTCAGCACTTGCACCTGCACCCCACGGTGATAGTATCCGCCCGCTACCCGCAGGCCATGCACTCGTGGCACGGCCCCAGCATGAGCATCGTGAATGACACCTACACCCGGCTGCACGGCACTAACTACGGCGTGAAGCTCGAAACCCCGCCCACACACCCCGGCCTGCTAGCCATGGTGCTACCCTGGCTGGGTGCTCGGCAGCACCGCGAAATGCTGAGCGCGGCCGACCACCTGGGCTCGTTTATCGTGCTCACCCGCGACCGCGACGGCGGGCGCGTGCGCCTCGACCCGCACGGCACACCGCTTATCGACTATACGTTATCAGCTTTCGACCGCGCCAATATGCTCGAAGGCGTGTGCGCCGCCGCCGAAATCCACGTGGCGGCCGGGGCCGAAGCCGTGTACCTGCCCCACGGCTCGCTGCCCACGCTGCACGCCTCGGGCGGCGTGCTCCACAACCCCGAGGTGCTGGTCCGGCTGCCACACCTGGGCTGGCGCGCCAACCAATTTGGCCTCTACAGCGCCCACCAGATGAGCACCTGCCGCCTCGGTGGCCAAGCCGCCAGCCACCCCCTGCGCCCCACCGGCGAAACCGTAGAAGTACGCAACCTTTTCGTAGCCGATGGCTCGGCTTTTCCGGCCTGTAGCGGCGTCAACCCCATGCTCACCATTATGGCGCTGGCGCACTACACAGCCCAAGGGCTCAAGGGTAGCCTGGGGCGCTAGGGGTAGCTATACTGTCACATCGCGGCGTCTAACGGCCCCCTTTGTGGCCGTTTCCGTCGAAATTGTAGCGAGCGAAAAAGCGGTCCAACCGCACTAATTGTAGCGCTTACTTGCCGACGCATTCTTCATCTATTGCTCATCGGCATAGCTGAACGTTTCTGGTGCTGCTACTTCATGGTCAGGCACTAAGCCTTTCAAAGGCCATAAATCGCTTTAGAAAGCAGCTTATTTTATTAAATATTTTACCTTAATAATACAAATTTATTAATTCATAAAAGTAAGCCTGTTAGCATTTTAACTTAACACATGTGCTTATATTTGCTATTATTAGTTATGCCCGTCCTTTTATATGCCCTTGGCTTTCGAGTTATCTACCCTTGCCACCAACCTGCCTATTCAGCCTGAAGATGAACGCGCCTGGCGGGCGCGGGCCGAGCTACAGCTAGCCGAAATGCAGCGCGCCCTAACCGCCGCGCAGGCGCAGGCCGCCTTCCAAAATCGGCGCTATTTGGCCCTGCTCGAAACCCTGCCGGGCGGCGCGGGCTTACCTGGCACCAGCGACCAAGTGCTCTGCTACGACCTATACGGGGCCGACAAAGGAGCCTGCGAATCGGCCGCTACCTGCTCCAGCGCAGCCCCCTTGCACGAGCCGCTGCTAGTACGCCTGCTCGAGCAAAACCCGAATCCCGTGCTGCTGCTCACGGCCACCGGCAGCATCCGCTACGCCAACGCGGCGGCGCAGGCGCTGGGGCCAGCCCTGGCCCACGAGGCCCAGTCGCACGGCTACCTGCTGCCGCTGGTGCGCAAAGCCCTGCGCACCGGCCAAACTCAGCAGCAGGAAATAGCCCTGGCTGACCGTTGGTACTTGCTGCAAAGCGTGCCGGGGCCGGGCGAAACCTGCGCCACCCTGTACCTAACCGATTGCACCTCCGTGCATTGCGCCGAGCAGCGACTGGCCGAGCAGCGCGAGTTTTACGAAACCATTCTGGATGAGCTGCCCATCGACGTGGCGGCCTTCGACAGCGAGCACCGCTACCGCTTCGTGAATGCCAGCAGTATCAAAGACCCCGTGGTGCGCGAGTGGATAGTGGGCAAAAACGACGCGGAATTTTGCGCCCACCGCCAATTGCCGGCCGAGTTGGCCGCCGAGCGCACCCGCCGCATCGAGCTGGCCTTGCGCCAGCGCACCGACACGCAGTGGGAGGAGACCCTGCTGGCCCCAGCCGGCCCGCAGCGCATTCAGCGGCAGCTGCGGCCCGTGTACGGCCCCGATGGCGCGCTGCGCCTGCTGGTGGGCATCGGCCTCAACGTGACCGAGCGCCACCACGCCGAAAAGAAGCTGGTCGAGCAACGTGCCTTCTACGAGTTCATCTTCAACCAGCTGAGCTGTGACATCGGCATTTTCGACGCGCAATTCCGCTATGTATTTGTAAATGAGCACGCCGTGGCCGACTCATCGCTGCGCGAATGGATGATTGGGCGCGACCACTTTACGTATTTCGAGCGTATGGGCCGGCCCCGCGCCATGGCCGACAGCCGCCTCACCTACCTCGAACAAGCCGTGCGCGAGCGCCGGCAAGTGCGCTTTGAGGAGCGCTTTGAGCGCCCCGAGGGCACGCGCCACCTGCTGCGGTTTTTGCAGCCCGTGTTCCACCCCGATGGCTCGCTGTACCTGGTGGTGGCCTACGGGCACGACATTACAGAGCAGGTTATGACCGAGCGGGCGTTGAAGGAAGCCACCCTGGTAGCCGAAGAATCGAACCGCGTGAAGGAGACCTTCCTGGCCAACATGAGCCACGAAATTCGGACGCCCATGAACGCTATTTTGGGCATGAGCCAGCTCCTGGCCAAGACATCGCTCAGCCCCGACCAGCTCAATTACCAGCAGGCCATCGCCACTTCGGCTGATAACTTGCTGGTGATTATCAACGACGTGCTCGACCTTTCGAAGCTGGAGATGGGCAAGCTCGCGCTCGAAACCATCGGCTTTGCGCCGGCCGAGCTGCTGGCCCAAATCGAGCAGACGCTGCACTTCAAGGCCGCCGAAAAGGGCCTGAGCCTGGTAATGGAGCTGGGTAAGCAGGTGCCGCAAGTGGTACTCGGCGACCCCTACCGCATCCGGCAGGTGCTGCTCAACTTGGCGGGCAATGCACTGAAATTCACAGATAAGGGCCGCGTCACGATTGCCTGCTCGCTACTAGCTGCCAATTTTGGCGAGCCGGGCGGCGAGGTGTCCATCGAGTTTCGGGTCACCGATACGGGCATCGGCATCGAGCCGGAATACCTGGAGACGATTTTCCAGGAATTCAGTCAGGCCGACTCGTCGGTGTCGCGCAAGTTTGGCGGCACGGGCCTGGGCCTCAGCATCTGCCGCAACCTGGTGCAGCTCATGGGCAGCGAGGTTAAGCTGACCAGTCAGAAGAATAAGGGTACCACTACCTGCTTCACGCTGCGCCTGCCCATCGGCACGGCCCACGACCTGCCCCAGCCCGAGCACCCCACCGCCGAAGCTGAAGAATTGCGCCAGCACCTGCGCGGTAAACAAGTGCTTTTAGTAGAAGACAACTTATTCAACCGTCAGATTGCCAAATCTTTCCTCTCCCAAGCCGGCGTGCACGTAACCGAAGCTGAGCACGGCGGCCGCGCCGTGGAGCTGCTGCGCCACCAGAACTTCGACCTCATCCTAATGGATGTGCAGATGCCCGTGATGAACGGCTACGCCGCCACCTCGGTACTGCGCCAGCAGCTGGGCATCACCACGCCCATCATCGCGCTCACGGCCAATGCGATAAACGGCGAGCGCGAAAAATGCCTGACCGCCGGCATGAACGGCTACCTCGCCAAGCCTTTCCAGGAAGCGCAGCTGCTGCAAGTGCTCAGCGACTGGCTGCTGCCCGATGGCGTGACAGGCCAGCCCTACCTGGCGCTGGCTGCCCCCGCGGCCCCAACTGCCAATACCTCGGGCCTCTATAGCATCGACGACTTGCTGAAGGCCGGGCAGGGCGACCCTGAATTTGTGGTGTTTATGCTGCGCACTTTCATCGAAAGCTGCCACGAAGCCTTGCTTGAGTTGCACCAGGGCCTGCGCGATGCCAACCTGAGCATGCTCAAGGACACGGCTCACACGCTCAAGCCAAGCCTTCAACACCTGAATGCATGGCAGGTGCTGCCGCCCATCGACAAGCTAAATAAGTGGGACGGCGAGTTTCAGCCGGAGCCGCTACAAACGCTGGTGCGCTCGGCCGAAGGTCTGCTAGGCGACATGCTTACGCAGATTGAAACCGACCTCAAGGAAGAGCGCGTGCTGACGCGAACCATGGCGGCCTGAGTAGGGTGTGGGGCTGGCCCCCGCCCGGCGTTGTCCAGCAGGTAATCCAGCAGGTAATCCAGCTGAATAACGCCGGGCGGGAGCCAGCCCCGCACCCCACCTTTCTAACGCACCTCGCTTTAACTGCGTAGGAGAGCTTTTCACCCGCTCTTCTCATGCCTACACCCTATTCTTTCCGCCTGCTGGCCGCTGCTTTGCTGCTCACCGCCAGCAGCTGCTCCCTCTTTCGCCGCCACCACGATACCGCGCCCGCCCCGCCGCCCGTAGTGGTCGAAACCGTGCGCACGCCCGACTCGCCCACGCCCCCCAAAGCCGCCCGCGACCTCGCCGATGCCATGACCACCGTGCTGCACCTGCCACCCGACCAAACCGGCAAAATTCGCCAAATCTTGAACTCGACCGTGGAGCAGGTCAATACCGCCCGCAACCAGTACCCGGCCAAATCGCCGCAGCTCAACGCCCAGCTTCAGCGCATTAACAAGCAGTCGGAAACCGAGTTGCGCACCCTGCTCGGCCCCGTCAAGTACAAAGAGCTGCAAACCAAGCGCCCCCAGATTCAGGCCGAGATGCAGCAGCGGCAGTAGCAGCTACCAGCCTACTTTTGCCTGAGTTTCTACCGGGCCTGAATTGGGTAAATCCAGCCATAAGCCGGCGTAGCTACTCACTTGCCCGATGGCGCGGTGCGACTGCGGCGCAAGCGTGAACACCAGCTGCCCGTTGGCCCGCTGCCGCTGCACCATAGCGGGGTCTAATGCCCGCACGCGCAGGCTGTCGGGGTTGAACAATTGCTGCCTGATGCAGCCATTGGCAACGGCCATACGCCGTACCGTCCACTTGGTCGAGTCCAGCTGCGACAGCGTGCTCGTGTAATAATGGCCTCGGTAGTAGCGTAATCTGGGTGCCTGCACGCTGGTGAAATCCAGCGCGGTATCCTGAACCGCTAGCCGCAACCGAAACGAATCGGTGGCCAGCCGCTGCACACTGTAGCGCTGCCCTCTTGGGCTGACGCCACTACCAGCACGGCGCGGAATACGTAGCGAGTCAAGCGCTGCCCCAATCACCTCTGCGCTGCCCGCATACTGGTGTATCAACGCTTTTTCGGCCAGCACAAATACGCTGCCCGTGTCGCCGGGCACCGAATATTGCCCTTGGTCACGAGGCAAAAAACCAGGCAAATCGGGCGTATCCACGGGAAAAGGCTGCGCAAAATTTATTGCTGCCGGGCCGGCGGTTTCCAGCTGGGTCGCTTCGTGCAGGCGGCCAAAGTCAGGCAGACGAGCAGGTAATAGCGGGCTTCCATACCCCTTGATACCAGCGCCCACCTCAACGTAACCTACTGTTACTCTGTATCTGGCTCGAAGCGACTCATCCCGCCTTCTTCGGCACTCGGCATTACACGTAGCGGGGCTACGTCAGTGTCTTCGTACAGCTCGCGTAGCGGTAGTACCAAGCCCAAATCCGGGATTTCCAACGTGCTATCAGGACTAGTGAGCAGGGTGTAAATCCACTGTCCCACCTCATCGCGCCGGAACCACTCAACTATCCACGCCGACTGCGAAATCAGTAGGTAATGCCGCAAGCTGGGTATTTTCTGGTAGTTTTCGAATTTGGTAGTACGGTCGTACTCGGTTGTGGAAGGCGATAGGACTTCAACAATCAACACTGGGTGCCGTACCAAATAAGGGTCGCGGTGGTCGGTTGGGTCGCAAGTAACAACTACGTCAGGATAGGTATAATAAGACTTGCTTTTGGCCTCCAGGCGCACATCGCTTAAAAATACCTGACAACCTTGGCCGCGTAAAGAGGCCCGTAGCTTTGCAGTGGCATTCTGCACCAAAAAATTGTGCGCTTTACTGCCCCCCGCCATCGCAAACACTTCACCTTCGAAGTATTCGTGGCGTACCTCACTCCGTTCTTCCAGCGCGAAATATTCCTCCGGCGTGTAGCGGCGGGATTGTAACTCAGCCTGTCCCATAGTCTAGTAGTTTTCTCAAAGGTAACTGCCAGTCAAGTGCTAATCTCACAAATACCGCAGCAGCCAGCCCACCAATTGCTTAACCCGCGAGGTGTAGGGCGGGTACATTACCTTGATGCCGGTGCGCCCAATGCGCTGCCGCAGCACCGATTTTTCGTTGCTAAATGCTAAGAAGCCCGCGAAGCCGTGGGCCTTGCCCAGGCCCGAGTTGCCCACGCCGCCGAAGGGCAATTCGGGGTGCGCCAGCTGGATGATAGTTTCGTTGACGGCCGCGCCGCCCGCCGCGATGGTATCGAGCAAAAAAGCCTGGTTTTTGGCACTGGTCGTGAACACGTATTGGGCCAGCGGGGGCAGGCGGGCATTCACGTAGTCGGCCGCTTCGGGCAGCGTTTCGAAGGGGATAATGGGCAGCAGCGGGCCAAAAATCTCTTCTTGCAGCACGGCCGCGCTGGCTGGCACGCCGGTCAGTAGCGTGGGGCCAAGGTAGTTCTGGTGCTCGTCTATTTCGCCGCCCAGCACGGTGGCCCCGTGCTGCTGCGCATCTTCGAGCATGGTGGCGAGGCGGGCGAAGTGGTGCGCATTCACGATGCGGGCGAAGGACTCGGACTGGATAACACCTCTTCCTTCAGCATTGTAATAGCGCTGAATGGCGGCTTGCAACTCGGCTATCAGGCCGGCCTGGGCACTGGCTTGCACCAGCACGTAGTCGGGGGCCACGCAGGTTTGGCCGGCGTTGATGAACTTGCCCCAGGCGATTTTTTCGGCCGCGTCGCGCAGGTTGGCGGTGGCGTCCACGATGGCGGGGCTTTTGCCGCCTAGCTCTAGGGTTACGCTCGTGAGGTGCTCGGCGGCGGCGTGCATCACGAGTTTGCCAATCTGGGGCGAGCCGGTGAAGAAAATGTGGTTCCAAGGCAGGCGCAGCAGCTCGGTGGCCACGTCTTTGCCACCTTCCAGCACCAGCACTTCATCGGGCCGAAATAGCGCCTCGCAGAGCCGGCGCAGCAGGACCGACGTAGCGGGCGTTTGCTCGGCGGGCTTGATAACCACGGCATTGCCCGCCGCGATGGCCGATACCAGTGGGTCGAGGGCCAGGTAAAACGGGTAATTCCAGGGCGCGATTATCAGCACCACGCCCTTGGGCTCGGGCTGCACCCAGCTTTTGGTGCCGGCCAGCGCCAGCGGCGTGCCCACGGCTTGCGGAGCCAGCCACTTGGCGAGGTGGCGGCTGGTGTGCTTGAGCTCGGTGAGCAGGGGCCAGATTTCGGTAAGGTCCGTCTCGGCTGGGGGCTTGCGAAAGTCTTGGTGCAGGGCCTGCTGCACCTCGGTGCGGTGCGCGGTGAGCCAGTCGGCCAGCCGCCGCAGGCGCTGGCGGCGGGCAGCGGCGTCTTCGCGGCGCAGGGCGGGGGCCTGCGCCCGCAGGGCATCAAATTGGGGCTGG
>Ga0265780_10001652_pt1 | contig 31024 bp, 18 predicted proteins | sample P1T30metagenome_FD_192432 | JGI IMG/M metagenome (GOLD analysis project Ga0265780, IMG submission 192432) | Plant litter microbial communities from East Loma Ridge, Irvine, California - P1 T30 | ecosystem: Environmental > Terrestrial > Plant litter > Unclassified | place: USA: California... | reverse complement strand
CCGCGCTCCAACTACACCGCTTTCCTCGCGCGCAGCTCCAGCGTTGTGGCGGGCACCTGTGTAGGCGTTGGCAAGCAGGCGCTGGGCATTACAGAAGTTCCCTACGACTGGGTTATCGTCGACGAAGCCGCGCGCGCATCGCCGATGGAGCTCGTTGTTGCTATGCAGGCAGGCAAGCGCGTGCTACTGGTTGGCGATCATTTGCAGTTGCCGCCGTCTTACCCCCGAGCTGTCGAAGACCAAGCTTCGGCCTTACTTGGAATGTCGCGCAAGGACTTTCGGCGGATGAACAACTTCCAGCGGGCGTTTTCTTCGAATTACGGCCAGTCGGTCGGCCGAACATTGCGCGTGCAGTACCGCATGGCGGAGCATATCAGTCGACTCGTATCGCACTGCTTCTATAAAGATGCACTGGAGGTAGGACGCGCACCACCGGGCCAAGAGTACGAGAAGCTGCCACCGTTCCTCGCCTCGCAGGTCGTGTGGATCGACACCCAAGATCAAGGACGAGAGGCATTCCACCGCCCGGCCGGCACCCACGAAGGTGCGCTCGTGAACAGCCAAGAAGCCTTGGCCGTCGTGGAAGTGGTTCGGGCCATCCTGATGTCACCGGGGTTCTTAGAGGAGATCGAGTCGCAAGAAGCCGACAATGAGCCCATCATCGGTATCATCGCCATGTACTCCGACCAGCGCGACCTGATTCGGAAAAAACTCGAGCAGGCAGAATGGGCCTCCGGTATTCGTGACCGCTTCACCGTAGGCACTGTAGACAGCTATCAGGGCAAAGAAAATCGCATCATTGTGCTCTCGGTGGTGCGCAACGACACCAGCGAGCACGTTGGCTTCTTGAACGATCCAGAGCGCATCAACGTAGCGATGTCCCGGTCGAAGGACCGGCTGGTGATCGTCAGCTCGTCGGCCATGTGGCGATCTCGGACGGCCACGCCGATGAAACGGGTGCTCGACGAAGTCGAGCGCCTCGCGGAGAAAAAACTGGCGAAGTTCGTGCCATCTAAAGAACTGAAGCGGAGTCTGTCCAATGCGTGAGCGTTTCAACACTGTTGCAGTAGCGATTCCGGCGCAACTATTCAACGTGCGCTGCCATGTCTCCATCGACCGCCAAGTTCCTGTCCTGACGGACTTTGCAGTGCGCTTGCTGCACCTGAGCGGTCCTCTGGAGGTCGGTGCGCTGCGGGAGTACTTCGGACTCTCTGCAAGCGAACTGCGAGATCTGCTTGAACTCCTCGGGGAAGAAGGCCTCGTCGGCGAGGCCAACGGCCGTATCTCACTGACTTCCTATGCCGAGTCACGCTTCGCAGCGTCATCAGACGGGCTACCACGCTTCACGAAAATCGCTGAGCGGCAAAGCCGCCCAGTTTTCGAGCTGCTGAGCTACACGCCACTGCCCAAGGCGCTGTCGAGCAGCTACTGGGACAACGCCCTGGAGCTGAAGTGGAACGCGGACGATCCCGCTGCGGGAAAGACCATTGATCGTGCAGAAGCTGCGTTTCACAAACACTTCCTCGATATCGAACGCTTCGAATTGGAAGAGGTAAGCCGGCGTGCTTACGCTTGTTATAAGGTGGACGAGATCCGCGCCGGGCGCCCATTCAGTGTTCCGCTTCCGGTACACTTCGAAGTGGACGTCGAGGGTAACGTCGAATTCGAGATCGACGCGCAGCTTGAACTCCTGCCTGAGTCGCTGCGCTCTCTGGTACGGACCCTTACCGCCGATCGGATCGCGTCCCTCTCAACCCGTACCGACCACCTGCGCGCCTTTATCGAACGCTTCGACGATGCGCTGCTCACTCGCTATGTGCTGGCGCAATCGGGCACTGTGGAGAAGACTACAGTTGTTAAGCGCGACGGGCGGATTGGGCTACGAAGGGATCCCACAATCGACTTTGGACGATACATCCACGAAGTGCATGGACAGTCGAACGGCGAGGTGTATGACGGCGGCAAAAGCCAGGCGCTCCTTGGTGCCCTCTACATGCCTAAATGCCAATCTCGTCTTTTAAACAGACTACGTAAGGCACTCGCCGTACTCAAGAGGTCGGCTAACGAAGAGCTGCCGACGGCCATCTTCTGGGTGATTCCGAATTCCGAACTATGGGGGCGCACGAGCTTGGTCCTTGACCTCGTCAACGGCATCAAAGGTAGCCTCAAGGAGAGCTTGGGTTCACCGTTGGAAATTGTCGCCATTGCTCCCTGCCACCAGGGCGAGAATAGGGATCGCCTCGTCAAGCGAGCGCGCCATCTGCTCGACGCAGGTTTTAACCGTGTGCTCCTGAGTACATATCAACCCAAGGAAGAGTGCTTCGAGGTCTTGCTGATCCCAGGCATCTTCGGCGCAGCAACGTACCATTGGGCCGTGCCGGGTGCCGACCGGTATACCGTGCCATTAGGATTTGTGACCCAATCAGGTCCAAAGCTGCAGGAGATGGTCAAATTTGCTCGAGCTGCCCTAGCGTCATCTCTCTACGGTTCAGGTTGGGGAAACGGCAGCAAGACCGAAGAGCGTAGGTTTTGGTTCAACGACGCGGATGTGAGCGATTTCTCTTTCCTTGACCGCTATGTCAATGCGACTCAAGCTGCTGCGGACTGACCCGGCGGCTAGACTGCGACGCAGCGAAGCATTTTGTTTCTTCGAGGCGGCGTGACCGTTGCCGATTACCTTTAGACACCGGCAGCTTCGATCTGATCCTATAGGGTCTGATCGGCCGCAGGAAGTTGTGTCCAGATAGCTATGCTACGAAGCTTCTGCCTCGCTCGGTGGCTTGGTCGGACTCGGCGGTTCAGCCAGCGGCAGCTCTGCTCCCGCACCTCCTGCGACTGGCGCTTTTACCTTGCAAACCGCACACTTTCACTTCAACAAGCGCCGGCGCAAGACGTGTTTGCATGTAAATGTTACAACACGGAGTGGGGGCGGTCCGTTGTTCGATGAAAAGTAATCAATTTAAGGCATTCGAGAGATCCAATGAACACAAGGTGGCCAGCTCTGGACGATATTGAGGACGCGCGTCTGGCGCCTGCTTCCGTGGCCATGACCTATCGAGAATTTCGACTGGCGGTACTTACGGAGTGTGCCAAAAAGGGGACTGCCAGATGGGATCATGAGTACGGCACGCCGACGTTCCGGACGCGGCGTCAGCGCATCCACGCGTTCCGGGAACACCTGATCCATTACGCCGAAGGCTACATTCGTCAAGGCACCTATCCTGTCGCACATATCTACCGGGCGCTTCGTTTGGACCACCGTTTCACGCTCGATCACTCGCGAAAGGACCGCTGGCGCCGCGCGTTGATGCGCTGGCTGTCTCCCCATACGACTCTTCGCCTCGCGCTTGGTTGGCTTCGTATGGCACGGACGTACGAAGGGCGCGCCTTCATCTTCGACACATGCGTGCCACGCCCTTTCTTGGTCAGCCGCATTCATTACAATCAGGCGCTCGACTTTGCGGTCATGCGCTGGGGCGGGTTTGACTCGACTGCCACTATGGATGCGTTTGGCGGCTTGCGAATGGACTGGATCGAGGCCGCGCGGGACTTGGGACTGAATGACCCGCGTTCGATGATTGACTGGATCCCGCGACCGTCGCCGAATAATGCCGGGAAGCTTATGCGGTTCCTCGTTCGTAAAGGCGTTATCATCGCCCCTGCCGAGAAGGCGTGGCTGATGCGCTGGCATCAAGAGCCATCGTATGTACGCGAGCAAGAACTCGACGAGGCGAGGCTTGATCAGGTGGTGGCCATTTTGCTCCAGCACGGCGTTGCACGAGACCAGGTTGTCAAAACCGTGTGCACGGTGCCCGACGGGTGGCTTGACCCTTCGGTCATACTAGCAACGCTGACGCTGTTGCGATCGCGTGGGGTCACGCAGTACGAGGTACTTCTGGACGGTTTGAAGTACGTCTTGTTTGAAGCAAAGCCGGAGCGCTGGTCGTTCGTGCTTGATACTCTAGGCGTGCGCGATCCGGCTACGATCGTGCAATTCAGCCCCTTGTTGCAGACATTCAAACCGTATTCTGTCAATCTAGCGTCGGCTCTGATCGCTCAGGGTGCCACCGTCGCGCACCTCGTGCAATGCCAAGACCTTCTGCTGGGCGCCGGCTCCGCGTCGACGGGGCATGACCCGGGCGCCGCATTGGCCCTGCTGATGTCGCCACCTTTTAATCTCTCTTTGGACCAGGTACCGGACGCTTCGAAATATATCTGCCGATCGGGCAACCTCGCCACGTTTCTAGAAAGCCTCGCTAGTCACGGGTTCCAGGATGCCGCAACGGTCCTACGCTTTCAGCCGTTCTACGGCGAAGTCAACGTAGGAACGCTGTCGCGGCTGATCGCATTGGCCAAGCCCATGGCCAGTACCGACATCGTCGGTGAGGTGGTGGACTGGATCGCCCGCTGCGGAAATTCCAGCCACATCGATTCCTATGAATACTTGGCGCGGACATTGCGCATCCGGACGGTGCCGCAGCTGAGTCAGGTGGCGAAGGTCGGGTTTTTGGGCGTCGGGATGTTGCGCTATCTGGTCGAGGAACGAGGACTGTCGAGCAAAAATACCTTGATGGAATGGTTTTACGAGCGTGCCTTCGGCATTCGTTCTATACAGTACTGGGGCACCGAACTAGACCCCATCGGGAAAGTGCTGTTCCAAGACGCCTTCGATCGCCGTGCCTTTAATTATTGGGAATCCAACCGGCATTGCATCTGGCGCGCCGTCCAGGAGCGTGTGTTTGCTTGCCTCGGTCGTGATCCTTATCGGGCTTCGGAGGAAGAAAGACAGCAGTATAACAACGTCTACGAGCCCGCCTGCGAGGCAGAGCGGGCGGCTTTACTGCCTCTGCTCCCTCGCATGCTCGAGGCGACATCCGGCATTCTTCTGGCCAGCATGGTGGCGCGTGCCTGGGACGGTCTCGAGGCGTTGGATCGCCAGCTGGCGGAACTTGCGCCGCTGCTGGACGACCTGTTGGTGGGACATGGCCCGCAAGCCGCATCACTCACGGAAATCGAGGCGGACGCAATCGCGTTGATCTACCGGTCGACACCCTACACCGTCAAGAACCTGTGGAGCGCCGTTGTCGGTCGGGAGCAGGACATTCACGACTGGAACCTCGCACCGGGGTACCCAATGAAGTGGCGCCAGGCGTCATGGACGCTTCAGAAGCCGCTCGACAAGGCGGGGTTTGAAATCGTTGGCCGTGCGGTACGGTGGGCGGACGCCTTCAACAGTCGCCAGAGCCGTGCTCCCGATAGCTCTTTGGCGACTCCCGCTCCGGTCGACGCAGAACCCGAGCACGAACTGGCGGGTTTGGTGCCGCAACTGGGGATACTACTTGCCATCGTTGGCGGGGATCCTGGCGCCGCGGCGTGGCTGCAGTCCGTGCCCACGTTGCTGACCGTCGATGACGAGCGCGGCTACCAGCACGTACTGAACATGCATGCATTCTTCGGTATCGGCTTGGCCGATGCTCTGCAAGAGCGCCTGGAACGATTTTGTCAGGTTCAATCCAGTCACGCAGGGCTGCTGCTGCTCCACTACTTTGGCGAAGAGCCGGACAAACCAGACGAACCCCAGGCAGTGCTGTGCGCGGTATTGAAGCAGGTTGCGCAGCGCGTGCGCGACCAGTTCGGCAGGTGGGCATCCAGTGAATTGGCGAAGTTCGGAAGTGATGACGTCGAGGGCGGCACCGCGACATTGAACGCGGTCGTCACCAAGCATCCCGCGGCGTTCTTCGCGAAGGAAGGCGTCAAGCTCTGCACGGCCGGTAACGTGGCCATGTGGCAGGAAGCTCGCCATGCGCATCTTGTCGTGTTCGACCCGGTACACAAGAGCTTTCAGGGCATGACGTTGCTCTACAGGGAAATACTACCCGCGCTCCACTCCTCTCGCCCAGTGCTTGTGATCCGGGCCATCAACGCAACAGGCGACGCCATGGCGACGTATCACGTGAGCTCGATCGTGGATGCCTTTCTATCGACGGCGGTGGAAATTGCGCGCGCAAGCGGATGTATCGCCGTCGCGTTCCCGCCCAATACGGGCATGCACCTGTTGTCAAACTTGGACCCGATCGCCAAGGATATCGAAGAGCGTTACATGGGGGCCAACCAAGTCCTACAGTCGCAGATGCCACGTGGCGTGAAGGATATGTGGTTGCAGTCCGCGATACAGGTTCCTGTGACGTTCGACGCGTACGAGCGTAATGTCCAGACGATAGGACGGTTGTACTTGGTTTGGTGCGATACCGTATAACGCGCGCGGTCTAGCTATATGGCCGCGCGCGGGCGGTGGAGTGGCTACGTAGGCCCGCCGCGTGCCTGCTGGTCAGTTGAGAAGCGCGAGACTCGCCAGCTTGCGCAGGAGCGTGTGCTTGCCGTTCTCGCCAAGCCGCACCACGTCTTGCGTCATCATCGAGAAAAAGGCCCGTACCAAGGGATGGTCGACCGTAACCGGGATCGGGTTTTCCCGCCTGTGGTCCCCCTTCCTGTATAACATGATGTCGTAGAAGCGTGAGAAGCCGAAGCTGGTCGCCGTGGGCTGGGCCTGCGGAACGAAGTAACGCAGGTAGTACGGGTTCCTTGACTCGATGAACACGTACTCACGCCCGATCTGCTCCTCGAAACCTGCGATGTAGTACGGCAGCAGGTTGGCGGCTTTCGTGCGCGGAAGATTCTTCTGGCTCGGCGGCAGCTCCGCCAGCATGGTTTCGAGGGACGCGTGAAGGGGGGCGCGCCGCATCGAACCGATGATCCTCGGGATGCGGACGGTCGAGCCATCGTACACCACGAGGCACTCGCCGTCATCGTCGCCGTCGCCCTGGTCGGGCAGCAGTTCCATGACGAACGTCGCGTCGCGTAGCCCGGCCGTCACGACCCCGGCCTTGGCGGCGGGCACGCCGACGCCGCCGTCCCGGCTGCGCCTGATGAGCGGGTAGGCCTGAACCGCCTGGGCGATCCTGACCGGCTCGGTCGGCGGTATCCGGTGCGCTGTTAGCGTCGCGCTTGCGCCATGTCCGGCGATCTGCATGTCGATGCACGCAACCGTCTCAAGGCCCCTGTTCGGTCCATTCCTGCCAGCGCGCGTGTACAGTGCGCGGACGCGCATCGGCGGCAGCGGGCTGGTGAGGACGATCTTGCCTTGCGCCAGCGCCCATTTGAGCGCGATCTCCGCCAGCACCTTGGCCAGCCTGTGCGAGCCGGGTAGCTCGTCAACGGAACCGGTAACGTCCACGCCCTGGAAGCAGACCCGGCAGGAGGAGCTGACGATGCGTTGCAGGTACTTGAGCCGCGTATAGAAGTCGACCTCGTCGACAGTCGCCTTTCCCGACAGGATGGCCAGATAGGTGTCTTCGGGATCGGACAGCTCGCCACGCAGCAGACAGCTTGCGACGTCGTCGTCATCGGAGCCCTCGCGGGCTGCGTCCCGATCGGCCCCTTCGAAGTCGTCCGAGTGTTCCTGCGCAGCGGCATGGTTGATGAATAGATACGCCCGGTCGGTGGCGAGCGCACGGCTCGGGTCGATGTCGGACTGGGCGATCCAGTCGACAGCGAGACCGGTGGCGTCGTTTCCAAATCCGGATCGGATGTGCGTTTCCAGCAGCTTCCTGCTTAGGTCGGTGGGTTTCAGGGAATCGGCGAAGACGACGCTCAGTCTGTCAGGGATGGTCAGGTGCTCCGGTCTGATAAAGGGCCTGTCGATGTAATGCGTGGCCGAAAAGACGAGGTCGTCGGTATGGATGCCGGCCTCCTCGAGGATGGCTCTCACCATGCCCAACGTCTGGTCGATCGCGAACCACCGGCTGCTCCTGACCTTTCCGACCTCGAAGCTAATGTCCCTGACGGCACTTCTGGACGGCGCTTTCCGGGCGTCTTCCCGGCGCGCGCCGTCAAGGTCGATCAGGGTGATCCTGGCGACCGACTCGCCGATGGCGAAAGGGGTTACCGTCGAGGCGGGTGCGACTGCCTCTTCCGGTACCGAAAAGCACCGGCGGCGCGCATCGACCGTCAAGTGTCCGCGCGTGTCGAGAGCCAGGTCCAGCAAAAGGCAGTCGAGATGGCGGCGCTTGGTTTTCGCCGAGATGCGCGAGGCAACGTGCAGGTAAAGACGGGCAGCGCGGCCCTGCGGTCCGATCGCTGCGTGCAGATTTTCCCGGAACAGCGCGCTTTTCCGCAGGAGCAGGGTCTCGAGCGCGAGTTCGAACAGGCGGCGTTCGCCCCCGTCCGAGGTTCGCGTCACGGGGATGCCGACCCGGCAGGTGCGGGGTGCCACGAAATAGTACCTGCGCACGTCCTGGGTGTCCCTGTGCAGGACCACGTTGGCCGGCGCGATGCCGCACGATTCGGCGATCAGTCGGCGCATCTTCGCCAAATGCTGCGGCAGCTGCGCCGGTGTGACGGCCTGCATGACCTGCATCGAGCGCAGTGACACCTTGGTGGCCTCGTCCCGGTTGAGGAGGTCGAGTAGTTTGCCAGTCGCTCCGGTGACCGGCTCGGTGATCATGCAGCCGCTCAGCCGGGCGGAGTGGACGTGCTCCTGGTCGAACTTCCTGAGCGTGGTGAGATGGATCTGTTCAGGCATCGAAGATTTCCATGAAACGATGGGTGAAATTGCCGGCATCGTGGCGGTCCTTGAACAGGCTGATGAACTCGATGTCGAACGCCGGGGTCCGCATCGGCACGGCGTTGGTGCCGCCGAAGGTGTTGATGTACAAGAACAGGACGTTTTCGCCGAGCACCTCCTGGACGGCACGCGCCTTGGCGGGGGCGCGGTCGCGCAGGTCGCCGGACAGGTGCCGGTCGCTGTCGCGCGTCCAGTGCTTACTGTCGATCCCGATCAGCCGTCCATTGCGCAGGCGGCAGTAGAGGTCGAAGCGCTCGAAGATGCCGAGCTCCATAGCCCAGGCGTCGGGCAGGATTTCTGCGCCCAACATGGCAACGGCCTCGGCGGTCAGAATCTCGCCGATGAACCCCTTGATAAAATTTTGCAAAAAATGGGGCCGTGGCATGATGGTCTTGAACATCTCGTCGGTGTGCAGACCGAGTTTCATGCACATGCGCCGGTAGTCATTTGTGGAGCCGCCTTGCAGAAGGCTGTTCCGCAGCAATGTTTCGGCGGGCCGATACAGTCTTCCCTTCGGGTTGCTGGCGTAGTCGCCAATGATGCGGACCCTTTCGCCGCTGCAGGTTTGGTCGGTGTCGGTCAATCGGAAGAACCGAGGGTCGCCGCCGTAGGCCGCCCCGTCCATGTAAAGGTAGGCGATGAAATCCTTCAGGTTCATTTCGCCATAGGGCCAGGGGGTCTCGCGAAGTCTGCGCACGTAGGCGTCCTGGTCGGTGATCGCCAGGATGCTGCGCAGGCCGGCCCAGGCCTGGCAAGCGGATGCGCGCACCTCTGGGGCGGAGGAGAATATGTCCCTGCGAAAGCGGTCCACGGTGGCGAGGAACGCCATCGCCCGCGCGACCTCTTCGGCCGCGTAGGCGTCGAAGTCGGGGATGACGGGGCTCTGCTGGCGTACATAGTGACGCGCCGCCAGGATCAGCGTGTGGGGCGTCTTCGCACTGCGGCGCTCGAACCCGCCGGCGAGATCGTTGCCTTCGATGATGTCGGGCACGTAGTCGGCGGTCACGTACAGGGTTTGGGTGTGTGGCAGAAGGCGTCCGCGGTCCATCCGGCCGGTGGTCTGGATAACACTGGCGAAGCGCTCGAGGATCATCGCCTGGTACAGCAAGTCGAGAGGGCGCTCGCACAGGATCCGGGCGACCTCGCTCATGGTCACCTGGCTGAACGAGCCATCGGCACGCAGCTGCTTGCACGCCGCCATGAACTGCTCCATCGTCGCGATCTTGCCATCCCTGCGGCGGACGAAGCTGTCGTAGTAGCGGTGGTTGGCCAGTGTGATGAAGTCGTAGTCGCGCTTTTGCCCGTTCTCGTAGCAGTGGATTGACAAGCCTCGGTCGGCCGACATGTACCTGGAGACGAACAGGAGCTTGTTCCTTTCCAGATGGGAGTAGGGCTCAAGGGCTCTCTGAAGCTTGTCGACCTCCTCCTCGTCGGGCTCATCGTGGTCGGCGCCGCCAGGGGCCTCCCGCTCGGCCGGAACCATTTCGCCGTCGAGGTTCAGCGTGTAGTTCGGCGGATAGGAGGTCGACCCGTCATGTAGTTTCTTGAGGAACTGGGCTTCGTAGACGACCACGACGAGAGGCCGCGGATCGTCGGTGAGCATGCCGATGGCCATCGGGTCGAGCTCGTAGATCTGCCGCAAGCGCGGATCGGCGCGGCGGATTCCATTCATGCCAAGGGCGATCCCCGCTTCCAGCGCGTCGATGATGAAGGTGGCCGTCTGGCAGAAGAACATCCCGGCCTTGGGGCCGGACAGCTCGACCAGGTGCGCCGCCGTGTCATAGAACGATCCCAGCTCGTTTCGCTTGTGCCGGTTCTGCGCGTACGGGATCCTGAAGGTCGGCTCGGGAAGGACGGCGGCGAGCAGGAGCTGGTTGGCTGCGCTGACGCCCATCAGCGCGCCGCAGCGCCCGTCCTCGAAATAGCCGACCTCGACGGTTCGGGGAGACAGGTTGCGCAACTGTTCCGTGAGCGCTTCGTGCTCCGCGGTGAATCCCTGCCGCACGCCGTCGGCCGCTGCCATCCGGTCGTCGATGTAGGGCCGGTTGAACTCCCACATGCCGCCATTGTCGGTTGTGGCGGACATCGTGTAGACGAGGTTGAGGTGGCACGGATTCTCGGGGCCGCCAGAACCGAACAGGCCGGACAGCAGGATCGACTCGGGCGAGCGCACGAGGGCGTTGACCGAAAAATAGGCGGAAAGATACTCTTCGCCCCGAATCGACTGCTCATCGACGCTGATCGTGAAGAAGCCCTTGGCTTGCTCGAACACCAGGTCGTCGTCGATGATGAGGTCCGGTGACGACTCGAGCAGGTCAGAGGTCGCCTCGAGCAGCTGGAGCCCGAACGCCTTGTTCGTGAAGATGCGTTTCAGATCGTTGATCTGCTTCACGTATTCCACGTCCTGAGGATCGACCTTATGCGTGGGCGAAGGGATTTTTAACGACTTTCCGGATATCACGAGGGCGGTCCACAGCAGCAGGCGCAGCATCACAGCCAGGCTGAACAGGTCGTTCTGCCTGCCTTCAGGTCGATATACGAGTTCCAGGTCACCATTGTCCTGAACGATTCGCACGAAGGTGTACGTCAGCATCTCCTGGTCGACGAGCCGCAGGTTGTTGTCGAAGAACAGGTATTGCAGGTGGCCGCTGATCTCCGCCAAGGTGTTCTTCGTGATCACCAAGCGGTGCTTTCCCGAAACCATTTCGAAGAAGCGGTTCCAGCGGTTGAGCAAGTTCGGCTCGTCCTGGTAGAGCTTGTGGTGTTCGATGAACCGTCGAAAGAGAAGGATGCTCTTCCAGCAGTTCTCGTAGTAGTCGAGTCCGAAGTTGGCTTCCCTGTTCTGGTCGGGCCCGCCCGCGCTTTTCAGGGGGCGCCATGACTTGTCGAGCAGGGCGTAAATCTCGTCAGCGGCGGGACATCCGGTGCCAGGTTCCCGGCCGAGGCATTTCCACACGACCTCCTTGCACTCCTCGACGCTTGCCAGTTTCCTGCGCTGCATGTCGATCGCGGCCGCGATCTCGTCGGCGCCGCGTACCATGTGTTCTAGGCGATCGAACAGCAGCTGCCGCCAGCCGGTCAGGTCGGGCGACTGCCGCGACGAGAACATGCCCCAGTGAAAATAGATCGAGAGGCTTGTTATGGTCGGGAACCAAGTCTGCGGACTGTCGATTTTCGCGTTCAGCGAGTCGAACATCCGGACGTACCCGTCCTCTTCCTCGTCGATGACGGTAATGGTGCCTTTTCCGAATTTCTCGTTGACGTAGTGCGTCCACATGACGTGGGAGCCGGGAGTAGGCAGCTCGCGCTCTCCGGCGCCACTCTTCTTTGCCGACCGTTTTTCCCTGAACCCGGAATGCGTCGCCATGGCTGGTCCAGTGTTGAACTTGGCGTGCGTCATGATGATCGGTCCGGGCCGGTCGTACAAGGCGTAGTCGAGCGGGAAGATGCGTCGGCACAGGCGCGCGGCGATTGGCGCGCGGGTGCGCGTGAAGGAGGATCCTGGGCCAACGTCGACGCGCGTCACGAGCAAGCACAGCTTCGTTAGGGTCGACGCGATTACGAGACGGGCCCTGCGCAGCGACTCTTCCATTTCGCCGCCGAGCACGCCGAATTGTTCGTACATGCGGGTCATGTTCTGCAGCCTGACCGCGGCGCCATGCGCGGCGTCCAGGAATCCGTCGAAGTCCGGCTGCTGCGCGGCAGCGCTTCGCGTAGCGCGCTCCACGTAGGCTGTCACGATCCGGTGCCAGGAAGTCTGGTCGAGCCGCTTCAGGCTGCGGATTTCTTCAATAAATGGAAGGGCATCCTTGCCGATGACCTCGCCAGGCCAGTGATCATCGGTTCCCAAGTGAACGTACACGGGCGTCCCGGTCCCCTTGAGCGCGTTCTCGAAATGCGACCGGGCCTGTTCCACCAGCAACTTGTTCGAAGTGGTATAGATCAGCAGCAATTTCTCTGGATCGAGCAGTTTGGCCAGCCGGCTGACCTGGTACGTCTTGCCGGAGCCGGTTCCGAAATGCATGCCATACATTCCCGCCCGGGGATTTTCCTGAAAACGCTGCAGCGGTTCTCGGAAGGCATCACCGATGCCGTCCCTGATCCGGTCCGCTTCCAGTCGTTTCAGGGGCGATAGGTTCGTGGCCTGGGTGGAAGCCGATCCGTTGGAACTGAACAGGAGAAGCTGTCGCGAATGGTCGTGATTGTTTCTCTTTATCGTCCTACCCATGATCGCTCCCGGCCATTAGGTCATCTTCGAGCGACAAGCCTAGCATGATCACAGCCCGGCTCGATAGCGAAGTGGCTCGGATTCTGCTGTCTGCTCCGCCGCAGCAACAGCGCTGCGTCATGCCTATCTATTTCGATACAGATTGAGATCCGTTTCGGAAAGGAAGACAAGACAGATTCTCGTATGGCAACGTAACAGGTCGATATGGAACGTGGGTGGCGGGCGAAGACTGCGAGTGCGGGGTTCTTGCTGTTCGGTGGTTCCTAGCAGGGAGCAGCCGAATGTCGCCCAAGGAATTTGGCCATACAGTCATTATGGGTACGGTTGAGGCGTGAGGTGGCCGGTTTTCAGCCGTGCCGCGCTTTTTCCCGCTCGGCGAAGATATGAGGGGCGCACGGAGCGCACCGCCGACGCAGGGTAGGCGTTCTCAGGATAACGTCGTATGCGCCTGTGCGAATTGAAGTCGTCCAACCAGCCCTCCAGGCCGAGCTCTAGGTCGCCCAAAAGCGAACTTGAAGCAACTGCGCTCAACGTCTGCTTCAGTCATAATGTGGCCAGCCGGGCCCTGCTGACTAGACTGGATTTTCATCACGGCATTGGCGGTTACAATTAGGCTAATTGCATGCTAAAAATAAAAATGTATCCTGCGGGGAATGGCGACGCTTTCTTGGTTCGTGCCGGTGGCACGAATGTACTTATTGACGGTGGATATGCGGCCACGTTCCATGGTGTCGTTTCGGCGGACTTGCAAGAGATTGCTGCGGACGGCGAGACTCTTGACCTTGTCGTAGCGACGCATATAGACGCTGACCACATCTCGGGCCTCATCGCTTTTCTTGCGGCTAACGAATCCTCGGACAAATGCAAAGTCGTACCGGTTGGGCAAATCTGGCACAACAGTCTTCGCAGTATTACTGCGAAGAACACTACGCCACTCCCGCCGAAATCTGCCGGGCTACTAGAGGCGGTATCGAGGAGAGGACACCCGCTGCCGTCTAGTGGACACCCTACAGCACAGGAAATCAGCGCGCGCCAAGGCAGCTCATTGGCAGCCCTTATACACCGCGGAGGGTATAGCTGGAATTTCGGGGGTGGCACCGCCAGTATCCGAGCCCAGCATACGCCACCGGTGGCCTTGGGATCGACAGGGACCGCGACGGTGATTGGTCCAAACGATCGACGTTTGGACGAACTGCACCTTTGGTGGAAGGCCAAGCTCCGCAGTATGGGCTACTCTGGTCCAATGGGGAGTGACGACATTATTGACGACGCCTTTGAGTTTCTTTGTGCACATGCTCCCGGGGCTCACAAGGCGAAAGCCATTGCGCTCTCTGGAGGAACAACAAAGCGTCTTGAGGAGGTTTATGAGCCCGATACCTCGGTGACCAACGCCAGTTCCATTGCGATGATCCTCGAACTTCAGGAGCGGCGCATACTATTTTTGGGCGACACGTGGGCGGAGGATATGGTGGAGCAGCTCCATCTACTTAAGGCTGCAGGGCAATCGATGACATTTGATGCTATCAAGATTTCCCATCATGGAAGCCTGCGAAATACCAGCCCTGACTTACTTGCCCTTATTGATGCCCCGGTTTACTTCATCTCGTCGAATGGAGTTGGTCATGGGCATCCCGACTTCGAAGTGCTTGCAGCCATTGTCGATAGGGCGGCGGCATTCACGCGGCACATTCATCTGAACTACGAGACATCGGCATCAGTTCGCCTTGCACAATACAGCTCTAGAAATGGGAGCGAGTTCAAGGTGCATGTAGGCAATCCGGAATGGATCCAAATTGGATAACGATAAAGTATGAACGACGCTCTGATCAGGCAGGCAACTTGCCGCGTAAGTTGTGCGCGCGAAAGCGGTACTGGGTGGCTTGTAACACCGTCGCACGTAGTGACAGCGCGTCACTGCGTGGCAGACGCGATCGAAGGAAGCGCGGAAATCACGCTGCAGTTCGGTACCGGCGAATCTGCTCAACAGGTCCCGGCGAGCATTGTCGCGCACGACGCGGATCTGGATGTCTGCCTATTGCTCCTCCCTACTGAATCATCTTTCGCTCCGATAACTGCGAGTTCAGCGCTCCCCCGAGAAGGCGTTGCTTGGAGCGCGTTTGGGTATCCGGTGGTGAAACTTGACATCGGTCATCGGGCGGAAGGCACCATCTCCCAAGTGCTAGACCTACCCGAGATGTCCATTGATCTAGACCTTCACGTCACTGGCGGGTCCGATCTCAGCGACTATCGAGGTCTATCCGGCAGTGCGCTAATCTGCGATGGCCAGTGCCATGGCATTGTTCGCCTAGCTGTGGACCGGCCCATTTGTGCCATCAGTATCGCGCAGGCCGCAGGCTTTCTAACCGCCAACGGTATCCCTGTGACAGCTCCGGCGGCGTCCGATGAAGAGCAATACGCCTATGCGGAACGAGGCAGCTTTCAGGAGCAACTTGAGCAACTGGTCATCACGAGGGCAGGTGGATACCTGTTTCTTGAAGGTGCGCACGGGATTGGCAAGTCGACGTTTTGTGAATCCTTCCGCCCTTCGAATGCATCCCTTGAGACTTTTGGAACGTATAGCTTTACGTCTCTGCGGCGTGGCATCAACGCCATGCACAGAGTGCAGCCAGAGATGTTCAATGACTGGCTGAACACGTTGGTCTCGATGCGTAGCACTGGAAAGCCGGCGCGAGTGTCTGAAAGGTCTTACGCCCAGCTAATCACGGAAACCAATGCCTTGATGAATGGCTTGGCCCAGGAATTCGCTCAGCGGGGGAAAGTTGGGGTGCTATTCGTTGACGGCCTTGATGAAGCGGCGAGGCTTGGTGGAACCGAACTGACTAGATTTTTGGGGCTGCTGCCCGTGACCTTGCCTCCTGGCCTAGTCGTCGTTTTCACTGCGCCTAATCACATGACCTTGGCAGCAGCTGTGGGCGCGAGAGTTGAAACCCGATTCGTTCTCAGCTTGCCTTCCTTGACACGTGAGGCCGTGCGTGAATACTGCAGATCCGAGCTGGTTCCGGAAAGGGCAACCCCGACAACTGTCGCGGTTATTTGCGATAGGTCGGAAGGAAACCCGCTTTACTTGCACTATCTGATCGACTACGCCAATGGCGGTGCCACGGACGAGCAGATCGCTGATGTACCGGCATTTGGCGGAAGTATTCGCAACTACTACGACTCACTGTGGGGGCATCTTGTAGCCGACACCGAGGCGGCCAACTTACTTGGAATCCTAGCGCGGCTGCGATGGGGTATTTCGGTGGCGCAGCTGTCGGATCTGCTGACGGAGAATGAACGCGCTGTCTTTGTCCCAACCTTAGGCCGCGTCCGTCACCTGCTTCGCGATCGTCAAAGTACGTCGATCTATCACGCTTCCTTCGCCGACTACCTTGCAGAGAAGACCGCTGTGCGCGAGTTGGAGATCCAGCATCGCTTGGCCGACTACTGCCGTAGACAAGCAAGCACCGACTACGGAACTCTCAACGTGGTTTATCACGCACTCCGCGCCGGCCCGGAAGAAGTCGTACGCGGAGTTGCTGCCTGTCAGCAGGACTGGGTCGACCGATGTGTCACATTGGGAGCAGAGCCGGACCTACTGTTGGGAGACATCGAAGAAGCACTTGACGCAGCTACAAAATGGGGAGATCCCGTGGAGGTCGTACGGATCCTCTTGCTGTCACACCGGCTGGACTTTCGCTACGACACCCTGTTTGCTCAATCAGCTAGCTTGATTGCAGAGGCGCTCATCGCTGTCGGAAGAGGAAACGAGGCGCTTCAGCACACGATCCGGTACGGCCGCTTGATCGTGCCACCTGCTGAAGCGTTTCGCATCGCACTCAAGCTCATACAAGCTCAGAGGATGGATGCAGCAAAGGACTTGTTGGAGAAAGCGGATCTCGTGCTGATGGAAAGGCTTAACGCTGCGGATATGTCGATTGGTAAGTTCCTCGAGCTTGCTACGATGCGCGCGCAGTTGCTTCTTCTACTGAATCGCGCCGGCGTGGAGGGCGCAACGGATCAATTCACCGCGTTCAACCTTCACGTCCGGAGAATAGTCCAACGAAGCGTGACCGGCGAAGCCGCACGTCAGATGATTGTGCAGGACATGTCTAGCGCTCTGGGTGCAAGTCTATTGGTGGTCAGTGACCGCTACATACCACTTGCGATGTTAGAGCGGATAGCGTCCGCCAGGCCAGACGGTATGTTGGAATCGAATCTCTGGATGCTAGTCCACTACCAGTCGTTCAGGCAGTTCTTCTCTCTGGGCGTGAACCGTAAAGCGCTGCAGCAGATATTCGCTGACCTTCAAACGCTCGTTCGTGATGCGGAAGGGGCACCATTTTTCGACCTTGATGTCCTTAATGTGTTGGTTTTGCTCGGAGCGCCTGCGGGGTTGATCGAGGGACTAGCGAGTGCGGAGGTGGGACCCGACCAAGATCTCAGAATTTTGAAAGAAGACAACGTCTCTGTGGATCTGGAGAGCCTCTCTCAAGGCATTGTGCATCGCCGAGTTGAATCCTACTTACAGCCAGACCTTACCTGTCCGCCGGCATGCAACTGGGATTCAGGCGAATGGTTGGGCAACATGCAGCGAGTCTTCTGTGCACTGGCTTGGTGTGACGGAGCTGCGAGGCGGGCCAAAGTGCAGCAGGACATGGATCGGTTGCAGGAAATCTGGACCCTGCTGGTCGAGCGCGTAATGAATCCGCTACGTCTGACGCTGCAGCAGCGCGCATCTTGGAAGGATAGCTACGCCATCCCCGAGTCCGCTTTTCCAGAAATTTACAAGTTGCTGACCAGCCTCTGCTTGGATGTATATCCGGAACGCTTCGAAGTGCTGTTGTCCCTGATTGAGGAGCGATTCTCTGATCAGTGCGGGTTGTACTCAGAGGGATTCCGGCAGATACTTTTGGCCGTCGTCGAACGCTTGGCCACGGAGGCTCTCAAGCCTGCGGTCGAGAACCGTTCTTTCACTTTGTTGCAGCGGTGGAGCGCGTACGTTCAGCGCAACGTGAAGAATAGGCACGAACTCGTTCCGGAACTGCTGCGGCTGATCCCATTGTTCGCCCGATGGGACGCGCACGAAGAAGCTCGTCGAATTCATCAGGTGGTGCTTTCTGTTTCGATGGGCCCAACCTGGTACAAGGAAGATCAGCTCACCCTGATGGTGGGAACGTTAGAGCACTTCCCTAGTACCGACGTCCTACAGGAAGGCATCCTTCCTCGCATTGCCGGCAGCCTTGAGCGCGCAAGCGGTGAGATGACATTTCAACGGTATGTGCGGTACGACAAGGCCGCGTTGTTGGGCGAGTTGTGTCGTCGAGGGCACTACGCGGATGCCGTCAAATATTTTCTGCGACAGACCTGCGGAACTTCGGAGGAGCTGTTTGCCGAAGCGTCACAAGGTGAGATGGATCGAACGTCCCAATTGCGCGGCTTGCGTTTCCCGGGCGGGGCCCTGGACGAGCAGGATGCCATCCTCCGTATGGTTCGATCGATCGGCGCCAATGAGGATTGGCGTGTCTGCTGGGCGCTGCTCGAGGTATATCAGCATGGCGACGATCGCCATCTTGAGTCTTCCGCTGCGGCGTACGCCCGACTAGTAGGAAATACTGATGACGCTACCGAACGCGCCTTGATGAAGGAGCGCCTACTGCTCATCATCAAGACAGAGCTGTCACAGGAAGATGCGGTGAAGTTTCTGACCGAGTTCCACAAGGCTCTGCCCCAGCCATTGCGTGTGGAGTTCGAAGAAGTGTTTCGTTTGCTACCGAAAGATTCGGCGAGCGAACAGGCAGTACAACGAGTGTCAACATTGGACATCGAACCCACGACCCCTGAAGGTTCAGGATCTTTAGAGCGAGATGACCTGTTCCTACCCGGAACATTTGGGACGACTCGCTCAACGCGAGAGTCCGACGAGGCATTAGCGCGCGCAGAGGCCCACTTGGTCCGTTTGAATGTCGATGCCGCGCGAACGGCAGCATTGTCGTCTTTGCAGCTACTGCAAGGAGGCGGGTGGTCAATTTGGGGGAATTTGTCCCCCGACGCATCCCGAGCCGAGGAGTTGTTGCGCAACGGTATCAACGATCCAAACACGCTTGTCAAATGCTACGGCCCTTTGATTCTCGCCGAGCGTCACGTCGAAAAGTGGCGCCGCGCGGACCATCTCATCGGTCGGGTTGCAGCATTACTCAACACACAGCAGCGGGCCGCAATGATCCAAGTAGTGTTGGAGCATGTGCAGCACTTGGTCGGCGACGCTTCCGTGGAAGCGAAGGAATACGAATTCCTTGGTACACGTACGGAGGCGAGAGCGTCTGATGCGCTTTTGGCCCTGCTAGTGACGCTGGTGGATCACCCAAAATGGATCCGGCAGGCTAAAGCCGCAGACATGATTCTGTGGCTGTTCGAGAACTTCCGGACGTACATGACGAACTTGGCACCACTGGCATTCACTACGGCGAGCGGCCTCCAGGCAGACGTCATCTGCGGCGTGCTCGACTCCCTTTCTACGTCCCGGCCACTTGAGTTTTGGGCGGAACTTGAAGCAGTGATTAATTTGGATCGCATACCGATCGAATGCAAACACGCGGGCCGACTGGGTGTGTTACTGCGAATTGCGACGCGAGGGGCAGAGAAGGGGGCAGAGAGTGCGGCAGCGGCGGTTGCGCGCATGAAGGGCCTACTTGATGAACCTGCGGTGTCCGTTAATGCTGCCACTTCGCCGCTATCTCTTCCGTCGTGGGCCAAGGCGATCGAGTCGGAGTGGCGAGAACTCGGAGTTCGAGGGCTTGTAGATGCAGAACTCGTGCGGCGAGTCGAAGCAAACATGGCTGCCAACTGTGCTCCGTTGACCTTGGAGACCAACTTAGAGTTAGAAGGCTTGCTCTCCCTGAATTTTCGCGAAAGCGTGGAGCGACCCTTAGCGCGCTGGGAGGCCAAGGTGCGCCACGCCGTCCTTGTTGCTCTCACATCGAGGCTGAATGAAGAGGACTTGCTATTTGTGGAGCAACTGTTCCGAGTCTATAACCCCTCTCCACTGCACCACCTCAGGAGAGCAGATTTTGTCTCGCCTGCCGAAAAGTGGATTCAGGCGCTGTCGCAAGGGCAGATCGTCCCTGTTTTGCCGGTGAGAGACACTGAAATATATCTTGATTTTCAGGTCCGACTTCAGCAAGGAGAGAGGTTCCGATATGCAAGAATGACAGCGTTCCTCTACAAGGCAGGCACCCAACCCATGCCCGTAGACACGCCGGCAACCTTTGAGTCCACGCAGACTACAATGTCCGGTCACATTACCGCCAATGAGCTTTGCGCTCGAGTCGAACCCAAGCCAGCGCTTTTTGGCACCTTCACGCCTGCTATTCCGTCGCCGGCATTGACGGAGGAAACAGGGAGTGAAGCTGCTCTCAAGCGGGGATATTGGCGTGAGACCAGAATCAACAGCGTCCGTGATCCATGGCCGCAGCAAGAGGGGTGTTTCTTGTCAATTGACAAGGATGCGCTGAAGCTGCCGCCAGATATGATGATCGCTTGGGAGCTTCGATTGGATAATCTACGCTTCGTACTCACCCGCGCCAGATAAAGGAACATACCATGCATCCTCGAATGCAACTAATGAACAGGCCCTCGACGAGGTCGGAATTTGAGCATCGCTTTCACCGTTTTCGTGAATTGATGCGTCAAGGCAGGTATGCCCAGGCACAAGGTGTCGGCGAGAGTATTCTTGATGTGAGATATCTTCCGAATGGACGATTGGACTTTTTGAGCGTTGATGAATCTGCGCGGCTACTGGTGAACACCATGCTTCAATTCGCCAACTTCAAGTTCCCAAGTGACATCGAGAACCTCACTCAAAAATAAGCGTGCATGAGAAGGCGCGACCGTTAAGGTGCCAGCACGCGTGTTAGTTGATGGTTGGGAGTTGATTCATGAATGAGTCAGTGATGGTTACGATTAGCGATGAGTTAATCGAAAGCGGAAAATCTGCGGCAGGCGGTTACAGCAGAGCTCAACTGGCTCTACTGGGGGTAGCTTGGCCGCCTGTCAGCGGATGGAAACGGCAGGTTTTCGGAGCGCAGATCACGAAGGAGGCGGCTGCAGACTTTGTGGCTGGCCGTGGCGGCAAGGTCGCGAGTCAAGGAAAAATGGGTGACCTTTTCGATTAATGACGCGCTCGACCGAGCGGTTGGGTGACGTGTAGGACCAGCTGTCGCCGCATTACATTGTCCGCGCAGGGCCCATCTATTGAGCGTCACATACCACAACCCCTGTCTCGCCGCGAGTCTCGCTCTGTAGACGCGTCAATGCGGCAGCGGAGGCAGCAAATTCGGCCATCCCAGGCAACACGGACCGCTGACCGCCGCCAGGTCAAACTCGCCTAGCCTGTTTTTCCACTTTAGCAACCCGGGCCTCGAGCGCGTCCAGTCGCTCCGACGTCGTATCCTCTCGGCCTGCCCGGTATCCTTGTTTGAATCCGTCCATGTGATGCTTATCTGTGATTCGATCCATGCCCCCCTGATCCTTAATGCGCGACTCCCTAGCGGCGGCGCCCTCGACACGCTTCCCGCTGTCATTGGTATATCGTCTGCACCAACTGTCCGCCATCTTCGCCTCCCGATGCACTGCACATGGCTATGACCGTCGTGGCATGAAAAGATTCACATGGCAGAAGCAGCTCGTAGGCTGCTATAGCTGCAACACCCCCGTATCCGGCGATTGCACGCCAAGTGCGATCCGCTCGGTACTTTGGACCACAAGCAGAAGCCTCACTGAGGCATGGCCGACGCCGTCAAGCCAGATCAGGTAGCGCTGACCAAGCCTTTGGCGAGACGAATCAAAGCGGAAGCGAGGACATTCACTTTCGCGTTGCAACTCAGCCGATGATCATGCCAGGCATCTCAGCCAATTTGACCCACTCGACGATATTATCGGCCCGAATTTGAAAGCCGTGGGCGCGAAGCGAATCCGCGTCCCTTGGGTGCAACTTGAACTTGGTTCCATGGCTACCCGTCCCATCGAAGTTCACGACACCCAGCTCGTCTCGGTGGCGGCCCAAGACGTGCGCATGTGTCTGCCCATCCCCACGCAGATGCGCGGGCTGATCGATACCGATATTCCTGTCGAAGCGACCGCTGATCCATTTCCGCTCTTCATTGAGTGTCTGAATACTCCTCGGGCTGCTAGGAGAATCGGCCAGCAGGATCGCGTCGAGATAGTGGGGTCGTGTCGACTTGTCGAAAAGTTCATGCAGCTTCATAAGCAGACTCTCACACAAAAACATTAATGATAACCGCCTTCATGGCTCACGCCTCGACGGCGCACTATGGTCACTGAGGACTTAGGCCAAAGTCGGGAACCCGGCGGCATGGCTAGCAAGACTGCGAAGGTAAGGCAACTGCCGCCTTCGTGGACCGAATGACGGCGATCGTTCGGCAGGGCGGCGCGCGCGGATGAGCGGGCCATTTAGTGGCGCCGGCGTTGGAAGGCGTGGGGCAGGGTGTTAGGCCTGTCTGTCCAATGATCAATAAATTGAAATGATGAAAGTTGGGAATCCGACGCTCGAGAAGTCAGCTGCGCGGCACGGTGTTGGGGCAGGATGCGATCCGACCACGGCATTGGATTATTCGATACTATGGGAATAATGTCTACGGAAGGTGCGGTTCCCGGTGTGGACGTTTGGGTAACGAGCAGAGCCCGCTAGCACAACCCCGATTGCACTCATATAATGTGACGAATCTGTTATCGTCCAATGCGCTATCCTCGCCGAATCCACCTTGTCAGCGCCATCGTCGCGCTACTGAGCCTCCTGTTCATGCAGGTGGCCCTGGCGGCTTACGCCTGTCCAAACCTGATTCCAGCCCAATGCACACCGATGCTGGACAGTTCCGGCCAACCGATGGCAAATTGCCCCGAGGCCGACAAGCAAAGGCCCAGATCGACCGGCAGATTGCCGAGCTAATCACATTGCGTTCCGAGTTTTCGCAGTTGCGGGCGACATGCGACTCAACAAGTCCGGCGGCTTCATGCGAAATTCTGAAGCAGCTCAGCGAGCCGGCCCCGGCTTCAGAAGCCGCTGATTCGTCGAGATGAGCGCAGCATGGTCAAATTCGGCTGATCTGCCGATCGATCGCCTTCTTCGCCCGCTCATTGCGCTCGCTGTAGCGGTCCGTCAAGTAATCCATCCGGTCGCGCATCAACAGCGTCATCTTGTAGAGTTCTTCCATCACGTCGACGACGCGGTTATAGTAGGCTGATGGCCCCATGCGGCCCTAGCTCTCGGAAGCAACGTTGTTAGATCGGTATCGGCCCGGACCATTGAAGGGATCTTCAATCTGCGATCCCGATCTCACACTTTTACTTCCGGAAACTAGAAGTAAAACGGGCACATTACTGCGGCATCAACTAAGTTTCTTAGAGCAGTGCCGGTGTCGGCTCGATAGCAGGTGCGATGTCTGGAGCTACGACGCCTGGTGGCGTTCTGCGACAGCCAAGCGTTCCGAAGCGCGTCTTGATCGCGCGGCCGTTAGCAAGGCGCAATAGCGGGACGTAAGGAATGGAAGCTGCCTGCCGCGCGGTTCCTGCTACAGGCGGACGACTTCCCACCTGCCCAGTGGCATACTGGCCTCCAGCTTCCCGAACCTGCCTTCGTGGACGGCGAAGCAGAGCAGGTGAGTGGGCCTTGAGAACCCTACATAGACCATTTTGGCCGACTGCACGACTAGGTTGTGCGGCTTGGCGGCCAGGGGATCCCCTTTTAGCGGGCCCGCGAGACGTTCGGATTCGTAATTGCCGCCGCCGCCCCGTTCGTAAAAGGACTCCATGTAGAGCGTTGCCGCATGCGTTTCCCCCTTTACCCGGTGCACCGAGGCAATCTCGACTGTGACTCCGTCGTGCTTGAAAAAGTTGGCTGCTTCGCTGCTGGTTTTCATTGCTATTGCCGGCATGCCTTCGTTCCGGGTTGATATGAACGCGGAACTCTTGTCCACCTTGCCGCCGAACTGCCGCAGGAACTCGGGCAGGGCGGCTTGGATCTTCCCCAGCACTGCCGTGCCCTGTCCGCCCAAGACGTCGGCGCACCACTCGTACACCTGCGCCTGGTAAGTCGGCCAATAGTCGTGCCTGTCCTCCCGTAGGAATCTCAACATCCTCGCTCTCGAGTACGGCATCCCCTCCGGATTGAAAAGGGCTTCCTCCCTCAGAATGCGCAGCAGGGCGTTGCAAATGCTGCCCTCGATCGACGACATGGTGCGGTCTTCCTTATCGTAGTATTCGAGGTGGCTCGCTAGATCAGAATAGTCGGGCTTCTGCTGCTGTTCTTCCTTCGAAAAGCCCGGGTAGTAGTCGCAGAGCCGTACTTTTCCGTCCCCCTTCTGTGTTGCCCACGCGATGGCTTTGTACCTGTTTTTCCGGCCGTCCGGAATCTCTCCGGTGTCGAGCAGCGTTCGGATGAGGGACGCGAACGTGGGGACCACCTGCTCCTTCGTCGTGTCGGAGTACACGATGAGTCTGGGCTTGACGGATACGGGAAGGCCGTCGGCTCGCATTTGTCTCCCGTCGATCTTCAGCGGGGAGACCGCGAACGGACTGACTATCCCCGCGACCATCGGACTCAGCCGGTAGCTCCCGTTGAGCTGTAGTACCGTCGCCCGGTCCTTCCAGAAAGCGTGCGCCGAGGCGTCCCTACCTTCGAAAATGGCTTGGTTCTTGTCGCCGATCCGCTGGTAGGTACTCCGTGAGCAAGGGCTTACCATGAAGGCCTCTTCGAGCAGGTCATGCTGGTGTTGTTCCATGTCCTGCATCTCGTCAACGAACACGTAAGCGAACCTTCTCTGGAGAAGCTCACCTGCGAGCAGATTCTTCCTTAAGGACAGGCTTGCGAGGAAGTACGCATCGTCGTAGCACAGGTATCCGGCCTTCAGTATCTGGGCCTTGAACGCGGACACCCAGGCTCCCACGCGCGCCTTCTCGGCTTCATTCCAGTCGGCGTAGTTTTGTGGCTTGGTGTTGCCCCGTGGCTTGCTAAAGTCGATGGCTTTGCCGCCATAGCCGTCCGTGAGGACAGCCTTACCGTTTTCCATACTCCACCTGATGGCTTTTTTCGATGCCATCAGGTAGCGCCTGGCGTTCCTGTTTTCCTCATCGGTGAAGTCCCTGATCTTGAAAGGCGGACGCGAGAATCTCTGATCATAGATGCCGTCGTCTATTCTAAGCGGTGCCTTATTGAAGCGGTTGGCGTAGTAGGGCACGGCGAGGAATTCGTTCACGAACGACTGGATGGTACCGACGAAGTTCGGGTACCTGAATAGGTTGGAGCAGCGGGAACCGATCGTGTCCCTTATCTCGTCGATAGCGGCGTTGGTGTGGGATATGACGAGGACGCCCGCACCGTCGGCGAAGGGAAGGTGGCGGTCAAGGATCAGCAGCTTCGCGAGTAGCGCTGTCGTCTTGCCGCTGCCGGGTACGGCCTGGAGGTCGATGGTGTCCAGGTTTCTGATGAAGTCCCGGCGCTCGCTATCGAATGACTCACCGGCCGGAAGGAGGATGCTCTCGGCGTAGGCGATGTCCTCGTCCGTAACGCTAAACGCCGCAGGCATATTCAATTGCCTTCACGAGGTATTCGACGTGTTTGTCGCCCGCGACCTTCGACTTATCAATTTCGCCCTTCGCTATCGCCTGCGCCAGCCGGCTCGCGATTTCGGTCTTCTTCAGCGACTGGCTCTCCAGTTTTTTGGCGAGGGTCGCGTCGAAGTCGGTCCACTCGGTGCCGCTGTGAACGGCTTTCGCTATCTCTTGGAATTTCGGTCCGAACGCGGCGGATTTCGATAGGCAGTATTCCAGCGTCCACTGCGGCGCAATGAAGGACTTAACGCACTGGCCGTCGTACTTGACTGTTTTGGCGGCGATGGCAGCCGCGAGCATCGCTTTGTCTCCCTTAATCGTGCCGTCCTCGTTGTCCGGAGAAACGTCCGAATCCGTAATTACTGCCACCGGCTTGGGGAAATCGGGCTTGGCCTTGCGCTTGAAGATATTGGCGTACCGGATGAAGGCGAGGCTGTTAACGTTGATAACGGCGATCCCCTTCTGGGTCAGGTTATATCCAAGGAGCTTGGCGAATTCAGGCACGAGCAGCTCTTCCGACCATCCCTCGACCAGGATCACTCCTTTCGAGAAAAACAGGTTAGCTTTCGTAACGTCGAGGAACCGTTGGAGGAACGCGTAGTCGTCAGTTGCTAGCTCTGTGTGCGCAGGGCCCATCGGGAATGCTTTGCCTTCGCTGCATATAACCAGATCCTTCAGTTCTACTTTCGATCCGATATTCGGGCTGTGCGTGGTCAGGATGAGCTGCACATTCGCCTGCTTTTGGAGCATTTCGACGGCCTGCATCTGGGCCTGTGGATGCAGGTGCGCCTCCAGTTCTTCCACCAACCCCAGGCGTATCCCGGTCCATCCGCCCTTGTTCAGGTGAAGCAACTCGGACGCCATGAAAAGGCGGTTGAGCGTGCCCAGCCCGGGCTTCGTTTCACCAGAGATCGAAAGCTCCAGCTTCTCCAGGAGGTTCCTGAGCTGGCCGCGCTCCGTGACCGCGAGCCCGGTTTTCTTGCCCGGTTCGTAGAGTGCCGCGATATAGCCATCGATGTCGTCTTTCAGAGCCTTGCCGAGCTGGTCCGGAATCGTAGCCCCCGCATGGTCCTTTCCGTCGAAATAGCCTTCGATCGAGCCGTTGAAGCCTGCGAGCTGCTCCATCAGCACGTGGCCGATACCCTTGTTCTTGAACGCTTCGTGCCCGACGAGAATCTGCGAGAGCCTCGAGTTCTTCCTGGCCACCAGCTCGTCTTCCGCGTCGCGCAGCGGCTTCAGGTACGTAACCTTGAGGTACTCCTTGGCTTCAGGGCTGAGCGCCTTGCCTTCGGCGTCTGCGCCAGCGCGTACCTCGTATGGCAGGACATGACCGGTAAGCGGGTTCTTCTTTGCGTCGAGGATAAGGCGGAGATAGGGCACGGGCGCCGGCACGCCACGCTCCCAGCAGAGGAACTCGGTGAAGTTCTTCGCTTCCGGCGGCCCGAGGCCGGACAGTATCACCTCGATCCTCATCCTGCACTGCGCGTGGTGGAAGTCATCCTCGCCGACGCGGGCCCAGTCGTAGCTGTGCGTCTTGAGAACGAGGCGGATGGCGTCGATGATGGCAGACTTGCCCGAGTCGTTTTCGCCGATCAGTACGTTGAGGCCTGCGTTCAGGCAGAGGTCGAGGTGCGGCGTCCCCAGCGCAAACGCCGCGCCCGTTCCGAACTTGCGGAAATTCCACAGCTTGATATTGGAAAGGTGCATGTTGAAAGTTTCCGCAAGGATTCTATTTTCATCAGGCATTGTATGCGAAATAGGCTAGACGCAGGCTGGGCCTGTGGCCTCACCGCTCCGTTCGCGCCTGCTAGCAGGCATCGCGGGACGCGCAGCGTGCGCGTGCGTCCGCTTGCCTGTGGGTGCGATCACGTGTACATCTCCCAGTGACGTTCCGTCTCCGTTCGGTCTGGCCCCCTTCCGTTGTCTCTGCGACGATATGTATGATGGACGGTATATCCAGAGGCACTTGCTTTACGGCTTCGGAAAGCAGCTTCGTGAAATCCTTCGCTTTCTTGTCGATCAAAGTCTGCGAGTCGAACTCGCGCGTACCCTAGGCGTTACGCGGCGCAGCGCTGGTCAAATTTCGACGGCGGATCGAGCCAAATCTTATTGGCCACCTGCCAGGTACGCGGTGGTCTCTCTAACGCCAGGGATTGCGTTCACCTGCAGCCGTATAGAAAGCGTGCCGCTGCAGCAGAATGGCTTCGAGCAGTTTCAGCCTAACGAGTCGCGCATAGCCGCGTTGGAGGCACAGCTTGCCGAGAGCCGGATCCGGGCCGCCGAGCTTGAGCAGGCGTGCGCACGCGTCGGCGAGCTCTACAGCGAACTTCGGCAGCAAAAGGCCATACTCTATATCCAGCTGGACCGTGTAAAAGGTGCGAACGCCCGGCCAAGCTACACAAATCGGTGTTTGGTAACGAGAGACCTGAGCGGCCCGACGCCCGCTGCTGAAGCGGACTGATCGCCGGTCGCGAAAGAAATGTCATCGCGCCGTGATCTGGATGCGCAGGGCGCAGGATCTCTCCTTACAGGGGTGCAGCTGAAGATAATGGTCGCTTGCTCTAAGTGAATGATGTGTTCAGTGTCCATGCACTTGGAAGTGAATTTGTTAGATAACTGCCGAGTGGGGCATCTAACAACTTTACTTCCAAAAAAGTACCAAATTTACTTCAGAGAGCTCGAGAGCTGCCCTAGTCGTCGAACCCCTCCGCCCTAAATCGCTACCGCAGGAGATTTTCGGTATTTGATAATCTCCTATTATCAAAGACGGTATTTGGCAGTCGATTATAATTTACTCAGCACTAGTAACTTCGGTTTGAGGTTGAACAAGGACGCACTCTGCTAATCCAGCTACTGCCCTGACTCACCCCGGTTTTGCGCTCCTTGGCCTTGTTCAAATTCATCCCAGAAAAGTTTTATACGTTCGGCAGGTAGCTCGACCATTTCTGTAGTCGACTGTAACGTGTAATTTGGAGGAATAAATTCAGTCATGCCCTCTTTATCCATAAACACGTTGACAACATTGGCAAAGAGCGCAGGTTCTAGGGGCGTCACAGCTTTTGGATTATGATAAACATAAACGCCTTCGCACCACAGCTCCTTGTACTGTGGATGCTCAACGAGAGCTCGGAATGGCTTTTTTTCGGAATTTCGATCCGTGCGCACCCCGTTTACGAAAGCGAAAGTCGTCGGGCTTCTTAACCCAGCAACACGCCCCATTCGATTAAACTTAGGTAGCGTAGCTTGCGTCGCAAGCAATACTGCCGAAACGTGCTTGTTTCCTTCATGGCCGAAAAAATTGGAGCTGATGGTTTCGCCGGTGCTTTTCGTATGTCGCTCAATTTCAAAGATATGGTCGTCTTCGGCGGCAATGCCATATAGCAAGCTACGTAATGCGGGCTCTGAAAAGCTCATCGACATTGCTCGGGAATAGTCGTGGATAGCAATGACAAACGGTTTTCCCTTAGTATGAGGGAGATCCCAATAAGGCAAATTAGCGGGTTCTGGGCGGTGAGCGACTTTTTTCCGCAATGCGCGTGAATATCGAAAAGGCATTTCCTCATTTATGTGCTTAGAGAGCCTTTGGCGTTCCTCGTCGTTTAGGCTGAAATTGCGATTTTTCTCGTTCTCGAGCTCTGCAACTGTGACAGCCTCCACGGCAATGGTCATTCCAGCTTTGGTGAGTAAATAGTCCGGTTGTGCGTGCGTCCTATCAGAAGAAAAATCGAGCTCATAAAACATCGCATGCAGGTAAAGCTCAAAAAGTCGTGCATTGAATTCGTTGCCTTGCAGGGCTCGGATAAAAGTCCCGTCAGGGTCTTTAAACCAATAAGCAAGTTCTTCCAGCATGACCTGCGCAGGGAAATAATTTGGATTTTCCGAAAGCAGCTTTATATAATGATTACGCTTTTCTTCCGGAAGTCGATGGGTAAACAGAGCAAACATATTACCGCCATCGTCTCCCTGTGGAAAAAGCCCATCGACGTGACTGGCGACTAGCTTTTCAACCCGGCTATCCATCTGTCTGACCAACTCGTCCGCAGAGTCCAAGGAAGCGATGATATCGATCGCGCGAAATTTTCTCGTCAGGTCACGGCCGAGTATTACTGCGTTGAAGTCTTTGTCAATCTCGCAACGAAGCATGGTAGCAAGCAGCGTAACGTTCCCGACTTCGACTTCGAACCAGTCGATTTCTGTCGAAAACATTCGCGCAAGCGGCTGCCGCCCGTAAAAATATGCGCTAAAGCGCTCTTGGCTGATCTGTTTGAACTGCATGGTTTTCCTATATTCGATGCGTCTTTTTTGAGATGATGTTTCGAAGACCCGGTGCGAAGACTTGCGGTCTTGATTACTGATCTTAAGACAAAGGAATATCACCGGTTTTCTGCGCAATATATACGCTCGATCTCGCCATAAGCGCTCATTTATGGCGTAGCGCTCTGCCTGAAACGCTCCGGATTTCGTCGAGGTCGGTTATGTGAGTTAGGCCGGGACGGCTTGACTGCTCAACTGTGTGTAACAGTTTGCCTCAGTTCCGCCGGCGGTGTATACCAGAGCGATTCCAGGAGGCGATGCTGGTTGAACCAGGCCACTCATTCCAAGGTCGCCAGCTCGACGGCCTCAAGTGTTTTCCAAGGAGCGCGGCGATGTATCAGTTCGGCCTTGTACAAGCCGTTGATGGTCACGGCCCGGGCGCGTCATCGAAACTGTCGCCGTCGCTTCCCACAGACGGCTCTACGCCGGCCTCGGCCAAGCGCTCGCTGTACCGAAAGCTGACATATTGCGAGCCCTGTCACTATGGTGGACTAAGGCGCCGCTGCGTTCGAGCTGCCGGTCGTACAGCGCCTGCTCCAGGGCGTCGAGCACGAAGTCGATCCTCATCGAGCCGCTCACGAGCCAGCCCACGATACGGCGAGCAAACACGTCGATGACGAAGGCGATGTAGAAGAAGCCCTGCTATGTGGAGTCGTACGTGAAATCGCTGACCGATAGCTTATTCGGCCGCCGTGCCTTGAATTGACGGTTGACCCCGGCCGAGAGGGCACGCGCTTTCGCATCGGGACTGTAGTGCGCACGACCTTGCGACGCATGACGCCGCGCAGGCTAGCTCGACGCATCAACCGCTCCACGGTGCAACACGCCACGTCAGTACCTTCACGGCGCAACTGCCGCCACACCTTGTCGCCGCCGTAGACCCGCAAGTTCGCATGCCAGACATGCTCGATCTCGGCGCTCAGCACCTCATCGTGCCGTAGCCACGCGCACTGCGATCGGTACGACTGGAGGGTAGTAGGTTACACCAAGCATGGTGCCGTGCTCTACGCTAAGACTGGTACTTTTCAGGAAAAGGCCATGCCGCCTTTCGGGGTAGAGCCAGCATCAGTGGCAGTTTGGTACATATTTTGGTTCCGGAAGTATATGCAGGTCGCCGAAGGAATGGACGATTTCGCCCGGTTCCAGGTCGCACTGCTGGGCCACCATGTGGGTCAGGAAGGCCAGGCTGGCGGTGTTGTAGGGCACGCCGATGAAGCAGTCGCCCGAGCGCT